>Ga0335077_10006768_pt1 | contig 14173 bp, 12 predicted proteins | sample Lox_Sample_31_FD_207151 | JGI IMG/M metagenome (GOLD analysis project Ga0335077, IMG submission 207151) | Soil microbial communities from Loxahatchee National Wildlife Refuge, Florida, United States - Lox_Sample_3.1 | ecosystem: Environmental > Terrestrial > Soil > Wetlands | place: USA...
GGGTCTAACTTAACATTCAGAACGAGGAGCGCGCCGATCCAACTGGTCTTTCCCCAGGGGCTACCCTTTGGGAACTCGTCACGTCATTTCCCCGTATAACACGTTGTAATTCTGCGTTAACGTAGGGGTCTCTCTAGTCGTTCAACCCGATGGTATTACGCGATCTCATTCGAGACGTTTTCCAGACGCTCTGGGCCCATAAGCTGCGCACTGCGCTGACCATGTTCGGTATTGCCTGGGGCGTGATCTCCATAACGCTCATGGTTGCGGCGGGCGAGGGTCTGCGCGCGGGGCAGGCGAAGGTTGCGCAACAATTTGGCCGAGACGTGATGATTATCTTCGCCGGCCGGACGAGCCTCCAGGCCGGAGGCGCTCGCGCGGGGCGTCGCATCGAGTTCGAGGATACCGATATCCCGCAATTGGCCAAGCAGTCGCCAGACTGCCAATGGGTACTGCCCGAGGTCGGGCAAAGTAATGTTCGCCTGCACAGCAACTACAACGCGAGCGCACAGATGATTGCCGGTTCCTGGCCGCCTTTTGCGGAGGTCCGCTCCGTCGACGTGGGCGAGGGCCGCTTCTACGACTGGAATGACGTCGAAGAAGGGCGGCGCGTAGCGTTCCTCGGCACGGAAGTGCGCAAACAGTTGTTTCCCGGGCGCAATGCCATCGGCGAGAACGTTTATCTCGATGACATTCCCTACAAGGTCATTGGAGTGATGAAGGCCAAGGACCAGGACTCCAGCTACGACGGCTTTGATGTGAACAAGATTTTCATTCCCTACACCGCCATTCACAATGACTTTCCCAACAAGCCTCCCGCCAAACCCCACGGACTCGACCGCCTGCTGGTAACGCCGAAGTCTGTGGGCCAGCACACGGCGTGTAAGGACGAAATCATCGCGGCGCTCGCACAGGTGTACGGATTTGACCGCCATGACACAGAAGCAGCCAATGTTTGGGACACCATCGAAGAGGCCCAAGCTTTCGAAACTATGACGAACGGGATGAAGGCCTTCTTGGGCGCTGTCGGCTTTACGACCTTGTTTCTGGGGGGCCTCGGGGTGATGAACGTGATGCTGGTCGCAGTGCGCGAGCGCACACGCGAGATCGGTGTCCGCAAAGCTGTAGGGGCGAAGTCGCGCAACATCATGATGCAGTTCTTCATCGAGACCATCATCGTCGTGTTCGCCAGCGGCGGCCTGGGCATGGCGATCTCCTTCGGCTTCTGTGCGGCGTTCAACCTTCTGCCGATGCCGCAATACTTTGCCGGACTGCTGCCTACGTGGGACTCGGCTGCCCTCTCCATCGCGCTGCTGGGAACGGTTGCCATTCTGGCTGCCATGTATCCGGCGCGGCAAGCGGCGCGGATCGATCCTATCGAAGCATTGCGCTATGAGGCGGGAGGATAGCCATGCGACGAAGTGTTTTAGAATAGATGTTTAGGTGTTTAAACGTATAAGCATGTAGGTGGCTAAAATGGACGATGCGGTCCGTTGGAACATCAAGGTTTCAAAAGAAACTGACCTCACATTGCGCACATTTCTCGGGGCCCGGGGCATGAAAAAAGGCGACCTGTCGAAGTTCATCGAGGAAGCCGTGCGCTGGCGCGTGTTTCACCGCACGGTGCAGGACATTAAGAAGCGAAATGCCGCTGTCGATCCCGAGCACTTGCAGACCATTATTGACGCCGCGGTTCGCGAAGTTCGCAACGAACGCATGGGCAAGAGAAAGGGCCGCAAAGGCTAATGCGTGTGGTACTCGATACCAACATTCTGGTCTCTGCGCTGATTTCGCCGATGGGCCATGCCGCGGCAATTTATGAAGCGTGGGAAGACGGCAGGTTCAAGCTCCTGAGCTGTGCGAAGCATCTGGATGAGATACATGCCACGCTGCAGAAACCACGTGTCGCCCAGCTAATCACGCCCCACAAAGCTGGACGGCTGGTTAACCAGATCAGGAAGCTGTCGGAGCAAGTGCAGGCACTGCCGCGCGTGAAGCGTTCTCCCGATCCGACTGACGATTACTTGCTGGCATTATCAGAGGTGGGCCGGGCCAACTACCTGGTGACAGGCAACAAAAGCGGATTGCTGTCGCTGGTCCATCACAAGCAAACAAAGATCGTCAACGCCGGGCAATTTCTTCGAGTTCTTGGGTGAAAAACGGAGCCATGCGAGCGCTTGCCATCAGCAGCGAGATCGTTCAGGAAGCCTGGATCGCGCTGCGTCGCGGCCGCACGCGAAGCCTTCTCACCATGCTGGGCATCGTGTGGGGCATCGTTGCCGTGACCTTGCTAATCGCCTATGGAAGCGGCTTCCGCCACGTGCTCGTGCACGCATTCGACGCCTTCGGGAAAAGTGCAGTCACCTGCTGGCCTGAGCAGACCAGCGAACAGCCAGGCGGCCAGCGCGCCGGCAAAAAGATCAGGTTTGAGCTCGCGGATCTCGATGCGGTCAAGGCCGAGGCGCCGCTCGTAAAGCATGCATGCCTGGAGGCGGTGAAGTGGCTGCCCATCGCCTACGAAGATCGCATGGCGAACACCGCCATCCGGGGAGTCTGTCCCGAGTATGGCGAGATGCGCAATGAAGTTCCAAGCGACGGCCGCTGGATCAATCCCAGCGATGAAGTCGAACGGCGTCGCGTGGTCTTCCTGGGCAACCGCGTAAAGGAGCAGCTCTTCAGCGGGCGCAACGCGGTTGGTGAGATTGTGCAGATCGGCGGCGTACGCTTTACGGTCATCGGAGTGATGGATCGCAAGATGCAAATGTCCAACTACTTCACCAGCGATGACCGCTCGGTCTTCATTCCCATCTCCGCTGCCGGCGATCTTTGGAACACCCGCTATCCGCAGGTGTTGATCTTCGAGCCTGTGGCGCCGCAGTTCGAGAAGAAAGCCGAAGCGCAGGTGCTGGCCGCGGTGGCCAATCGGCAGCAATTCTCGCCCACCGACAAGAAAGCGATCCAGATGTTCGGGCGCGAGGAGTTTCGTCCCATCATCGACGGACTCACCATCGGCTTGCAGGTGTTGCTGCTGTTCATCGGCGCGCTCACGCTCGGCATCGGCGGCGTGGGAGTGATGAACATCATGTTGGTCTCGGTGGATGAACGCATTCGCGAGATTGGTCTGCGTCGCGCGCTGGGCGCCAGGAAGTGGCATATCCGCCTGCAGTTCCTGGCGGAAACCATGATGCTCATGGTGCTGGGTGGCGTTATCGGGATCGGACTTTCGTATCTCCTCTCGGCAGTGTTGCCAACCCTGCCGCTCCTGGGACCCTTGTTCGAAGACACCACCGGACAAGGCGACATTCATCTGCGCATTTCCGCGGTGGCCGTGATGGGTTCGGCGGCTGTACTGCTCTTCGTAGGCGTCCTCAGCGGAATGGTGCCGGCATTGCGCGCATCGCGCTTGGATCCCGTGGAAGCCTTGCGCTACGAATAGAAGCAGCTATCAGCTGTCAGCCCTCAGCTGTCAGCTGTCAGCTACCAGCCCGTTTCCCACCGATTAGAGACGACGCGCGTTTAGTTTTCCTGACGGGATGCGCAAGAATGGTAAAGTACCCTGTCTCTTCCTGGAGATCTCGACATGATCGTCCACCGATTAGCTTTCATCGTTATCGTGATTAACGCCGTTCTTTCTTTCGCTCAAGTTCCCTCACCCGCACTGCTTGTTCTCAACAAAGACGACAACACGCTGGCCATCGTCGATCCGGCGGAGAATAAAATTGTCGGCACCGCGCCGACCGGCAACGCACCGCACGAGGTGGCAACGGACGGCCGTTCCGCGTTCGTCTCCAACTACGGACCGTTCCAGCCCGACCAGCCGGGCAACAGCCTCTCCGTCATCGATCTCGCCTCGCGAAAAGAAACACGCATCGACGTCTCTCCCCTCCAGCGTCCACATGGCATTGAATTCGCTGACGGCAAGGTGTACTTCACCGCAGAGCTGAGCAAGGCCATTGCGCGCTTCGATCCGCAAAGCGGAAAGCTCGATTGGCTGATGGGTCTGGGGCAAAACCGCACTCACATGCTGGTGCTGACGAAAGACCTGAAGACGATCTTCACCGCAAACGTCCAGTCGAACAGCATCAGCATGATCGAGCGGAGCTCGGGGCCCGAGCAATGGAACCAGACGGTGATTCCCGCCGGCAAAGGTCCCGAAGGCTGTGATCTGTCGCCCGATGGCAAGCAGTTCTGGGCAGCGAATTCGGGTGACGGCAGCGTCAGTGTGATCGACGTCGCCGCGAAGAAGATCGTCGCAACAATCGATGTCGGAACCAAGCACTCCAATCGGCTGAAGTTCACGCCTGACGGCAAGCAGGTGTTGATTTCTGATCTGGGATCCGGCGATCTGGTGGTCGTGGACACAGCCACGCACAAGCTGATCAAGCGCCTGCACCTGGGCAAGTCGACGGAAGGAATTCTGATCGTACCTGACGGCTCGCGCGCTTACGTTGCGGTCAGCGGTGATAACAAGGTCGCCATCATTGATCTCAAAACGCTGATCCAAACCGGCGAGATCGCGACCGGCCGCGATCCTGATGGCATGGCGTGGGTGGGGCGATGATGCCCGATGCGGAAGCGAACAGATAGGCACCGCCTATCCAATCCGATAGTTTGCAGGCCGCAGATGAAACGCGTGGACACACGGCGTTGATCCCGCGCCTTCGCGTAACTGCCTGAGACTCAGAGTCATCGCGCGGCCATCTCTCACCTCGTGTTCTGTCGTTCCCAATTGGCCCCTTCCTTGCTCTTATTCCTGGCGTCAGCCAACAAGCTTCAGTCGAAAGGCAAAGGCCGAGGCGACAATACCCAGGTTCCGAGAGGAGCCACCGATAGGAGGCGTTATGTATCGCAAAGTGTTCGGGGCCCTCGTTCTCTTGACTTTGGCCCTGGTAGTGAACGTCAACGCTCAGCAAAAGGCTCGCGCCGACGTCCCGTTTAGTTTCATGGCCGGCGACAGGATGCTTCCGGCCGCGTCCTACGACATTTCCGAAGTTACCTCGAATGCGCTGCTGGTCCGGGATTTTAGAGGCGACGCGTCCATGTTCACCTTTGGACCGGCCGACGCGAAGCGCGCGATGTACAACAAGATGGTGTTCCACAAGTACGGTGAGCGCTATTTCCTGTACCAGGTGTGGGACGCTGATGGCCAAGGCATCCAGCTCTACCGCTCCAACCTGGAGCGCGAGCAAGAACTGGCCAGGAATAACGGCTCCGCGCCGCAAGAGGTGGTTATCGCCCTCCGATAGACCAGCCTCTTACCCCAGAGAGAGCCCGGAGCACCCCATGCTCCGGGTTTCTTCTTTGCATACCCTTCACAACATCGCCGTCAGGCCCGCGCGGCGATACCGTAGAATCGCTGTTTCATGGCCAATTCCTCTGACGCGACGCCGCCCCTCCGCTTTTCGTCGCGCCTGCTGCAAAACCTGCGACCGTCGCACCAGCACAGCGCGTTCTCGGCAACCCTGCTGCTGATGGGCTCGGTCATGCTCGGCCGGGTCATCGGCTATCTGCGCGAGATGTATGTGGCCTGGGCCTTTGGTGCGGGGCCGAAGACGGATGCATACGTCGCGGCCTTTACTCTGCCTGATTTTCTCTTCTACATCCTGGCGGGCGGCACCGCCTCGATCACGTTCATTTCCATCTACACCCGCCAGCTTTCACAGGAGCGCAAAGCCGAGGCGCAGGAGGCCTTCAACTCGACCATCACCATCATGACGATCGTGATGATTTTCGGCACGGTACTGGTCGAGATCTTCACACCGCAGTTCGAGCGATTGTTGTTCCCGCACTTCAACGCAGAACAGATGCAGCTTTGCGTTTACCTGACGCGCATACTGCTGCCCGGGCAAGTCTTCTTCTACGCCGGTGGCGTTGTCTCGGCCGTACTGTATTCGCGCCAGATGTTTCTTTTTCCCGCGCTGAGTCCGGTCATCTACGGGTCGTCGATCATTCTCGGCGGATTGATTGGAGCTCATCGTTATGGCATCGTCTCCCTGGCCTACGGCGCGCTGGTGGGCTCGTTTATTGGGCCATTTCTGATCAACGCGATTGGGGCGGCGAATGCCGGCCTGCGTTATCGCTTCAACTTCGATTTTCGTAATCCTGAATTTCGTGAATGGGTGCGCCTGAGCATTCCGCTGATGCTGGGAGTATCGCTGGTTTCCGCCGATGACTGGATCCTGCGCTACTTCGCTTCCGCAAGCGTCGGCGACATCACGCGCTTAAATTACGCAAAGCGGCTGTTCGCTTTGCCGATCTCGATACTTGGCCAGGCAGCCGGGCAAGCCTCGATGCCATTCTTCGCGAAGCTCTTTGGCGAAGGCCGCCGCAACGCCTTTGCCGATAGCGTGAACAAGTCGGTGTACCGCATCTCGGCCGCTTCCCTGCTGGTCACGGCGCTGATGATTCCCGCCGCGCTGCCCTTCGTCGATCTGGCTTTTCGTCGTGGACGTTTCACCTTCGGCGACTCGCTCTCGACTTCCGTCTATTTCGCGTGGTTCTCGGTGTCGCTGGCGCTCTGGTCGGCGCAAGCGTTGTATGCGCGCGGATTCTATGCCGCCGGCAACACGCTGACGCCGATGGTCGCAGGAACGGTCATCACGCTTGCTTCCCTACCTGTCTACACGACCTTGTTTTATCACTTGCACGTGGTTGGGCTGGTGATTGCATCGGACATCGGCATCCTGATGCACACCGTCGCGCTGGCCTGGCTGCTGCAGCGAAGCGGGCTGGTCCGTCTTCGGGGCTTGCCCTGGAAAGAACTTGGCAAAGCATTCGTTACGGCACTATTCGCCGGGCTTCTCGCTTATGGCGTTTCTCGTGCCGTGCGCGTCAATGGAAGTCGACGCTCCGACTTGCTCGCTCTTGTCCTGATCGGTCTGACCTGGCTGGCCGCGACATTGCTCGGACTCTGGATTACACGCTCCGATCTGCCTGGGGAACTACGCCGCCGCCGTGCGCAGGCGCCAATCAACGTTACGAATCCGGAGCCGAACGTTGATCGCACCACAACCGGCGGGGTCGAGCCGTGAGATAGTTGTCAGTTGTCGGTTGCCAGTTGTCGGTTGCCAGTTGTCGGAAATGAAGTTGCGAGATCGTCAGTTGCGTGCTCAGTTAATGAATGTTCGGGGAGCTCGTCTGTGCTTGCACTGCATCTCGCGCGCTTGACTCTCCATACCATCACCCGCTAGTTTGCCAACATGGCTGCGCCGCGCATCGTAACCTTCACCACTGATTTCGGATTGCAAGACGCATTCGTCGGCATCATGCATGGCGTGGTGCTCAACATCGAGCCGGCCACCCGCATTGTTGATATCAGCCACTCTGTGGCTTCTTACGATGTCCTCGATGGCGCCTGGACGATTGCGCAGGCCTATCGCTTCTTCCCTCCGCGCACGGCGCACGTGATCGTCGTGGATCCTGGCGTTGGCAGCCAACGCCGGCCCATTCTGGCCGAGACCGAAAACTACGTCTTCATCGCCCCCGATAACGGTGTACTTTCGATGATCGAAGCCCGCGAGCCCAAGTTCACCGTGCGCCACATCACCTCGGAGCGATATTTCCTCACGCCGGTGAGCCAGACCTTCCATGGCCGCGACATCTTCGCTCCTGTCGCCGGATGGCTGAGTAAGGGAATTGAACCTGCCGACGTCGGGCCGGAGATAACCGACTACGTGCGCCTGCCCTTGCCGTCGGTCGAGCAAATCGGCGCCAACAGCTTGCGAGGCGTTGTGCTGAAGGTCGACAAGTTCGGCAATCTCATCACCAACATCGGCGAGCAGGAAGCGCCAGACTTGTTTGCTCCATCCACTCCGGCGGTCAACATTCTTATTTCCGGCGTGACCATCACTCGAGTGTGCAAGTCCTACGCCGAGGGAGCGGCTGACGAATACTTCGCCATCATCGGCAGCTCGGGCTATCTTGAGGTCGCTGCCAACCAGGCCTCGGCAGCACAAAAGCTGAGCGCAGGCGTCGGAAGTCCGGTAGGAATTGTCTTTGGCACCTGACCACATCGCAACTATGATTCCAGTGCAATGGAGAACCTGTTGAACTACCCGATCGTGGTCGGAGTAGTCACATTCCTCATAACCTGGGCCGCAGCGCATGCCGGAGAGCGGTTTTCGCGTGCGCGGCGCTTCGACTCGAAAGAGCTTGAGGAGTTCAACCTGGTCTTGGGTGCGACCCTCACTCTGCTCGGTTTGATCGTCGGTTTCGCCTTCTCCATGGCGGTGGGCCGTTACGACCAGCGCAAGAATTACGAAGAAGAGGAAGCCAACGCAATTGGCACCGAGTATGTCCGCTTCGATCTGTTGCCGGCTGCCGACGCCAACCAACTTCGCATTCTGTTAAAGGAATACTTGCAGCAGCGAGTCCTGTTCTATGAGACCCGCACACTCGGTTCTCTGCAACAGATCAACGCCGACACAACTCAACTCCAAAACGAGATGTGGTCAGCCGTAGCCGATGCAGCGAAATCGCAGCCTACGCCAATCATGGCGCTCATCGTTTCCGGCATGAACGATGTGCTCAATCGCCAAGGTTACACGCAGGCGGCGTGGTGGACTCTGCTGCAACGTGCTCATTGGCATGGCGGCACACGAGGTGAGGGCTCGCCGGCCCTTGATCATTATCCCTATCGTGCTTGCCATTGCATTCATGCTGCTGGCTGACCTGGATAGCCCGCGTGGAGGAATTATCCGGGTTAAAGCCCAGAACCTTATGAGTCTGACCGATTCAATCCACTAACACACGAACCTGAACAATTTAGGCCTTCCCGTCGTATGCTAATAAGCCGACTATGAAACTCTTCCTGTGTTCTCTCGCCCTTCTTTCTCTGTCTGTATCCATCGCCTTCGCGCAAGAGGGCCAGTCGCCCTTGCCCGCCATGCCAAACGATGTTCCCAAAGATGCGACCGTCTGGATGCTGCTGATCGACAAACGGCCGTCGGGACAGAACGCCATGTGGACGACCCCGGACGGTGAGATCCACGAGTTCTTCCAGTTCAACGATCGCGGCCGGGGACCCAAGACTTACTCGACTTACCACTTGGACGCAGGCGGGATCCTCACCTCGGAAGAAACTCACGGCGTGGATTACATGAAGAATTCGGTCAGCGAGACCTTCACCCTGAAAGATGGTCTCGCGACGTGGAAGAACCAGGCCGAAGATGGACACGAAAGCAATGCTTCTGGGCGTTTCTTCATGGGCTTGGACAACGGTCCTGTCGGTGGCTACCAGTTGGCAAAGGCGTTGCTCAAGAACGGCGGCACGCTGCCGCTGCTTCCCGGAGGTCAGGCGGACATCAAGGCGTTGAAGACGCTTGCAGTGGAAGCGCAGGGCAAGAAGGTAAACGCGACGCTCTATCAGATCGACGGCCTCGACTTCAGCCCCACCTATGTTTGGCTCGATGAGCAGCACAATGGCTTTGCCGTCACCTCGCCGGGCTTTGGCCTGATGCGAGAAGGTTTCGAGGGCACCTTCGACACGCTTCTGAATGCGCAGCAGGAGATCCAGTCGCAACGCGCTGCGGCATTGGCGAAAAAGCTGATTCATCATCCCGCAGGCGATCTGGTCATTAAGAACGTCACGCTGTTTGACTCGGCAGCCGCCAAGCCAGTTCCCGCGCAGCGCATCACCGTGCGCGGCGAACGGATCATCAGCGTCGAGCCCGAACGCGGGCAACCGGTTGCGCCCAACGCACAGGTCATCGACGGCACTGGAAAGATGCTGTTGCCGGGCTTATGGGACATGCACCAGCATCTCGAGGAGGACACCGCGTTCCTCGACATCGCCGCCGGCATTACCACGATCCGCGACCTGGGCAATCCGATCGAGCACCTGGGCAAGCTCAACAAAGACATCCTGGCGGGCCAGCAGGTCGGACCGCGCATCATCATGGCAGGTTTCATTGATGGTCCTGGTCCATACGAAGGTCCGATCAAGGTCCTGGCGGCGACACCCGAAGAAGCGCGCCAGCGCGTCGATCATTATGCGGACCTCGGCTATGTGCAGATCAAAATCTACAGCTCGGTGAAGCCCGAGCTTGTGCCGGTCATTGTTGAGGAAGCGCATAAGCGTGGGCTGCGCGTCAGTGGCCATGTTCCCGCCGGGATGACGGCATCACAATTCGTGCTCGACGGCGCCGACGAAATTCAGCATATGAATTTCGTTTTTCTCAACTTCATGCCCGACGTCAAGGAGACGCGCACCCCGGCACGATTCACCGAGCCCGGCAAGCGTGCAGCTGGAATCGATCTGAACTCAGCCCAAGTCAACGACTTCATCGCATTGCTGAAGCAACACCACACGGTCATCGATCCCACCATGGCGGTCTGGGAAGCCACCTACGTGGACCGCCCCGGACAGATCTCCGAAGAAGACGCCTACATGTTTGACCGTCTTCCACTGCAAATTCAGCGGGGAGCGAAAGCCGCAGGCGAAGCGCTGCCCACTCCCGATGCTGCCGCGGACCAGCTCTATCGCGCCTCGTACGCGAACTTCGTGCGCATGGTGAAGAAGCTGTACGACAACGGCATCACGGTGGTCGCCGGTACGGATCTTGGCAAGGGTTACTCGCTGCATCGCGAATTGGAGATTTACAACCAGGCGGGAATTCCCGCGCCCGAGGTACTGCGCATGGCGACGCTGACTGCCGCAACGGTCATGAAGCGCAACAACGAACTCGGGTCGATCGCGCCGGGCAAACTGGCGGACCTGATTCTCGTCAACGGCAACCCGACGGCGAACATCAGCGACATTCGAAAAATCGACCTCGTCGTCAAGGGCGGAGAGGTGATGTATCCGGCTGAGCTTTATCCGGCAATGGGGATCCGGGCACAGTAGAGGACTTGTTTCCTTTGCGAGATGGGCAAGATCCCTGACGTCACGTGCCCGCTTGCGCGCCCGATGGCTAGTGATATTTGGTGCTGACGGTGAACATACCGCTGACTTGTGAACTGCCTGCGCTGGCCGTGATCGTCACCGGTGTGTCGGCTTTCACAGGAAAGGTATTCACCCCGAAGACGACCGAGGTTCTGCCGCCCTGAACCACGACCGGCAGCTGCGGGTGAACAATATCCGGATGATCAGAGCTGATGGCAATTCCAACGCCTCCCGGCGGCGCAGGCGCAGTCAAGGTCACGGTGCACGCGGCTATCTGGCCGCCCTTAACGGACCCCGGGTTGATGTTGACTGAGGCTAGTGTTGTGGTTGCGGCGACGTCGAAGCTCGCCACGACCGTGCGGTCTCCAGTCATAATGACTACACATTGATTATTTTTGAAGTTGTTGCAACCAATCCAGCCGGCGAAGCTTGATCCGGCATCGGGTATTGCTGATAACGGCACTGACATGCCGCTGTTGTAGGCATGGGAGCAGACGGGCCCGCAGTGAATGAACCCGCCGGTGACGAGGCCAGTTCCCTCGCCTGATTTTGTCACTGTGAGGTTGTAGCTTTGCGGCGCCTTGAGGGAGACGCTCGTACCGGAGAAATTGCTGAGATAAGGCCCATTCTGCTGTGCGCTTGCGGACTGAGCGTCGGCATAGCAGGATGCTGCTTCTACAAACGCGAGTGCTGCGATAAATAGAAAAAAAGAAGCCTTAAAAGTCCGAGGATCCCGAAGCATCGTGCCTACCCCCACAGAGCCCTGAACACTGAGGCCAATCTACCATCTTGTGCTACAACACACAATGAGAATTCCTGCCCAGCCATACTAGGTAGTTCCACTGAGTACGCCTAAACGTGCACAAGCTAGTTCACATTCACGGACTTAGGAGTTTAGCTACTCCAAAGCATCCTCACGAGGTTTAGTCGGCCGTACAGAGTTCGATCGGCGGGGCTGGTCAGCGCTTTGCTTGTTCTGTCTTGCCCTATTAACGGGCTTCGTAGGCGCATCGCCGATGCTCGAACTACTAACATTGTTCGGAATAGCGCTCCCCGCGTCGACTTTCAATGGAGTCCCCAACTCGTTTGAGCTCCGAGAATTGCTGCCAAGCATCACAGTCGGTTGTGAATACGATGTGCCCACGCTTAAAATACCGCTAACTTGGGAGCTTCCCGCAGTTCCCGTAATCGTGACGTCGGTCTTCATTTTCACTGGAAAGGTGTGCACTGCAAAGATGACAGAGCTCATGCCGCCGGGTACGACGACAAACGCCGGTGGGTGCGCGACTTGGGGATGATCGCTGGTGATCAAAACGCCTACTCCTCCCCCTGGCGCCGGGGCACTGAGGGTGAGCGTTGCCGCGGCCAGCATGCCGCCTCTGACAGAGCTGGGTTTCAGGGTGAGGGAAACAAGGTTAACCGGCGCGACAGTAAACGTGGCGGTTACATCTTTCGCCGCCGACATAGTGACCCAGCAGAAGTTGCCTTGGACGTTGTCGCATCCGTCCCAGTTGTCGAGCGTGAAGCCGGCAGCGGGAATGGCAGTCATTCCAACCTGCGTGCCAAGAACGTACATATGAGAGCAGGTGTTGCCACAATAGATGTAATTATCGCCGCTGCTGACAAGCCCACTGCCCGACAACGAGACCGTGAGGGCCACCGGTAGGGCAATGAAACTGGCGGTGACGTTACGAGCATTGTGAATAGTGACAGTACACACATTCTCTTGCACGTTGTCGCAGCCTCTCCAATCTGCGAATTGCCAGCCTTGGGATGGCGTCGCGGTAAGGGTCACAACATCATCAAAGTTATAATCTGCGTAGCAGACCGAACCACAGTTAATCTTGTTGTCTCCGCTGGTCACGCTGCCGTTGCCAATCCTCGAGACTTGCAGAGTCAGATTGAGTTGCAATTCCAGCTTGAACACGGTTCCCTGGCCGTATGCGCCTCCGGCTGTAGTTAAGCCGTAAAATGCTCCGTCCGTACCTTGGACCAGGCCGGACTGAGGATTGGAACCGTCATCGCCATTGAAGGCATGGAGAGTACTGAATGCTCCCTGGGAAGTAACCTTAAAGATGGTGCCGTCACTGCTCTGGTCGCCGCCGTAGAAGGTCGTGCCATAGAAGTTTCCATCCGTAGCTTGCATTACCGGTGCTTCCAGGGCGAAGCCGTCTGTGCATGCATCCTGAGAGCAAAAACTATACAGGACTGTGAGCGATCCATTGGGCGTGACCTGAAAAACGGTGCCGTAGGAATTGGAGTTGTTCGCGCCGAACGCTGCCGTCCCATAGAAATTCCCATCGGTCCCCTGAACCAGCCCTGCCTCGGGATAGGCTCCTCCTGCGCCGTTGAAGCTGTAGATCTGGGTTAGTTGTCCACTTGCAGTGACCTTGAAGATCGTGCCTGCATCTCCATCATCGGCATTGCCACCGTGCAGCGTTGTGCCATAGAGATCTCCATCGTTACCGAACACCAACGGTCCATTCGGATAGGATCCGTCGGGGCAAGGAGACTGGAGAGAAGTGCAGAAGGTGTACAGGCTGGTGAAAATTCCATCGGGAGTAATCTTGAAGATCGTGCCGTGATCTTGAACACCACCCTGAGAGGTTACGCCGTAGAAGCTTCCGTCTGGACCTTGCACCAAACCCTGAGGCCAGTTTCCATCCCGGCAAGTACCTTTACCCGTGCAGAAGCTATACAGGGTCGTGAGTGTTCCTTGCAAAGTGATTCTGAACACTGTTCCTACATCGCCGGCCCCTCCGGCCCTGGTAGCCCCGTAGAAATTCCCGTCTATACCTTGCACCAAGCCTGCCAATGGTTGTATTCCATCCCGGCACTGGTTGGACTGGAATTGTGAGCAGAATTGGTAGAACGTGGTCAGCTCTCCTTGGGGCGTCATTTTGAAGATGGTTCCACAACCATTACTGCCACAGTAGCTCTTCGAAATACCGCCGGCCGACGTGGTGCCATAGAAATTTCCGTCGGTCCCTTGCATGAGCGAACCTACCGGCGTCGAGCCGTTGCTTCCCGTAAAGTCCACTAGCTTGGTAACAGTTTGCGCAGGCGAGATGGTGATAGCCGCGGCACAGAAGAAAAGAATGAGAGCGGGGCGGCGCATGGGTCCTCCGGCGTTGTCACGCATTTTCCCGCTATTAGAGTAAGTGCCCAGGGTGCTACGAGATTTCAAGTTCTTGCGCCAAGGACAAACCGCAGCCATCAATTTCGCAAGAAAGAACTAAAGGCGTCAATTTCGCGCAAAGACAGGGCGGGAGATCAACTAGATGGCCAGGC
>Ga0335077_10006769_pt1 | contig 14173 bp, 16 predicted proteins | sample Lox_Sample_31_FD_207151 | JGI IMG/M metagenome (GOLD analysis project Ga0335077, IMG submission 207151) | Soil microbial communities from Loxahatchee National Wildlife Refuge, Florida, United States - Lox_Sample_3.1 | ecosystem: Environmental > Terrestrial > Soil > Wetlands | place: USA...
GTTTGCACCCAAGCTATCGGAACTCACCAGGAATGTGCTGTTCGGTGATGTATGGGAACGGCCGGAGCTTTGCAAGCGTGATCGTAGCCTTATTACGGTGGCTGCGCTGGTGGCTCTGAATCGCACGGAGCAACTGCGCTTCCATCTCAAGCGAGCGATGGAGAACGGGCTGAAGAAAGAAGAACTGATCGAGGAAATCACGCACCTGGCGTTCTATGCCGGATGGCCAGCCGCGATGAGCGCCATCAACGTTGCCAAAGAGGTGTTCTCGAACTCGTGATCTGAAATGAGAGCCGGATCTCGCCCTGAACCGAGTGAGACCCGAGCCCTCAACGGGTCTCATCGGCGGCTCATGAACCTCGCGCTGTCTTCATGCTCCATGTGTCCTCAACAGCCCACAATTGACATTCCGGGCTGCTTTACGATAATTAGTCCGGCTTTAACAAAGGAGGAACAAACATGAAAAACCTGGTAGGCCTTTTGGCGGCTCTCATCCTGCTCAGTGCGATGGTTCAGCTCGGAACCGCGCAAGACTCATCTGGATCAGACAACAAAACGGTGGCCGCTATCACCCAGATCGAGCACGATTGGGAGACGGCGATGCACAACAAGGCCGATGCTGCCGTCGCCAAGATCATGGCCGATGGATGGGTGGGGCTCAATCCTGATGGCTCGCTGGAGGCGAAATCGCAGTTCCTTTCAGAGGTTAAGCGAGGAGACTACGCAAACGTGAAGCTGGAAAATGTCGAAGTGAGAAGTTTCGGCAACACGGCGGCCGCTATGGGCAAAGCGTCTGACCCCAAGATGGGCAATGTAGTTTACATGGATGTGTTCATGCGGCATGGCGGCAGCTGGAAGGCAATCGCTTCGTCGATCGGGCCGCTTCAGGCGGCGCACTGAAGTCACTACGCTCGTACTCAGTAGGCCGGGGGATCCTCCGGCTATTTCGTTTTGCGGCGACCTATACCCCCCGGGCAGGGTCGAAGAAATGTAGAATCAGATATGCCCTTTCGTGCTTCTGGCGATCCCAGTTTTCGCAAGCCAAGCTATCCAGCTGAGGATACTCGGCAAGAGGCTGCCTACCTGAAGATGCTCGCCGAGAAGCAGCGCCCCGTACGGATCAAGCTGCTTGACGGCGAGGTCCTTCGCGGCTGGATTGAGTATTATGATCGGCGCATGGTCCGCCTGACGCGCGACAACGCTCCCAATCTATTTATCTACAAGCACGAGATCGCCTATATCGCCGAGGAAGGCGGACGACGCGCAGCTGGCGATTTACGGCGCAGCTCGCGCACCACGCCAACTGAGTTCGACTCCCGTGACCCGGATTCGGCTGAATGATTCGCTATACCCCGGAGATCGAGCCAATCATTCGCGAGGCGGGCGCGCTGCTGATGACCTACTTCCGGCAGCGCATTGGCTACGAGTACAAGGGCGACGTCGATCTGGTAACGGAGGCAGACCGTGCCTCCGAAACCTTTCTGAACGAACGCCTGCGTTCACGGTGGCCGGACTTCGGCGTTCTCGGCGAGGAAGGCACGCGGTCGGATATGGCGGCCGCTTACCGCTGGCTGGTCGATCCCCTCGACGGCACCACCAACTTCGCGCACGGTTATCCGGCGTTCTGCATTTCGATTGCGCTGGTTCGTGGCGAGGAGCTGCTGGCCGGCTTCTTGTACGATCCCAGCCGCGACGAGTTCTTCTCGGCTGAACGCGGGGGCGGCGCCAAGCTGAACGGCGAAACCATGCGAGTCTCGAAGACGAAGCGTCTATCTGAATCGCTGCTGGGTACCGGTTTCCCCAGCCACAAGCGCCACAAGAATCCGAACATCCACTTCTATCACCAACTCACGCTGCGTTCGCACGGACTGCGGCGCGCTGGCTCTGCCGCTCTCGATCTCGCCAATGTTGCTGCCGGACGTTACGACGGCTTCTGGGAGTTCAATCTCAATCCTTGGGACACCGCCGCCGGCGTGCTGCTGGTGCAGGAAGCCGGAGGCAAAGTGACGCGCTATGATGGCTCGCCATTTCGCCTGAAAAGTGACGAAGTTCTGGCTTCCAACGGGATTGTCCATCAGGAACTGATGGACAACTTCGCCGAGATCTTTGCCGGCCGCGGGCTGGAGGATATTCCCTCCCCGGTGGAGTACGCTAAACCCCGAACGATAAATCGCACCTAGGATGGGGCGGCACAGGCGGGAAATCTACCATCTACTCTGATTGCTAGCAGGTCCTGACCGGATGCAATCCGAGCACATCTTCGACACCACTCCCCAAGCGCAACGGGCGAAGCCTCTCTCCATCCTTTACATCTCGTATCCTCTGCTCGCGATTTCCGAAGCGAGTGCGGGAGGCGCTGAGCAGATGCTGCTCACGCTGGAGCAGGAGATGGCTACGAGGGGGCATCGAACTACCGTCGCGGCGTGCGCCGGTTCGAAGATAAGCGGGCGGCTGCTCGCGACCGGTGATGCTGCGGGTTCGCCGGATGCATTTGAAACTCGCGAACGCGAACACTCCGAGCGAATACTGGCGTATTTACACCAACATCCCAATGAATTTGACCTTATTCACGACGAGAGCGGCAGCTTCTTTCGGCACGCTGATCAGTGCCCAGCGCCCGTTTTGGCGACACTGCACCTGCCGCGCAGCTTTTATCGCGAGGAGTGGTTTTGCGACTCGCCTGCGAATCTGCTCTTCAACTGTGTCTCACAGTCGCAGGCGCGAACCCTTTCCGATCTGCCGAACGTAATAAGCGTCATCCAGAATGGAATTGATGTCGACCGATTCACGCTTGGCCGCGAGAAGCACAACTACCTGTTATGGATGGGCCGTATTTGCGAGGAGAAGGCCCCGCATAGGGCGATTGCGGCAGCCAGGAAGGCAGGCATGCTGCTGGTCATCGCCGGGCAGGTTTATCCCTTCAGCTACCACCGGCAATACTTCGAGCGCGAGATTCGGCCGATGCTGGGGCACAAGGTCGCCTTTCTAGAGTCGCCCCCGATTGACCAAAAAATCGAGCTTCTGAGGCGATCCCGAGCTCTGTTGTTGACCAGCACGGCGGACGAAACCAGCTCACTGGTTGCCATGGAAGCTATGGCCTGCGGCACGCCCGTGATCGCTGTTCGGCGCGGCGCGTTCCCCGAAATCATCGTGGACGGTGAAACCGGATTCGTTGTCGATGACATCGAGGAGGTGGCGGTCGCTGCCAGCAGAGTTCACGAGATCGACCCCGCCACATGCCGCAGGCGCGCGGAGAAAGAGTTCTCGGCGAAGCGGATGGCTCGTGAGTACGAGAAGCTGTATCAGTACGTGCTGGACGCAAATCGCGGACGCGTTGCGGCGTGAGGACCGTCAGCGCACTTCTGCCGCATGCCGCTCCAGCAGTCCCAACTCGCTGACGACCTGCTCCAGCTTCGCCCGCGTTTCTTTCTTCATCGGAACCAGCGGCAGGCGATAAACCTCTTCGATTCTTCCCATCATCGCGAGCGCGGCCTTCACCGGCCCAGGATTCGACTCGACGAAGTTCGCGTTCATCAGCGGCAGGTACTTGCGGAAGATTTCGCGTGCCGTGTCCCCCTTGTTGGCCAGCGCCGCGCGCGTCATCCGCGCCATCTCCGCGGGAATTTCGTTCGAGCACACCGACACGATCCCGACGCCGCCCAAGCCAATCACAGCCAGTGTGATCGCGTCGTCGCCCGAGAACACTAAGAAATGCTCCGGCACGCTGGCGCACACCTCAGCAATCTGCCCGACGTTGCCGCTGGCCTCTTTTACGGCAATGATGTTTGGAATCTCAGCCAGACGAAGCAGCGTGGGTGTTTCGATGTTTGTGCCCGTGCGTCCCGCGATGTTGTAGAGCATTAGCGGCTTCTCGCTCGCGTCGGCGATGGCCTTGAAGTGCTGGTATATGCCTTCCTGCGTCGGCTTGTTGTAGTAGGGCGTAGCGGTCAGAACGTAATCGACGCCAGCGCGCGACGAGACTTCTTTCGCCTTCGCAACCGCTTCGCACGTATTGTTCGAGGTCGCGCCGGCCATAATCGGCACGCGGCCGGCCGCAACATCGATTGTGGTGTCAACGACACGCAGCCATTCATCGTGCGTCAGCGTCGGCGTCTCGCCCGTGGTGCCGCACGGCACAAGGAAGTCGATGCCCGATTGAATCTGCCACTCGACCAGATGACGTAGTGCCGTTTCGTCAATGCTGCCGTCCTGCTTGAAAGGGGTGATGAGAGCAGTGCCGCATCCGCGCAATTTCATGATGACCCACCTCGTGTACAGCAATTCTAGAGGAGTTTCAGTAAGGCTGCGCAACGGAAAACTTAACCACAGAGGCACAGAGACACCGAGAATCGAGAGCATAACCAAGAATTCCCTGTGTCTCTGTGTCTCTGTGGTGATCAGGCCCTTTCCAGCGCCACCGCGAAGGAATCGAGTGCCAGACTGCGCAACAAATTCCGCCTCATACCGCTCTCCAACTCGCCTAATCGCTGCGTGGCCGAGACGATCCAGTCAAAATCCACCTCCCCGGCCATGCGATTCAGTTCGGCGAGCATGTCCTGGTTGCGCACCATCTCGGGGGTGCCCGACTTCATGAACAGCAAATCCTCCAGCGCCGAATAGAGCACGCGAATGGTCGCCTCCATCTTCGACTTGCCATCGCCTCCCGAACGATAGCTCTCGGTAACTTTGAACAGCTCGGAATGATCGCGCTCGCCCATTGCCGGAGCCAGCAGCGCCAGCGCATCCTGCCTCGCCGCCAGATACTGCCCCAGATCGAAGCTGCGCGCCCGGCCCAAGGCGCCTCCACAGAGACGAGCAACCAGCCCACGCTCGCGCGGCTTCCACTCAGGACGAACCTCGGCGAGATAATCCTCAACCTCAGTGGGGGTTAACGGCGCTAAGCGCAAATGCACGCAACGCGAGCGAATCGTCGGCAGCAGCGCCGATGGATTGTCGGAAAGCAGAAAGATGGTCGCGAAGTCCGGCGGCTCCTCCAGAATCTTGAGCAGCGAGTTGGCCGCTTCTTTCATAAAATCGGCATCGCTGAAGATGTACACGCGCTCGCGCCCTTCCGAAGGCTTGTAATAGATTTCAGCGATGACGTGCCGCACCTGATCGACCTTCACCAGCATCTGCGGCGGATCGGGCGGAATGATCATCACGTCGGGATGCGTCTGCACCAAGATGCGCGTCTCGCGCTTGTCAGCGTCGCGCAGGTTCTCGCGCGCCTCGACCGCTTCGGCAAAACGATCTTCCAGATTGTCGGCTTCGGCGATGCGAACGCAGTTGCCGCAGCGGCCGCAGAAATCGGGTAGGCCATCGCTGGTTGGCCGCTCAAGACAGTTCATGGTCTTGGCGATCATCTGCGCCAGCGTGAACTTGCCCGCGCCCGACGGTCCCGACAGAATTACCGCATGGGGGAAGCGATCGCGCGCGAGCATCTCGCGCACCGTGTGGACCACGTCGGGATTGCCGTGAAAGTCAGAGAAGGACATGTTGTTACTTACCGGAAGGGACTTTGTACTGCGATAATGTGGCCCGCTGCACGAGCGACTCCTTGCCGGACATCTGCCTAAAGTACTCGTACTTTACCGGACCAATATCGCGCCCGTAAGTAGTGAGTGTTCTCACCCCAGTAGACGAATTGGTCTCCTCGATGACTACGCACGACGAGACCTTGCGATTCTCTGACAAACAAGGTTGATTCGCTGAACGTACCAGAAAGCGGCGGACTACTTTTGACCCCGGGACGTCTTCCGACCAACTCTCACCTGCTCTGATAGGAAAGCGAAGAACAATGACATCGTCTGTCAATTCCAACACTCCGCCCAAAGTGATTACCAACTGCATTGCTTCGTCGTCACTCTGCGCTGGACTAGGCCAGACCTGATACACATTCCGGCCCCCCTGAAGCGTCGAGGCTGTGACCTTCCATTGCACCGATGATCTTCGTACTTTTGGTTCATACTGTTGAACTTTGTAGGTCCACACGGCTCCGACCGACAGCGGGTAATACCGAGCGTCTGCCACGTTGCTTTCTGCGCAAGCTAGAGACACGGCTGAAGCGGCTAGTAGTGCCACAATCGATGCCGGATTGTTAATCTTCATGACCGGCTCCGTTATAACGCGGAAGAAACAGAAGCGTTTTGGATCAGTCTTTCCCGTACCACGCTCACAATCTCCTCGTGCACTTCCGGGATGGAGTGCCGCGCATCGACCATCACCACTCGTTCCTTCTCGCGCTCGGCGATCTTCAAATACTTCTTATGAACTCGATTGAAAAAGGTCTTGCTTTCGCGCTCGAAACGGTTCTCATCGGGCGTATCACCGGACGTCGCACTCGTATTTCTACGCCGTGCCCGCTGCACACTGTAGGCCACGTCGCTGTCCATCAGAATCGTCAAGTCCGGCCACAGCCCGTGGCATAGCACCTTGTGCATCTGCAACACGGGTCGGCTGCCCAGCTTGCGGCCACCGCCCTGGTACGCTTCGGTCGAGTCCGTGTAGCGATCACACACCACCCATCTCCCTGCTCCCAGCGCCGGCTCAATTACCTGCGCGATCAGTTGCGCGCGCGAGGCAAACATCAGCGCCATCTCAGCCCAGGGATCGAGGCCTGCGGTGCGCGAGTCGAGCAGCACGGCACGAATGCGCTCGCCAATCTCGGTGCCGCCGGGCTCGCGCGCGGTCACCACGTCGATGCCCTCGGAGCGCAATACAGCCGCAAGCTTTTCCATCTGCGTTGTCTTGCCGCAGCCGTCGAGTCCTTCGAAGGTGATGAATTTTCCCGCTGACGCAGCCTGAGCCACGAGGTAATCCTAGCAGCAACGGCAACGGGCGCAGCAAATGACTAAAGGCTCACCACGGAGAACACAAAGTTCATGATTTTTTTATCCCCGTGTTCCCCGTGTCCTCGGTGGTGAGTCTGTATTCCGGCCTGCTTTTATAATGGAGAATGCATTCGGCAAACTCATTTAGTACATCTTGTACCGCGTGCGCCCCAGCGGCGCGTTCGCAGCGGGCCAATTCATGATCCAGACCTTATTCGGCAGCACAGAAGAAAAACCCAGCTTTCTGAAACGGATGAAAGAGGCGGTCACGCGCACGCGTGAAAGCCTGAGCGAGCGCATTGAAGATGTCGTCGGCATGCGCCCGGAGATCGACCGGGAAACGCTCGACGACCTGGAAGCCTCCCTGATCAGCGCCGATCTCGGCAGTGCCACCACCGCTACGGTGCTCGAAGCGCTGCGCGAAAAGGTCGATCGCAAGCAGATTGGCGATGTCACCGAACTGAAGCGCGTGCTCAAGCAGGAGCTGCTGAACATTCTCACGTCTGCCGACAAGCAGCCGGTGGCGCGCGTGGATGGCGAACCCGAGGTGATTCTTGTCGTGGGCGTGAACGGCGTCGGCAAAACGACGACCATCGGCAAGCTGGCCCACGTTCTTCGCGCCCAGGGCAAGACGGTACTGCTGGGAGCGGCAGACACATTCCGCGCAGCGGCGATTGAACAACTTGAAATTTGGGGAGACCGCACCGGAGTTGAGGTCATCAAGAACAAGCCGGGCGGCGATCCGTCGGCCGTGCTGTTTGACGCTTTGCAGGCGGCACGCGCGCGTAAGACCGATTACGTGATCGTCGACACGGCCGGCCGCCTGCACACCAAGAGCAACCTGATGGATGAGCTTTCGAAGATGCGCCGCACGGCGCAGAGATTTATTGCTTCAGCGCCTCACGAAACGTTGCTTGTCATGGACGCAACCACCGGGCAGAACGGATTGCAGCAGGCGCGCCTGTTCACCGAGTCGGCGGGCGTAACCGGCATTGTGTTAACCAAACTGGACGGAACCGCGAAGGGCGGAATCGTAGTTGCCATCTCGAAGGAGCTGGGCCTGCCTGTACGCTATGTCGGCGTGGGCGAGAAAGTCGGCGACCTGCTGCCGTTCAACGCCGAAGACTTTGTGAATTCGCTTTTCGATTAGGGTGCCGCATCCCGCCTTGGTTTGGCGGGGCAGGTCGTGTGGTCCAACCAAAATTCCATGCCGCAGACATTTAACGATCAGCGATTCATGAAGGAAGCCCTGGAGCTTGCCCGAAAGGGAGTCGGGCTGGCCTCGCCAAATCCTTGTGTCGGGGCGGTGGTTGTCGACGCGAAGGGCGAGATCGTCGGCCGCGGATCACACCGCTATGAGGGCCTAAAGCACGCGGAGGTCCTCGCGCTGGAAGAAGCCGGGGAGCGCGCACGTGGTGGCACGCTGTACCTCAACCTGGAACCTTGCTCGCATACCGGCCGCACCGGGCCGTGCGCGGAGGCTGTGGTGAAGGCTGGCATAAAGCGAGTGCTCGCTGCTATGCGTGATCCGAATCCTCTTGTCGCCGGCAAAGGTTTCGAGAAGTTGCGAGCCGCCGGAATCGAAGTTCATGAAGGTCTGCTGCAGCACGAGGCACAGAGGCTCAACGAGGCTTTTGCCAAGTACATCCGCTTCAAGACTCCGTTCGTCACGCTGAAGACGGCCATGACGCTGGACGGGAAGATCGCGCCGCCTCCGCTGGAAACCTTGCTGCCGGGAGAGCCCGGATTGGCGGCAGCCAGCGGCGGCTGGATCACCAGCGAAGCAGCTCGAGCGCACGTTCATACCATGCGTCACGACAGCGATGCCATCATGGTTGGCGTTGGAACCATCATTGCCGACGATCCGCTGCTGACCGATCGCAGCGGTCTGCCGCGTCGGCGGCCGCTCTTGCGCGTGATTCTAGATTCGCGCCTGCGCCTGCCCGTGGATTCCCGGGTCGTAAAGACCACGCATCAGGATGTGATCGTCTTCTGCTGCTTCGCCGAGGAGCACAAGCGACGGGAATTGGAATCGCATGGTGTGCAGGTGGTGCAGGTACCTGTGCAGCCGGTTGTGGAGGACGGAACGATTCCCTTCCCCGGCGGTGCGCCCGACGGAAGGCCTGATCTGCACCGCGTTTTGGAAAAGCTGGGCGAATTGGAGATTACCAGCCTGCTCCTCGAAGGTGGCGCCATGGTGAATTGGGCGTCGCTCTCCGCAGGAGTTGTCGATAAGGTTTTCTTTTTCTATGCTCCTAAAATTCTCGCAGGCAAGGGATCGATTCCGTTTGCCATGGGCGCGGGCTATCAGCGCCTCAGTGAAGCCGCCTACGTGAAGGATCTCACGCTGCATCGCTTCGGAGAAGACTTTGCAGTGGAAGGGTACCTGAAAGATGCGTACCAGTGAGGCAGCAACTAGCAATTGGCACTTGGCACTTGGCCACAGAAGTTACACGGCTAAGTGCCAACTGCTAAATGCCAATTGCTGATCCCCGAGAGGTCGTCATGTTTACCGGACTCGTCGAAGAAGTTGGAACCATTTCCAGCATTGTCGCTTCGGGTGACAATCACCGAATCACGATTCAAGCTCCGAGCAGCGCGCGCGAGTTGAAAGAAGGCAACAGCGTTGCTGTCAGCGGAGTCTGCCTCACGGCGCTGAACATCACCCCAGATTCCTTCAGCGCTGACTTGGCGAAAGAAACCTGGACGCGAACTTCGTTCTCACGCATCAGCCCAGGCGCGCAAGTCAATCTGGAGCTGCCTTTGAAGGTGGATGCCCGCATGGGGGGCCATATCGTTCAAGGCCACGTCGACGGCACGGGACGGCTGGTCGGACTGGAGCCGATCGCGAATGCCAACGACTTTTGGCTGCACATCGATGTGCCCGAGGAATTGGAGAAATACCTGGTCTTCAAGGGATCGATCGCGGTCGAAGGAATCAGCCTCACCGTCGCAAAGCTGGAGGGGCTGCGGCTGACCATCGCCATCATCCCGCACACGATTAAGATGACGAACCTGCAGTCGCTCAAACCGGGTGACCCGGTGAACCTCGAGACCGACATCGTTGCGAAATACCTGGAAAAGTGGACGAAGCGGGAACAGCTGTCATCAGCGTTGACGGTGGAGCGACTGGTGGCGAAAGGATTCTGAACCGCCTTCTCGTTTGCCATCACGAGTGCCCTCATTTGGCGCGAGAGATCTGCTCCCGGTTGCAGTGCACGAAGTGGGCGCCCTTTGTTGGCGATGCAAGCGAGAACGGATCCCTCGGTCGCGGAGCGACCTCGTGATGACAATTTCGTGGTGGACTCGGGGTCCTTCGGCCTCCCTCGCGCTAATCCGCGGTTGTTTTTCTGATCCGTGCGATCCGTGGCAATCCGTGGTTGCTTTCTTACGTTCTTGCCGAATGGGGTGGGCGCTGCGCGCCGAAGTAGCCTTCGAAGTCCAGCGAGTCAAGCTCGAGAAACTCCTTCACGATGGGCTCGGACGAGCGCGCCATTTCGGCATAGGTCCCAAAGAAAATAACGCGCGCTTCATACAGGAAAACCAGCCTGTCAGCGAGCTTCTTGGCCAGTGCCATATCGTGAGTAACCACGATGCTGGTCAGCTTGAGCTGCTTCTTGAGTTTCTTGATCAAATCACCCAGCAAGTGTGCCATCAGCGGGTCGACCATCGTTGTCGGCTCATCGTAGAGCACCGCCTCCGGTTGTGCGGCCAGAGCGCGCGCGATGGCCACCGAGCGCTTCATCCCGGTCGATAGGTCCGACGGCAGCAGGTCGCGATATTCGCGTACACCCACCATATCCAGCAGGCCATCGATGATCTGGTAGATCTGCTCTTCTTCCAGCCCGCCACGCTCGCGCAGCGGGAAGGCCACGTTCTCGCCTACGGTCAGCGAGTCGAAAAGCGCGCCATTCTGGAAAACCATGGTGACCTTCTTGCGAATGCGTTCCAACTCGTCTTCCGAGTAGTCGGTGATGTCTTCGTAGGCCACCCAAACGCGCCCGCTGTCCGGCTTCAGAAAGCCCATGATGTGATGCAGCGACACGGATTTGCCCACGCCGCTGCGCCCCAGTATGCAGACGGTTTCCCCCGGCATCACGTTGAAGCTGACATCGTCCAGCACCTGTTTGCTGCCGAAGGCTTTTGAGACGTGGTCGAAATCGAAGTACGGTTTGCCGTTATGTTCACTCATGCGAGACCTCGGCTGCCTGTTCGGCAGAATGCGTTGTTGGCAGCGATTTGTACTCCTCCGGCGTGTTTACGTTGGTGAAGATATCAGGAGAAAAGCCGGCAGCGCGAATTTCGTCTTCCGCAATGATGCGCGTCTTCGCGCGCGTAAAGAGGCGAGTCACCTTCAAGTCGCCTTCAGCCATCGCCTGCTCCACAGACGTTCCAACTTCACGGTGATAGACAGCGCACAGCGGCTGTACGCGACCATGCGCCTGGGGCACGACAATCTTCTCACCGCTGGACCGCGCCTGCTCCAACAGCCAGTTCAAAAATCCCGCAGCCATCAGAGGCAGGTCTACCGAAAGGATGAGGTTCAGGTCCGTACGCGTCGCGCGCAAAGCCGATTGGATTCCGCTCAAAGGCCCTCGTCCTGCCTCGGTATCCTCGATCACCTCACCGAACTCCCCATACAGGGACGCAGAACCACAGATGAAAACCTGGTCGCAGGTCTGGTGTGCGATGGCCAGCGTGCGATCAAGCATTGTGCTGCCCTGCCACCGTAGAAGGGCCTTGTCCGCGCCCATCCGCGAGCTCCGGCCTCCGGCAAGAACGAAAGCAGTGGCGTCTCCCACGCAAGCATCATACTGAAGGCTACGATGCGACGCCGACAAGAGCTTTGAGAGTCGCGGTCTTATGCTCTTGCGGGACGAAATGTGGTGGTATGCGGGATACAGCCGTTGATCTCGACGGCTACGATACGACCGGCGCTGTCGAGCTCAAGCGTGCCGGGAGCTTCCAGCACCGCGTCCCCGCTGAGTCCGGGTATGGCAACAAAGACCCGGTTTTCAACGCAGGTGACCGAAGGGTCCCGAGCTAAATAGGACAGGGCAAACTCGCTGCGGCAAGCCTTTGGGAGCACAAAGCTGAGATCCGCCACATCGCCAGTCTCGGTCACCGAGACGCCAATCTCAAGCGAGATGCGCGAGCGGATTTCGTCCCCCTCCACCTGATTCTCGGGCTTGAAGCAGATGTAGTACTCGAAACCGGACTCCGGGTCGAAGGAACTGCGGTCCACCTGAAATGCCATCGACCAAATGCCTCCCCAATAGGAACTGGAAAAAACGGGCCGTACTGCGACTGGAACCCGCAAGGGTAGCTACAAGCATACTAAATTCCCAGCCTCTCCGACGACCTAAAGTCACGCGATCCAAGAATCCCCTTAGGAAAGCCCTATTGGTGGCGAATCTGGCCACCGTACCTGATATATTGCAGTGCAGTACTTGAGAAACTGAATGCCGGTCTTTTCGCCCACCGAGATCGCGAAGGCGCAGGTCCTTAGTGTCCAGGACTACGCACGGCTGGCGTGGCGCTCGATTCTGAACCTCTTCGGGCATCCCCGCTATTTTGCGGATACAGCTATGCAGGCCGACATCATTGGCGTCGGCTCGCTGCCCATCGTTGTGCTGACCGGCTTTTTCACGGGAGCCGTGCTGGCGCTGCAAACCTCGAACACGCTGGAACAGTTCGGCTCACTTTCCTTGACCGGGCAACTGGTGTCGTTCTCGATGGTGCGCGAACTGGGGCCGGTACTGACGGGTCTGATGGTCGCGGGACGCAATGCCAGCGGCATGGCCAGCGAGCTGGGCTCCATGAAGGTAACCGAGCAGATCGACGCCATGCGTGCTATGGGCGTTGATCCCACCAAGAAACTGGTTACGCCTCGCGTCATTGCCTCCACGGTGATGCTTTTCTTCCTCAGCATTATCTCCGACCTGGTGGGATTGGCCGGCGGCTGGACGATCGCCTTCTTTATGCTCGGTCTCGATACCAATCAGTACTGGCACGCTGCCTATCAGTCTCTGAAATTCCAGGATGTATTCATGGGATTGTCGAAGCCAGTCGTCTTCGGGTTTATTATCGCCAGCATCGGCTGCTACTATGGCCTCTCTGCCAAGGGCGGGACGCAAGGCGTTGGCCGGGCAACCACACAGGCCATGGTGGCGGCATCGGTGTTGATCGTGGTTAGCGATCTGTTTATCACGAAATTTCTAATGGGACTCTTCCCCTATTAAATGTCGAGCCTCGCTCCGCCTGTCGAACAGCCTCAGCCCGCATGGTCGGCAAGCGACAGCTGCGTCCTGTCCTTCGATGACGTCCACATAGCGTTTGAAGAACCGGTGTTGCGTGGCGTTTCCTTTAAGCTGCATCGGGGCGAAAACAAAGTCCTGCTTGGCGCCGCCGGCACAGGGAAGACACTCCTCCTCAAGCTGGCGCTGGGGCTTCTGAAACCCGACTCCGGACGCATCACAGTGCTCAACGATGAAATCACTTCGACGCGCGAGGAGGATCTGTATCAAGTGCGGCGGAACATCGGCATGGTGTTCCAGGAGAGTGCACTCTTCGATTCGCTGACGGTCGAAGAAAACGTCGCCTACCGGCTGATCGAAGAGACCGGCAGGATCACCGATGAAATTCACCAGCGCGTGCTGGAAGTCCTGCGATTCGTCGAACTCGAACCAACGTGGCCGCTGTCGCCAGCCGAGCTCTCCGGCGGTATGCGGCGGCGCGTGGCGATTGCGCGTGCCATTATCACCCAGCCCGAAGTCCTGCTCTATGACTCGCCCACCGGCGGCCTCGATCCCGTCACTTCCAACACCATCATCGAACTCGTAGTGAAACAGCGTGACGTCTACAAGACCAGTTCTCTGCTGGTGACCCATCGATTGCAGGATGCCTTTACCATGGCCAGCCACTACTTCGATCGCGAGCAGAACAAGATGCTGCCCGTGCCCGCAGGCAAATCGCTTGACGTCCATACCACCTTCGTCATCTTGCGCGACGGACACATCATCTTCGAAGGCACCGCGACCGAACTGCTGCGCTCCACCGATCAGTACATTCGCGAATATTTGAGCTAGCTTGCTATCGACACTCTTTAGCGGTTTCCGAAGACCAGACTCAGCCTGCGAAGTGGCCGACAACGCTCTCGCCAGCCTGATTGACGTGCCGAAGTGACCTCCTTAAGATGGTGCCGTCTTCGATGATCAATCAGGTCATTTCGCATTACCGGGTAACCGAGAAGCTTGGCGGCGGCGGCATGGGGGTCGTGTACAAAGCAGAAGACACGCGTCTTCACCGCCTCGTCGCTCTCAAGTTCCTGCCGCCGGACGTTG
>Ga0335077_10006770_pt1 | contig 14172 bp, 8 predicted proteins | sample Lox_Sample_31_FD_207151 | JGI IMG/M metagenome (GOLD analysis project Ga0335077, IMG submission 207151) | Soil microbial communities from Loxahatchee National Wildlife Refuge, Florida, United States - Lox_Sample_3.1 | ecosystem: Environmental > Terrestrial > Soil > Wetlands | place: USA: Florida...
CTCGATCGGCAGCGCCAGCACTTCCGTGGCCTTCAGCTCCTGGTCGTCGGGCGGCCGTACCTCTTCCCACCGTCCCGGGACGATGTGATTCGTGAATGCGCGCAGCGCTTCTATCTTTTCCGCCGGATCGGTAACCACGCGCGCCTTCCCGAACACCACCACGCTGCGATAGTTGACCGAGTGGTGGAACGCCGAGCGCGCCAGCACGAAGCCGTCCACCAGCGTCACCGTGACGCACACGTCGATCCCCTCCCCCACCGTGCGCAGCATGCGGCTGGCTGCCGAGCCGTGGATCAGTATCTCGTTGCCGCGCCTCGCATAGTTGGTGGGAATCACGTACGGTTGGCCGTCAACCACAAATCCGACGTGGCATACGAAGCCATCGTCGAGGATCGCGTGGATCTTTTCATGGCTGTAGACGGCCCGTTTGGGCAGGCGCTTCACCTGCGTTCGCGGAGTCGTTGTAAAAGGAGCCATGGCACCATGGTAGGCGCGCTAGTGGACTGGCGAAAGATCCACTTTTGCGAATAGTGTATAGTCCACTTATGCGCGTTGCCATGACTCTCCGCCGCGAGTCCGCCCTCCCCATTCATCGCCAGATCTACGAGGAGTGGCGCGGCGGCATTCTCGACGGCCGCTTCCGCAACGGCGAGCGCGTGCCCTCCACGCGCGATCTGGCCTCGAGCCTCGGCGTGGCGCGCGCCACCGTGACCGTGGCCTACGACCAGCTCATCTCGGAAGGCTACCTCGAAAGCGCCCGCGGCTCCGGCACCTTCGTCTGCCGCCGGCTTCCCGAGGAGCTCTTGCGGGCGAGGCACGCGCCCGCCGCGCAGCCGCAAACCGAATCCGAGATCCGCCTTTCCCGTTTCGGCGCCAAGATCGCGTCGCTCGAGCCCTACAGTATTCCCGCGCTGCGCCCCGGTTGGATTTCGTTCTCCCCCTGGCGCCCCGACTTGCACGAGTTCCCGTTCGCGCTCTGGCGCAAGCTCCTCGCGCGCCACATGCGCTCCGCCGACCACGCCTTCTTCGACTACCGCAATGAGCGCGCCGGCCACGAATCGCTCCGCCGCGAAATCGCCGCCTATCTCGCCCGCTCGCGCGCCGTCCGCTGCGAGCCCGATCAGGTGATCGTCGTCAATGGCTCCCAACAGGCGCTCGATTTCTGCGCGCGTCTCCTGCTCGACCCCGGCGATCGGGTTGCCATCGAAGACCCGGGTTATCAGGGCGCTCGCCAGATCTTCTCGTCCTACGGCGCGCGGCTTTGCCCGGCGCCGGTGGGTACCGACGGCGTCGCGGCCGCCGGCCTGGGCCGCGGCACGCGGGTGCTCTATGTGACGCCATCGCACCAGTTCCCCACCGGGATTTCGATGAGCCTGCCCCGCCGCCTGGAGTTGATCGAGTGGGCGCGCCGCCGCCGCGCTGTCATCCTCGAAGACGATTACGATAGCGAGTACCGCTATGACGGCCCGCCCCTTCCCGCTATGCAGGGTCTGGCCGGCGGCTCACCCGTCATCTACATCGGCACCTTCTCCAAGGTCATGTTCCCCGGTCTGCGCATCGGGTACGTGGTGGCTCCGCGCGCTCTGGCTTCGCCCTTCATGCGCGCCAAGTGGCTCGCCGACCGCCAGACGCCCATGCTCGAGCAGGCCGCGCTCGCCGGCTTCCTGCGCGAAGGCCATCTCGAGCGGCACATTCGCCGCATGCGCCGCCTTTACGGCCGTCGCCGCGAGGTCCTGCTGGAAGCTCTCGGCCGCCACTTCGGAGCGCGCGCGCACGTGATCGGCGATCCGGCCGGCATGCACGCCCTGGTGCGTGTGGACGACGACGGCCTGGCCGCGCGCGCCCCCGCCAACCGCGTCCACGTGGCGTCGTCCGCCCCCTACTACATCGGGCGCGCCCCGCGAAACGAGTTCATCTTCGGATTCTCCGCCGTCGCCGAACGCGCCATTCGTGAAGGAATCCGCCGCATTGCGCCGGAATAAAACCATCGCGGCGTTACAATCTGATCATGCGGCGGCTACTGTTCCTGCTGTGTTCGTGTGCGATCGCGTTCGCGCAAAAAAAGCCTTTCGACGTCAATGCGCTGCTGGAATTGAAACGTATCTCCGATCCGCAGATCTCGCCCGATGGACGCTCGGTCGCGTTCACCGTGCAGATCGTCGACGTCGCGGCCAACAAGAAGCCTTCGCAGGTCTGGATCGTGCCCCTCGATGGCGGCGCGCCCACTCAGATCACCCACGACGGCGAAGGCAACCAGCGGCCCCGCTGGTCGCCCGACGGCAAGCGCATCGCCTACATCTCCGACCGCAGCGGTTCCTCGCAGATCTGGCTGATGGACCCCGATGGCGGCAACCCGAAGCAGGTCACGAATCTCGCAACCGAGGCCGGTGGCGAGATCTTCAGCGGCGACGGCAAGAACCTCGTCTTCACCAGCGAGGTCTATCCCGAATGTAGCGCCGACGATGCCTGCAACAAGAAGAACCTGGACGCCGAAAAGGCGACCAAGGTCCGCGCGCACATCTACACCGAGCTTCTCTACCGCCACTGGACCGCCTGGCAATCGAAGCGCCGCAGCCACTTGCTGGTCGTTCCCGTAGCCGGCGGTCCGGCCCGCGACCTCACCCCCGGCCCCCGCGAAGTGCCTCCATTCTCTCTGGGCGGGCCCGACGACTACGACATCTCGCCCGATGGCCAGGAAGTCTGCTACAGCATGAACTCCGACCCGGTCCCCGCCGTCAGCACCAACTCCGACCTCTACGTCGTATCCATGGCCGGCAGCCAGCCCCGCAAGATCACCTTCAACCCCGGCGCGGATTCCGGCCCGCACTACTCGCCCGACGGCAGGTTCCTCGCCTGGCGCTCCCAGGCCCGCGCCGGCTACGAAAGCGACCGCTGGCGCCTCATGACGCTCGACCGCAGCAACGGCAAGGTGACCGACCTGACCGAAAACCTCGATCGCTGGGTCAACAGCTTCACCTGGGCGCCCGACTCGGCAAGCCTGTTCTTCACCATGAACGATCGCGGGCGCCAGTCGATTCACGTGATCCCCCTCGCCGGTGGCGCCGTCCGCCAGGTGGCCGGCGGCGATAGCGAGCTCGACGACATGCAGTTCACCCGCGACGGTAAGCGCATGGTCTACACCCAGCAATCCGGCATGGCGCCGGTCGAAATCTATCGCGCCAACTCCACCGGAGGCCTGCCGTCGGCCCTCACCCATCTCAACGACCTGGTCCTCGACGACCATCAGTTTCAATCGCTCGATGAATTCTGGGTCGATGGCGCCGAAGGCGCCAGGGTCCAAAGCTTCATCGTGCGCCCGCCGAATTTCAATCCCTCACGCAAGTATCCCGTCGTCTTCCTCATTCACGGCGGCCCGCAGGGCTTCTGGGGCCACGCCTGGACCTACCGCTGGAACGCCCAGGTCTTCGCCGCCGCGGGATATGTGGTCGTCATGCCCAACCCGCGCGGCTCCACCGGCTACGGCCAGAAGTTCATCGACGAGATCAACAATGATTGGGGCGGCCGCGCCTTCCATGACATCATGGCCGTGGCCGATCACGTGGTCGCCGACGTTGCCTTCGCCGACTCCAGCCGGATGGTGGCCGCCGGCGCGTCCTACGGCGGCTACATGATCGACTGGATCCTGGGCCACACGCAGCGCTTCAAAGCCCTGGTGACGCACGACGGCGTCTACGACCTCGTCAGCGAATTCGGCGCCACCGAGGAGCTGTGGTTCCCCCTCTGGGAGTACGGCGGCACCCCCTGGGACAAACCCGAGAACTACTCCCGGTGGTCCCCCAGCAACTTCGTCAAGGACTTTCACACGCCCACGCTCGTAGTCCACGGCGAGCAGGACTTCCGCGTCCCCTACACGCAAGGCCTTCAGTTGTTCACCGCGCTGCAGTTGCAGAAGGTCCCATCGAAGCTGCTGCTCTTCCCTGACGAAGGCCACTGGGTGTTGAAGCCGCAGAATTCGGTTCTGTGGTACAAGACCGTCATCGATTGGCTCGATTCGTGGGCGAAAAAGTAAGAACAAACTAATGAAAGCTATCATCGCCGTATCTGGTTTGATCGTCATCGCGATCGTCTCGTTATTGGTCCTCTCCGCAAGCCCGGCCGTAAAGCTCGATCCCGGTCTGAAAGTGATCGGCATCGCCACGCCCGTAACCGCCCACATCGACAGCGCGCACGGCGTGCGGCGCGTTACGGCCTACGTCGAACAGGGCGGCGCCCGCTTCCCGCTGCTCGATCGCGAGTCTCCGTCGCATCGTCTCTTCTGGCGCCGCAATCAGCCGCCCCAAGCCGTCGCCTTCGAAGCCGGAAAAAACAAGGCGCCCAACCTCAAAGAAGGCGATGCCCGGATCGTCGTCGAAGCCGTCTCCGACGACTTCCGCGGCTCCGCCGAAACCGCGTCCGCTCCCGTGAAGGTCATCCTCGCCCCGCCGGCCATCGCGCCCGATGACTCGCAGCACTACATCAACCAGGGCGGCATGGGCCTCGAGGTCATGACCCCGAGCGGGTCCTGGAGCGAAGCCGGCGTGCGCGTCGGCCAGTACTCCTTCCGCTCGTTTCCCGTGCCCGGCCACCCCGAGCAACGCTTCGCCATGTTCGCCTATCCGTGGGACCTTCCCGACAACGTGGTCCCCGTGGTCTATGCCCGCAACCAGGCCGGCACTGAGGCAACCGCGACCTTCGGCTACAAGCTCTTCCCGAAAAAATTTCGCGCGCGCGACCTGCCCATCGACGACGCGCAGATGCAGATGCTCGTGAGCAAGATCGATCCCGGCGGCACCCTCGCCCCCGGTCCCGACATCGAATCGCGCTTCCTCAAGATCAACGGCGAGATGCGCCGGAAAAACAACCAGCAGCTCGCCGACCTGCGCTTCAAGACCGAAGAGAAGATCCTCTGGAACGGCCCCTTCCTGCATTGGGGCAAGGAAGAGTCCATGTTCGCCGACGTGCGCAACTACATCTACAAGGGCAAGAAGATCGATCAGCAGGTGCACCTCGGCTTCGACCTCTCCGACACCCAGAACGCGCCCGTCCACGTCGCCAACGACGGTCGCGTGGTGCACGCCGGCGACCTCGGCATCTACGGCAACTGCGTGGTCGTCGATCACGGCTACGCCCTGCAATCCATCTACGGGCACATGAGCCGCATCGACGTCAAGGTCGGCGACATGGTCAGGAAGGACCAGAGCCTCGGCGTCGCCGGAGCCACCGGGCTCGCGCTCGGCGTCCACGTCCACTTCAGCATGCAGATCGATGGCGTGCAGGTGAATCCCGTCGAGTGGTGGGACGAGCACTGGATCCACGACCGCATCCTCACCAAGCTGGAGCCCGGAGCCGCGCCGTCCGCCGCCGCGAAGGTGGAGGTCGCCGGCCGCCCCGCCAAAAAGCACAAGCGTAGATAGCCGGCCTCCTGCGCTATCATCGTCAGAAGTCATGGCGCAGGTTCGGATTTTGCACATCTCGGACCTCCACCAGCGCGCCGGGAGGGAAAAGGATGCGTGGCGGAGGAGGCGCGTCCTCGGCGAAGCCTGGGAACGCCATCTGGATGAGCTGACCCGCGAATCGCCGATCGACGCCGTCCTCTTCACCGGGGACGCCGCCGATTGGGGAAAGCCGGCGGAATTCTCCCAGGCGACGGAGTTCCTCGAATCCACGCTCGCCCACCTTCGCCTGCAATCCGGCCGTCTCTTCGTCATTCCCGGCAACCACGACGTGGACCGCTCCCTCGAGCCCGAATGCTGGACGGCCTTCCGCGCGGCGATGGCCAACACCAACGACCTGCTCGGCGTGGCGCGCTGGATGAGCGGCGGCGCGGCGCCTCCCGGTTTCGACAACCAGTGGCGCGCTCGCATCTCCAGCCGCCTCGAAGCCTGGCGCCAGTGGGTCCGCGACGGCCTGCGCCGCCCCGAGCTGGCCGGCACCGAGACCGCGCTCGGCTATCGCGCCACCCTCGATCTGCCCGGCGCCGGCTACCCGATCCAGATCCTCGGGCTCAACACCGCCTGGCTCTGCGGCGACGATAACGACTCCGGCAAGCTGTGGATCCTCGATGAACAGCTCATGCGCATCGCCACCGACGCCGCCGGAAACCCCCTGCCCGGCCTCCGCCTCCTGCTCATGCACCATCCCTTCGACCAGATGGCCGACGGCGCGCAATGCCGCCGTCTCCTCCGCGGCTATGCCGACCTCGTCCTCCGCGGCCATCTGCACGACGAGGAAATCGAGACCTGGAGCGACCCCGACCGCAGCGTCCGCCAGCTCGCCGCCGGCTGCCTCTACGAAGGCTGGCGCGGCGACCAGTGGCCTAACGCCTGCCACGTGATCGCGCTCCAAGGCGAAGGCCGCGCCGCCAGGGCCGAGGTCCGCTTCCGAAGCTGGTCCCCCCGCGGCCACTGGTACGACGACAGCGGCCTCTACGAAGGCGCCGTCAACGGCTGCATCCAGTGGGAGTTCCCCGCGCCCGCCGCAATGGCCGCGGCAGCGGGCGGCGGAAACGCCATCCCCGTCAACCCGTGGAAACCTGCCGTCCCGCCGGCGTTCGTCGGCAGGCAGATGCTGCTCAAAAAACTCCGCGGAGCCTGGGATCAGGGCCGCAGCGTCTCGCTCGTGGGCGACTGGCGCATCGGCAAATCCTCCATCCTCGCCACTTGTTTCGAATCGCTGGAGAAGAGCGGCCGCCCCGTGCGCCTCCTCAGCGGCGAGTCCCACGAAGGCTCGTCGCCGGCCGAATTCGTAAAAGCCGCCACCGGCGTAGCCGCCGCTCTCGACTCCGATGGCGCCGCCGACGTGCTGGCCGCCTGGGCGAGGCAGCAGCGCCGTCCAGGCCTCCTGCCCCTGCTTCTCGTCGATGAGTGCGACGCCCTCGTGCGCCGCTTCGAATATCGCTTCTTCGAGCGCCTCCGCGGCATGCTCGATGATCTGTGTCTGGGCGTGTCCAGCCGCCGCGAGCTCGATCGTGTCTTCCAGGATGCCGGCAAAGGTACGTCTCCCTTCCAGAACCGCCTGGAGTTGCACTGGGTGGGCCTGCTCGAACCGGCTGCCAGCGAGGACCTCATCGATCGCGCCGGCGCCGGGCTCCCCCCCGCCGCACGCCAGTTGATCCGTGAGTGGGCCGGCCGCCACCCGTTCTTTATCCAGCTCATGGTTCGAAAGCTCCTCGACGCCCGCGAATTCGGCCAGAGCGAGCAGGAAGCGTGCGAAGAATTCCAGGCCGAAGCCTACTCCCGCCTGCGGGAATTGTGGGGCACGCTCACCGAACGCGATCGGAAACTGTTGCGCGAGGCCCAGGGCATCCCCATGCCGGCCGCCTCCGCGCTCAAGCGGCGCGGCCTCCTCGACGACGAAGGCCGTCCCTTCGGCCGCGTGGTCACCGAGTGGCTCCAGGACGAGGCCATCTAGATGCCCGGCGCCGGCATGTTGGGCCGTTACGAAATCCTCGAAGAGCTTGGCCGCGGCGGCATGGGCCGGGTAGTCAAGGCTCGCGATCCGTTAATCAACCGCTTGGTCGCCATCAAAATCCTCGAGAACCGCGTGGATGCGACCTTCGTCGCGCGCTTCAAGCAGGAGGCGCAGGTGATCGCCGTGCTCTCCCACCCCAATATCGTTACTCTCTACGACGTTGGGCAGAACGACGATACCGCGTTTATCGTCATGGAGTATGTTTCCGGCCGCTCGCTGGAGAACCGGATGAACGCCACCGGTCCCGCGGAGTGGATCCAGTTTCTTCCCGCACTCGGGCCATGCGCCGACGCGCTCGACTATGCCCACCGGAAGGGCGTCGTCCATCGCGATATCAAGCCCTCCAACATCATGATGCAGGACGATGGCGTGCCCAAGATCCTCGACTTCGGCATCGCCAAGATGGCCGTGGTCGAAGACGAGGACGCCGCTACCAAGACCGGCACCTTCGTCGGCACGCTGGCCTACATGGGCCCGGAACAGGCCACCGGCGGCAGAATCGGCCCTGCCACCGACCAGTACTCGCTCGCCATGATCGCCTACAAAATGGTCGCCGGGCGCCACCCCTTCGAAGTCACGGACACCATGCGCCTGCTCTACCAGATCGCGCAGGAAGATCCGCCGCCGCCGGGCAGCATCAACCGCTCCCTCTCGCGAGTCACCGATGCGGTGCTCCTGAAAGGCCTGGCCAAGGACCCGGCAAAGCGCTTCGGTTCCTGCACCGAGCTGATCCTGGAGCTGGAATCGAGCCTCGCCAAACCCGCGGAAGCCGTGCGCGGCGTCGGCTCGCCGGTTGCCCGCTTTTCCGGATGGATCGCGGATCTGTTCGAATCCAAGCGCGCCCAATCCGCTCCGCCCGCAACCGAGTCCGCTCCCGCGCCCGAGCCCTCGCCTGCTCCCGCTCCCTCGCCCGCACCCTCGCGCGCCGCCGGTCCGGGCGAGTTCACCAAGTTCTTCGAGGCCGCGCCCCAGACCGTCATCCTCCGCAAAGCGCCCGAGGAGCGCGTGGACGCCGAGACCATCGCACGCGCCCAGGCCCGCGAGCTCATCGAAATCCTCCAGCGCCGCGACTTCGAAAGCGCCGTCGCCCTGCGTGGCAAGTGGCTGCCCGGCATCGAAGGCGCGCCCGGCGAGCTGATCGGCTTCAGCGAGGCCGCCCGCTACCTGGGTGCCGCCCAGGAAGCGGTCAGCCCGCACGTCCGCATCGAGCACCTGAAGCGCGCCGAGAAGGTGCTCTTCTCGGTCGGAAACCAGCTTCTGGCCGACACGTCTCCCGCCGCGCGCCGCCTCCCCGAAGCCCTCGAAGCCTGGAAGACCTACGCCCGCGCTCTCCTCTCCGGCGCGCAACAAAAAGCCGCTACCGAGCTGCCCAATCCGTTTCGCGCCGGCCAGCCGCTCCGCCCCGATCAGGGCCGCTCCGTCTTCCGCGGCCGCAACGCGCTCGTCCGCGGCATCGAAGCCATCCTCGCCGACGCCGACCAGAACAGCTCCCTCGCCCTCCTCGGCCCGCGCCGCTGCGGCAAGACTTCCCTGCTCCAGATGCTGCCCGCCATGCTTCCCGATTGCGCCTGCGTCTTCTTCGATCTCCAGGACAACCCCGTGTCCACCGTCTCCGAGTTCTTCGAAGCTCTCGTGCGCCGCGCCCGCGAGCAGTTGCGCACCCATCGCAGGCTCGAGATTCCTGCCCTGGACGGAGGCGGCACCTTCGATTCCGCCGCCCGCTGGTTCGATCAGCTCGACGCTTTCGACGGCGTCAACCGTTTCCTCGTCTGCATCGACGAATTCGAGCGCCTCGAAGACCTCTTTCCCGGCGACCGCCGCGACCTTCTCCGCCTCATGGGCCTCTTCCGCGCCACCATTCAGCACCGCCACAAAGTGCGGCTCCTGGTCTCCGGCGTGGCGCCCTTCGAGGAGCTAGGCCCGCTCTGGAACGACCACTTCATCAACGTCCGCGAGCTGAACATCGGCCACCTCGACCGCGAAACCAGCGTCGATCTCCTCACCAGGCCGATCCCGGACTTCCCCGCCGGCGCCATCCCGCTCGATGTGGCCACCCGCATCTTCGAGCGTACCGCCGGCCAGCCGTACCTGCTCCAGCTCTTCGGCACCCTGCTGATCAACGAGCTCAACGAGCACGACCGCGCACAGGCCAGCCTCGAAGACGTCGCCATAGTCGAAGAGGAAGCCCTGTCGCAAGGCCGCTACTACTTCGGAAACACCTACGAAGATGCCACCGGCGGCCCCCGCGCCGCCCTGGAAGCGCTCGCCCGCGGCGAATCCCCCGCCATCCCCGGCGCCACCCGCCGCTGGCTGGAGCGCCGCTGGCTCATCGACGAAACCGGCAAGCTGCGCACCCCGGTCCTGGGCGCCTTCATCCGCGAGGAGCTCGGCGTATAACTCGAATCCGTGTGCATCCGGCAGCGGCCTGAGGTGTAGATCTGGATCTTTACTGGATCCAGTACCCGGTGTATCGTTGACTGATGCCGACCTTGTCGAACGAATCCTCATTCGTCAGTGAAATACCGGCTGCCCCAGCGAAAGAGGCCGAGGCGCACTTTTCCGGTCTGCTCGCGTTCGAAACCGACTGCGCCGACGTCCACCACGCGAACGTCAACGGAAAGAAAGATTTCGTGCTCCTCGACGTGCGCGGCCCGCAGCTCTTCGCCGCCGGCCATGTCCCTGGAGCCGTCAATCTGCCGCATCGCCGCATCAACGAACGCAACCTGGCGGGATTCCCCGCCGGCGCCCTCTTCGTGGTCTACTGCAGCGGCCCTCACTGCAACGGGGCCGACCGCGCCGCCCTGCGGCTGGCCAGGCTCGATCGCAAGGTCAAGAAGATGATCGGCGGCATCGAGGGCTGGAAAGACGAAGGCTATCCGCTCGCGCAGGATTAGGGCCCGCCGTTCCATTTTCGGACACCTCGCACCGAAATCGTCAACCAATCGGCCTCGCCGTTGAATAAAATCAGTATTGGAAGTCGGAAATGAAATTGCACTCCGCCAGAGGAGCCACATGCGAGGCGTTCTTGAAGACCTTCGGTACGCGGCGGGCGTTCTCCGCCGCACCCCGGCCCTGACTGCGGTCGCAGTGCTTACCTTGGCGCTCGGTATTGCCGCCGCCACCACCGTCTTTGCCTGGATCGACGGCATGGTCCTGCATCCGCTCCGCGCCTGTAAGGACGACGGACAACTCGCCGTCCTCGAACCCGTGCGCGCCAACGGCATCGAGGACGATAACAATTCGTATGTGGATTGCCGCGATTTCCAGGAGAGCCTGCGAAGCATCTCCGGACTGGTGCTCCACCAAACCGCTCCCGCCTCCGTCGGCGACGGACAAGACGCCTATTCCGCGTGGTTCGAACTGGTCTCCGGAGACTACTTCGACGTCCTTGGCGTGAAGCCGGTCCTCGGCCGCAAGTTCGATCGCGACGAATACGGCGACAGGGCCAAAGCGTTCGTGGCGGTCATCAGCTACCGGCTGTGGCAGAACCACTTCCACGGCGACCCCTCCGTTCTCGGCCGCACCGTGCGCATCAACCGGTTCCCGGTCACCATCGTCGGCGTGGCGCCCCCCGAATTTCGCGGCGACATTCCGGGGATCGCCATGAGCGGCTGGGTTCCGGCGCCCCTCGCCAAGGAACGCGAGCGCGATGCGCGCCACTTCAAGGCCCTGGTCAGGCTTAGACCCGGCATCACGATTTCCAGGGCGAATGCCGAAGCAGCCACCGTTGCCGCGCGGCTTGCCCGTGCCTTTCCGAAGACCAACGAGGGGATCGGCGCCCGGATTGTGCCCATCTGGAAGGCCCAGTCGGGCGCGTCGGGCATTCTGGCGTGGCCCATGGCTGTCCTGGGAGCAGCCTGCGGACTCGTGCTGCTGATTGCCTGCGCGAACGTGGCCAACCTCCTGCTGGCTCGTTCCGCCGCCCGCCAGACGGAGTTCTCCATCCGCGCCGCCCTCGGCGCGGGCCCGGGCCGCTTGAGCCGCCAGTTGGTCTGCGAAAGTCTGCTGCTCGCCGTCCTGGCCACCCTTGCTGGTTTGCCGCTCGCTCTCTGGCTCCAGAATGTCCTCATCTACTTCGTGCCGCCCACGGGATTGCCCGTGTACCTCGATGTGCGCCCGAGCGCTCGCGTGTTCCTCTTCGCCGCCCTGGTCTGCTTCGTCTCCGCCCTCATCTCCGGTCTTCCGCCCGCGTTTCAGTCGGTGCGGCGTAGCGTAGTGGATGCGCTGAGACAAGGCGGAAGAGGCGGTACGCAGAGCGAGCACTCGCGGCGCATCTCCGGGCTGCTCGTGGTAGCCGAAGTGAGCCTCGCGCTCGCGTCCCTCGTGACGCTCGGATTGTTCCTCCGGAGCCTTTATGGATTGCAGAACACCCCGGCCGGCTTCGATCACCGCAACGTGACCGTCTGCCGCCTTTTTCTCTCGACGAACAACTACACTCCCGTCGAGGAACAGGAGTTCTCGCGGCAGCTCCGCGCGCGCCTGCTCGCCGCGCCCGGCGTGATCGCTGCCGCTTATTCCGATTCGATCCCGCTCGGCTTCGGCTTGGGGAAATGGACCGACATCAAGGTCGAAGGGTATGCGGCGAGGCGCGGGGAAAATTTGGACGTGCATCACGCCTCGGTCTCGCCCGGCTATTTCGACCTGCTGAAAATGCCCCTCCTCTCCGGACGCGACTTCAGGCCCGACGACAACGCAAATGCGCCCCGCGTCATGATCGTCAACCAGTCCTTCGCGCGGCGCTTCTTCGACGGACGCGACCCGGTGGGGCGCCGCGTCCAGGTTTTCTCGAAACCGTTCACCATCGTGGGAATGGTTCAGGACAGCAAGTACCTCAGCCTGTCGGAAGCGCCTCAGCCGTACTTCTATATGTCCTTCGACCAGGTGCACTACGGCAGCGGCGAGGGCGGCGTGGCCCTCTATGCCCGGACCGGCGGCGATGCGCGCGGTTTCGTCCCCGTGCTCCGGCGCGAGATGTCCGCCATCGATCCCAACTCGGCCGGCCTCACCGCCATGCCCCTGTCCGATTACATCTCCGCCGCCTGGTTCGGACCGCGCATCGCCTCCCTGTTCCTCGGAGTCCTCGGCGCCATTGCCATGCTCCTCGCCGGCGTAGGCCTCTACGGGGTGATGGCTTACTCGGTCAGCCAGCGGACCCGCGAAATCGGCATCCGCATCGCGCTCGGGGCCGGCCCCGAAGGCGTCCTCCGCATGGTCATGCGGCGAGGCTTGTTCCTGGCCTTATCCGGCATCGTCGCCGGGCTCGCCATCGCCCTTGCGGCGGCCCCGCGGATCGCGCCTCTGCTCTACCGTGTCCGTCCGGCCGACCCCGTATGTATCGCGGGAGCGGCGCTGTTCCTCATCGTGGTTGCCGTCCTCGCCAGCCTGATCCCGGCGCTCCGGGCCACCAGGATTGACCCCATCGTCGCGCTCCACCAGGAGTGACCGGCTGCCGGCCGTCTACGCGCTTCCGCGGATGAGAACCCGTTCGCCTGAAGTTACCGTCTCTCGGCCCGCAGCCGGACCGCCTCCAGCAGGCTGCGCCGCACCATGCCGCTGCCAGGGTACACCAGCGCCCAGTATTTGGACATCTTCTTCCGGGCGGCGGCGTCGCAAGCCGCAATCCGCGTTTCCGTAACCACCCGCGACCCGCCGTTTCCGGCGTCCAGAACCAGGAAATTGGCCGCGACCTTGATGCATCCCGGCTTCGTCCAGGTCCGAAACTCGGCCGCGCTCAACCGGACCGCCGCGTTGTTCCACGGCTGGCCCGCAAGACCGAAAACGAACTCGCGGGGCGTGTCGTCCAGCGGAAAGAAACCGGAGCGCGGGTTCTTTACGGAATCAAGGATGGGAGTGGGAGACAGCCCGCCCCGCGCCGCGCTTCCGCCCATCGCCACACTGCGAATGCGCCCGAGCGTCTCCATCACTCCGATGTCTGCCCACGCAACCCGGTCCAGTGCGGCGCGTACGCTCTCCGGAGGCGCTTGGATTACCATCTCGTGCCGCTCGTGAAAGTTGTACTCCGGCAGGAAGGCGTCGATTCGTGTCGTCGGGGACGGCGTATCGAAAGCGCCGGCCGGCCAGTACCACCCCGCGCCGAACAGGCACGCCCCCGCCAGCGCGCCGGCCAGGGGCCCCTGGAAGCGCCTGGAAAATCCCAGCCATCGCGGGGGCGCCAGGACCGAAACCAGGCCGCCCAGAAACGCGGCCATGCCCGAATATGCCAGAACCGAAGGCAGCTGAAGAGCGCCAAAGCGCCCCATCAAGATCAGTCCGCAGCCGGCGACGGCGGCCACCGCGGCCCACAACACGAATTGCGGGCGGCCCATCGGCATGATAGACGACAATCCGCCGGAGTTTGTTCCTGGGCCTCCCGCCATCGATTACCATGTCTTCCATGAAGCCGGCCAGCAGCGATCCGCAGACCCCGGCGATCGTCCGGGTGCGCGTGAAAGAACAGGTGCCTTAGAAAACGCCGCTCACGGTGGAACGCCCCGGGGCCGGCAATCGGCGGCGGCAGATGGTCCGGCCGGTCAGCCGGTGCTCGGCCGGTCGAAAGTCGCATCGGCAAATGGCAGCGCGCGCATGTCGGCGGTCGCGATGTGCACCCGGTCGCTGACGCCTTCCAGCCGTGGGTTGCGAAGCGTAACCTCCTTCGCATTGCCCGACTGGTCCGCCGTGCTCCAGATATCTACGCCGGTCACC
>Ga0335077_10006772_pt1 | contig 14171 bp, 9 predicted proteins | sample Lox_Sample_31_FD_207151 | JGI IMG/M metagenome (GOLD analysis project Ga0335077, IMG submission 207151) | Soil microbial communities from Loxahatchee National Wildlife Refuge, Florida, United States - Lox_Sample_3.1 | ecosystem: Environmental > Terrestrial > Soil > Wetlands | place: USA: Florida...
AGTACTTCGCCAGGCGAGGCTCCGGCTCGGCCAGGGAGCAAAGGGAAGGGGCAATCCAGCCAGCCCGGTAATCCGACGGGAGGCTCGCCTCGATGAGCCCGTCTCGGCCGTTCATTTTGCGGCCTGTCGCGACGACGCTTTTGATGGTGGGCGTGTTGTTGGTGGGGTTTGTGGCCTACCGGCAATTGCCGGTCTCCGCGCTTCCGCAGGTGGACTACCCGACAATTCAGATACAGACCTTCTATCCCGGCGCCAGCCCGGATGTGATGGCCTCCTCGGTTACAGCGCCGCTGGAGCGGCAGTTCGGGCAAATCCCCGGCCTGAACCAAATGACTTCGTCCAGCTCCTTTGGGAGCTCGACCATCACGCTGCAGTTCAACCTCGATCTCAACATTGACGTCGCCGAGCAAGAAGTTCAGGCGTCGATCAATGGCGCCTCGAACCTGCTGCCGCAGGGACTCCCGAATCCACCCATCTACAACAAAATTAATCCCGCCGACGCGCCCATCCTGACGTTGTCACTGACCTCCGACGCGCTGCCGCTCTCGAAGGTTGAAGATCTGGCTGACACCATGCTGGCGCAGAAGATCTCGCAGCTGACGGGCGTCGGGCTGGTGGGCATCAGTGGCGGGCAGCGGCCGGCGGTGCGCGTGCAGGCCAATCCAACGGCGCTGGCCTCCTACGGCATGAGCTTGGAGGATTTGCGGACCGCCCTCTCGGCGGCCAACGTGGATCAGGCCAAGGGGACCTTCGACGGCGCACATCAGTCCTATACCATTGGCGCGAACGATCAACTCATTTCCAGCGGCGCCTACAATCCGATCATTGTGGCGTACCGCAACGGCGCGCCGGTGCGCTTGAAGGATGTAGCCAAAGTCTTCGACGGCGTGGAAAACGTCAAACAGGCTGCCTGGGCCAATACCAAGCCTGCCGTCATTCTGAACATTCAACGCCAGCCGGGCGCGAACATCATCGCGGTGGTGGACCGCATTAAAAAGCTCCTTCCGCAGTTGCAGGCGGCGATGCCCGCTTCGGTGAAGCTCGACACCTTGACGGATCGCACGACGACCATCCGCGCCTCCGTCGAGGACGTGCAGTTCACGTTGATTTTGACCATCGCGCTGGTGGTCATGGTCATTTTCCTGTTCTTACGCAGCTTGCGCGCGACCGTTATTCCGGCGCTGGCAGTGCCCCTGTCCATCGTCGGAACGTTCGGCGTCATGTACTTATGCGGCTACAGCCTGAACAACTTGTCGCTGATGGCGTTAACTATTTCTACCGGCTTTGTGGTGGATGACGCCATCGTGATGATCGAGAACATAAGCCGCTACATCGAGGAAGGGGACTCGCCGCTGGACGCGGCGCTCAAGGGCTCGGAACAGATTGGCTTCACGATTATTTCGCTGACGGTTTCGCTGATCGCGGTGCTAATCCCGCTCCTGTTCATGGGCGACATCGTGGGTCGGCTGTTCCGCGAGTTCGCCATCACGCTGGCGATCACCATCCTGATTTCCGCGTTTGTCTCTCTGACGCTCACGCCCATGATGTGCGCGCAGATCCTCCGGCATCAGAAAGAGGAAGAACAGGGGTGGTTCTACCGCAAATCGGAACACGTGTTCAATTCGGTGATCGCTTTCTATGGGCGAACGCTGCAGTTCGTCCTGCGCTACCAGAAAATCACGCTGCTAGTAACCGTCGGCACGTTGGTGGGCACTATTCTTCTGTACATCTACGTTCCCAAGGGATTTTTCCCGGTGCAGGATACGGGAATCATTCTGGGCGTGTCCGACGCGGCGCAGAACATCTCCTTCGATTCCATGGCCAAGCATCAGCGGGCGTTGGCGGAGGTGATCCTCAAAGATCCCGCGGTGGAGAGCCTTTCTTCGTTTATCGGCATTGACGGCACCAACACCACGCTGAACACAGGGCGAATCCAGATCAATCTGAAGCCGCTGGCGCAGCGCAACATTTCGGCCTCCGACGTGATTCTGCGGCTGCAGCCGGAACTCGCGAAAGTGGACGGGATTTCGCTGTTCATGCAGCCGGTGCAGGATCTGACCGTTGAAGACCGCGTCAGCCGCACGGAATTTCAGTACAGCCTGGAAGATGTGGACCCGAAAGAACTGGCGTATTGGGTGCCGCGGTTCATGGACAAACTCCGGTCCATTCCCGTGGTTCGCGATGTGGCCAGCGACCAGCTCAACGAGGGGCTGCTGGCGTCGCTTACCATTGACCGCGATACCGCCTCGCGGCTGGGCATTCTTCCGGCCGCGATTGACAACACCTTGTACGACGCGTTTGGGCAACGCCAGGTCTCCACCATCTACACCCAACTCAACCAGTACCGCGTCATTCTGGAAGTGGACCCGCAGTTCCAGCAGAATCCCGACTCGCTCAAGAATATCTACGTTGCATCCTCCAGTCCGGTGCAAGCCTTCAGCGGCTCGACGGCCAACATCACGAACAACGCGCAGACGAGCGTGAGCACAACGCCGAACGCACAGGTTCCGCTGAGCGCATTTACGCGCTTCGAGCCGGGAGCCACCGCTCTGGCGTTGAACCATCAAGGGCAGTTCCCAGTGGTTACCGTGTCCTTCAACCTGGCTGCTGGAGCGGCCCTCGGAGACGCGGTGAACGCCATCAACCAAGCCAAGGGCGAATTGAACATGCCGCAGAGCGTGCAGGCGACGTTCCAGGGCACGGCGGCGGCGTTCCTGAACTCGCTGGCCAACGAGCCCATCCTGATCCTCGCTGCGCTAGTTACGGTGTATATCGTTCTAGGCGTGCTGTACGAGAGCTACATTCACCCTGTGACGATCCTCTCAACGCTGCCGTCCGCGGGCGTGGGAGCGATCCTCGCGCTGCTGCTGTTCAAAATGGAATTCAGTGTCATTGCGCTGATCGGAATCATTCTTTTGATCGGCATCGTGAAAAAGAACGCCATCATGATGATTGACTTCGCGCTGGAAGCGGAACGCAAGGAAGGGAAGGCGCCGCTGGATGCGATTTATGAGGCGTGCTTGCTGAGATTCCGGCCCATCATGATGACGACCATGGCCGCGCTGTTGGGCGCTTTGCCGCTGGCCGTCGGCACCGGCGTGGGCTCCGAGCTGCGGCGTCCGCTGGGCATCACCATTGTCGGAGGTCTGCTGCTGAGCCAGTTGCTGACGCTGTACACCACGCCGGTCGTTTACCTGGCGTTTGACTGGCTCGCGCACCGCTTCGCGTTTAACGCCGGGAAGACGATTGAAGAGCCGGCACATGGGGATTAAAAACGGGAATTAGGCCATGACCTCCTCGACAAATTTCTCGGCGCCCTTTATACGCCGGCCGGTGGCGACATCGCTCATTACTATCGCGATTTTTCTTTCCGGCGTGGTCGCTTTCCGGATTTTGCCGGTGTCGCCGTTGCCGCAAGTCGATTTTCCGACGATTTCTGTTGGGGCAAACCTGCCGGGCGCGAGCCCGGAAACCATGGCCTCCGCGGTGGCCACGCCCTTGGAGAGAATGTTCGGGCGCATCGCGGGCGTGACGCAGATGACCTCGTCCAGCGGACTGGGCTCGACAAACATCACGCTCCAGTTTGATTTGAATCGCGATATCAACGCCGCCGCGCGCGACGTGCAAGCGGCCATCAACGCGGCGCGCAGCAACCTGCCGGCGGATTTGCCCGGGCAGCCTAACTATCGCAAGGTCAATCCGGCGGACGCTCCGATTCTGATTTTGGCCTTGACCTCGGACAATATTCCCCCGGCGGAGATTTACGACGCTGCGGATTCCATCCTGGCGCAGAAAATCGCTCAGGTCGAGGGCGTCGGTCAGGTGTTCACCTGGGGCAGTGCGAGCCCGGCAGTACGCGTGGAAGCCAATCCTTACCAGCTGAACAGCTACGGAATCAGCCTGGAGACCGTTCGCGGTTCGCTGCAAGCGGCCAATGCCAATCTGGCGAAAGGCTCACTGGCCGACTCCGAGAAGGCCTGGAACGTGGCAGACAGCGACCAGCTTTTCAAGGCCTACGAATACCAGCCGCTGATCATCGGCGGTCATGCGGGTGCTCCCGTGCGCTTGCGGGACGTCGCCGAAGTGGTCGACTCCGTGGCAGACACGCGCAACCTGGGGCTCTCCGGCGGCCGGCGTTCCGTGCTCCTGGCCATCTTCCGCCAGCCCGCCGCCAACATGATCGACACCGTCGATCGCATTATGGCCATCCTTCCGGTCCTGCGCGCCTCGATCTCTCCCTCGCTGCATCTTAGTGTGGCTGTGGATCGCAGCACTACCATCCGTGCTTCTGTGCACGACGTCGAAATTACGCTCATCATTTCCATCACGTTGGTCATTCTCGTGGTGTTCGCTTTTCTGCGGAGCACGTGGGCCACCATCATTCCCAGCGTTGCCGTTCCCCTCTCGCTGATCGGCACGTTTGGCGTTATGTATCTGTTCGGCTATAGCCTGGACAATCTTTCGCTCATGGCCTTGACCATTTGCACAGGCTTCGTCGTGGACGACGCCATCGTGGTCATTGAGAACATCACCCGCCATATGGAAAACGGCATGAAGCCTTTCGAGGCGGCCATGAAGGGAGCCAGCGAAATCGGCTTCACGGTGCTCTCCATGAGCACCTCGCTGGTGGCGGTTTTCATTCCCATTCTGATGATGCCCGGCATCGTGGGACGCCTCTTCCGGGAGTTTGCCGTTGTGTTGAGTGTGGCCATTGCCGTATCGCTCTTCGTCTCCTTGACGACCACGCCAATGATGTGTGCGCGCTTCCTCAAGCATCAGGCCGGACTAAAACACAATTGGATCTACAAGTTGTTCGAGAGAGCATTTGAGGGACTGCTGGGGCTCTACGATGTTTCCCTCAGGTGGGTGCTGCGCCGTCAGCTGCTGATCCTCGGCATGACTTTCCTCACGGCCATCGTCTGCGCCTACTTGTTCTTTCACGTCAACTCCGGGTTTTTCCCGCAGCAGGACACCGGCCGCATTAGCGGCATCGTTCAAGGAGATCAGGATCTCTCTTTCGCCGCTATGGCCCAGAAGATGCGCGCGTTCTCGGCGATTGTGCTGAAGGATCCTGCGGTTGACACGCTTACGGCGTTCACCGGCGGCGGCAGTGGAGGCAGCACCGCGCGCATGTTCGGTCAGCTCAAGCCTCTCAGCGAACGGAAATTGAGCGTCGACGAAGTGATCGCGCGCCTGCGGAAAGCCACTGCGAAAGTCCCCGGCGCAATCCTCTACGTGCAGGCCGTGCAGGATCTTTCTATGGGCGGCCGCGGCAGCGCGGCGCAATATCAGTACACGTTGCAGGCGGACAATCTCGCCGATCTCACCCATTGGGCTCCCATCCTGCAGCAAAGGCTCGCGCGGATCCCCGAGTTGCGCGATGTGAATTCCGACCAACAACTGCATGGGCTGCAATCTTCTGTGGTGATCGACCGAGACACCGCCTCGCGCCTCGGCGTCTCCATGCAGGCCATTGACAACACCCTGAGCGACGCTTTTGGCCAGCGCCAGGTCTCCAACATTTATAAAGGGCTGAATCAGTATCACGTCGTGCTGGAAGTGATGCCCAGCGCGCAACAGGATCCAGAAGCGCTGAAATCCATCTACTTGCCTGGCGCGGGCGGCAAGCTGATCCCGCTAAGCGCCGTGGCGCATTACGAACATTCCAATACAGCACTCTCGGTAAATCACCAGGGCGTCTTTCCCGCTATCACGCTGTCCTTCAATCTGGCGCCCGGCGCTTCTTTGGGACCTGCCGTGCAGCATATTCAGGAGGCCACGCGCCAGAGCGGTATGCCGCCCACCGTACATGCCAGCTTCCAGGGCACTGCGCAGGCCTTCCAGGATTCGCGCTCGTCGCAACTTTTTCTCGTCATTACGGCACTCCTCGCGGTGTACATTGTGCTGGGCATTCTCTACGAGAGTTTCATCCATCCAATCACCATTCTTTCCACGATTCCTTCCGCGGGCATCGGAGCCATTCTCGCCATCAAGTTCGCCAACACGGATCTGAACATGATTGCGTTGATCGGCATCATCCTGCTGATCGGCATCGTAAAGAAGAACGCCATTCTGATGATTGATTTTGCGGTGCAGGTCGAACGCGAAGAGAAGATCCCCCCCCTGCAGGCCATTTACAAGGCTTGCCTGCTGCGCTTCCGGCCGATTCTGATGACCACCATGGCGGCATTGTTTGGGGCGCTGCCGTTGGCGTTGGGAACCGGCGTAGGCTCCGAATTGCGTCGGCCGTTGGGAGTCACCATCATAGGGGGGCTCATTGTGAGCCAGATGTTGACTCTGTTTACGACACCGATCGTCTACATCTACATGGACCGGCTACAGACCTGGCTCCTGGGCTCCCCAGCGCATCGCCAGGCGCCAGCTCCGCTTGGCGCGGCAACCGATTAGCCTCACAGTCCGCGACGCGCGAACGAGTCTCGATTGATCAGGCTTGCGTCTTCACGAGCTGCCGATCAGATAGCCGGTGAAAAAGACCAGTACACCACCCACGATAACTTGAAAAGCCGCCTGGAGGAATGGCGTGTCCATGTAGCGGTGCCGAATGTAGCTGATAACCGCCAGTTCGACGCCTACCACGATTATGGCGATGACGGTGGCGAGGTGGAAATTGCTAATGATAAACGGCAGGGTATGGCCCAAACCACCCGCCGTAGTCATCGCTCCGGTCACGGAACCTCTCAGCCAGGGCGAACCACGCCCCGTCAGCGATCCGTCGTCGGACAAGCCCTCGGAAAAGGCCATGGAAATTCCCGCGCCAATCGAGGCCGCCAGGCCCACCAAAAAGGCGTCCCAGCTTTTGTGCGTAGCAAACGCCGCCGCAAACAGCGGTGCCAGGGTCGACACCGAACCGTCCATCAAGCCCGCCAGCCCGGGCTGAACAATCTGTAGTAGAAATAATTTTCGATGCGACTCGTCCTCTGCGGCGCGCGCTGCCCCGGTCAGGTGCTTTTGCTCGAGATCGTCGGCAGTGACCACATGCTTTCGTTCTTCATCGGCGAGTTTGTTCAGGAGTTCGCGGGTCGGAGCGTCGGTGACGCGGCTTGCGGCGCGGCCGTAGAAGCGCACCGCTTCCATTTCCATGATTCTGGCCTGTTTCCGGGCAACGTTGACGCCCAGTGGGCGGACCAGCCACGTGGGTCTCCGCTGGAGAAAACCTTTCACGTTTTCCCGGCGAATCAGTGGGATGTGATCGCCGAAGCGCTCACGGAACATGGCCAGCAAACGGTCGCGATGCACAGCCTCTTCTTCACGCATTTCCTCGAACATCTGCGCAGTTGAGGGATACGTCTCCCGCAATGCATCGGCAAATTCCCCATAAATGCGACCGTCTTCTTCTTCCGAAGAGATGGCCAAGGCAAGAATTTCTCTCTCCGAAAGATCCTTAAATTTCTTGAGCATCCGTGCTCCCCAAAATTGATTGGGCAAGAGAATCTCACAAAGCAGAGAAAGATTCATCCAAATGGGCGAAACGATCGCGGATTCGAGGAGGAATCTATTTCGAGTATGCGCCTATGCGCCGAACTCTAGACCAGGAAGCCCTGCGTGCGGCAGAGCTGCACAATTCCGAGCCGGTCCGGTGCTCCTGTCTTGTGCTTCATGCGATAGAGGTGATTCTTGATGGTCTGCTCCGACAAGCAGAACTGATTGGCGATCTCCTTGTTCGTGAGTCCTTGCGCGATCAGCGGAACGATTTGCTGCTCGCGCCGCGTCAACCCGAGTTTGTAGTGCACGCTGGCGGAAGGCAGCGAGGTGGCTTCGCGTTCAAAAAAGCGGAAGAGCGAGGCACACAGCGCGGCGGGACAAACCGCTTCACCGTTTTGGACCGCGCGGATGGCGGCGATTACGTCTTCGGTGGACGCGTCTCGCGGAAGATACCCTTGAATCCCTGCGCGCACATATTGAAAAAACTCCGTCTCATCCCGGGTTGTTTCCTGGGTCCTTGCCACCACGAGGATCCGCACGGCTGGAGCTGCGGAGCGCACTGCCCGGATAACGGAAATATCTTCCGCGAGATTTCCCTGCGCCGTCGGCAACAGGATCTCGGCGGTTTCATCCAGCAAGGCTTCCGGGCGAAAACACTCCATCGCATCTGCTTTCACCACGTCAATATCCCCGCGCCTTGCGAGCATGCGCGAAAGCGCTTCGCGCAGCAGCCGGTTTTGCGCGGCAACGTACACCCGTGTCGTGTCGGCAGCGGCGGCCACTCGCTCAGTCGACGCCGTTTGAAGGACCGCTGTCCCATGGCCCTTATGCCTGCCGCGCACGTACCCGCCATGCGGATCATCTCCAGCAGGCAAATTGATGCTTCGACGCGCGGCGGTATTCATAAGCGTTGGCCTCCAGAAATCTTCCGCGCCTTGCCAAGGATTCCAGAACACCGGCGCGGTCGAGTGCCAGCCGTTTTTGCAATTTAACAGCCGCACGAAAGAATTCTGCCGAGACGTTGCCAGAGGCCATATCTTTCACATTTCCCACGTTTTAGAGTTCCGCAGGCAGGCTCGACGCCTAGAGAAGGGAAGTCCCAGATCGGTACCAATGCCCATCCCGGACCTCACCTTGGGATTCTTTTCTTTAACCCCTTTTGACGCCTGTCCTTGTCCGCCTTCCGCCTCGCCGCACTCTCTTCCTTTCTTAGTACTTCCGTACTATCATCCCCTGACAGCGTCCTACGGCGGATCAGGTACCTTTTCGCTATGGGTTTTGGTTTTCGCGGGCCTTACACTCTTCTCAAAGAAGTTTTCTGGGGGAGAGCGAAGGCTACATGGAGACCCAGCAACAGATTATGGGAAAGACACCCAGCACCACCAGCGGCGCGAAGCCCGCCGCCAAGGAACGCCGCGGCAGCCGCCGCTGCAAAATTACGCAGCTTATGCGTATTCGTCCGTCCGATCCGGAGAAGGAACATTTCGACGACATGCGGGGCACGCTCAGTGTTTCCCGCAGCGGCGTCTACTTTCAGACCAGTGAACCGGCCTACGAAATCGGGATGCGGCTTTTTGTGACCTTGCCGTATTCCCAGAATCCGATGTCCTTGAATCGCGAATTCCTCGCGGAAGTCGTCCGCAGAGATCCTCTGCCGACCGGCATGTTCGGCGTTGGCCTGAAAATTCTCATGGAGATGGGCATGCAACAGAGCCCGGTGTACGGCTACACCGTTTTTGGCAAGTAACCGTAGCGCCGCAAATTCCGATACTCAAACACAAGAAAGGGCGGATGGCGAAGAAGCCACCCGCCCTTTCCTGCTATTGGGGGGTTGGAGAGAAACCGGAAACTATTCCTGACCGAACATCCTTAGCGTCTTATGACGCAGCAGCCCGAGCTGCCTGTTAAGCGGATGCTTGCGCTCGAGGAAGCTCAGCACCGGGCGCCGCCGCTCGGCGAGGCGGTTCATGGCAATCGTCAACCGCACGTCCCGCCGCGCAAACTTCAGTCCCGACTGCAAGGCTTCCACTGCTTCGTCCCGCCGCCCCGCCGTCGCATAGACTTCCGCCAGATTCAGATAGAGCTGCGCCTGATTGCGCTTCATGCGCACCGCCGTGTCGCACAGCCGCTCCGCCTCGCCCCATTTTTGCTCGGAGCGGGCTAGCACCACGCCGAGGTACGACATGTAATACGGATTGTTCTTGTCCAGGTCCACCGCGCGCTTCATGTGCGGCAGAGCTTTACTGGCGTAGTTGTCCCGCAGCAGCGTCAACCCTGTTTTGAATTCGCGGAATGCTTCCGTATCCATCATGATTCACCCCTCCGACGCGGAATCAGCCGGCTCTTGGTGGAATAGAACACCCCGGGAAGCAGGGAACCTGGCGAGCACTGGATGTCAGGAGAAGACAGCGCACCGGGGCAGTGGGTTGGCCGGGTTGACCACTGCGAAAGCGCCCAAGGAAATGTCGCGCGCACCCAGGTGGTGTTCGGTGCAGCGAAGAGCGGTATCGCGTTTCGGGTTCCCATCCCAGTCCTTCATGAACGTACGCGTCCTCTTCTGCAGAATCTACTGACCCGTGGGACAGTCTTGGTTCAGCCGAACCGGCGATGGGCTTGAATCTCGGAAGGACAGGAGGACAATTCCCGCGATTTCCGCGGCTTTCTCGGGGATTCGGCAAAGTTAAGGCGGCGCTATTTGGCCAGCTTCTTCCAGCCTTTGCGCCAATCTTCCCAATCTTTCATCGTGGCTTTCGACATCGCTTTTGCCGCTTTGTGCAGCCAGCGGTTCTTTCGCTGCCCCAAGTCGCGCTTGACCTGCGCAATGGCCTGCGGCGAGCCAAAGTGCATATTGGCGGTCTCCCAGCCCATCGAGTAAAGCAGACGCGCCTCGTCGCGTTCGGCGGCTAGAGAAGCCAGCTCAATGCGCGAGCAATCGGGAGCCAGGCGGCGCACCAGCCACCGGCCGTGAAAGCGCACGAACGGATCCTGCACGCGCAAGCAGCACGTCGCCAGCTTCGCTCCGTATAGAACCCACTTAGGATCCTTTTTTGCCCAGACCCACGCAGAGGGCCGAATCGCCTTCGCTTCCCGCGCAATGAATGCGCCGCGATCCGCAGAGAGCGCGAGAATCCGCGGGTGCCCCAAACTGCCCAACCCCGCCACGCGCCGCTTCAACTGGTACGGGCTATTTGGTGGAAGCGACTCTTGCAACAAGTCGCGCACTTCCTGCGGCGGCTTTGCGGTGAAGGGCGGCAGATGCGTCAACTTGTCCCAGAAATGCACGGGATCGCGCAGCTTGCTGAGCGCCATCAACCTCAGCCATTGATGATCTTCTGCCAGAATGAACGGCTTCCCGCCGGCGGACAAAGCGTCGCGGTAGCCTTCCTCGATGGCCTCGGAAGCTTCGCGGCGTGGAATGCCCAGATGCTCTCCAAGAATCGCCAGGTACGCACTGGCCGTCAGGCGCACCAAGTCCATGGCATACGACGAAGGGAAAACTTCGTCGAGGTCATTCACGCCCCAGATGAGCCGGCCCTCCAGGTCCCGCCAGGTGCCGAAGTTTTCGACGTGCAGGTCGCCGACCGCCAAAACCTTCGGCGCTTTCGCCAGGTCATCGCAAACTTCTGGCCAAAGCTGCAGCCAGCGGTAGAAGGTTGCGCGGAAGAAGGGAAAGGCTGCTTCGGCCATCGACTGATGCTTCAGCCGCAGGTCTTGCCTGACGATGGGAACGTGCCCACCCAACCACTTCTCGAACTCCGCTGTCGCTTGCAGGATGTCTTGCTTCATGCTGGCGTTAAACGCGGGCGTGCTCGATGCGGGCGGTTCCGCGCACCCGCGATTCGTAAATAGGAAAGCGCGCTGCGATCTCCGCGACCTGTTTGCGCACACGCTGCTCTACGGCGGCATCGCCAAGATGCGATAGCACCTCTGCAATCCATCCGCCCAGTTGTTCCATCTCCGCTTCGCGCATGCCGCGCGTCGTCACCGAGGGCGTTCCCAGCCGGATGCCTCCGCCCTTCATCGGCGGCAGCGGATCGAACGGGATCGAATTTTTGTTGACGGTGATCCCCGCGCGGTCCAGCGCTTTCTCCGCGTCGCTTCCCGTAATTCCGCGTGAGTGTACTTCGACCAGGAACAGATGATTGTCCGTCCCGCCGGAAACGATGCGGAAGCCATTCTTCGCAACCGAAGCCGCCAGCGCCTTGGCGTTCGTGACCACCTGCTTCTGGTATTCCTTGAAGCTTGGCTCCGTCGCTTCCTTCAGGCACACCGCTTTTGCCGCAATGGTGTGTACGAGCGGGCCGCCTTGAATTCCCGGAAACGTGAGTTTGTCCAGTTCCTTGGCGAAGGCTGCTTTGCACAGCACCAATCCTCCGCGCGGGCCGCGTAGCGTCTTGTGCGTCGTGGTCGAAACCAGGTCCGCGTGCGGCACCGGGCTCGGATGCACGCCCGCTGCGATCAGTCCCGCGATGTGCGCCATGTCCACAAAAAACAGCGCGCCCACCGCCTTCGCCGCCGCTGCAATCCGCTCAAAATCAATAATTCGCGAATACGCACTCGCTCCCGCCACGATCATCTTCGGCTTGTGTTCCTTCGCCAACCGCTCAATTTCCTCGTAGTCGATCCGTTCGTCTTCTTTCCGCACGCCATACGCCACGAACTTGTACATGCGCCCTGAGAAATTCAGCGGATGTCCGTGCGTCAGGTGTCCGCCGTGCGACAAATTCATGCCCAGCACCACATCGTCCTTTTGCAGCGTGGCCATGTACACCGACACGTTCGCGGACGTTCCCGAATGCGCCTGCACATTGGCATGCTCTGCGCCGAACAGCTCCTTAGCACGGTCAATCGCCAGCTGCTCGACTTTGTCCGCGTATTCGCACCCGCCGTAGTAGCGCTTCCCGGGATAGCCTTCGGCATACTTGTTCGTGAACACCGAACCCATCGCCTCGAGAACTGCCTCCGAGACCAGATTCTCCGAGGGGATCAGCTCCAGCCCGGTTGCCTCGCGTTGCGCCTCTTCCCGGAGCAACTCTGCGATTTGTGGATCCACCGCGTCTAGCGGCCGTTGCATGCGTTCGTTCGCTTCTGTGGTCATTTCTTCATCCTATGCATCTTGCCAGCGCTCCATCTTACTCCGCGGCACGGTCTGCGCGAAACTTGAGCAACGGCCTCGCGGGCCTCCGCTTAACCAGAACACGTAACCAACCGCGCACGATTCTCCTCTCACGTGAAAGTCGCTATAGTCTCTCCGCATTTCAAAATGGGCAAGGAGTCCGCTGATGACTTTGCCAATCCGTATTTTCTTCGCCGCCGCGTTTGCCGCTTTGCTCACCGCAGCATTCATCGCCGCGCCTCCCTGTTCCGCGCAAGGCACCGACGCCCTCACGCGCAAAGTCGACCAAGTCTTCGCCGAGTACGACAAGCCTGACTCTCCAGGCTGCGCGCTGGGCGTAGTTCGCGACGGCAACTTCATCTATAAACGCGGCTACGGCAAGGGCAGCCTCGAACTCGGTGTGCCTCTCACTCCCGAATCAGTGTTCTACATGGGCAGTGTCTCCAAACAATTTACTGCCGCCAGCGTCGTCCTCGCCGCTGAGCATGGCTACCTCTCTCTCGACGATGACATCCGCAAATGGGTGCCCGAAATTCCCAACTACGGCAAAACCATCACGCTGCGCGAAATGCTCCATCACACCAGCGGCCTTCGCGACGTGCTTGGCCTTCTGCTTCTTGCCGGGCGCAATTTCGAAGACATCCATTCCACTCCCGAACTCCTGGACCTGCTCTCCCACCAAAAGGCGCTGAATTACACTCCCGGCGATGAATATCTCTACAGCAACACTAACTTTTTTCTCATGAGCGTGGTCATTCCTCGCGCCACCGGCAAGCCCCTCTCGCAATTCGCCGAAGAAAATATCTTCAAGCCCCTCGGCATGACGCACACACGCTTCTACGACGACCGCTCGGTGGTGGTGCCCGGCCGTGTCGCTGCGTATGAGCCGCGTCAAAGCGGAGGCTTTCGCGTGGACTGGTCCACGAACTTCGAGAAAATCGGCGACGGCGGTCTGATGAGCAGCGTGGACGACCTCCTGCTGTGGGATCGCAATTTCTACGACAACAAATTAGGCAAGGGCACGCTTCTCAAGGAATTGCAAACGCCAGGTGTACTCAACAACGGCAAGCCGATCGAATATGCCCTCGGCCTAGTCATAAGCACTTATCGTGGGCTTCCCGTCGTCGCGCACGGTGGCGCCCTCTTTGGTTATCGCACCGAGATTCAACGCTTTCCGCAGCAGAAGTTCTCCACAATCATCCTTTGCAATATCGGAACCAGCGATACAGTCCGCCTTTCGAATCAAGTTGCAGATATCTATCTTGCGGACCAGCTCGCTCTAGAACCGGCCAACTCCGCCCACGTCGATACTTCCTCCTTGGCTGGGTGGTATCGGGATGTGAACTCACATTCCGTGGTGGAGGTCTCCACCGTGAAGGACGGCCTCGGGCTGTTCGGCGAACAGTTCAAGGCGCGCGACGCCACGCACTTCGCTGCCAATGAAGGCCGCGCGGAAATCGTTGTCGAGCCTCGGCCAAACTCGGCGACTCGTCTTACTTTGAGTTTCAGGGATACTACGCCGCAAATCCTCGAGTCCTACCAGCCGCTCAAGGAATCGGAAGAAAAGCTTCCGCAGTACGAAGGCACGTATACGAGTACCGAACTAGAAGCT
>Ga0335077_10006773_pt1 | contig 14171 bp, 16 predicted proteins | sample Lox_Sample_31_FD_207151 | JGI IMG/M metagenome (GOLD analysis project Ga0335077, IMG submission 207151) | Soil microbial communities from Loxahatchee National Wildlife Refuge, Florida, United States - Lox_Sample_3.1 | ecosystem: Environmental > Terrestrial > Soil > Wetlands | place: USA...
CCGAGCGGGACACGGCCCTGGTGCTGGCCTCGGACCGCTGGCACCCGGGCGTGGTGGGGATCGTGGCCTCGCGGGTAGTGGAGCGCTATGGGCGGCCGGCCTTCCTGATCGCGCTCGAAGGTGAGCTAGGCCGCGGCAGCGGCCGGAGCATTTCGCGCTTCAACCTCCACTCGGCGCTTACCCGGTGCGCGGACCTGCTGGAGCGGTACGGGGGGCACCACATGGCGGCGGGGCTCACCCTCAGGCGTGAGCGCCTGGCGGAGTTCCGGGCCCGGTTCGCCGATGTGGCCAGAGACACACTCAAGACGGAGGACCTGGGCCCCGAGCAGCGCGTGGACCTGGTGCTCGATCTGGGAGCGGTGGACGCGGATCTCGAGCGCCTCTGCCGGCACCTCGAGCCCTGCGGCATGGGGAATCCCAGCCCCGTCTTCGGCACCCGCGCGGTGCGCCTCGAAGGCGCCCGCCGGGTCGGAGGCGGGCATCTCAAGGGCACCCTCGCCGATGGAGGGGAGCGCCTGCCGGCAATCGGCTTCAACTGGGCCGACCGCGCGCCGCAGGCGGAACGCGTGGATGTGGCCTTCCGTCTCGAACAGAACGAATGGATGGGTGGGGTCACTCTGCAGGCGCGGATCGTCGCGCTCACCGCCCACGGCACGGAGCCGGCCACCGCGCCGCTGGGCAGCCTGGAGGGGGCCTCGAGGAACCACGAGTGAGGATCGTCGGGGGCGAGTTTCGCGGACGGACCCTCGCGATTCCGGACGACGCCCGGGTGCGACCGACCGCCGAGCGGGTGCGCGAGGCGTGGATGAACATCCTGCAGGAGGCCCTGCCGGGGTCGCGCGTGCTGGACCTCTACGCGGGAAGCGGCGCGCTGGGTCTCGAGGCGCTCTCCCGTGGCGCCGCGACCGCGGACTTCGTCGAGGTTGCCCCGGCGTCGCTGGCCGCGCTCCGGCGGAACATCGGAGCGCTGGGGCTTGAAGGACGGGCCACCCTCCACCGGGGCGATGCCTTGCGCTATGCCGCGCGGCTCGCCCCGGCCAGCTACGATATCGCCCTGGCGGACCCGCCCTATACCCGGGACGACGCCGCCCGGCTGGTGGCCCTCTTCCGGCAAGCGCCCTTCGCGCGCATTCTGGCGGTGGAGCATCCGGCCCGGACCGCGCTCGCGGGCGACGAAACCCGTCGTTACGGCGATGTCGCCATCACCTTCTGCTACGCGCCATGACCCGTATCGCCGTGTATCCCGGTTCGTTCGATCCGCCGACGCGCGGCCACACCGACCTCGTGCAGCGGAGCCTGGCCCTCGCGGACCAGGTCATCGTCGCGGTAGCGCGGAACTCCACCAAGGAGCCGCTGTTCAGCGTCGAGGCCCGACTCGCCATGCTCCAGGCCGTGGTGGGCAAGGACCCGCGGATCCGCTACGAGTCGTTCGACGGACTGCTCGTCGAGTTCGCGCGCCGGGCGGGGGCCACGCTGATCATCCGCGGGCTCCGGGCCGTGAGCGACTTCGAGTACGAGTTCCAGATGGCGATGATGAACCGCCACCTCCTGCCCGGGCTGGAGACCGTCTTCCTGGTGCCGCCCGAAGACGCGACCTACCTGAGCTCCAGCCTGGTGCGCGAGATCGCGCGGTACGGCGGGGACGTCTCCGAGTTCGTCCACCCCGCGGTGGCGCGCGCGCTCAAGGAACGGTTCGCGAAGTGAGCTTCCGTCAGGCGCTGCTGGAGCGGGCGGCGCGGCGGCGGGCCCGGATCGCCCTGCCGGAAGCGGACGACCCTAGGGTTCGCGAGGCGGCCGACCGGCTCCGGGCAAACGGAATAGCGGAGCCCATCCTCATCGGCCCGGGGGGCATCGATCCCGTCCGGGACGCCCGCCACGCCCGGGTGGCCGAGCATCTTCGCCTCCGGCGCCCCGACAAGGTGCACGACGCGGTGCACGCCCTCGACCTGGCCGCCGACCCGCTCCGCTTTGCCGCCGCGCTGGTGGGCCTGGGCGAGGCCGAAGGCTGCGTGGCCGGAGCCGTGCACACCACGGCCGACGTGGTGCGCGCGGCGCTCTGGGCCATCGGGCCCGCCCCGGGGGTTCGCACCGTGAGCTCCGCCTTCTATATGGTGCTGGCCGACGGACGGGTCTTCACCTTCACCGACTGCGCCGTGGTGCCGGACCCTGGGCCGGAGGAGCTGGCCGACAGCGCGCTTGCCGCGGCGCGGGACCGGCGCCTCCTGGTGGGCGATGATCCCAGGGTGGCCTTTCTCTCTTACAGCACCCGGGGCAGCGCGGAAGGGCCCAGCATCCTCCGGGTCCGCCAGGCCGCCGAGCGGTTCCGCGCCATCGCGCCGGAGATTCCCGCCGACGGAGAGCTGCAGGTGGATGCCGCACTGGTGGCGGAGGTGGCGGCGCGGAAGGCGCCGGGCTCCCCCCTGAAGGGCGGGGCCAACATCCTGGTCTTTCCCGACCTCGACAGCGGCAATATCGGCTACAAATTGGTGGAACGGATGGGGGGCGCCGTGGCGCTCGGCCCGCTGCTGCAGGGGCTGGCCCGGCCTATGAGCGACCTCTCGCGCGGGGCCTCCCCGGAGGATATTGTGGAGGTTGCCGCGATGGTCGCCCTGCAGGGAGGCTAGCCGCCGGTCGGCGGCGGCGAAGGCGAGGCCGATCGTCGCCCCGTTGGGGCGGCGTCACCCGAGGTCGCTCATGGGATTTACCGCCAGCAAAGATGCCAGTGGGGTCTACCTCATCCGGGTGGAGGGGCAGCTCATCGTGGGCAACCGCCAGGAACTCAAGACGGCGGTGCAGCAGGCGCTGGACCACGACGAGCGGCGCTTCGTGATCGACTTTTCCCGCACCGGGTACATCGACTCGTCGGGCCTCGGCGCGCTGGTGTCCATTTCGAAGCGGGTGCGGGAGCAGGGTGGCGAGCTCCGCCTCTCCGGCCTGAACGAGGACCTGCGCTCGCTGTTCGAGCTGACCAAGCTCGATACACTGTTCGCGATCAGCGACACGGCCGAGCGCGCGGTCGGGAGCTTCGCCGCGTGACGGCGCCGGTTCCCGCCTCGCTCCAGCTCTGCGTCCGCCGGCGCCGCCTGCCCGGCCCCTCCGGCGCCACCGTGCAGGTCTCGCTCCGGGTCCCCAGCGACGTGGCCTGCATCGAAGAGGTGGTGGATCTGCTCATGCGGCATTGCTGCACCGGGGGCTGGCTGTGTCGCAAGCTGCGCTTCAACCTCCGCGTCGCCATTGCGGAGGCGCTCGCCAACGCCATCGTGGCGGGCAATCAGGAGGACCGCTCCAAGTGGGTGCAGGTTCAGGCGGAGGTGTGCGGTGACCGGATCCGGGTCGAGGTGACCGACCAGGGCCCCGGATTCGACCCCGCCTCGATCAGCGCGCCGGTCCTGCCGGAGGACCTCGATCGCCCCAATGGCCGCGGCCTCTTTCTCATCAGGCACCTGGTAGACGACGTCAGCTTCAACGCACAAGGAAACTCCATCTGCATGACGCTGCGCCGCCGCTGACGGACCTGGAGTCCGTGGCGGATGCGTTGGGCGCCCTCGCGGGTGCCCGCGTTCGGCTTTGGCGGTACGATGGACGGGCGCTGCGCAAGTACGGCTCCGCGCCCGACCCCGGCTTTGCCCCATCCATCCCCCTGGCCTCCGGCCTGGTTCCGACCCCCACCGGCAGCGTCTGGCTGGCCCCCGTGCCGGAGACGGCCGGCTTCTGGGTCGAGGTCGGAGACGTGCCCGAGGCGCGCGCGTCGGAGATCGCGCCGCAGCTCGCGGGCATCGTCGGGGCGCTGTTCGCCGCCGAGCGCGAGACCGCGTTCATCGTGGATGAGCTCGCGGGGGTATACCGAGAAATTGACCTGCTCTACGCCATCAGCGAAATCCTGGGGCACACCACCCGCCTGGAAGAGGCGGCGCCCACCATCGTAAACGAAGTGGCCGATGTGGTGAGCGCCCGCCGTGCCTCGATCATGGTACACGACGAGGAGACCGGCCTGCTCCGGACCGTAGCGGCGCGCGGGTTCTCCGCCGAGGGCCTCCAGCCGGTGGTCACCGATGATCCGCACTCGGTCGCGGCCCGCGTCTTCCGCGAGAAGCGAATCATCGTCTTCGACCCCAGCGATCCGCTGGCCCAGAATCCGGGGTCGCAGCAGCCGCGCGACTACAAGACCCAGGCCTTCCTGAGCATCCCCATCTGCTACGGACCGGCGGGACGTTGCGTGGGGGTCATCAACCTCACCGAGCACCTGCTGGAGGAAGGCTTTACCCCCTCGGACGCCAAGCTGGTCTCGGCGGTCGCCAACCAGATCGGCGCGGCAATCGAAAACGCCCGCCTGGTGGAACGCGACCTCCGCCGCCAGCGGCTGCAGCGCGAGCTGGAGCTGGCGCACGACCTGCAGCTCCGGCTCCTGCCTTCCCCCGCGGTGCTCCAGGGCGACGCGGAGGTCGCCGCCATCTGCCGCGCGGTGGACGATGTGGGTGGGGACTTCTACACCTTCACCCGGCTGGGCCGAGGCCGGGTCGGAGTCATGCTGGGCGACGTGTCGTCCCACGGATTCGGGGCAGCCCTGGTCATGGCGCTGGTGATGTCAGCCGCCGGGATTCACGCCGGCGCGGGCAGCACCCCCGATGAGGTGCTCGCCTCCATGCTGGAAAGCCTGGGGGACGAGCTCGCCTCCACCGAGATGTTCTTGTCAGTGTTCTACGGCGTGCTCGATCCGGCCAACCGGCGCTTGGTCTATGCCAGCGCCGGACACCAGCACGCCTTCCGGGTGCCGCTCTCCGGCGCGCCGGAACGGCTGCCCGCCACCGCGCCGCCGCTCGGTCTCTCGACCGCCGCGAGCATCCAGCGCCGCCAGGTTCCCTGGGCGCCCAAGACCGACCTGCTCTGTCTCTGGACCGATGGGCTGGTGGATCGGGGGACCGGATCGGGATTCACCGAGCAGCAGCTCCTGGCCGAGATCAGCCTGCGCCGGACCCGCCCGCCGGAGGAGATCGTGCGCGCCGTGTTCACGGAGGCCGACAAGGCCACCGTCACTCCCACCGACGATCGGACCCTTCTCGTCATGCGGATCTGACCGGGGCAGCGCACCCGTCGCCCCGCCCCTCGATGCCACCACCCAAGAAACGGCTCGGCCAGCACTTTCTCCACGACCCCCGCATTCTCAGGCGGATCGCGGACGCCGCGACGATCCAGCCCGGGGATACCGTCCTCGAGATCGGTCCGGGCCCGGGCGGACTCACGCGGGAGCTGGCGGCACAGGGGGCAGGAGCGGGGCCGGCGCGCCTCGTGGTCATCGAGAAGGATCGTGACATGGTTCCGGGCCTCCGCGAGCAGTTCCCGCGGGTGTCGGTCATCGAGGGCGACGCGCTGGAGCTGGACTGGCATCGGCTGACCGGTCCGGGCCCGGTCCGGATCGTGGGCAATATCCCGTACAACATCACCTCCCCGCTCCTCGAGCGGGCGCTGCTGCCACCCCGCCCGGCGGTGATCGTCTTCCTGGTGCAGCAGGAGGTGGCGGACCGGGTGGCGGCGGCGCGTGGCGGGCCGGACTATGGGGCGCTGAGCGTCGGGGTGCAGGCGGTAGCGCGGGTGGAGCGCCTGTTCCGGGTCCCCGCAGGCGCCTTTCGCCCCCGGCCCAAAGTGGACTCCGCGGTGCTGCGCCTGACGCCGCTCTCCCTTCCCCTGGTGGAGGACGGTGAGGTCCCCGCTTTCAGAAGGTTCGTAGTGGGCCTCTTCGGCTTTCGGCGGAAGCAACTGATCCGTGGGCTCCGCGAGCTGACCGGTGCCGGCGCGCCCGAAGTCGCGAGGTGGCTGGCGCTCGCGGGGGTCGCGGAGAGCGATCGTCCCCAGGCCCTCGACCCGGCGAGCTTCGCCCGGCTGTTCCGCGCGGTTCCCCCCTTACAGCGTCCCGCCTAGCCGTCCCTTTGCCCGGCGAGGCCGGGCGACTAGATTTGTGAAATCTTTCACAAAACCATGCGGAAAATCGCCGACTCGACGGTACGCCGTCTCTCGCTCTATCTGCGCTTCCTGGAGGAGTTCGAGGAGCAGGGGACGGAAACGGTCAGCTCCGATGCGTTGGCTGCTCGGGGTGGCACCACCTCCGCGCAGGTCCGGAAGGACCTCTCCTTCTTCGGCTCCTTCGGGAAGCGCGGGCTGGGGTACCCGGTCGGGGAGCTGGTGAAGCGGCTCCGGGAGATCCTGGGGCTGGGCCGCACCTATCGCGTTGCCATGATCGGGGCGGGGAAGATCGGGAGCGCCCTGGTGCAATACCGCGGCTTTCGGCAGCGCGGGTTCCAGGTGGTGGCCATCTTCGACTCGGATCCTGCCAAGATCGGGCGGGCCTGGAACGGCCTGGTGGTGCGGGAAGCGAAAGACCTCGAGGCGGAGCTGCGGCGGCAGCCAGTGGACATCGCGGTGATCGTCACGCCCGCGGAGGCGGCCCAGTCGGTCACGGACCGGTGCGTGGCGCTTGGGGTCAAGGCGATCCTCAACTTCGCGCCGGTCCAGCTCAGTGTTCCTGAGGATGTGGTGGTTAAGACGGTGAACCTGGCGCTGGAGCTTGAGGCGTTGAGTTATGCGCTGACGAACAGATAGCGTTCAGGGTTCCGCTTTCAGCGTTCAGGGGTGGGCAGCCTACGTAGGCCCGCCACCATCCTCGCAAGCATCTTCCCGACCTCGCTCGAAAGGCCGAGGATCACCTTGGCTTTCTGCTCGGTCAGATAAGCAACGCGTTCGGCGAGAATGATCTGGGTCTCGAGCTCTAATAGTGATCCGTTCGCGATGCCGAGATGGCGCAGGTAGTCCTTCCGGGACGACCGACCATAACCTTCCGCGATATTGCTGGGGATTGACGCTGCAGCCCGCCGAAGTTGCGAGGCGAGTCCATAGGTCTCGTGCTGAGGAAGCCTGAGCGTCACCGCGTAGGTTGACTCAGCAAGATCCATCGCCTTCCGCCACACCAGCAGAGGGTAGTGGCCACGCTCCGCGCTCCTTCGCTCCATATCCTAACCTTCTTCGGTGCCCTCAATGGACAAACGACTTTGCGCTGTGTGCCAGTCAGAAAAATGCGCCCCTGTACCCCCGTCCCCTGCACGCTGAACGCTCTCTCCCATCTCCCCCCACCCCCATTACCATTCCCCCCATGCCCCTCTCCGTGACCTCGGAAATCGGCCTGCTCGAGGCGGTCCTGGTCCACACCCCGGGGGCGGAGCTTCGCGCGGTCACGCCGGGCAACAAGGGCGTCTACCTCTACGACGACATCATTCAGGTGGAGAGCGCGCAGCGCGAGCACCGGCGCTTCGTGGCCGTGCTGCAGCGCTTCGCGAAGGTCTACCAGGTGGCGGACCTCCTGGCGGAGGCGCTGGAGCGGCCCGAGGCCCGGGACTTCTTCATCCAGGGCACGCTGGACGTGGTGCCCGCCGGTCCGCTCAGCGACCGCATGCAGCAGCTCGAGCCCCGGGCCCTGGCCCGGCTCATCATCGAGGGCGTCGAACAGGAAGGCGGGGTCATCGCGCGGGCGCTCAACTCGGTGGGGTACGTTCTGCCGCCGCTCCCCAATCTCTTCTTTCCGCGGGACGTGGGCATCGTGCTGGGCCAGCACGTGGTGGTGGGGTCGATGCGGCACGGGGTCCGATGGACCGAAGAGCTGCTGGTGAAGACTCTCTTCGCCTTCCACCCCGCGCTCGCGAACGGCGGGCTGCTCTACGACGGATCCGAGGAGCGCCGGAGTGACTACACCCTGGAGGGGGGCGACGTCCACATCCTGCGTCCCGATCTCCTGGTCCTGGGCTTCAGCGAGCGCACCTCGCCGGCGGCCATCGACCACCTGACGGAGGTGCTCTTCGCCCAGACGTCGGTGACCGACGTGCTGGTCGTCGTCATGCCCAAGGAGCCGACGGCCATCCATCTCGACATGCTGTTCACGCAGGTGGACCGCGAACTCTGCGTGGTTTATCCCCCCTACTTCGTGGGGCCGGAGCGATTGGCGGTGCTGCATCGCCGCAAGGGGCGGCTCGGCGTGCGCGAGATGCCCGACTTCTTCACCGCGCTCCGCGAGGTGGACCAGGCGCTGGAGCCGATCTTCGCGGGCGGCGACCGCCGCGCCATGCAGGACCGCGAGCAGTGGACCTCCGGGTGCAACTTCGTCGCCCTCAAGCCCGGTCTGATCGTGAGCTACCGGCGGAACGAGGATACGATCGAAGAGCTCAAGCGGGCCGGCTTCCGGGCGGTCTCGAGCGTCGAGTTCGTCGCCTTCGACGACTGGCTGGACACCAAGCACCGCATCGTGATCACCATCGAAGGGGACGAGCTGGTCCGGGGCGGCGGAGGACCCCGCTGCATGACGCTCCCGCTCCGGCGCGCCGCCGTATGATCGGCCTCGCGACCTTCCCGGAGCGAACCCTGGTGGAGCGCGCGATGACGCTGATGGTGGCCGGGCCGATCGGCGCGGACCGGCTCGCGCACGACGTGCTCGGCCTTTCTAACGCGCCGGTGGCGGTGGCCGAGCGGTTGGCGGTCGCCCTGTTCGCGGCCGACCCGCGGGTGGGCCAGCTCGAGGACGGGCGCTGGGCACTCATCGCGGAAGCCCAGGGCTCGCCGCTCCTCGAGGAGTGCGCCTTCGCCGTGGTGGACGTGGAGACCACGGGGATGCGGGCCTCGGGGCCCGACCGGGTGACCGACGTGGCCGTGGTCGTAGTGCAGGGGGCGCGTCGGGAGCTGGTCTTCGAGTCGCTGGTGAATCCCGGCGTCCCCATCCCCCCCAGGATCCAGTCGCTCACCCGCATCACCGACCAGATGGTGCGCGTCGCGCCCAGCTTCGAGACCGTGGCCGACCAGCTCCTGCAGGTCCTGGCCGGCCGGGTCTTCGTGGCGCACAACGCGCGCTTCGACTGGCGGTTCCTGAGCGCCGAGATGCGGCGGGCCCGGGGGCTCCGTCTCACGGCGCCGATGGTCTGCACCGTGCGGCTGGCGCGCCGGCTCCTGCCCGCGCTGGAGTCGCGGAGCCTCGACAGCCTGAGCCACTACTACGGCCTCGAGAACCAGGCCCGGCATCGCGCGGCGGGCGATGCGCTAGCCACCGCCCAGGTGCTGGAGCGCCTGTTGCTCCTCGCTCGCGAGCAGGGGGCCCGCACCCTCGGCGACCTGGAGGCGCTGCAGCGCCGGCCGAGCGCGTCGCTCCCTACCTGATCGCCCGGAGGTCCGGCACCGCCATGTCCCTGTCGCAGTCCTTCATCCTGGGCGGGCTACGCTGTCACCTGCTGGAGGGGGGACGCGTGTGCCTCGATGGCGGTGCCATGTTCGGCGTGGTGCCCAAGCCGCTCTGGGCGCGGCGGGTCGTCCCCGACGAGCGGAACCGGATCCCGCTCGCGATGCGCTGTCTCCTCATCGAGCACCCGGATGGCCTGGTGCTGGTCGACACCGGGCTGGGCGACAAGGAGGACGCGAAGTTCCTCGACATCTACGGCGTCGAGAACCGGGGCGACCCGGGACCGACCCGGCTCGAGGATGCTCTGCGCGAAGCGGGACACTCCTCCCAGGACGTGGGCTGGGTGATCAACACTCACCTGCACTTCGATCACGCGGGCGGCAACACCCTGCGCGGGAACGGCGCCGAGGCGGCCCGGCTCGCCTTTCCGAACGCGACCTACGTCGTGCAGAAGAACGAGCTCGAGTTTGCCCGGCACACCAACGAGCGCACTCGGGCCAGTTACTTCTCGGCCAACTTCGAGCCGGTAAACGCGGCGGGACGCTGGCGGCTTCTCGAGGGGAACGAGACCATCCTCCCGGGGATCTCCGCCCGGCTCACCCCGGGCCACGTGCCGTGGCACCAGAGCATCGTGGTATCGAGCCAGGGGGAGACGGCGGTCTTTCTCGCCGATCTGGTCCCGACCGCGGCGCACCTCGATCTGGCCTACATCATGGGGTACGATCTCGAGCCGCTTCGCACCCTTGAATCGAAGCGGGCGTTGTATCGGGAGGCGGTGGCGGAGGGGTGGTGGCTCCTCTTCGAGCACGATGCGACGGTGGCCATGGGCCGGGCGGTCCAGGCCGAACGCGGGGTGGGGCTCGCCCAGGTGCGGCACGCGCCGGGCAGTGCGTGATGGGGTATGGGCCCAGGGTGCGGCGGTTGACCGGAACGGGTTGGTCGGGCTAGGTTTACCGCGCTTGTGAAGCGGGGGCTTCGTCCCCCCACCCCCAGCCCGGCTTGCGGCCGGTGCGACCGGGTCCAGCCGACAGACGCTATTGGTGGAGCGCGCTCCGCGTCTCCACCTCCTGTTGCCGGACATCCGAGGGGCGCTCGGATGGCCGGTTTTCTTTTTGCGCGGGAGTGTCGCACTGTCCACGAATGAACGTGAACGTCGGGTGCGCATCAATCGCCAGATCCGCATCAGTCCAGTCCGGGTGATCGGCCCCGGGGGCGAGCAGCTGGGAGTGTTGCCGGTCGAGGAGGCCCTGGCCGCCGCGGTGGAACGGGGGCTCGACCTGGTGGAGGTCGCGCCGACCGCGCGGCCCCCCGTGGTCAAGATCATGGACTACGGCAAGTACAAGTTCGAGGAGGCCAAGGCCGCGCGCGCCGCGAAGAAGAAGCAGCACGTGATCCACCTGAAGGAAATCAAGGTGCGCCCCGGCATCGAGGAGCACGATTTCGAGTTCAAGAGCCGGCACGCCCGCGAGTTCCTCGCCGATGGCAACAAGGTGAAGGTGACCATGATGTACCGTGGGCGGCAGATTGCCCACCTGGAACTGGGCAGGGCTGTGCTGGACCGGTTCGCCCTGGGGCTCGCCGACGTCGGCAAGATCGAGCAGGACGCCAAGCTCGAGGGCCGGAACATGGTGATGGTGATGGGGCCCAAATAGGCTGTCGGGTGCCCACCGAACGGAGATCGAGGAAATGCCCAAGCAGAAGACCAAGCGTGCGGCGATGAAGCGCTTCAAGCGGACCGGTTCCGGCAAGCTCAAGCGCTTTCACGCCAATCACAGCCACATCCTGACCAAGAAGACCCGCAAGCGGAAGAACCGGCTCAAGAAGGGCGCGCTCGTCGCCTCGGCCGATTTCCCCCGGGTGAATCGCCTGCTCCAGGCGTAAGGAGACCCCATGCCTCGCGTCAAGAGCAACGTTGCTCATCACGCCCGGAAGAAGAAGATCATGCGCGCCGCCAAGGGCGCGCGTGGCGCCCGCAGCAAGCTCTACAAGCCGGCCAAGGAGACGGTGGAGCGCGGCATGCAGTACGCCTACCGCGACCGTCGCAAGAAGAAGAGCGAGTTCCGGAGCCTCTGGATCACCCGGATCAACGCCGCCGCCCGGATGCACGGGTTCAATTACAGCGGCTTCATGGCGGCGCTCCGCAAGGCGGGCGTCGAGGTGAACCGGAAGGTGCTGGCGGATCTCGCCGTGCGCGACAGCGACGCCTTCGCCAAGATCGCCGAGGTCGCCCGGGCCAACGCCTAGGCGCGCTCGTTCTCCCTGGCCGGGCGCGCGGGGGATCCCCGTCGGGGGTCCCTCTCTGGTACGCCTCCGGACCCGGACTGGTATGACCGATTCCCCGGACCTGCGACAGCTGATGGCGGCGCTCCGGGCCGAGCTGGCCGGGATTCCCCGGCTGGAGGCGGCCGCGCTCGATGCCGCCGAGGTGCGCCTGCTCGGCCGCAAGCAGGGCGCGCTGACCGAGATCCTGAAGCAGCTCCCGGCACTCTCACCTGACGACAAGCGCGCCATCGGTGGCGAGGCAAACGCGCTCAAGGGCGCGCTCGAGACCGCCATCGCCGCACGGCGGGCCGAGTTGACTCAGGCCGCCGCCCTCCGCGCGGCGCGGAGCGTCGACCTCACGATGCCGGGGCGGCGCGCCTTCCGGGGCGTCGTCCACCCGGTGACCCAGGTAACCGAGGAGATCGTCGCGATCTTCCACGGCCTGGGCTTCGCGCGCGCGACCGGCCCCGAGGTCGAGACCGAGTGGTACAACTTCCTTGCGCTCAACTTCCCCGCGGATCACCCCGCGATGGACATGCACGACACCCTGTACCCGGAGATTCCGGATCGGCGCCTGGCGGAGGACCGCCGCCGCAACCGATCCTCCGGAATCGCCGAGAGCTACGAGCGGCGCGCCCGCATCGACCGGCGGAGCAGGGAGGAGGGGCGGTGGGTGCTCCGGACACACACCTCGCCGGTGCAGATCCGGGTCCTGCAGAGTGAGCAACCGCCGGTCCGGGTGGTCATCCCCGGCGCCGTGTACCGGAAGGACACCTTCGATGCCTCGCACGCGCCGGTCTTCGCGCAGATCGAGGGGCTGGTGGTGGACGAAGGAGTGTCGTTCGTGGATCTCAAGGCGACCCTCTCCCATTTCGCCCACGAGTTCTTCGGCGCCCGGACCCAGGTCCGCTTCCGGCCGTCGTTCTTCCCGTTCACGGAGCCGTCGGCGGAGATGGATGTGACCTGCGGCGTCTGCGGCGGCAAGGGCTGCGCGGCCTGCAAGGGGACCGGCTGGATGGAGATCCTCGGCGCCGGCATGGTCCATCCGTCGGTGCTCAGCAACTGCGGGCTCGATGCCGAGCGCTACACCGGCTTCGCGTTCGGGATGGGCCCGGGCCGGATCGCCATGAATCGCTACGGAATCACCGATATTCGCCTGCTCTACGAGAGCGACATGCGGTTCCTCGAGCAGTTCGCTCCCGGAGGCGCGGCATGAATTCTTCAACCGTGCCGCCTACCGCCTGCCACGAGCAGTTCGCTCCCGGAGGCGCGGCATGAGCCCTCCCGCCCTGCCGCCTACCGCCCTGCCACCCTACCGCCCTACCGCCCCATGAACGCCTCCCGCCTCTGGCTCGAAGCGTTCCTCAGGCGGCCACTCGAGGCACGCGACCTGTCGGGCCGCCTCGCGATGCTGGGCGTGCCGTGTGACGCCATTGAGCCGCTCAACCCCGGCCTGGCCGAGGTGGTGGTCGGGCTGGTGGAGTCGGTGCGGCCGCATCCCAACGCCGATCGGCTCAGGCTCTGCGTGGTGAACGATGGGACCGCCGAGCGTCTCAACGTGGTGTGCGGCGCTCCCAACGTTACTGAAGGAAAGCGGTACCCCTTCGCCCGGGTCGGTGTGACCCTGCCCGGCGGGGTGACGCTCGAGCGGCGGAAGATCCGTGGCGAGGTGTCCGAGGGGATGCTCTGCTCCGCCAGGGAGCTCGGGCTCGGGCAGGAGCACGATGGCATTCTCGAGCTCGAGACCGGCGCCGCCCCGGGAACACCGCTGACCCAGGTGCTCGCGGTGGGCGACGAGCGCCTGGTGCTCGATGTGACCCCCAACCGTCCCGACCTCCTTGGGCACCGGGGGCTCGCGCGGGAACTGGCCTACAGTTACGGCGTGCCTCTGCGCCTGCCGGAGATCCCCGGCGCGCCGGCGGACGCGGTTCCCGCACTCGCGCGGGTCCAGGGCCCGCGCGCCACCGTGGAAGGGGTGACGGTGGGCATCGAGGACGGTGACGGGTGCCGGCGGTTCAGCGCGGTGGTGATCCGGGGCGTCCGGATCGGGCCGTCTCCGGCCTGGCTCGCCGCCCGGCTCGAGGCGGTGGGAATCCGGAGCATCAGCAACGTGGTGGACGCGACCAACTACGTCATGCTCGAGCTCAACCATCCCATGCACGCCTACGACCTCACCCGCCTCGAGGGCGCCACCATCGTGGCGCGTCGCGCCCGGAGCGGGGAGCGGGTCGTCACGCTGGACGGTGTCGACCGCGCGCTGAGCCGCGACATGACGGTCATCGCCGATGCCGCCCGGGTGATCGGCGTGGGCGGCGTGATGGGCGCGGAGAACACCGAGGTCGCGGAGACGTCCACGGACCTCCTGCTCGAGTGCGCCTGGTTCGAGCCGACGCGGCTCCGCCGCACCCGCCGCGCGCTGGGACTCTCCAGCGACGCCTCCTATCGGTTCGAGCGCGGGGTGGATCTCTGGGGGATCCCCGAAGCGCAGCATCGTGCCGCCTCCCTGATCCTCGCGGTCGCTGGCGGACGGGTGGCCGGGGGCGTGGACGTCTGGCCGGAGCCCACCACTCCGCCCAGAGTCTTTCTCCGGAGCCGCCGCGTCGCGCAGGTGCTGGGCGCCGAGCCGTCGCGGGCGGAGGTGGAGCGCTATCTCACCGCGGTGGGGTGCACCGTTCTCTACAAGCCGGATGACGATCGCTACGCG
>Ga0335077_10006774_pt1 | contig 14171 bp, 15 predicted proteins | sample Lox_Sample_31_FD_207151 | JGI IMG/M metagenome (GOLD analysis project Ga0335077, IMG submission 207151) | Soil microbial communities from Loxahatchee National Wildlife Refuge, Florida, United States - Lox_Sample_3.1 | ecosystem: Environmental > Terrestrial > Soil > Wetlands | place: USA...
TCACGGCGCGCGTGCGCAGATGGCGCTCGCGGCCCGCGGAGATGTCGGCGTTGTCGTACAGGAAGATCGGCAGCGCGCGCTCGCGCGCGTCGAGCAGGTCCGCGACGTCGCGCTGCAGGAACTGGATGGGGTCGTCGACGTCCCGGATCGCGAGCGGCGCGATCACGCCCGCGTGCGCGCCGAGCTCGAGCGCGAGCTCGAGCGTCTCGAGCGTATCCGCGCGCGTGGGCGCCGTGAGCCCGACCCACGCCTCGACCGGCCGCTCGCCGGCCTGCACGAGCCGCGTCTCGTGCTTCTTCGTCTCCTCGACGACGACGCGGATCACGCGGTGGCGGCGCCGCTGGTCGAGCTTGTTCCACTCGCCCGTCGTGCCCATGACGAACAGCACGTCGGCGCCGCGCCCGCCCTGGATCAGGTAGCGGACGAGGCGACGCTGATCCGTGTCGCAGGGCTCGCCGTCGGCCCCGAGGCACGAGACGACGGGAATCGACAGCCCGCGGCGCGGCGCGTAGTTCCAGAGCGTGCGCACGGGGCGACTCTACGTCCCCTGATCGCGCGGATCCAGGGCGTCGCGCAGGCCGTCGCCGAGCAGGTTGTACGCGGTCACGGTGAGGAAGATCGCCGCACCCGGGAACACGGCGAGCCACCAGGCGGTGATGTTCGACTGCGCCGCCGACAGGATCGAGCCCCACGTGACGAGCTCGGCGGGCACGCCGATGCCCAGGAACGACAGGCCCGACTCGGTGAGGATCGCGCTCGCCACGCCGAACGACATCGACACGAGCACCGGCGCGATCGCGTTCGGCAGCACGTGGCGCGCCATGATGCGCCGGTCCGTGGCGCCCAGGCTCTGCGCCGCAGCCACGTAGTCCATCGCGCGCACCTTGTAGAACTCGCCGCGGATGAGCCGCGCGATGCCGACCCAGCCCGTCAGCCCGAGGATCGCCATCACCATGTAGATCGACGGCGGCAACGTCGCGGCGACGGTGATGATGAGGAAGAACGTCGGCACGCCGAGCATCATCTCGAACAGCCGCGACAGCGCGAGGTCGACGGCGCCGCCGTAGTAGCCCGCGATTCCGCCCAGGGCGACGCCGATCGTCGCCTGGATCGCGACGACGACGAGCCCGATCGTGAGCGAGATGCGGATCCCGTGCAGCATGCCCGCCGCGACGTCGCGCCCGATGCCGTCGGTGCCCAGCCAGTGCACGCGGCTCGGCGGCTCGAACACGTCGCCGGTGATGTCGGGTGCGGTCGCGCTGTGCGGGATCGGGGGCCACCAAACCGTATCGGCGCGCTCGGCGAGCGTCGCGAAACGCTGGTTCACGAGCGCCGGCGGCCACTGGCGCGCACCGAGCCATACGCCGTAGTCGATTGCGATCGGGAAGTAGCGCTCGCCGTCGAGCTCGATGTAGTACGGCTTGTCGTTCGCAACGAGGTCGGCGCCGAGCGCGAGCGCCGCGAGCGCGCCGATGAACCACAGTCCGAACAAGGCGCGCTTGCGCCGGCGCAGCTCGCGCCAGACGCGCGCGCCCGCGCTCTCGGACGCGCCGCTCAAGCGCTGGTCCTCGCGTAGCTGATGCGCGGGTCGACGAGCGCGAGCAAGAGGTCGGCCAGGAGAATGCCCACCTGCGTCAGCAGCACCGTCGTCGCAAAGAGCGCGAGGATCACCGGGTAGTCGCGCGCGAGCACGGCGTCGTAGCCGAGCTGCCCCAGCCCGGGAATCGAGAAGATGCGCTCGATCAGCACCGCGCCGCCGATCAGGCCCGGCAGCACGCCAGCGACGATCGTGACCATCGGGATGAGCGAGTTGCGCAGCATGTGCCGGAGCACCACGGCGCGCTCGGGTACGCCCTTCGCGCGCGCGGTGCGCACGAAGTCCTGGCGCGCGTTGTCGAGCATGGACGAGCGCAGGTAGCGCGAGATCTCCGTGTAGCTGCCGAGGGTCGTCACGAACAGCGGCAGCGCCAGATGGTGGGCGAGATCGCCCAGACGCTGCGCGAGCGACCAGCTCTCGTTCGCGCCGAGCGAGCGCAGGCCGCCCGGCGGGAACCACGCGAAGTAGTCGCCGCCGCAGAAGAACACCAGCAGGAGCACCGCGATCCAGAAGCTCGGCATCGAGTAGAGCAGGAAGATGGTCACGGTGGAGATCTGGTCGAAGCGACTGCCGGGGCGGATCGCCGAGTAGATCCCGAGCGGCACCGCGAAAAGGTAGGTGACGAGGAGCGCCAGCAGCTCGATGCCCACCGTCACAGGCAGGCGTTCGCGGATCTTGTTCCAGACGAGCTGCTTGTCCTTGTAGCTGCGGCCGAGATCGCCCGTCACAAAGTGGTGTAGCCAGTCGCCGTACTGCACGACGAGCGGCCGGTCGAGCCCGAGCTCGTGGCGCAGCTCCTTCTCGGCCTTCGCCTTGTCGGCGAGCTTCTGCGTGCTGATGCCCGCCTGGCCCGAGGCGAGCCCGCCCGCAAGATACAGGTCGACGGGATCGCCGGGCGCGAGCACCGTGATCGCGAACCCCATGAACGAGATCACGAGGAACGTCGGAACCATGAGCAGCGTGCGCCGCAGCGCGTAGGCGGCGAGCGCACTCGTCATCAGTGGTACTTCTGCTCGAGCGTCGGCACCCACCACTCCGACTCGTACGTGCCCGTGGCGGGATAGAAGGTCACGCCGTGGAAGCGCTTGTCGTACGCCGAGAGCGACGCGGGGCCGTACACGAACGTGTAGGGCTGCTCGTCGTACAGGATCTCCTGTACGCGGTCGTACATGGCCTTGCGCTTCGCGGCGTCGAACTCGGTGCGGTACGCGACGAGCAGCTTGTCGACCTCGTCGTTCTTGTAATAGATGTGGTTCGAGCCGCCCTCGACCGCCTGTGACGAGTGCCAGATCTGGTACAGATCGGGCGGCGTCGCGCCGCTCGCGGTCCAGCCGAGGATCACGGCGTCGTAGTCGCCGTGCTTCACCTGTTCGAGCATGATCGACCAATCGACCGCGCGGAACGTCGCGCCGATGCCCGCGCGCTTGAACTCGTCGACGACGACGAGCCCCAGGTTCTTGCGGTCGTCGTTGCCCGAGTTGGAGATGATCTCGAACTTGAGCGGCGTGCGGCCGCCGTGGCCGTCGTCCTTGTCGAGGATCCCGTCGCCGTCCGTGTCGGCCCAGCCCGCTTCCGCGAGCAGCGCCTTGGCCTTCGCGGGATCGAACGGCCACGGCGCGAGCTTCTGGTCGTACTCCGGGCGCTTGGGGTAGATCGGCGACTCGACCGGGTCCGCGAGCCCGAGCATCACCTTGTCGCAGATGTTCTTCTTGTCGGTGAGATACGAGAGCGCCTGGCGCACGCGCTTGTCCTGGAAGATCACGCGACGCTCGTTCCAGCCGATGTACGTGAAGCTCGCCGCCAGGTCTTTGTGCTTCTCGATGTGCGTAGCGAAGCTGGCATCGTTCGTCTGCTTGAGATACTGCACGGGCCGCAGCCCCATGGCGTCCAGCGTGCCTGCCTTCAGCGCGACGAGCGCGGCGTCGTAGTCGGTCATGATGCGGAACACGAACCGGTCGACCCACGGGTCACCGAGCTCCGAATGGCCGGCCGCGAACGAGCCCGGCCAGCGGCGCAGCTCGATCTTCTCGCCCGTCGAGTAGTCGCGCGCGGGGTTCTCGAGCTGGAGCGCGCCCGGGCCGAGCGGGTTGCGGTTGAAGTTCTCGTTGAACGCGGCGGCGAACTTGTCGGCGCGCTCCTTCTTGTCGGGCGGCAGCGCGTCGTAGTTCGCGAGCTCGGCGAGCGTGATCCCGTCGAGCAGGTTGTCGGGATCGTAGTAGTGGCGCGGCAGCGGCTGCGTGCCGCCCAGCACGTAGTCGTTCATGAAGTACGGCTGCGAGAGCGTCATCTTCACCGAGTGCGGGCCGGTCGCGACCACGTCGGCCAGCGAGTCGTAGTAGTTGCGCAGGTGCGGCGAGTTCACGTGCGGGTGCTTGATCGCCTTGAGCGTGAACACCACGTCTTCCGCCGTGAACGGCTGGCCGTCCGAGAACTTCACGTCGTCGCGCAGCTCGAACTCGTAGGTGAGGTGATCGGCGGAGACCTTCGGCAGCGCGCGCGCCAGAGCCGGCCGGAGCTCGAGCGTCGCGTTGTCGACGCGGACGAGCGGCGGGAAGATCCAGCCGAGTACGGCGCTCGCGCCCGCATCGCTCGACGTGAGCGGGTTCAAGTTCTCCGGATCGGCGAGCATGTGGAAGACGAGCCAGTCGCCGCGCACGGGCGCGCCGTCGTTCGCGGCAGGCGTGGTCGCGGGCGTGTTCTCGGCGGCGTTCTCGCCGTTCTTGTTGCGGTCCTTCGGCCCGCGGCAGCCGCCCGCGAGCGCGACGAGCGCCAGAATGAACGCGAGCCGGTGCAGTCTTCGCATGCGTCCCCCCATGGCGGAGATCATGCCGAGTCGAAAAAGGCCTCGCACGGCTTCGCCCCCGCGCTATGATGCAGAGGCCTTCCGAATTTTCTCCCCCCTCGAGAGGCTTGGATGCACCGCAGTGCACCGCAAAGGGGCGGAGTGCGAGTCGAGCTCGTGATCAACGGAGAGATCATCGGAGTCTGGCTCGACGAAACCGGGATTCACTTCCGCGCGGACGGCACGCGCACCGAGGGCCACCTGCCGTGGTCCGTCGCGATCGCGATGTCGCTCCTGCCGCCCGACGTGCCGCGCGTCGGAACCATCGAGGCCGCGTAGCCGTTGATCCTCGCCCTCGTCGCAGCGCTCGGCTTCTCGGTGGGGATCGCGACGCTCCTCTTGATCCAGCACGGTCGCGCGCCTGCGGCGAGCGAGGGGACGCCGGCTGCAGCCCCGGCCCTGCCCGAGCCCAAGCCGCTCGCGCCCGTGCGCGAGCTCGCGCCGGTCGCCGAGCCGGCCGAACGCACGGCCGCGCCGCACTTGATCGCGCTGATCGGCGAGGCGATCCGCGAGCCGCTGCGGCTGTTGCGGCGCACGAGCGACCCACCGGCCGACGCGATCGCCGCGCTGGAGCGCATCGCCTGGCAGACGCGCATGCTCGTGGCGCGCCCCCGGCCCATGCGCGCGGCGCCGACCTCGCCGATCGCGCTCTTGCAGGAGGCCGCCGAGGAGATCCCGCTCCTGCGCGACGGCTCGGTCGGCGCGTCGTGGAGCCTCTTGAACCGGCAGCCCGTGTACGTCGACTCCGACCGCATCCGCGGCGCGTTCAAGGCGCTGCTCGAGTCGGGCGCCGAGCTCGCCGGGCCCGGCGGGCGCGTGGGCATCAAGATCCTGCAGGGCAAGCTGCCCGGCTTCCCCGTGCAGATCGAGATCGAGATCGGCCAGCGCGGCGTCGAGCTCGACCCGCTGGGCGCGCTCGTGACGCGCCACCTCGTGGAGAGCCAGGGCGGGCGCGTCGAGGTCGACGGCAACGTGACGCGCATCCTGCTGCGCAACGCGGCCGCGGACCCCGCGGTCGCGCCCGTCGCCGCCGCCGGCTAGACGCCTTCGAAGAGCGTCGAGAGGGCGACGCCGAGCGCGGTCGACAGCTTGCGCAAGGTGGCCACCGACGCGGCGCTCTTGCCCAGCTCGATCTGCGAGATCAGGCTCACCGACAGCCCGGTCTTGTTCGCGAGCTGGCGCAGGGTGAGCGCGCGGCGCTTGCGCTGCGCGCGGATGCGCGTGCCGAGCAGCTGGTTGACGCGCTCCTCGGCGTCGATGACCAGGCCCTTCTCGTGGATGGCGCGCTCGAGCACCGCGCGCAGGTCCTGCAGATCGAACGGCTTCTGCAGGTAGTCGAACGCCGCCGCCTTCATCGAGTCGACCGCCGTCTGCACCGACGGGTAGCCGGTCATCACGATCACGCAGATGTCCGAGTCGATCGCGCGCACCTGGCGCAAGAGCTCGACGCCGTCGACGCCGGGCAGGCGCACGTCGAGCAGCACGATCTGGTGCCGCCCCTGCCGAACCTCGACGAGCGCGTCGGCCGGCTTCGAGGCGACGGCCACCTTGAAGCCCTCGCGCGTCAGGAACTCCCGCAGGTAGAGGCAGATGTCCTCGTCGTCGTCGACCACGAGGACGCGCAGCTTCATGCGCTCAGGCACGGCGCGTAGTCTACCGGGTCTCGAATGGCGGTGGAGAGGACTTTCGCTCACCGCGACTTCGCGGGGCCGGCAGCCTGCACCCACGACGGCGCGAAGTCCGAGGCGGCCAGGCTGGCCGCGCTCACGCTGTCGACGTGGAAGGTCGCGATCGCGCCGGAGTCGTCGGCCAGCTCGATCTTCGTGGGGAAGCGGACCTTGCCGAACTCCTGCCACTGGTCGAAGGAGGCGCGCGGCTGCTTGGGGCGCACGATCCTCCGCAGGTCCAGCGCCGATTTCTCGATCCACAGCTGTGAGGGCGACTGGCGCGTGCCGAGCACCCAGCAGTCGTCGTCGCCGCAGCGCGCGAGCTCGTTCTGCTGGAAGTCGACCCCCGCGGCGGCGAGCCAGCCGCGCAGCTCGGACTCGCGGCGCAACGCGAGCGGCGCCAGGTCGGGCAGCCAGGGCGGCGCGGGAAGCTTGGTGCCGGCGGTGGTCCGGCCACCGGACACCAGCCAGCGGCCGCCCTGGTCGTCGGAGACGCGCTCCCCCAGGTCGGGGTGGAGCTCGATCACCAAGTGCGCGGGCGCGGACGACTCGCGCGCGGTCAGGCTCGCCTCGATGCGCAGCGGGCTGCCCTTGGCGCGCGCGTCGGCCAGCATGCCGAGCACGCGGTCGCCGGGCGTCACGTAGGCGAGCAGCGCGGCCGCGAGCGCCGCGAGCCGCGCGCTCACGCGAGCCGCCGCAGCGCGCTGCGCCCCGCGAAGCGGGCCCGCGCGCCGAGCTCTTCTTCGATGCGGAGCAGCTGGTTGTACTTGGCGACGCGGTCGGAGCGCGACAGCGAGCCCGTCTTGATCTGGCCCGCCGCCGTGCCTGTGGCGAGGTCCGCGATGGTCGTGTCCTCGGTCTCGCCCGAGCGGTGCGAGATGACGTTCGCGTAGCCCGACGACTCCGCGAACTGGATCGTCTCGAGTGTCTCGGTGAGTGTTCCGATCTGATTCACCTTGATGAGCACCGCGTTCGCGACGCCGCGAGTCACTCCTTCGCGCACGATGCGGGGGTTGGTCACGAAGACGTCGTCGCCCACCAGCTGTACCTTGGCGCCGAGCGCGTCGGTGAGGAGCTTCCAGCCCTCCCAGTCGCCCTCGGCGAGGCCGTCCTCGATCGATACGATCGGGTAGCGCGCCACCCAGTCCTGGTACAGGCGCACCATCTCGTCGCGCGTGCGCACGGTGCCCTCGCCCGCGAGCACGTACTTCTGGCCGTCGAAGAGCTCGCTCGCTGCGACGTCGAGGCCCAGGTGCACGTCGACGCCCGCGCGGTAGCCCGCGCGCTCGATGCCGCGCAGGAGCATCTCGACCGCCGCTTCGTTCGAGGTCAGGTCGGGCGCGAAGCCGCCCTCGTCGCCGACGCCGGTCGCGAAGCCGGCGTCCTTGAGCGTGTCGCGCAGCGCGTGGAAGATCTCGGCGCCCATGCGCAGACACTCGGCGAACGTCGGTGCGCCGGTCGGCAAGAGCATGAACTCCTGGAAGTCGACCTTGTTGTCGGCGTGCGCGCCGCCGTTCAGCACGTTCATCATGGGCAGCGGCAAGAGCGGCTCGCGCCCGGCCGCGAGCCAGCGGAACAGGCTCTCTCCCGCTTCTGCGGCGGCCGCGTGCGCCGCCGCGAGCGAGATGCCGAGGAGCGCGTTCGCGCCGAGCCGCGACTTCGCCTCGGTGCCGTCGAGCTCGATCATGCGGCGGTCGAGCGCGGCCTGCTCCGCGAGGCCCGCCACGGGCAGACCCCGCACCGCGCGCGCGAGCTCGCCGTTCGCGTTCTCGACCGCCTTGCGCACGCCCTTGCCGCGGTAGCGCCTCTTGTCCCCGTCGCGCAGCTCGAGCGCCTCGCGGCTGCCCGTCGACGCGCCCGACGGCACGGCCGCCCGCCCGCGCGCGCCGGAGTCGAGGCGCACGTCGACCTCGAGCGTGGGATTGCCGCGCGAGTCGAGAATCTCTCGCGCGTGGACTTGCTGGATGGTCGCCATGGCGGCGCAGTCTAGCGCAGCGCGCGCAGCGGAGAGAGCAACAGCCGCCCGTCCGCGTCCCGGTCGACGCGCGCCTCGACGCCGTACACCGCGGCGATGCGCTCGGCGGTCAGCACCTCGGCGGGCGCGCCGCGCGCGGCGACTTCACCATGCGCGAGCAGCACGAGCTCGTCGGCGAAGCGCGCCGCGAGCACGAGGTCGTGCGTGACCAGCGCGATGCCGCGCGCGGGGTCGGCCGCGAGCCACTCGCGCAGGAAGCCGAAGCACGAGAGCCCGTGGCCGAGGTCCATGTGCGCGGTCGGCTCGTCGAGGAGCCACGCGTCGACGCCCTGGGCGAGCGCGCGCGCGAGCAGCACGCGCCGCTTCTCGCCACCCGACAGCGTCGGGTACGCGCGCGCGGCGAGCGGGGCCAGGTCGAGTGCCGCGAGCGCGGCGGCCGTGCGCGCCGCGTCCTCGGCCGATTCGCGGCCCAGCGGGCCGAGGAACGGCGCGCGCCCGAGCGCGACCATCTCGCGCACGCTGAACGGGAACGGCATGGCCGAGTCCTGCGGCACGACCGCGAGGCACTGCGCGATCTCGCGCCGCGACAGCTCGGCGAGCGGCCGGCCGCCGAGCTCGACTGCGCCCGCGTCGGTGCGCAACACGCCGGAGAGCGCGCGCAGGAGCGTGGTCTTGCCCGCGCCGTTCGGGCCCGCGACGGCGACGAGCCGACCGGGCGCGAGCTCGAGGTCGACGCCGCGCAGCACCGGGGCCGCGCCGAACGCGTGAGCGATGCCGCGCGCGCGGACGAGCGGCGCGCTCACGACGGCAGGCGCGTGAGCTCGCGCCGCAACAGCAGGAGGAAGAGCGGGCCGCCGACGAGCGACGTCAGCGCGCCGACGGGCAGCTCGGTCGGCGCGAGCACGACGCGCGCGAGCGTGTCCGCCACGACGAGGAAGGCGGCGCCGCCCAGCGCGGACGCGGGCACGAGCAGCCGGTGGTCCGAGCCGAACGAGAGCCGCAACAGGTGCGGCACGATCAGCCCCACGAAGCCGATCAGCCCCGACACGGCGACCGACGCGCCGATCATCAGCGCCGTGCCCGCGAACACCCAGCGCCGCACGGCCGGCACATCTACACCGAGATGTGTCGCCGTCTCGTCGCCCTGCGCGACCAGGTTGAGCGCGTACGCGAAGCGCAGCGCCACCGCGAGGCCCAGCGCGAAGCAGACGGCCACGCCGGCGAGCAGCCCCGGCTCCACCAGGCGGATCGAGCCGATCAGCCACAGGAACACGCCGGCCACGCGCGCGAGGTCGGTGGCGCTCGTCGCGAACACGATCAGCGACGACGCGAACGCGTTGAACACCACGCCCGTGAGCAAGAGGCTGTGCGCGGGCGCGCGCCCGGCCGCCGCGGCGAGCGCGTAGAGCAACAGGCTCGCGGCGAGCGCGCCGGCGAACGCGACCACGGGCACGCCCGCGCCGCCGAGCCACAGCCCGCCGCCGAGCGCGAGCGCGAGCACGCCGCCGAGCGCTGCGCCGCCCGAGATGCCGAGCACGTACGGATCGGCGAGCGGGTTCTGCAGCAGCGCCTGCAACAGCGCGCCCGACGTCGCCAGCCCCGCTCCGACGAGCGCCGCGAGCACGGCGCGCGGGAGCCGGATGCCGAGCACGATGTCGCGCGTCGCGTGCTCGGCCGAGCCGACGGCGAGGCTCGCTGCGACCGCGACCGCGAGGAGCAGCGCGAGCGCCACGAGAACGCGCGCGCGTGCGCCGCCGCTCACGAGCCGAGCTCCGGGTGGATGCGCGCGCGCAGGAGCTCGGCGCCACGCGCCAGCTCCGCGCCGGGCAGCGTCGCGACGCCGGGCGGCACCAGCTCGACGCGCTTCGCGGCCACGCGCTTCCAGTACGCGCGAGCGGCCGCTTGCGCCGCGGGCCCGCGGTCCGACTGCGTCGAGTCGATCAGCACGTCGGGGGCGCGCTCGACGAGCAGCTCGAGCGAGACCTCGGGATACGTGCGCGGCAGGTCGGCGAACACGTTCGCGCCGCCGGCGGTCTCGATGAGCGCGCTGGCGAAGCTCTGGCCCGCCACCACGTACACGGGATCGCGCTCGACGACGAGCGCCACCTTCGGCCGGGGCAGCGCAGCGACGGACCGCGCCACCGCGTCGAGCTCGCCCCGCACGCGCTGCGCGAGCGCGCGTCCGTCGTCCGCGCGGCCGACCAGAGCGCCGAGCGACTCGTAGCTGGCGAGCACGGAGTCGAGCGAGCCGCCGCTCTCGAGCTCGGTAGCGGCGACGCCGCGCGCGCGCAGCGCTGCGAAGAACGCCGCCTGCGACTCGCTGCGCACACCCACCACGAGCGACGGCCGCAGCTCGAGCGTGCGCTCGAGATCCGGCGCGAACAGCCCGCCCAGCTCGGGGAGCCCCGCGCAGCCGGGCAGCTCGCGCGAGAACCGGTCGATGCCGACGATGCGCTCGCGCAGACCGAGCGCGAGCAAGACGCCTGTGGTCGACGGCGAGAGCGACACGATGCGCAGCTCGCCCGCGCCCGCGTCCTGCGCGCGCTCGCGACACGCCGCGGCGAGCAGCAGCACGAAGAGACACGCGCGGAGGCTCTTGCGCACCGCGGTGTTCTAGCACGCCCGAGCGCACGGGATGACGGAGGCGCGGCGGCGGCCGCCGCGCCCCCGGACCGCGCGCGGTCTACTTGGCGGGCTGCGCCGTCGTCTTCCCCTCGAGCGCGACGTGAGCGCGGATGCGCTCCATCTCCTTGTCGCCGATGCCCTTCACCTGCGACAGCTCGTCGACGTTCTTGAAGGCGCCGTGCTCCTTGCGGTAGCGGATGATCGCCTCGGCCTTGGCGGGCCCGATCCCGGGCAGGAGCCCGAGCTCGTCCGCCGTCGCCGAGTTCACGTTCACGACGCCCGTGATGGCGGGCCCGGAGCCCCGAGCTCCGGACTCGCTGCCGGCCGCGAACGCCGGCGTGGACAGGCACAGACAGAGACCCAGCGCGGCGGCCGCGCCCGCGGCCCTTCCCGCGAATGGATGTCGCATGACGCGCATCCTCCTCTTCGTTTCTGGGGCGAGGTCGCGGGGTGAGGCGGGGAACTCGCTAGTGGCGCCGCTCGACCACGAAGTCGGCGAGCGCCTGCATGGCGCGCTTCGCCTCGCAGTCGACGAACGGCTCGATGCGCTCGCGGGCCTGCGCGCACACCTGGCGTGCGCGCTCGAACGTGCTCTCGACGCCGTGGTGGCGCGCGACGCACTCGGCGACGCGGCGCACCTCGTCGCGGTCCGGCGCGCGGCCGGCCGCGCTCTGCAACGCGAAGCTCTTCAGCATGGCGGTGACGGCATCGCGCTCGCCCGTCGAGCAGCGCTTCAGCGTCGCGATGAGCGGCAAAGTGAGCTTGCCCTCCGCGGCGTCGGTGAGCGGCGCCTTGCCCAGGTCGAGCTCCTGGCCGGCGTAGTCGAGCGCGTCGTCGACGAGCTGGAACGCGAGCCCCAGCTGAGCGCCGTAGTCGCGCACGGCGCGGCGCTCGGCGCGAGTCACTCCGCCCAGGATGGCGCCCGACTCGGCCGACGCCGCGAGCAGGCTCGAGGTCTTGCCGCCGATGATGTCGATGTAGGTCGACTCGGTGATGTCGGGGTCGAAGCTGCGCGTCAGCTGGACGACCTCGCCCTCGGCCATGGCGCGGATGCTCTCCGCGAAGCTGGCGAGGATGTCCTGGTCGCCGTCCTCGACGAGCGTCTGACACGCGCGCGCGAACAGGAAGTCGCCCACCAGGATCGCGAGCTTGCTGCCGAAGCGCGCGTTCACGCTCGGCCGGCCGCGGCGCGTCTCGGCGCCGTCGACCACGTCGTCGTGGAGCAGCGATGCGCTGTGGAGATATTCGGCCGCCGCGGCGATCTGGATCGCGCGCGGGCCGCGGTAGCCGCACAGGCGAGACGCGAGCAGCACCACCACGGGGCGGATGCGCTTTCCGCCGCCGCCGAAGGTGTGCTCGCCGATCGCGGGCACGACCGGCGACACCGACCGCAGCGCCTCGCGCATGACGCGCTCGAGGTGCTCGAGGTCGTCGTGCAGAAATGCCGTGATGCGGTCCAGGTCGGGGGGCTCGTTCAAGCTTGCGAGTCTACCCGCGGCCCCGGTTGCTGTCAAAAGCGCCAATGCGAAAAATCCCTGCGATTTCAGAGAGTTGCCGCTCGTACACACCTCGGCTAGACGCGCGTGTTGCGCGCGGGTGACGCGCGCGGCGCGCCTGGCTCAAGGGCCCCGTCGCCGCCGCCGAACTCTCTTCGATGGGCCGCGGCCAGAAGGACGAGGTCGACGAGGAGCTCGACGAGCTCGACCAGGGCCTGAAGCGGCTGCGGGTCGAGTACGACCAGTACTTCCTCGGCATCCTGAAGCGCCCGCCCGAAGTGCTGCAGGGCCGCATCCAGAAGCTCATCACGAAGTACTCGAACGAGACCCTGCGGAAGACCCACCAGAAGTTCCGCTTCAACCAGCTGAACTCGAAGTTCCAGATCCACCGCCAGCAGTGGGGCCGCACGCTGCGGCAGATCGAGCAGGGCACCTACAAGGGTCACCTGTTCCGCGCGAGGCTCCACGAGCGCGAGCGCGGCATCTCCGACGCCACGCCGAGCCCGGCGAGCCGCGCGCCCGAGCCGACGGCGCGCCCCGGCGCGATCGACAAGCTCTTCGACGCGCTCGTCGCGGCGAAGAAGCGCGCCGGTGACGCGGCGCCTGCGCCCGACCGCGCGAAGCTCGACGAGATCGTCCGCAAGCAGACCGCTGCGCTCAAGGAAAAGCACCCGGGCGCGAAGGTGAAGTTCCGCGTCGCGATCGAGGGCAACAAGGCGAAGCTCGTCGCGAGCGTCGTGAAGTCCTGAAGGCCCGGCGCCGCCGCGCGCGCTAACCTGCGCGCCCATGCGCGTGGCCCTGGTGCACGACTGGCTGACCGGGTTTCGCGGAGGCGAGAAGGTCCTCCACGAGCTCGCCGGGATGTTCCCGGACGCGCACCTGTACACCTTGATCCACGTGCCCGGCGCAGCGAGCCCGGCCATCGAGCGCCTGGCTATCACGGCGAGCCCGCTGTCGCGCCTGCCCGGCGCGGCGCGCCACTACCGCAAGCTCTTGCCGCTCTTCCCGCGGGCCATCGAGCGCTTCGACCTGCGCGGCTACGACCTCGTGATCTCGACGAGTCACTCGTTCGCGAAGGGCGTGCGCGTGCCGCCGGGCACGCCGCACCTCTCTTACTGCTTCACGCCGATCCGCTACGTGTGGGACCTGGCGGACGAGTATCTCGGCCGTGGCTGGAAGCGCGCTGCGGCCGCGCCGCTGGTGGCGTACCTGCGCCGCTGGGACCGGCGCACGAGCTCGCCCGGGCGCATCACGTCGGTCGTCGCGATCTCCCACGCCATCGCGGAGCGCATCCGCCGCGCGTGGGGGCGCGCCGCGGGCGTGGTGTACCCCGGGGTCGACGTCGCGCGCTTCGGCGCGGTGGAGCCGCGGCGCGGCGAGTACTTCTTCATGCTCGGCGGCTTCGTGCCGTACAAGGCCGAGGCGCTGGCGATCGAGGCGTTCGGCCGGCTGGGCCTGCCGCTCGTGCTCGCGGGCGACGGACCGACGCGCGCGGCGCTCGAGCGCACGGCGCCGCCGAACGTGCGCTTCCTGGGCCGCGTCTCCGACGCCGAGCTCGACGAGCTCTACGCGCGCTGTCGCGCGCTGGTGTACCCCCAGCTCGAGGACTTCGGGATCATCGCGGTGGAAGCCCAGGCCGCGGGGAAGCCGGTCGTCGCATTCGGCCGCGGGGGCGCAGCGGAGACGGTGGTGGGGAGCGACGACGCCGGGGGCCGCGCGCCGACGGGCGTATTCTTCCGCGAGGCGACGCCGGAGTCGCTCGCAGCGGCGGTGTCGCGCTTCGCCGAGATCGAGGGCAAGTTCGATCCCGCCGCGATCCGCGCCAACGCCGAGCGATTCTCGCTCGAGAACTTCCGCGCGGGCATGAAGCGCGCGATCGACGAGGTGCTGTTGTGACTCGCAAGATTCCGATGGTCGATCTGGGGCCGCAGGTCGACGCGCTGTGGCCCGAGCTCGAGAAGGCCGTGCA
>Ga0335077_10006775_pt1 | contig 14170 bp, 14 predicted proteins | sample Lox_Sample_31_FD_207151 | JGI IMG/M metagenome (GOLD analysis project Ga0335077, IMG submission 207151) | Soil microbial communities from Loxahatchee National Wildlife Refuge, Florida, United States - Lox_Sample_3.1 | ecosystem: Environmental > Terrestrial > Soil > Wetlands | place: USA...
GCCCGAGGCGGTGGTCTGCGATCTTCACCCTGACTACGCGTCGACGCACTGGGCGGAGAAATCCGGGCTACCGGTAGTTCGAGTGCAGCATCATCACGCGCACGTGGCGGCGTGTGCAGCCGAGAATGCGGTCGAGGGCCCATATCTCGGTGTCTCCTGGGACGGCACTGGTTACGGCCTCGATGGCGCAATCTGGGGCGGAGAGTTTTTCCGCGTTGAGAACAATCAATACGAACGCATTGCGCACCTGCGCCCGTTCGGCTTGCCGGGGGGAGATGTTGCAGTGCGGGAAGGATGGCGGTCCGCGGCGAGTTTAATGTTTGAAGTGATGGGTCCAGAAGCGGCGGACGCGCGAGTTCTTCCGATGCTGGCGCGCAAAATCAACGTTGTTCCTACAACCAGCGTCGGACGTTTATTCGACGCAGTCGCATCGATTACCGGAATCGCCCAACAGAACCGTTTCGAGGGCCAGGCAGCGATGCTGCTGGAGAACGAAATTGGAGCTTTGAGAACGGAAGAGGCGTATCCTTTACCGGGCGGGGACTGGGGTGCGTTGATCTCAGCTGTGGTGGGCGACAAGCGAGCTGGGGCTCCGGTCTCGATGATCGCGGCGCGCTTTCACAACGCATTAGTGAACTGGATTCTGGAAGTCGCGGGGCGGGCGGCGCTGAAACAGATTGTGTTGAGTGGCGGAGTATTTCAGAATCGGTATTTGACCGAACGCGCGGCGGTGCTGTTGGAGGCTCGCGGATTCGCAGTGCATACGCATCGGCAAGTCCCGCCGAACGATGGCGGGATCGCGCTGGGTCAGGTGGTAATGGCAGCTTCGCAGCAAATTGGGCTGTGAACTCGCCGTGGAAGAGCGGCCCTTCAAGGCCGCGTTAAGAACTTTTCTTCAGTCGGGCTTTAGCCCGTGAGGTTTTCATTATGTGTCTGGCAGTCCCAGGCAAGGTCGTTGAAATCACGGATGGCGATGATCCTGCGTTCCGCCGCGGCAAGGTGGACTTCGGGGGTATTCGCAAAGAAGTCAGTCTCGCCTATACTCCTGAGGCCGAAGTCGGAAAATATGTTCTCGTCCACGTTGGCTTCGCGATCAGCGTGATCGATGAAGAGGAAGCGCAGCGTGTCTTCGAATATCTGAAGCAGATGGGCAATCTGGAAGAGGAGCTCGGTGAAGTTCGTCAGTGAATATCGGGATCCGAAGGCTGCCGAGCGGTTGGCGGCGGCGATCCGGCAGAAGGTGACGCGTCCGTGGACGATCATGGAAATCTGCGGCGGGCAGACGCATACGATCGTCAAGAGCGGCCTGGAAGATTTACTGCCGAAGGAGATTACGCTGGTTCATGGGCCGGGCTGCCCGGTCTGCGTCACGCCGATTGAGTTGATCGACAAAGCCGTTGCCATCGCGAAGCGGCCGGACGCGATTTTCTGTTCTTTTGGGGACATGCTGCGCGTGCCGGGTTCGTCGAAGAGTTTGTTCGATGTGAAAGCGGAAGGCGCGGATGTTCGCATTGTCTACTCGCCACTGGATGCGCTGAAGCTGGCGAAACAGAATCCCGAAAAGCAGGTCGTCTTCTTCGCCGTCGGATTCGAGACCACCGCACCGGCGAACGCCATGGCCGTGTGGCAGGCCGATCACGATGGCGTGGAGAATTTTTCAATCCTCGTCTCGCACGTGCTCGTACCACCGGCGATGGAGGCGCTGCTTTCGTCCAATAATTGCGTGGTGCGGGGGTTTCTTGCGGCGGGGCATGTCTGCACGGTGATGGGCTTTGAAGAATATTTGCCGATCGCTGAGAAGTACAAAGTTCCGATCGTTGTGACCGGATTCGAGCCGCTCGATCTGCTCGAAGGCATCCATATGGCCGTGAACCAGCTCGAAGAAGGGCGGCATGAGGTCGAAAATCAGTACACGCGAGCGGTGCGGCGGGAAGGGAATCGTCCGGCGCAGAAGACGATCAGCGAAGTCTTCGAAGTGAGTCCCCGGCAGTGGCGCGGGCTGGGAGAAATTCCCGCGAGTGGATTCCAGTTAAGCGGACGCTTTCAGAAATACGATGCCAACCGCCGGTTTCCGTTCTCGGGCGAACCGGCGCGCGAATCGCCCGAATGCATCAGCGGGTTGATTCTGCAAGGCCTCAAGAAGCCGCACGAGTGCGCGGCATTCGGGGTGAAATGTACGCCGGAAAATCCGCTGGGCGCGCCCATGGTGTCATCCGAAGGCGCGTGCGCGGCTTACTATCACTATGGCAGACGCCAAAACACCAGCGTTCAACCTGAGCTGTCCGGTCCCTCGAGTCGCTGACGACCGCATCGTGCTGGCGCACGGCGGCGGCGGACGTCTCACTCATCAGCTGATCGAAAAGATTTTCATTCCTGCCTTCGCAAATGATGCGCTCGAGCAGCGGCACGATGGCGCCGTTGTCTCACTGAATGGCGCGCGACTAGCGTTTACTACTGATTCTTTTGTTGTGCGGCCGCTGATTTTTCCGGGTGGGAACATCGGAGATCTTGCGATCAACGGCACGGTGAATGACCTGGCGATGTGCGGCGCGCGGCCTCTGTACTTGAGCGCGGGATTCATCCTGGAAGAAGGTTTGGAAATGGAAACGCTGCGGACTGTGGTGAACTCCATGCACGAGGCCGCGGCCAAGGCGAACGTGAAGTTGGTGACGGGTGATACGAAGGTCGTGGATAAGGGCAAGGGCGACGGCATTTTTGTGAATACGTCGGGGATCGGAATTGTCGAGTCTAGTTTCGACATCGGACCGCAGTCGGCTCAGCCGGGAGATGCAGTGATTATCAGTGGAGATCTGGGGCGTCACGGCATCGCTATTCTTTCCGTCCGCGAAGGACTCGAGTTCGAATCGCCGATTCTGAGCGATTGCGCGAATGTATGGCCGTCGGTGGAAGCATTGTTGAAGGCCGGAATCGAAGTCCACTGCCTGCGCGACCTAACGCGCGGCGGGTTGGCGACGACGTTGAATGAAATCGCGGCTGATCGGAATGTCTGCATCAAGCTCGAAGAAGCGTTGATTCCGGTTGACGAAGTCGTGCAGGGGGCATGCGAGATTCTGGGTCTTGATCCTCTGTATGTGGCGAATGAAGGGCGGTTCGCCGCGTTCGTTCCGGCGGCACAGGCCGATGCCGCGCTGGAAATCATGAAGAAAGTTGAAGTGTCGCAAGGTGCAGTCCAGGTAGGCCGAGTTGAAGAGACTCCCGGCCGTACTGTGATTCTGCAGAGCCGCATCGGCGGGAATCGCGTGGTGGATATGTTGAGCGGGGAACAATTGCCGAGAATTTGCTAGAAACCTCAAACGCTTGGGGCGACTGCGGGCGCCACGATGCAGTTTCGGGGGTGCTTATTCGGTGGCTGGCGGCTGACATGACCCTCTCACCTGCACAAATGGTTCCATGCGGACGTAAGGTCCTTCGCGCCGGCGTTACCGCCGCTCAGGATGACATCCGTTTTGATTGACCAACAGAACGGACCCACGTTGCATAACATCCCCGCATTCCCTCACAATGGCAGGAAGCAGGAGGTGCCCATGCCGGCACTATCCGCGAGTCCCAAGGTTCGCAAAAGTGGCGAAACCCTTCGACGCCGCTCAGGGCAGGCGAGGGCCCGAGCCCTTGTAAGTTACTGATTACACTTGGGCTATCCCCCGTGACTCCAATCACTCCCGCGGGTGAGAATTATCACTGCCTCGTTTTAATGGCTTGCGACAATGAGGAACGGAATCATGTTTCCCCGCAGTACGCTTCTTACGTTGTACCTACGGAGGTAGGCCTATGTCTGTGATGACGCCGCCTGGAGTTCGCACTCCGGCGGACTACATTGAATCCGTGATGATCAGTGTGAAAGCGAAGAACCCCGCCGAACCCGAGTTCCACCAGGCGGTTGCTGAAGTGTTCGATTCTCTGCGGTTGGTGTTGGCGAAGCATCCCGAGTATCAGTCGGCGAAGTTGCTGGAAAGGATTGTTGAGCCCGAGCGCGTCCTCATGTTCCGCGTGCCGTGGTTTGATGATCAGGGCAATATTCAAGTCAACCGTGGATTCCGCATTGAGATGAACAGCGCGATTGGCCCGTACAAGGGCGGGCTGCGCTTCCATCCCAGCGTGAATCTGGGCATCCTGAAATTTTTGGCGTTCGAACAGGTCTTCAAGAACTCGCTGACCACGCTGCCCATGGGCGGCGGCAAGGGCGGAAGTGATTTCGATCCCAAGGGCAAGAGCGACAATGAAGTGATGCGCTTCTGCCAGAGCTTCATGACCGAGTTGCAGCGGCACATCGGACCGGACACCGACGTTCCGGCCGGCGACATCGGCGTGGGCGGCCGCGAAATCGGATTCCTGTTTGGCCAGTACAAGCGGCTGCGCAACGAATTCACCGGCGTGCTGACGGGCAAGGGCCTGGGCTGGGGCGGATCGCTGATTCGTCCGGAGGCGACGGGCTATGGCTGCGTCTATTTCGCGAAAGAGATGCTGAAGACCCGCAAGGAGACGTTCGATGGCAAGCTGTGCCTGGTTTCGGGCAGCGGCAACGTCTCGCAGTACACCATCGAGAAGCTGCTCGATCTGGGGGCGAAGCCGATCACCTGCTCCGATTCGAACGGCGTGATCTACGATCCCGATGGCATCAATCGCGAGAAGCTGGCGTACATCATGGAGCTGAAGAACGTGAAGCGTGGGCGCATCCGCGACTACGCCGACAAGTTCAAGAAAGCCATCTTCATGCCGACCGATATCAAGCTGGAGCACAATCCGCTGTGGAACATCAAGGCGGACTGCGCATTCCCGAGCGCGACGCAGAATGAAATCACCGCGAAGGATGCGGCGAATCTTCTGAAGAACGGTATCAAGGTGGTGGCTGAGGGCGCGAACATGCCGTCCACGCTCGAAGCGACCAAGATGTTCCTGGATGCGAAGATCCTGTACGGACCGGCCAAGGCTGCCAATGCGGGCGGCGTGGCCACGTCAGGCCTCGAGATGGCCCAGAACAGCGCACGGCTGAGCTGGACGCGCGAGGAAGTCGACGACCGTCTGCACAAGATCATGATCGCCATACACCAGACCTGCTTCGAAACGGCCGAGAAATACGGTACGCCTGGCAATCTGGTGAACGGTGCCAACATCGGCGGCTTTGTGAAGGTGGCGAACGCGATGCTGGATCAAGGGCTAGTGTAAGAGCCAGTCGAAATCGGAACTTGGTACCCCACCCTTCGTGTTGGAAGGGTGGTTTTTTTATCTTCATGCTGGTGCGCCTCCGCATCTGAATTGCGGAGGCAGAAAGATGTCGTTGCAAGTCAAGATTCTCTGGGTTGTGCTCATCGTAACCAATATTACGTGGATCGTCGCTTTCGGAATGGTCAACAAGGGTCGCGCGAACGAGGCAGATCAGCGCCAGCAGATCGAGAAGCAGCGGGATGCGTGCCGCAGTCAGGTGAGCACGTTGAACGATACCATGGGCAAGCTGTGCGCCTGCGGGAAATGAGTTGCCTGATAATTTGCGTCGAGCTTCGCTCGCCTGGACAGCCGAGGCGGCTGTCCCTACACAGTCTGTTATCGGCGCGTATGATTATGCGTTAACAAACCCTTCATGATCGTCCACCCCATTGGCGAGCCGATTCTCGATGCCGAAGAGCGCTTCGAAGGCTTCGAGAACCTGATGCCGTTCCGGGTGCAAAACATTCTGCTGGTCTCGAGCCTCTACGATTCCTTCATCCTTCGCGAGGATGGACGGCTAAACGAACTGCTGATCGATGAATCGCTGGAACTGAACCTGCGGCAGATTCCCGCGATCACCCACGTTTCGAGTTGCGCCGAGGCTCTGGACCTCGCGAAGTCGAATCCTCAGTTCAATCTGATCGTAACGAACCTCACCGTTGGCGACAGCAATGCCGCCGATCTCGCCCGCTCCATACGGGACGCGGGGCTCGATGTGCCGGTGGTGGTGCTCGGATATGACTATCGCGAGATCAAGAACTTCGTGGCACGCAACCCCGCGACCGACATCGACCGCGTTTTCCTTTGGCAGGGAACGGCGCGCATCCTGATCGCGATCGTCAAGTACATCGAAGACAAGCGCAACGTGCTGCACGATACGCGCGCCATGGGCGTGCCCGTGCTGCTGGTAGTGGAAGACAACATCCGCTACTACTCGTCTTTTTTGCCGGTGATCTATACAGAGCTCATTAAGCAATCGCGACGGGTAATTCAAGAGGGCATCAACGTGGCGCACAAGCTGGTGCGCATGCAGGCGCGGCCAAAGATTTTGCTGGCGTCGAATTTTGAAGAGGCTGCGCAGTTGGTCGAGGAATATCGCGAGTACATTTTCGGGCTCGTGTCCGATGTGGAATTCCCCTGGGAAGGGAAACTGAATCCCGACGCGGGATTCGAGCTGTCGCGTCTCGTGAAGAGCCTCGCGCCGGACGTTCCGGTAGTCTTGCAGACGAGCCGGACGGAGTTTCGTCCGCGGGCGCACGCCGAAGGATATTCATTCCTGCGCAAGCGTTCGCCGACGCTGCTGAAAGATCTGCGGCGTATTTTGACCGACTATTTCGGTTTTGGCGATTTTGTTTTTCGGATGCCGGATCAGAAAGAGGTCGGCCGCGCCAAGGATTTGAGTGATCTGGAGGAACTGCTGCAGACGGTGCCCGCCGAAAGCCTCATGTATCACGCTCAGCGCAATCACTTTTCGCATTGGCTGATGGCACGCACGGAATTCGCGCTGGCAGCGAAGCTGCGGCCGCGCAAAGTGTCGGATTTCAGGGATGCCGAGCACCTGCGCAGCGATCTGATCGAGTCGATCAACGATTACCGCCGTGAGCAGAACGAAGTTCTGATCGGAGACTTCAAAGCCGACACGTTCAAGCCGTCGCAGTCGAGTTTCCTGAGGATTGGTTCCGGATCTTTAGGCGGAAAAGCACGCGGGCTGGCGTTTGTTCGGCATCTGCTGCGCACGCGGCGTATCGCCAAGCGGTTTCCCGGCGTGCGGATCTGCGTACCGCCAGCGGTCGTGATCGCGACCGACATGTTCGATCAATTCTTAACAGAAAACAATCTGGCCGAGTTCGCGCTGCATTGTGATGACGACAGCGAGATCCAGCAAAAGTTTCTGGATTGTCCGCTTCCCGTGACGCTGACTGAAAACTTGAAAGCGTTTCTCGAGGAAGTCCGATACCCGCTGGCCGTGCGGTCTTCGAGTCTGCTGGAAGATTCGCAATACCAGCCGTTCACGGGCGTGTATGAAACATTCATGCTCGGGAATCAACAGGTCGAACTCCAGACCAGACTCGACGAGCTTTGCGAAGCGATCAAGCGCATTTATGCGTCGACGTTCAGCCAGCATGCGAAGGCTTATGTGCGCGCGACTCCGTATCGCCTGGAAGAAGAAAAGATGGCGGTCATCCTGCAGCAGGTCGTCGGCACGCAGCATGGGCAGCGGTTTTATCCTGATTTCTCAGGCGTAGTGCGCTCGCACAATTTCTATCCCGTGCCGCCGATGACGTTTGCCGACGGCATCGCAGCCGTGGCGCTCGGATTGGGACGCACCGTGGTCGACGGCGGCAAGTGCATCAGTTTCTGCCCCAGGTATCCGCGAAACCTTCTGCAGTTTTCTTCGGTAGAAGACATTCTAGCGAATACACAGACAGAATTCTGTGCGCTTGAACTTGATGGCGTGCCCCACGGCGGTGGCCCCGGGCATTTGCGCGAAATGAAATTCTGGCTCGATGCGGCCGAGGCCGACGGCACGCTCGACGCGGTTGGTTCAACGTATTCCGCAGACAATCATGCGATCTATGACGGTTTAAGCCGGCCGGGCGCGCGGGTTGTGACTTTTGCGCCGATGCTGAAATACAACCTGTTTCCGCTGGCGCAAGTGCTGGAGGTGCTGGTGCGCTCGGGAGAAGAAGCGCTGGGCAATCCGGTCGAGATCGAATTTGCTGTGCGTCTGCCGCGAGCGGAGCAGGATGCAGCCGAATTTGGATTCCTCCAGATTCGGCCACTGACCCTGGCGCGCGATCCTCAGGATCTGGCCATCGCGGATATCGATTTGACCCAGGTGATCTGCAAGAGCACCAAAGTTCTGGGCAATGGGCGCATGGAAAATCTCTTCGACATCGTTGTGGTCGATTCGCAGCGCTTCGAGCGCAGCCGCAGCCGCGAAGTCGCTGAAGCAGTGGCGCATTTCAATGCTAAGTTAAGCGGGGATGGGCGGCCGTACTTGCTGATTGGAGTCGGACGCTGGGGATCGAATGACCCTTGGCTCGGCATTCCCGTCGAATGGGACGAGATTTCTGGAGCGCGTGCGATTGTCGAGGCAGGCTTCCGCGACTTCCGCGTGACTCCGTCGCAAGGCAGCCACTTCTTTCAGAACCTGACGGCCTTCCAGATCGGCTACTTCACCGTTAACCCGGACGCCGGAGAAGGCTTTCTGGACTGGCAATGGCTTGCCCAGCAGCCAGAGATCGAAGAAGAGGGATGCGTGCGGCATCTACAGTTGGGCCAACCTTTGCGCATCGTAATGAACAGCCGGACGAGCCAGGGCGTGATCTTCAAGCCGGAGGGGAATTAGGGGGGATTTTCGATCAGCGGATTACATGGATGGGAATTGGAAGTTTCAATCGTTTCCATGAGCGATCAGTGGTATAGACGGGCGCGTTTCGCTCGAGAGCAAGTGCCAGGCAAGCGCGATCGCCCAGTGACAGGCCAAGCGAACGTGTTTCTGCGATCAGGCTTCCGGCAACCTCGGCCTGTTCAGGGGTGAACGTAATTGCTTCGGATACGGAGTACAGGGTGGCTGCCCAGGCCTTCCTTGGAGCCATGCCGTCGCTAACCAGTTTGCCCTGTACTTCGGCTAAATTTACAGTGCTGCCCACTGCGACACTCAGAATTTCGAACGTCAGTCGATCAGAACCCGGTTCCTGATTCAGAAGAGCCAGGATCGCCGAGGCATCGAGCACAGCGCTACTCACCACGAGCCTCGCGCTTTCGCTCGGCTATGAGTTCATCCGCCAGCGATCGCCCCGGCTTTATATACTGCCGCACCAGCCTTTGTGCGCGGGCGATTCTTCCCTTGACCGTGGTGATCTTGAGTTCATCATCTTCCAGGCGCACGATTACTTCGTCTCCTGCGCTGATTCCGAGTGCTTTCCGGAACTCGGCCGGTATCACGACGCGGCCATTTTCATTCACCCTAAGCTTCGTCTCTGTCATGTAGGCCGTATAATGACATAAATATACAGTTATGTCAATTATATGCCAAGGTGACACACTCGAATCGGCCGCGCACGCGGGTCTGTGAGCCAAATCACAGCCTTTCCCTTGTGATTCCAGACACAATCGAATCGTCTGGGGTGCTGTCCTTCGCCCCACGGAGCGCCCGTGTTCAAAATTATCCATGCAGAATTTCTTGCACCGGGGATCAAACGTTTTGTCATCGAAGCCCCCCGCATTGCCCGCAAACAGAAGCCAGGACAGTTCGTCATCCTACGCATTTACGAGGAAGGCGAGCGGATTCCGGTGACCATTGAAAACTCCGATCCGGAGAAGGGCACGATCAACATCGTGGTGCAGTCGGCGGGCAAAACCACCAATCTGCTCAATACGCTGGAGACTGGCGACTCGATTCTGGATGTGGTCGGTCCCCTCGGCAAGCCGTCGGAGATCAGAAATTACGGAACCACAGTGGTTGTGGGCGGCGGAGTCGGGACGGCCATGGCATATCCGACAGCGGCCGCCCTAAAGCGGGCCGGTAATCGCGTGATTTCGATTGTGGGCGCGCGCAATAAGGAACTGGTAATCCTGGAAAAGGAAATGCGCGCGGTCAGCGATGCTCTGCTGATCACGACCGACGATGGCAGCTACGCCGACAAGGGCTTCGTCACCGACAAGCTGCGGCAGTTGATTGAGAACGGTACGCGGATCGATCTTGTTGTCGCGGTCGGGCCGATCGTGATGATGAAGGCCGTCTCGGAACTGACGCGGAAAGAGAATATTCACACGGTCGTGAGCCTGAACCCGATCATGATCGACGGTACCGGAATGTGCGGCGGATGCCGCGTGCTGATCGATGGCAAGAGCGAATTTGCCTGCGTCGACGGTCCCGAGTTCGATGGACACAAAGTGGATTTCTCGGTTCTGGTGCAGCGGAACGCGATGTATCGTGACGCCGAACAGAGGTCGATGGAGGAATTCAAACGAGCACGGGAAACCGGGCACGTCTGCGCGGCCCAGGGAGAACAACGATGACGACGGTTGCCAAGAAGTCGCTGAACCCTGTGCCGATTAAAGAGCGCATGAAGGTGCCACGGCAGCTCATGCCGGAGCAGCCTGCCGAACAACGCGCGCACAATTTCGAGGAAGTGAATCTCGGCTACAGTGAAGAACTGGCCCGGCAAGAGGCCCAGCGCTGCCTGGAATGCGCCAAGCCGACCTGCACCGACAACTGCCCGGTCGGAATTGACGTCAAGGAATTCGTACAGAAGATCGTCGACGGAGATTTTCTTGGTGCGGCGGCCACAATCCGCCGGGACAATGTGCTACCGGCGATCACGGGCCGCGTCTGTCCGCAGGAGGATCAGTGTGAAGGGAAGTGCCTGCTATCGAAAAAAGTAAAGCCGCTGGGGATCGGGTATCTCGAGCGCTTTGTCGCCGATTATGAGCAGCGCATGGGCGTGCAGATCGTGCCAAAAGTTGCGGCGACGGGAAAAAAAGTCGCTATCGTCGGCAGCGGTCCCTCTGGATTGACCGTTGCTGGCGATCTGATTCAAAAGGGCCACAAGGTGCACGTATTTGAAGCGCTGCACGAACTCGGTGGCGTTCTGGTTTACGGCATTCCCGAGTTTCGCTTGCCCAAGCAGATTGTCCGCGAGCAGCTCGATTACATGCGGGCGATGGGCGTGGAGTTCGAAACTGATGTTGTCGTCGGACGCACGGTCACGATCGATGAACTGATGGAAGAGGAGGGCTTCGATGCAGTCTACATCGGGACCGGCGCAGGATTGCCGCAGTTTATGAATATCCCCGGGGAACACCTGAATGGCGTTTACTCGGCAAATGAGTTCCTCACGCGAATCAACTTGATGAAGGCGTACAAGTTTCCTGTCTATGATGAGCCAATGCTCGACCTGCACGGCAAAGACGTAGCCGTGATTGGTGGTGGAAACACTGCACTGGATGCGATCCGATCAGCATTGCGGCTGGGCGCGAGAAAGGCGTATGTGATTTACCGTCGCAGCGAGGCCGAGATGCCGGCACGGGCCGAAGAAGTGCATCATGCACAACAGGAAGGAATCGATTTCCAGATGCTGACCGCTCCGGTGGAATTTCTTTCCGATGGCAAGGGATGGCTCACGGCCGCACGGTGCGTGCGGATGGAGTTGGGCGAACCGGATGCATCGGGACGTCGGCGTCCGGTGCCGAAACCGGGATCGGAATTTGATCTGCCGTTGTCGGTGGCGGTGATCGCGATCGGGACCAGCGCCAATCCGATTGTGCAGAGCACCACGCCCGGACTCGGCACGAACAAACGTGGCTACATCGTCGCCAGCGAGGAGACGCAGCGAACGACGCGTAAGGGAGTGTTTGCCGGCGGTGACATCGTGACCGGCGCTGCCACTGTGATTCTGGCGATGGGCGCCGGCCGCCGCGCGGCGAAGTCAATTCACGAATACTTGACGACCGGAGACTGGTGAGAAGTTCCTCGACCTTTTATGAAGGCGGATCACAGCAATCTCGTCTTCATCGCTTGCTGGCTTTGAAGCGTAGCCGCATGTAATCGGCAGTCCAGCGGCCTTTTTCGTCGCAGAGTACGGGCCTTAACCTCGCCGTCGCCTCGTCGAGGAAGTCTCCCCTCTGATCTTCAGGCAGGGCAGCACAAAACGGATTGGCAAATGTCTCCAGCCATCCGCGCATGCCAGCCGGTAGCGGGGTCGGTCGTGGGATCAGTTGGACACTCTCTGCGATAAATCCCGCACGCTCCAACCGTGCGCTGTAATCGTCCACGGTCGGGAAGTACCAGGGACTGACCCTGGCGGCGTTCTGGATTCCACGTTTTTCCAGCCCAACGATGAGGGCTAAATTAACGGCGGCGACGCATCCGTGTCCACCCATCTCTCCCACGAATCGCCCGGGACTGCGCAGGGCGCGGTACGCCGAGGAGATGGCGGCATCTGGGTCGTCCTTAACCCAGTGCAGAACCGCGTTTGAAAACACGGCATCAAACTCGCGGTCGAACGTCAGCCTGGTGGCATCCATTACACGCGCATCGAGTCCGCGCTGCCGCGCGGCGGCGATCATCTCGAGAGAACTGTCCACGCCTACAACATCGGCCCCCATGTCAGCCAGTTTTTGAGTTAGAACGCCATCGCCGCATCCCAGGTCAAGGATGCGCTCTCCTGGCAGAGGATGTAGCAAGTCGAGTACAGCTTGTCCCAGGGTAGGGACAAACGCTGCATTGGCGGCGTAGCGGGAGGCATCCCAGGTTTGCGTAGACATTGGAAGATTGTAGTCGCAGAAAACTTCACGGAAACGTGATCTCGATATATGTGTCCGTTCTTCTCCAGATCAACGGCAGCCGGGCCATCCAATATTTTCGATTTAGCGTTTGCCGTGCGCTTCGGTGTTCGTCGACTGGCAGAAGGCGCGCTGTGGCAGCGAACCCAGGGCCTTTCACTTTCCCCGAAATGGTGCAGGGTGCGACTTTCACCTGCGGATTATTCCGGATGCGTTTGGTTTTCCCCATATCGCTGCGAGTCATGACATAGAGCTTGATGCCCTCCTCACCGAACCAGACAGGGGTGGCGACGCCCGCTCCGCTTTTGCGGAATGTGGTCAGGGAGATGTATTTCTGATCGTGGATCTCGGCCGGAATCGGGCTTGGCATGGAACTATTCTACAGTTCATTCCACCAACCCGCGGGAGATGCCAGGATGGCGCACTTTCAGAATCCTGACTGCCCGCTTCGCGGCCTTCGCGATGTTTCTTTGTGAGCTTTTGCGGTAAAGGTCTGAAGCGTGACGTACGCCATGGATTCCGCGATCGTGCGCGAACTCTGCATGGCTTTCGGTTCCAAGCGCCGGTTACGTAAGTTGACCGACAGCAACTTGCCGAGCATCGTCGATACCTCAATCACAGAAGCGCTTGCCCGCCGGAGTTATAATCCTTGCCGCTTGGCGCGGCTGTGTTATGCACCGTCTGCGCACTTCTGCGCAGAATGCCTTCCAATTACTCGATTCATCTCGCCCTCCAGGCTCACCTGTGCGCGCTCGCTACGCGGGAACGCGGCAAGGAGCAAGTCATGACCGGTTCAAGAACAAGATCGTTCAATCCACCGCGACTGCCTGGAATCGGAGGCACGCTCATACTTGCGATGTGGCTGATCGTAGCGATCTCCTCGTCGGCCCAGACGTTCACAGTTCTCGTGAATTTCGAGGGCAGAAATGGGAAGGGGCCTTCTGGGTCTCTGATCCAGGGAGTGGATGGGAATTTCTACGGCATAACCGCCTGGGGTGGCGCCACGGGCAACGGCACCGTTTTCAAAGTGACGCCCGCCGGCGAATTGACAACGCTTTACAGTTTCTGTTTACTCGCCAACTGTGCAGATGGCCAGGTGCCTTGGGGCGGGCTGCTGCTAGCTGCAAACGGGGTCATTTATGGAACGACTGGCTATGGCGGGACGAGCACCTGCTGGGGTGGCACGACCCCGGGCTGCGGCACGGTCTTCGAAGTAACACCCGGCGGCGTGCTGACTACCCTACACAGTTTTGCCGGCGCCGACGGCGCTTATCCCTCGGCGACCCTGGTGCAAGGCGCTGATGGAAACCTGTACGGCACGACGCAGTACGGCGGCGCCAACAACGATGGCACCGTCTTCCTGATCACGCCCGGTGGCAATCTAACGACGCTGGCCAATGTTTGCACCATCCTGTCCGAGTGTGCCGGAATCTTTCCCACCGCATTGATGCTGGGAGAGGACGGCAATTTCTACGGGACAAACCTCAGCAGCGACTTCTTTAAAATCACTCCGCAAGGCACGCTGACCACGTTCTACCAATTCTGCAGTGGAGTGGGCTGCGGCGAGGGACTATACGCGCCGCTGGCGCAGGCTGCGAACGGGGATTTCTACGGAGTCGCCTCTGCCGGGGACAACAGCCCCACGACTCCGTCG
>Ga0335077_10006776_pt1 | contig 14169 bp, 11 predicted proteins | sample Lox_Sample_31_FD_207151 | JGI IMG/M metagenome (GOLD analysis project Ga0335077, IMG submission 207151) | Soil microbial communities from Loxahatchee National Wildlife Refuge, Florida, United States - Lox_Sample_3.1 | ecosystem: Environmental > Terrestrial > Soil > Wetlands | place: USA...
ACCCTAAAGGAAAGGAACTCCAGGGCCGGACCATCGCCTGGACGTCCAGTGCCCAGCAGGTGGCCACGGTGAACGACAACGGGCAGATCACCGCCGTCGGGCCGGGCACCGCTATGATCACCGCCTCGGTCGAGGGGAAGACGGTGAGCGAGAAGCTCACCGTGGCCGCAGCCCCCGCACCGGCCCCCGCGCCCGCGCCCACCACGCCGGCGGTGCCGGCCGCGCCGGCGCCTTCCGCGGCGGGCAACGCATTGCTCCCGAGCCGGGCCGCGGTGGCCGGCGGGTTCTCCTGCGGCATCACCCAGGCCGGTGGTGCGGTCTGCTGGGGCGGGCTCCACCCTCAGCCCACGGCGATCCAGGGCACCGCCGGTGTGACGCAGGTGGCGGTGGGAGGCGGCCATGCCTGCGCGCTCCAGTCGGGCGGCCAGGTGGTCTGCTGGGGAGAGAACCGGGCCGGGCAGCTGGGCAATGGCACCACCAAGGACTCGCCGGTCGCGGTGCCCGTCGCTGGGAACCTCAGCTTCACTTTCATTTCCGCGGGTGGGGGCCACACCTGCGGCATCTCAGGTGGCAAGGGCTACTGCTGGGGCAAGGGTCATGAGGGCCAGATCGGGGACGGTGGCACCAGCGATCGCGACAAGCCGACGCCGGTTCACAGCGGAGAGCAGCTGGTTTCCATCGCCGCCGGGGGGAGTCACAGCTGCGCGGTGACCACGTCCGGCAAGGCGCTCTGTTGGGGCGATGGATTCTCCGGCGAGCTCGGGTTCGGCGGGACGGAAAGCGAATCCGACCCCACGGAGGTGTCCAGTGATCAGAAGTGGAGTCGGATTGCGGCGGGCCAGGAGTTCACCTGCGCGCTCAACGCCGCCGGCAAGGCCTTCTGTTGGGGGAGCAACAAGTTCGGCCAGCTGGGCGATGGCTCCACCGACGACGCGAACAAGCCGCGGCCGGTCAGTGCGTCGCAGACCTTCAGCGAGATCGCGGTCGGGAACAACCACGCCTGCGCCCTGACCTCGTCCGGGCAAGTGTTCTGCTGGGGCTTCAATCGGGCCGGCCAGGTGGGCGATGGGTCCACCGCCAATCGCGCCAAGCCGGTGCCGGTGTCGGGCGGCCCGTACCTTTCGATCTCGGCGGGCGCCGGGCATACGTGCGCCATGGCCGCTGGTGGGCAGCCCTTCTGCTGGGGCCGGGACGACCGGGGCCAGGTCGGCGATGGCTCCACCGGGCCGTCCCGCTCCTCGCCCACCGCGGTGCGCGCCAACTGAACTACCCCAAAACAGCGCGGGCGGCCCGGTCAGGCCGCCCGCGTCTCGTTTCCCTTCGTTCCGCCCTCAGCTCCCGCCGCCGAACCCGATCGGGATGCCGATCGTCACCAGGATGTCCTGCTGGAACTTGGACTTGAAGAGCGTCTGGCTCTGGTCGGCGTCAGAGGAATAGAGGAACCCTTCGACGTCGAGGTCCATCGCGAAGTGGGGCGTCAGGTTCGCCCGGGCACCGAAGCCCACCACCGCGCCCACGATGCTGTGATCGAACTTGCCCGTAAAGCCGCTGAACTTCGATTCGTCCCAGGCGTCGCCGCCGCGATGCTGGTAGCCCACGCCCAGGATTCCGCGGAAGTTGCTCCGGCGCGGGTGATAGGTGAAGCGGCCGCTGGCCATCACCACGTTGCCCTTGATGAACGCGCCGACCACGGAGCCGCTGTCGGGCACGGCGTCCCGGCCCACCGTCGCGTAGACTACCTGGCCCTCGATGCCGATGGCCCGGGACACGGCCACGCTGAGCCGGACACCTATGCCGGGGGCGTTGCTCAGCCGCTCGTTAGCGGTGAACGTCCCTTCGGCGATGTGCGACCCGTAGGAGCTGACGGCGTAGAAGCTCGCGAAGAATGGCGTGATCTGGCTCCGGGCCTGGGCTGTGAGCGCCGCTGGCACGGCAAGTGTCGCCAGGAGCGCAGCAGCCATCAGGCGCTGGCGCACGGACGGAGAGTGGAGCACACGAACCCCCTTGTGCGGACACGGATGTGGAATGACGATGTGGCGGTCGGTGACGGGGGTACTATGCGATAGGGCCGGAGGGCTGTCAACTGGGAGAGCAGCGTACAGCGTTCAGCGTACAGGGGATGTCAGGTTGGGGTGGTGTGGGGAGGGAACCAGTCCTTGGCCCGCTCACCCGACGGCAGCCTGCGGCGGGTGTATTGTTGGGGGCGGCGCGGGACGAGAGCCCGCTCTAGCTTCGGCCCGCTCACCGCTCACCGCTCACTTCTCACTTCTCACCGCTCACTTCTCACCGCTCACCGCTCACCCCCCTTGCACCTCTACCTCCACGTCCCCTTCTGCGCCCGGCGCTGCACCTACTGCGATTTCGCCATCGCGGTGCGCCGTGAGGTGCCGTCGGAGGTGTATACCGATCTGGTGCTCGCGGAGTGGCGCCGGTGGGTGGCAGAGCCGCCGTGGAGCGAGGCCCCCCAGCTCTCCACCCTGTACCTGGGCGGCGGAACCCCTTCGCTGCTTGCGGGCGACGCGCTCCGCCGCATCATCGACTCGATCGCGGCCGAACGACCCCTGGCCCGTGAGGCGGAGGTAACCCTCGAAGCGAACCCGGAGGATGTGACCCTCGCGGCGGCCCGGGTCTGGAAAGAGGCCGGCGTCAACCGGGTGTCCCTCGGCGTGCAGTCCTTCGCGCCTGCAGTGCTTGCCTGGATGCACCGCAGTCACGATGCCACCCGGGCCCGGGGCGCGGTCCAGCTCCTCCGTGAGGCGGGCGTCGACAACATCTCCCTGGATCTGATCTTCGCCCTGCCAGAGGCGCTCGAACGGGACTGGGAGCGCGATCTGGACCTCGCCCTGGAGCTTGAGCCGGAGCACCTCTCTCTCTACGGTCTCACCGTCGAATCACACACCCCGTTGGGGCGTCAGGTGGCCCGCGGTGAGACCCAGGTCGCCTCCGAGGAGCGCTACGCCGCGGAGTTTCTCGCGGCTCACCAACGGCTTGTTGCCGCCGGCTTTCGTCACTACGAGGTCTCCAACTACGCCCGCCCCGGTCGCGAGGCGGTCCACAACGCGGCCTACTGGCAGCGCGCCCCCTTTCTGGGCCTCGGCCCATCCGCCCACAGTGCGACCGAGGGGGTCCGATGGTGGAACTTCCGGGAGTGGTCTGCCTGGCGCGATGCCATGCTGTCCGGCGCCAGTGCCGTGGCCCACGAGGAGCGCCTGGGCGCGGAAGAGGTGCGGCTGGAGCGGCTGTACCTGGGCCTCCGCACCGACTACGGGGTTGGGCGGGGCGAGCTTCCCCAAGTCACCCTCCACGATTGGCGCCGGGCCGGGTGGGCTGAGCTCACCGGAGACCGCGTGCGCCTCACCGCCGAGGGATGGCTCCGGCTCGACGCGCTGGCGGTCGATGCCGCCTCGCGCACGGGTTGAACTCGGTTGCCACCCCCGGTCGCCGGGGCCCCCCTTCGCTTGCTACATTTCAACATGTCTTTGGAGAGCCTGTCCGACCGGGAGATCCGCGTGCTGGAAGCGGTTATCCAGGTCTACATCGAGACCGCCGAACCCGCGGGCAGCCAGACCGTTGCCCAGCGGTTTCCGATCGGCGTCTCCTCTGCCACCATCCGCAACACGATGAGTGAGCTGGAGGAGAAGGGTTTCCTGTACCATCCCCACACCTCCGCAGGGCGGATCCCGACCGACCTGGCCTATCGCTGGTACGTGGACAACCTGATCCGGCTGGCTCCGCCCAGCCGGGAAGACCAGCGGACCCTGCATGCCGAGCTCGGCCCTTCCCGGAGCGCGCTGGAGGCGATCCTGCGGCGGGCCGCGCAGGTGCTGGGCGTGCTCACCCATGAGCTGGGCGTGGCGATCGCGCCGGCGTTCGACCAGGTGGTGCTCGACCGGCTCGACCTCGTGGTGGTTTCCTCCGACCGGCTGCTGCTCGTCTTTCATCTCCGGAGCGGCTCCGTCCGGACCATCTTCGTTCAGATCCCCGCTTCGATGGCCGTGGATGTCGTGCAGCGGGTGGCCCAGACCCTGAACGAGCGCCTGGGTGGCCTCAGTCTCTCCGAGATCCGAACCACCCTGTCCGAGCGCCTGCGGGACGCCGACCAGACGCAGCACGAGCGCGAGCTGCTCAACATCTTCATCGAAGAGGGCGAGGAGATCTTCGGACTCGGCGCGGCGCAGGACGCGGTCGTGCTGGGGAGCGCCCAGATGCTGGCCGGCCAGCCCGAGTTCTCGAGCAGCGGACGGATCCGTGACCTGCTCAATCTCACCGAGCGCCGTGACCTGCTGCAGCAGGCCCTCTCGGCGCGGCGGTCCACCGGGCTCACCATCACGATCGGCGGGGAGCACAACGATTCGCGCCTGACCGGGTTCACCCTGGTAACCTCGGCCTATCGCTCGGGCGATCTCACCGGGGTGATCGGCGTGATCGGCCCGACCCGGATGCCCTACGACAAGATCATCGGCCTGGTGGACCACACCAGCCGCCTGGTGGAAGGACTGATGGAGTGAGCGAGTACTACGATCTCCTCGGGGTGCCTCGCGAGGCGTCCGACGCCGACATCAAGAAGGCGTACCGGAAGCTCGCGATGGATCTCCATCCCGACCGGAACAAGGCCGACGATGCCGAGGAGCGCTTCAAAGAGGTCACCGAGGCCTACGAGGTGCTCAAGGACCCGGACAAGCGCGCCCGCTACGACCGCTACGGCAAGGCCGGTTTGGGCGGGGCCGGAGGGGGGGCACAGGGCTACCACGGATTCCACCACGTGGACCTGACCGAGGCGCTCAACATCTTCATGCGCGATTTCGGCGGGTTCGAGTCGATCTTCGGTCAGCCGCAGCGGGGCGAGTCGCGGCGCGGCCAGGACATCCGGGTGAACGTCAAGATCTCGCTCAACGAGGTCGCCACCGGGGCCAAGCGCACCATCAAGCTCAAGACCCTGGATCGCTGCCCGGCGTGTGAGGGCTCCGGGGCGCGCCGCGGCACCAAGCCGACCACCTGCGCCACCTGCGGCGGCAGCGGGGAAGTCCGCCGCGCCGCGCGCAGCATGTTCGGGCAGTTCGTCTCGGTGAGTCCCTGTCCCACCTGCGCCGGCGAGGGCACCGTGATCGCGGCGCCCTGCGAGGAGTGCCGGGGCGACGGCCGGGTGCGGGTCGAGAAGTCGGTGCAGGTCGAGATCCCGCCCGGGGTCTCGGAGAACAACTATCTCACGCTCCGGCAGCAGGGCGCGGTCGGGTCCCGCAACGCGCCCCCCGGCGACCTGCTGGTGATGATCGAGGTCAAGGACGACGAGCGCTACGAGCGGGACGGAGACAACCTCGTCATCGACCTCCCGCTCTCGTTCTCGCAGGCGGCCATGGGCCTCTCCTTCACCCTTCCCACGCCGCACGGCGATGAGCGGGTCACCATTCCTCCCGGAACCCAGGGTGGCACCATCCTCAAGCTCAGGGGCAAGGGACTACCGCGCCTCGGGCAGAGCGGAAAGGGAGACCTCCTCATCCGGACCCACATCTGGACCCCCGAGACGCTGACCGAAGAGCAGAAGCGTCTCTTCCAGGAGCTGGCCAAGCACGAGGGCGAGCCCCCGCGGCGCGCCGCCGGCTTCTGGTCCAAGCTCAAGGAAGCCCTCGGCGCATGAGCTGGTTTGCGATCGAGGTCCATCCTGCCGCCGAGCGGCGCGATGCCGTGGCCGCCTGGCTGGTGGGACGGACCGGCCACGCCGTCGAGGAGCGGGACGACGGGACCCTGGTCTCGTTCGCGTTGACTGCCCCCGACGCCGATGCGCTGGAGCGCGACCTGGCCCGGGAGCACGGCCCCGGGCTCCTGATGGAGCGCCGGGAGCATCCCGAGATCGACTGGACCGAGGCCTGGCGCGAAGGACTGGCGGTGCGGCGCATCGGCCGCTTCGTGATCGTGCCGAGTTGGATCGCCTACACGGCGACGGCCGGCGAATCGGTGATCATCATCGACCCCGAAATGGCGTTCGGCAGTGGCGAGCACGGCTCGACCCGCGCCGCGCTGGCTCTCCTCGAGCGTTTCGTCCGCGAGGGCGATACCGTCCTCGACCTCGGCAGCGGCAGTGGCATCCTGAGCATCGTCGCCGCGCGGTTGGGTGCCGGCCAGGTTGTGGGCATCGAAGCCGATGGAGACGCGCTCCCCGTTTCGGTGCAGAACGCGGAGCGGAACAGGGTGACCGATCGGGTGACCTTTCTCGAAGGGGATGCCGCGCACCTCACGCCGCTCCTGGCGCCGGTCAACCTGGTGGTGTCGAACATCCTCCGCCTGATCAATATCGCGCTGCTGCCGGAGGTGCATTCGGCGCTCCTCCCGGGCGGCATCGCCATCTTCTCGGGCATGGAGCCGGCGGAGGCGCCGGAGTTTCGCCCGGCGCTCCTCGAGGCCGGGTTCCAGATCGTCGAGGAGCTGGTGGACGAGGGCTGGTGGGGAGTAGCCGCCAGGAGGCCATGATCACGCTGCTGGTCCGGCGAGGTCACCTGGTGGCTGGTGCTACCGTGACGCTCGAGCCGGAAGAGCTGCATCACCTCGAGGTGCGGCGCATCCCCGCGGAGATGCGGGTCCGGCTTCTTGATGGAGGCGGGCGGCGCGGCGAGGGGCAGCTTCGCGGGAGCTCGATCCGGCCGGAAGTCTACGTGGAGCAGGTATTCGAGGAGCCCGCTCCGGTCGAGACCTGTCTCGCGGTGGGCGCCGGCGATCGGGATCGTTTCGCGGTCCTGGCCGAGCAGGCCACGCAGCTCGGTGCCACCCGCATCATCCCGCTCGAGACCGCGCGCACGGCCAACGTCGCGACCCGGCTCCGCGGCCAGCACCTGGACCGCATCCGCCGGCGGGCGCGCGAGGCACTCAAACAGTGCGGGGCCCTGTGGTCCCTCGAGGTGGAGGAGCCGCTCCGCCTCACGGAGTTCCTGGACCGCCCCCACGCCGGCGCGCGGTGGCTGGCCGACGCGGCGGGCGGCTCGAGCGAGTCACTCGGCGCCGACACGCCGCTCACGGTCGTGATCGGTCCGGAGGGCGGCTTCGCCACCGAGGAAGCGGCGGCTCTTCGCGGGGCCGGCTTCATCCCCGTGCGGCTGGGCCCGCATGTGCTCAGGTTCGAGACGGCGGCGCTCGCCGCCCTTACAACGGCGTGGCACGCACGCCAGCGAGGCTCCCATGGCTGACTGCATCTTCTGCAAGATCGCGAGCGGCGAAGTGGCGGCGAAGCTGGTGCGGCGAACCGCCGAGGCGGTGGCGTTCCACGACCTGACCCCACAGGCCCCCGTGCATGTGCTGGTCATCCCGACCAAGCACCTGGTGGCGGCGGGAGACGCCGCGCGCGAGGACCCGGCGTTGCTCGGCCGGCTCCTTTCCTTCACCACGGACGTCGCGACCGGCCTGGGCCTGGACGAGTCCGGATACCGGATCGTGAGCAACACCGGCCGGGACGGCGGGCAGTCGGTTTTCCATCTCCATTTCCATCTGCTGGGTGGTCGTCGCATGACCTGGCCGCCGGGGTGAGCGCGGCGGAAGGGCCGAGGCCGGCGGGGTTGTGGGGCGGGGTTGTTTTCTCGTGGGCTGGGATCTAGGTTATTGCGCGCCAACACCATACGCCATCGGCGCCTGAGAGGGGTGAGTTCACGGATGTCCGAAGTCATCATCCACGATGACGAAAGCTTCGAGCGCGCGCTCAAGCGGTTCAAGAAGAAGTGCGAAAAGGCGGGGATCCTCTCTGATCTGCGCAAGCATCGCCACTACGAAAAGCCCAGCGAGAAGCGCAAGCGGAAACAGAATGCGGCCCAGCGCAAGACCCGGCGCAGTTACCCCCGGGTCCCGCGTGTTTAAGTTTCTCCCATGGTCGTAGCACTGTGCGATCGGGACTCCCGCGCCGGCCACCAGGCGGGATGACCGACCCGACTCAAACTGAACTCCCCGACGGGGTGCGAGTGTCCTCGGACGCTGGCACCCCGTCCGCTTTCGAGGGCCTGGAGCCGCTCACCCAGCTCGGCGGGCAGTGGGCGCCGGCGCTGGAGGCGCTCGAGTTCGCGGACGTCCTCCGCTCCGTGGCGGAGCGCGCGGCCGGGCCGCTGGGCCGAGAGGCGGTGCTGGCACTGGGCCCGGTCGGCGATGCGGACTGGATCCGCGAGGAGCTGGCGCTGCTCGAGGAGCTGGCCCGCCTCATCCGGATGGGGCAGGGAGTCGCGGCCGAAGCGGTCCCGCCCGTCGCCCCGGCGCTGGCCAGGCTCCGCATCTCGGGCAGCGTGCTCGATGGCGGGGAGCTCCTCGCGCTCTGTCAGACGCTCACCGCCGCGCGGCTCATCATGGCGGAGATCAAACGGGTGGCGCCCGAGGCCCCGCGCGTCGCCGCACTCGAGCTGCCACCCGCCGAGCGCGCCTTCGAGCGGCGGCTCGAGCAGGCGATCGACGACGACGGCGCCGTGCGCGATACCGCGAGCCCCGGCCTCGCCGCCGCGCGGAGCGAGATCCAGGCGGCGCGGAACCGGCTCATCCAGAGGCTGGAGGCGATGCTGCGGGCCGCCGGTGGGGAAGGGGGCGTCACTCTGCGGGAAGGGCGCTACGTCATTCCCGTCGCGCGGGACCAGCGCTCGCGGCCCGAAGGGATCGTCCACGGCGAGTCGGCGAGCGGTGCCACGCTCTTCATCGAGCCGACCGCGGCGATCGGCTTGGGCAACGCGGTGCGCGAGGCGGAGGCCAATGCGGCCCGCGAGGAGCTCAAGGTGCTGCGGGGCCTCACCGAGATGCTGCGCCCGGCGGCCGCCCAGATCGGCGAGTTGCACGCGCTCGCCGTCCGGGTCGACAGCCTGGTGGCTCGGGCCAGGTGGGCGGTGAGCGTGAGCGGCCACGCCCCCGTGGTGACCCATGGGGCGGAGCTCCGCGTCGCGCACGGGCGCCACCCGCTGCTCCTGGTGGGAGACGCGCCCCGCGAGGTTGTCCCCTTTGACCTCCACCTCGCCGACGGCGAATGCTGTGTGCTCATCTCCGGCCCTAACACCGGTGGGAAATCGGTGCTGCTCAAGGCGGTGGGCCTCGCCGTGGCCCTGGCCCAGAGCGGATTCATCCCGCCGGTCGGGCCGGGAAGCGTGCTGCCACTCATTACCCGCCTCTACGCGGACATCGGAGATCGCCAGTCGATCGCGGACAATCTCTCGACCTTCAGCGCGCACCTCACGCGGCTCAGGAGCATCCTGGAAGAGGCCGACGAGCAGTCGCTGGTTCTCCTGGACGAGATCGGAAGCGGCACCGATCCGGCCGAAGGGGGCGCCCTCGCCGCCGCGACGCTGCTGGCGCTCACCAGGCGTCGCGCGGTGACTCTCGCCACGACCCATCTGGGCGCGCTCAAGCGGCTCGCCACCTCGGCACCGGGCATCGTGAACGCCTCGCTCCAGTTCGATGCTGCCACGCTGCAGCCGACCTACCGCCTGGTGAAGGGCGTCCCCGGTCGCTCCTACGCACTGGCCATCGCCCGCAGGCTCGGGCTTCCGGAGGAAGTGCTTCTCGATGCCGAGTCACAGGTGCCGGCCTCGGAGCGGCACCTCGACGCCCTGCTCGCCTCGGTCGAACGGCGCGAACGGGATCAGATGGTTCGCGAATCGGGACTCGCGACCCGCGCCGCTGATCTCGAGGCCCAGGCCCAGGGGCTTGCCGCGCAGGCCGAAGGCCAGTCGGTGCGGGAGGCGAGCCTCAAGCGTCGCGAGCGGGATGCCGAACGGGCGGCCCGCGAGCAGGCGAGGACCTACCTCCTCGAGGCGCGGGACAAGGTGGAAGCCGCCATCGCCCGGGCGGGCGCTGCCGGGGCAGACGCGGCCCGGGAGGCGCGGCGCGAGGTGGAGCAGGCCGCGTCGGAAGCAGCGGCCGCGCTCCGCGCCCTCGAGCAGCCGGTCGGAGGTTCGGCGGGCGGCACGCCGCCCTCGCTGGCTCCGGGCGACCGGGTGCGCCTCGAAGGCGGCCCCACCGGGGAGGTGCTGGAGCTGCGGGCCGACGGGAAGGCGGTGGTGCGGGTCGGTTCGCTCAAGCTGGTGGTCGAGCCCTCGACCGTCACCATTCTCCCCGGAGAGGTCGGTCGAAGCGCGAGCCCCTCCGCGTACCACGAGCCGCCGGAGCGCGCGGCCTCCTACGAGGTCGACCTCCGCGGCATGACGGGCGACGAGGCGGAGCAGTCGGTGCTCGCCGCGGTGGATGCGGCGGTCCTGGCCGAGCAGCCCTATCTGCGGATCATTCACGGCAAGGGGACCGGCGTGGTGCGGGAACGGGTCCGGCGGGTGCTGGAGCTGGACCGGCGGGTGGCTCGCCACGGTTTCGCGCCGGCCAATCAGGGCGGGAGCGGCGTGACTGTCGCGGAGTTCGGCGCATGAGCATGATCCCCGACGAGGTGATCGAGCAGGTGCGCGACAGCGCCGATCTGCTCTCGATCATCGGCGAGTCGGTGGACCTCAGGCGCACCGGCTCGGACTACCGCGGCCCCTGTCCATTCCACGGCGGGCAGCATCGGAACTTCGCCGTCATTCCGCGGAAGGGCCGCTACTACTGCTTCGTCTGCAAGGAGTCCGGTGACGTCTTTTCCTGGTACATGAAACGGCACGGAATGGATTATCCCTCGGCGGTGCGAGAGGTGGCGCGAAAGTCCGGGATCGTGATTCCCGAGACGGCGGAGCGGGCCGGCCCCGATCCGCGGGAGCCGCTCTTCCAGGCCATGGCCGTGGCGCAGGACTGGTTCGCCCGCCAACTCCGGGAGGTGCCCGAAGCGGAGGAAGGGCGTCAGTACCTGAGGAAGCGCGGCTTCGATCTCGAGGTGCTGGAGCCGTTCGAGCTGGGGTTTGCTCCGCGATCGCCCGGCTTTCTGCCGGCGATGGCGGCGCTGGGACTGGAAGAGGCGGTGATGCTCGAGGCGGGGCTCCTTGCCCGGCGGGAGGATGGGCGCATCGTGCCGCGGTTCCGCGGGCGACTGCTCTTTCCGATTCACGACCTGAGGGGTCGGGTGGTAGGCTTTGGCGGCCGCCTCCTGGGCCCCGGGGAGCCCAAGTACCTCAACTCGCCCGAGAGTCCCGTCTTCCGGAAGGGGGCGACGCTCTACAACCTCCACGCCGCGAAGAATGCCATCCGCAAGGAAGGATGTGCCATCCTCGTGGAGGGCTATTTCGATGTGCTGCGGCTCGTTGTGGCGGGCAAGGAGGAAGTCGTGGCGCCGCTCGGCACGGCGCTCACCGCCGATCAGGCGGGGCTGCTCCGGCGGCTCGCGCCCGCGGCGGTGCTGCTGCTCGACAGCGACATGGCGGGACTCAAGGCCACCTTCCGCGCGGGCGACGAGCTGCTGCGCCACGAGACCCGGGTACGGGTGGCCACGCTACCGCCCGGCGAGGATCCCGATACCCTGGTGCAGAACGGTGGGCTCAAGGCCCTCGAGCCGATTCTCCGGGACGCCGTTGACGTGATGGAGCGGAAGATTCAACTGCTCGATCGAAAGGGCTGGTTCACGGGCATCGAACATCGGCGGGACGCTCTCGACCGCCTGCTGCCCACCATCCGCGCCACCAAGGACCCGATCCAGCGGGAGCTGTACCTCTCGCTGGTGGCGGAACGATCCGGCGTCGACAAGAAGGTGCTGGAGCATGAGGCCGACTCGGCGCCGGCCATTCCGCCGCCCGCGCGAGCGGCGCCCCTCTCGCGGCCCGGCCCCGCCGCGTCGGCGGACCCCCGGCGCGAGGGAGCGAGGGCGGAGCTGGCGCTGCTCAGGCTCATGGCCTCCGACTCCGCCTGGAGATCGCGGGTGCTGGATGCCGCCAAGCCGGAATGGTTCGAGACGCCGGTCCACCGCGAGCTGTTCGATGCTCTCCGGAGCCACCCGGATGGCGAAACGGGGACCGTTCCCGAGGGCCTCTCACCGCTGGCCGCGGCTCGCTGGGCCCGGCTCGTTGCCGCGCCGGCGGATCGGGATACGAAGGTGCAGGACCAGGTTTTTGACGGGGCCTGCCGCGTGCTGGAAGCCCGGCCCCATTTCCGGCGGCTGGACCAGCTGAGCGCTCGGCTCACCGAGGCCAGCCCGGAAGACCAGGCCGCCCTGTTTCGTGAACGACGCGCCTTGCTCGATGAGCTTCGCGGACGGTTCCCCGATGACTTCACGCAGCGCTATGGCTGGCGCCGCCTCCGCCGTCGCGCGGGGCGTGGCCGGCCCAACCGATGAGCACCGGAGTGACGATGACACCGTGCTACCGCCCTACCGCCCTACCGCCTTACCGCCTTACCGTCTCTCACCGCCGCTAAGGATCCCGCATGCATCCTGATCTCGTAAAACTTCTCGAACTCCAGTCCAAGGACAAAACGCTGCTCGACGCGGACCGGGCACTCGACGCGATTCTCGCCGAGGACGAGGCGCTCGATCAGCAGCTGACGGACGGGGAAAAGGCCGCCCAGGACGCGCACCAGGCGGTGGCAGAGGCCACGCGCCGGCGCCAGGAGCTCGATGGCAAGATCGAGAGCTACCGAAAGCTGGAGGAACGGGGAAAGGCCCGGCTCGACCAGGTCAAGACCCCGAAGGAGCTCCAGGCCGTGACCGCGGAGCTCGACCTGGCCCGGCAGATACTGCAGAAGGAAGAGAACGACTGGCTCCGCCTGGCCGAGCAACTGGCGGGTCTCGAGGTGGCCGCGCGGGACGCGGATCGGCGCGTAGCCGAGATGCGCGCGGGCCAGTCCGAGGCTCGCGCGGAGATCGCCGGCCGGCGCGCCGAAGCCGAGCAGCGGCGCAACTCGGCGCTCGCCGAGCGGGACCAGACGGCGGGGGAGGTGAACCGCGCCCTCCGCGCGCGCTACGAGCGGCTCCGCAACGTGAAGTCGGTCGCCGTGGTGGTGGCGTTGAACGGCGCGGCGTGCGGGGCCTGCTTCACCACCGTTCCGCTCAACCGGCGGAGCCAGATCCGGGCGGGAACCCTGATCGATTCCTGCGAGAGCTGTGGCGTCATACTCTACGCCGACGACTCCGTTGAGTAGCTCCTTCCCGGTCCCGCCCCTCCGCTGGCTGGTGGAGGACCCGCCGCCCGAGCTCCTGGTGCGTTCGCTGGCCAGCGCCCTGAGCGTCTCTCCCACGCTCGCGAACCTGCTGGCGCGGCGCGGGCTCGAGACCGCGGAGCAGGCCCGCCGCTTCCTGAGGCCCGCCCTCGACGAGCTGGCCGATCCATTCACCCTCGCCGGGATGGCCCAGGCGGTCGAGACCATCCGGGCCGCTGTCCGGGGCGGCGCCGGCATTCTGGTCCACGGTGACTACGACGTCGATGGCCAGTGCGCCGCCGCCCTCCTCACCCGCACTCTCCGCCTGGCGGGCGCCAGGGTGATCCCGTTCCTCCCGCACCGCCTGACCGACGGCTACGACCTCGGCCCGGCCGGACTCCGGGCGGCGCGGGCCGCGGGGGCCGAGCTCATCATCACCTGCGACTGCGGGATCACCGCGGTTGACGCGGTGCGCGCGGCGCGCGAGCAGGGGATAGCGGTGATCGTCACCGACCACCACCTCCCCGGTCCCGTGCTCCCCGACGCGACGGCCGTGATCGATCCCCAGCGCCCGGACGACACCTCGGGGCTCCGTCAGCTGTGCGGCACCGGTGTGGCCTTCAAGCTGGTTCAGGCGCTGGTGCCCGCGCTGGGCCTGCCAGCCAACCTGCCGTATCACTTCCTCGACATCGTCGCGCTCGCCACCGTCGCCGACATCGTTCCGCTCACGGGCGAGAACCGGATCCTGGTGCGCCACGGTCTCCGGCTTCTGGCGGGGAGCCGATGGCCGGGCGTGCGAGCGCTCATCCGCGTCAGCGGACTCGAAGGGAAGGAGATCCGCGCGGGGCACGTGGGGTTCATCCTCGGGCCGCGACTCAACGCGGCGGGCCGGGTGGGGGACGCTAACGAGGGACTCCGGCTGCTCCTGGCGGAGGACGAAGCCGAAGCCGAACCGCTGGCGCTCCGGCTCGAGCGCATGAACGTCGAGCGCCAGGCCCTCGACCAGCGGATGCTCGAGGAAGCGATCGAGCAGGTGGAGCGCGACTGCGACCCCGAGCGGGACACGGCCCTGGTGCTGGCCTCGGACCGCTGGCACCCGGGCGTGGTGGGGATCGTGGCCTCGCGGGTAGTGGAGCGCTATGGGCGGCCGGCCTTCCTGATCGCGCTCGAAGGTGAGCT
>Ga0335077_10006778_pt1 | contig 14168 bp, 10 predicted proteins | sample Lox_Sample_31_FD_207151 | JGI IMG/M metagenome (GOLD analysis project Ga0335077, IMG submission 207151) | Soil microbial communities from Loxahatchee National Wildlife Refuge, Florida, United States - Lox_Sample_3.1 | ecosystem: Environmental > Terrestrial > Soil > Wetlands | place: USA...
CGGGCGACGGCTGGTCGTCACCACCGTGGTCTCCTCCACGCTCCTGGGGAAGATCGCCGCGGCCGCGGGGGCCCGTTATGCCGAGACGCTGACCGGGTTCAAGTGGATCGTGCGGGCCGGGCAAGGGGAACCCGGCAGCCGTTTCCTGTTCGGGTACGAGGAGGCGCTCGGGTACGCGGTGGGCGACGTGGTGCGGGACAAGGACGGGATCAGCGCGGCCCTCGCCCTGCTGTCGCTGGCCGCCGCCGCCCGCGCGGCCGGCCGGTCGCTGCTTGACCGCTGGGACGCCCTGGAGGCCGAGCACGGGGTCCACCTGACAGCACAGGTCACCCTGCACGCCCCGTCCCCGGCCGGCATCATGGGCCGGCTGCGCGCCGCTCCCCCGGCCGCGCTGGCCGGCCAGCCGGTGACCGGCTCCGAGGACCTCGCCGCCGGAGTTGACGCAGCCAGCGGAGGCGGCACGGCTGGCGCCGCCGAGGCGGCCAGCGCCCGGGAGCCCGGCCTGCCCGCCGCCGTGGCCACCGGGGCTCGGGAGCCGGGCTTGCCCCCCGCCGACGTGCTGATCTACCGGCTGCCCGGCGCCCGGGTGGTGATCCGCCCCAGCGGCACCGAGCCCAAGCTCAAGGCCTACCTTGAGGTCGTCGAGCCGGCCACAGCACAGACGCTGGCGGCAGCCCGGGCCGCCGCGGCCGGGCGCCTCGGTCCGCTGCGCGCCGCCGTGGCTGACCTGGTCGCGGCAGGCTAGAGATCTACGAGACACGGCCTAACCGGTCGGGACCTGCCCAGGTGGCACAACCCGCGCCGTGGCAGGTTGGCCAGAGCCAGCCGCCCGGCCAGGGGAACTGCCAGAAGAGAGAAAAATACAAGGAAAGCGGAGTATCGAAAACTGAAGGAAGCCTGAAACCCGGCCGCATCCCCGCAGGCCAGGTGAACGTTTCCGGTCGGGTGCTGGCGCCGGACGGGGCGCAAAATGGACTATGCCCGTCTCACTGACATCTTAGTCAGCTCCATGAATCTCACTGAATAACGCGATCATCACAGCGCAACGAGGTTCACGTCAGCGATCGAGGTCATCGGCCGTTGCCACGCGCCCGACCAGGGCCATCTCGTTAGCAGAAGCCAAAAATAGCCCCGGTTAGCGCATCAGAAATGCACTACCGGAGCATGATGCTGCCACACTCTAACAGTCGACATGGCGGCCGCGGCCAGGCGGCTGGATATTCGCTCGTTTTATGCAGCCCAATCTGCGATAGTCGTCTTGAGGTTCATATTTATCGGGGGGTCTGAGGGATGGACCCGATCACGCTGATTGTGACCGCGTTGGCGGCAGGAGCGACATCAGGTGTCATGGAGGCCGCGTCGTCGGCGGTCAAGGATGCCTATGCGAGCCTGAGGGCCCTGGTGAGGAAGCGGCTCGCCGGGCGGCCAGGAGCCGAGCTGGTGCTCAGCAAGCACGAGAATGCCCCCGAGACGTGGCAGGCGCCGCTGGCGGCCGAGCTGAGCGAAACCGGCGCCGACCGGGACGCTGATCTCGTGGCGGCGGCGCAGGCCCTGATGCGCCTGGTGGACAAGGCGGGGGCGCGCACGGGCAAATACACGGTCGATGCGCGGGGCGCGTACGGCGTGCAGATCGGTGACCTGGGCAGGCAGGAAAACGTCTTCAACGCCCCGCGGGGCGGCTAAGGCGCCGGAGATGACCGGTAACGGTCCGGGGAGGGGCGATGGCGGCAGCGCCCCCGTCGATGCCCGCGGCGCCATGGGTGTGCAGGTCGGCGAGGCCAACACCCAGATCATCTACACCTACAACCGGCTGACCTGGACTGATGGGGTTATCCCGCCGCCGCTGGCCACCGTCTCCGGCGTGATCAAGTCCCCGTACCGGGGGTTGAGCGCGTTCGAGGAGCGCGACGCGGCGTTCTTCTTCGGCCGCGAGGCGGCGGCCACGCAGGTGCTGGCGCGGATGTCGCTGCAGCTGGACGGGGCGGGCCTGCTGGTGGTGTCGGGGGTGTCCGGAGCGGGCAAGTCGTCACTGCTTCGGGCGGGCGTGCTGCCACGGATGCGGGGGGCCGGGCTGACGTCCGCGGAGGGCGCGGCGACGTGGCCGTGCCTGGTGTTCACCCCGTCCCATGCGCCGCTGGAGGAGCTGGCCGTGCGGGTGGCCGGACTGGCGGGGGTGGACGCGGCTGAGGTGCGGCGAGGGCTGGACGCCGATCCGGCGGGATTCGCGCTCACCGCGCGGCAGGCCGCCCTGGCGGAGCCGGGCGGCCCGGCCGGGGAGCCGAAGGGCTCCGCCGGGCAGCCCCCGCGGCTGCTGCTGGTGATCGACCAGTTTGAGCAGCTGTTCACCCAGTGCGCCGATGAGGAACAGCGCCGCGCGTTCATCATCGCCCTGCACGCGGCGGCCACCGCCAGGCACGAGCCGGACCACGAGCCTGCGGCCCTGGCCGTGCTCGGGGTGCGCGCTGATTTCGAGGCTCGCTGCGCCGATTACCCGCAGCTGGCTGGCGCGGTCCAGGACCGTTACCTGGTGACGGCGATGACCGAGCGGCAGCTGCGGCTGGCCATCACCGAGCCGGCCAAGAAGGCGGGCTCCAGCGTCGACGACGACCTGACCGAGGAGTTGCTGCGGGAGGTGCGGACCCGCCGTCCGGGAGCCTCCAGCGTGGGCGTGCTGCCCTTGCTGTCGCACGCCCTTGATCAGGCGTGGCGCAGCCGCACCGGGGCAACCCTCACCCCGGCCGACTACGAACGCACCGGCGGCATCGAAGGCGCCGTCGCCGACAGCGCCCAGCGCGCCTACCACCGTCTCACCGCCGCCCAGCGGGCCGCGGCCCGGCAGGTCTTCACCCGGCTGACCGCCTGCAGCGACGGTGTGGACACCGCGGACCGCGCAGCCAGGTCTGAACTCACAGAAGGCAAGAGCGCAGCCGAAGCCCGGGACGTGGACGCGGTGCTCGAGGCCTTCGCTGCCGAGCGGCTGCTCATCCTCGCGGCCGGCACCGTGGAGATCAGCCACGAGATCCTGCTGACCTCATGGCCGCTGCTGCGCGACGTATGGCTCGCCGAAACCCACGCCGACCGGATCGTCCGCACCCGGCTGGACAACATCGTCACCGAGTGGACCCGCAACTCCCGCGACCCGGTCTATCTCTACACCGGGAGCCTGCTGGCCACCGCCACGGAGACCGGGTCCCGGATCAGCGCCGATCCCGCCCGCTATCCGCCCCTGAGCCAGGCCGAACGCGACTTCCTGGGCGCGAGCCACCGCGCCCGGCGCCGGCGCGTCCGCCGCCGGGAGGGCCTCATCGCCGTCCTCATGGTCCTGGTCATTGGATTCGCCTTGGTCGCGGCCGCGGCCATCCGGGCCGGCCAGGACGCCGCACGCCAGCGTGACACTGCGGCCTCTGGCCAGCTGATAAACCAGAGCGAACTGCAGGGGGATCTCAACCCCACCATTTCCAAGCTGCTGAGCATCGCCGCATGGCGCATCCACCCCTCGAGCAACGCCCGCTACGCCATGCTGGCCGCGGCGGCCAGCCCCGGGATCGCAGCACTCACCGGCCACGCCAACCGGGTCCACGCGCTGGCCTTCAGCCCGGACGGCAGGACGCTGGCCAGCGGGGCCTATGACGGCACGGTGCGGCTGTGGAGCGTGGCCACCCACCGCCTGGATGCCATCTTGGACGGCCATGGCCGCCAGGTCTACTCGGTGGCGTTCAGCCCGGACGGCAAGATCATCGCCACTGGCTCCGACGATGGGAAGGTGCGGCTGTGGGACGCGGCCACCCACCGCCTGGCCGCCACCCTGAACGGCCACGCCCATGAGGTCAACGCGGTGGCGTTCAGCCCGGACGGCACAACGCTCGCCAGCGGCGCCAAGGGCAGGGTGCAGCTGTGGAGCGTGGCCACCCACCGCCGGATCGGGGATCTCCTGACCGGCAAGTCCGCCCTGGTCTACTCGGTGGCGTTCAGCCCCGGCGGCCAGACCCTGGCCGCCGGGGGCGCCGATGGCGTCGTGCGGCTGTGGAACATGGTGACCAGGCAGTTCATCGGATCTGTCCCATCGGGCAGCCAGACGGTTCTCTCGGTGGCGTTCAGCCCCGGCGGCCAGACCCTGGCTACCGGCGGCACCGATGGCGTCGTGCGGCTGTGGCATGTGCTCACGCTGCTGCCGGCCAGATCCTGGCCCACCCACAGCCCGGTCTTCAACGTGGCGTTCAGCCGGGACGGCACGATCCTGGCCAGCGGCAGCCTCAATGACACGGCACAGCTGTGGGACGTGACCACCGGCCAGCCGATCGGGAGCCCCTTCCTTGGCTACTCGCTGGCATTCAGCCCGGACAGAAAGACCCTGGCCACCGGCGGCTACGACCACATCATCCGGCTGTGGGACGTGGACAGCCTCACCGGCATAGCGGCCCTCACCGGGCGCACCAAGCTGGTCACCTCGGTGGCGTTCAGCCCGGACGGCACGACCCTGGCTACGGGCGGCAAAGGTGGCACGGTCCAGCTGTGGGACGTGGCCACCCACCGCCAGGCCGGCACCCTGCCGACCGGCACCGGCGCGGTCAATTCGGTGGCGTTCAGCCCGGACGGCACGACGCTGGCCAGCGGCAGCGCCAACGGCACCATCCAGCTCTGGGACGTGGCCGGCCACCGCGAGCGGGGCGCTCCCCTGAACGCCCACGCCGGCGCGGTCAATTCGGTGGCGTTCAGCCCGGACGGCAGGACGCTGGCCAGCGGCAGCGCCAACGGCACCGTCCAGCTCTGGGACGTGGCCGGCCACCGCCGGACGGGCACCCTGACGAACGGGCACACCGGCCCGGTCTATTCGGTGGCCTTCGGCCGGAACGGCACGATACTCGCCAGCGGCGGCTACGACGGCACCATCCAGCTCTGGGACGTGGCCAGCCGCCGCGAGCGGGGCGCTCCCCTGAACGGCCACGCCGGTACGGTCTTGGCGGTGGCGTTCAGCCCGGACGGCACGACGCTGGCCAGCGGCAGCGCCGACGACACCGTCCGGCTGTGGAAGGTGGCCACCCACCGGCAGATCGGTGACCCCCTCATCGGCCACGCCGACTGGGTCGATTCGGTGGCGTTCGGCCGCGACGGCAGGACGCTGGCCAGCGGCAGCCGCGACGGCACCGTCCGGCTGTGGGATGTCGCCACCCACCAGCAGATCGGTGACCCGCTCGGCGCCAACACCGGCCAGGTCTTGGCGGTGGCGTTCAGCCCGGACGGCAAGACGCTCGCCAGCGGGGACGCGGGCACCGTCCGGCTGTGGGACATGGCCTACCTCGTGGATCCCGTGTCGCAGCTGTGCGAGTCGGCGCAGCGGTCCCTCACCCGGGCCCAGTGGAAACGTGACGTGCCGACCGGGCCGCGATATCAGGCCGTCTGCCGGTAGCGCCGTCTCCTGGTCGCCGGGGGTTAGCCGACCTGCCTGGCATGACCGGCCCAATACGGGGCCCGGAGCTCGCGTTTGAGCAGCTTGCCCGAGCCCGTGCGCGGGAGCTCGCCCAGGAACGACACCGAGCGGGGGGACTTGTACCCGGCCAGGTGCTGGCGGGCGTAAGCGACCACGTCCGCCTCCGGCAGGGACGCTCCCGGAGCGAGCACCACGGCGGCGTGCACCTGCTCACCCCATTGCTCGGACGGGATCCCGAAGACCGCGACGTCGAAGATGTCTGGATGCTTTTCCAGGGCGGCCGCGATCTCGGCCGGGTAGACGTTCATGCCGCCGGTGATGATCATGTCGTTCTTGCGGTCGCAGATGTAGTAGTAGCCCTCCTCGTCCCGGTAGGCGATGTCACCCACGGTGTGGAAGTCGCCGTGCATGGCGGCCCGGTAGCTCTCCGGCTGCTTGTAGTACTCGCTGAAGACCGCGGTGGACCTGACGTAGAGCTCGCCGGGGTGCGCGGGCCCGGTTCCGGTGATCTCGTTGCCGTCGGAGTCGAGCAGGCGGATCTCGACACCGGGGGCCGGCCTGCCACATGAGCCGGGCTTGCGCAGCTGGTCCCGGGGCTCCAGGACGCAGTTCACCCCGAGCTCGGTCGATCCGTACATCTCCCAGAGCGAGTCCGGCGGGAAGTCGGCCAGGTAGGCGAGCTTGAGTGCGAAGCTCCACGGCGCGGCGTTGGCCAGCATGATCCGCATCGAGGACCGGTCGTAGCGGGCCTTGACCTCGGCCGGCAGCCCGCACACCAGCCGGATCAGCGGCGGCGCGGCGAAGGTGGAGGTGACCGCGTACGTGTCCACCAGGCGCAGCCAGTCCTCCGGCTCGGCCTTCCGCTGGATGATGATCGTCTGGCCGAGCGCGAGCCCGGCGCTCATGAACGCCAGCGGGCCGCTGTGATACAGCGGCCCGCTGGTGAGGTAGATGTCGTCGGGCGTGTAGCCGATGAGGCCGATCAGCGCGACCGCCGTGCTCTGGTCGGTCATCGTGCGGTAGGCGCCCTTTGGCTGGCCGGTCGTCCCGGAGGTGTAGATCATGGTCGCGCCGGTGCCCCCGGTCTCCCGGACCGGGGGCTCGGCCGACGCCTGGGCGACAAGGTCGTCGCCGGGCATCCCGGCTGGGGCGGCGCCGCCGTAGACGAGCACATCACGCAGATGGCCGGGCCGCTCATCGTGGGGGGCCGGTATCAGGTGGGCATACTCCGCATCGACGTAAGCGGCGCAGGCGTCCGAATGAGTCACGATGTAGCTGGCTTCCGCAGGGGTCAGGCGGTAGTTCAGCGGGACCGCCACCGCCCCGAGTTTCCTGGTCGCGCTGATGACCGCCACGACCTGTGGCGAGTTGGGCCCGCACCAGATGACTTTCCCGCCCGGGCCCACGCCCAGCGAAGCGAGCAGGTTGGCCAGCCGGTTCGCCTCCGCCTCGAGCCGGGCGTAGGTCCACGAGACGACGTTCGCGCCCGGCCTGTCGTCGATGACGGCCAGCTTGCCGGGCTGAGATGAGGCATAGAGGGTCAGGGGATCCGGCATGCGAACTGCGCCCACAGCGGTCATCCTCGCTGTTGCACCCCGCAGGCTGCAACGAGCCGGCCTCGCGCCCGCCAGCAGGCATCCGCGCTAGTGGCCGTGACTGGAAGTATGCCCGCGGCCTTTAGGCTGGCCAGCACGGTGGCAACCGCCACCTCCCCCGGCCAGCAGACGTAGGAGCAACGCGTGGAGGCAGACGGGGCGAAGACGGCGTTCGTGCTCGGCGGCGGGGGCGTGCTCGGCGCCCACGAGGTCGGCATGCTCCGGGCCCTGTCCGAGGCCGGCATCGCGCCCGACGTCGTCGTGGGCACGTCGGTGGGCGCCATCAACGGCGCGTTCGTGGCGGCCGACCCGGCGGACGCGGCGGAACGGCTGGGCGAACTGTGGCAGGGCGACGCGATACGGCAGGCCTTCAGCGAGACCCTGCTGGGGCGGGCGGTACGGCTGGCCAGCTCGGGCACGCACCTGCACGCGATGGCGCCGCTGCGGGACATGCTGCGCGACATGCTTCCGGCGGCCGACTTCGCCGACCTCGAGCTGCCCTTCCAGTGCGTCGCGGCCAGCATCGAGCGCGCGCAGGCCCACTGGTTCAGCAGCGGGCCCATCGTGCCTGCCGTGCTGGCGTCGTGCGCCGTCCCCGGGCTGCTGCCTCCGGTCGAGATCGGCGGCGAGCACTTCTTCGACGGCGGCCTGGTCCACTCCATCCCCGTGGGGCGCGCCATCGCCCTGGGCGCGAGCACCGTCTTCGTTCTGCATGTCGGGCGGATCGAGCGGCCGCTGACGGTGCCGCGGCGCCCGTGGGAGGTGGGCCTGGTCGCGTTCGAGATCGCCCGGCGGCACCGCTTTCACGAGGAGATGTCGGCCCTGCCCGACGAGGTGCGGGTCCATGTGCTCCCGGCGGGGACAGACCGGCGCTCGCCAGATCTGTCGCAAGTGCGCTACCGCGACAAAACTAAGGTCACGGCGAGCATCGAGCGTGCGTACGCCGCGTCCGCGCGGTATCTCGCCGAGCTTGACGGTCCCTGATCCGGCCATCGACGACGAGAGGAGCCCATGCTCCCACCCAGGCTGCTGCGCCGGGTCGTGCTGGCGCCGCTGGTGATCGCCCTGGCCATCGCGCTGGTCGTGCTCTCGCCGCTGATCGCCGCGCTCGCCGTGACGTTCAGCCTGGCCAGGCGGTCGCCGTCCGGCCGCATGCGCGGGGTCAGGCTGCTGCTGTTCGCCCTGGCCTGGCTGACCGCGGAGACCGCGACGCTGTTCATGTGCCTGGGGCTGTGGCTGGCGAGCGGGTTCGGCGGGCGGATGCACACCGAGCCCTTCCAGAGCCGTCATTACGCGATCATGCGCTGGTTCCTCGACGTGATCTACAACACGGCCACCGGCACGTTCGGGCTGCGGGTGGAGGTGGACGAGCCGGAGCTCACCGGGGCGGAGCAGGCGGCCCGGCTGGCCCGGCCGGTCATCGTGCTCAGCCGCCACGCCGGCCCCGGCGACTCGCTGCTGCTGGTCCGCCACCTGCTCAGCGTCTATGGGCGGCGGCCGCGGGTGGTCATGAAGGCGACCATGCAGCTCGACCCGACCCTGGACGTGGTGGGCAACCGCCTGCCGAACGTGTTCGTCCGGCACAGCCGGGCCGGCGAGGGGATCTTCAGCGAGCAGATCGAGCGGCTGGCGGGCGGGCTCGGCCGGCTCGGCGCGCTGGTGATCTTCCCCGAGGGCGGGAACTGGACCCCGGGCCGCTGGCGCCGCGGCATCCGGAGGCTGGAGGAGCGGGGCCGCGGCGACCTGGCCGCGCGGGCCAGGGACATGCCCAACCTGCTCCCGCCGCGCGCCGGCGGCGCGCTGGCCGCCATCGCCGCCTGCCCCCAGGCCGACGTGATCTTCGTCGCCCATGCCGGGCTGGACCGGATCGTCACCGTCGGCGACGTCTGGCGGAACCTGCGGGTGGACCAGACCATCCGCGCCCGGTGGTGGCGGGTGCCGGCCGCCGAGGTGCCCCGGTCCGCCGGCCACGAGGCCCAGGTGCGCTGGCTCTACGACTGGTGGCAGCGCATCGACGCGTGGATCTCGCAGAACCGGCCGGACGGCGCCGGGACCCCGGCCTTAACCCCCCGGTCGGTGGGCGGGTAAATGAGCCCGGATCAGCGGGCGGGTAAATGCGCCCGGATCACGGCGGCCGCGGTCTCGGTGCGGGAGGAGACCCCCAGCTTGGCGAAGATGTTGGACAGGTGCATCTCGACGGTCTTGTCCGTCACGTGCAGCCGCTGGGCGATCCGCCGGTTGGTCAGGCCCTGGCTGACGAGCGAGGCGACCTGGTGTTCCCGGCGGGTCAGCGCGGACAGCGCGGTGCGGCCCGCGCCGTCGCCGGCCCCCGGCTGGCCGCGGGAGCCGCGCGCGGCGATCCGCCGCCGGAGGCTGGCCGCCTGGCGGGCGTAGGGCCCGGCGCCGCAGGACTCCAAGACCGCCTGGGCCGCCCGGGCCTGGGCGGAGGCCTGGTCGCGGCGGCCGCGGGCGGCCAGCGCCGCCGCGTTCACCAGCGCCGCGCGGGCGCCGTCCAGGACCAGGCCGGCGCCGTTCAGCGCGTCGCGCGCCGGCGCTGCCCGCGCCGGGACGCCGGAGCGACGGAAAGATCGAGGCCAGCACGTCGCGGTCGGCCCCAAGCCCGCCCGGGCCCAGCCCGGCGAGGTGATCGTCGAGCGCGTCGGCCAGGGCGTAGCAGGGGACCCGTTCCCCGCCGTGCTGCGCCCGCCCGTCCAGCACCAGGAAGCCCCGCTCGGCGGCCCGGCGCGCCACCTCCGCCAGTAATCTGGTCTTTCCCATCCCCGGATCGCCCGTCAGCTCCACGACCTGCGATCTGCCGTCGGCGAGGCGCCCCAGCGCCTGCGCGATGACTTCGCATTCCGCCTGGCGGCCAGCTAGCGTTCCCGGGCGCAAACCCGGATGTGCCGTTCCCCCGACCATCGCGCCAACCTCCGCGGCGTCACTGCCGCCGCACCCGCTTCCTTAATCCAGCCGCCATACGGCGGCCAAACCCGGCCCAATTATCTAACGGGCCCGGACGCAATCCGGTTCAGGGGAATTCACAAACTCATGGCCCGCGGCCGGTGCCGCGTGCGGGGAAGATCACGTCTTTCGGGATCAATGGCGCCCCGCCTCTTCATGGTTTGGTAAAGAAAACACCATGCACAGACAATCTGGTTCGAAAAACTAGGGATTTCCCGGTTGCCCGGCCCGCCGCGGCCATTCAGGCTCGGGCTGGAACCGGGGGAAACCGGGGCCCGCCCTCCCGAGGACCACACTGCGGGGGACCGCCGCCAGGGCGGCCCGACTCCAGCGATCCGTCGGGCCGCCCTGGCCGGCGGAGGCCACGGGCCCCCGCGGCCGGGACGTGGCTGCGCCTTCTCTCCGTCGGCTACCGTGTGCATCTGACCGTGTGCATCTGACGGCGGGCAAGGAGGCGGCACCATGACCGTGATGACCCCGGAACAGCTCACCAAGCAGGTGCTCGCCGCCTACGCGGGCACGCCCGACCCGCGCTTGCGCCAGCTTCTCGCCAGCCTCATCGGCCATCTGCACGCGTTCGCGGTGGAGACCCAGCTGACCAGGCAGGAGTGGCTGGCCGCGGTGGATTTCCTCACCGCGACGGGGCAGAAATGCGACGGCGAACGGCAGGAGTTCATCCTGCTCTCCGACGTTCTCGGCTTCTCGTCCCTGGTCGATCTGATCAACGCCGCGGACGGCGCCACCGAGTCGACCGTCCTCGGGCCCTTCTACGTGCCGGGTGCGCCCGTGCGCGCGATGGGCACCCAGCTCGGGCGCCCCGAGGACGGCCGCCCCACGCTGGTCCGCGGCCGGGTGACCGATCCGGCGGGCGTGCCCCTTGACGGCGCCTCGCTGGACGTCTGGCAGAGCAGCAGCAACGGGCTATACGACACCCAGGATCCGCAGCAGCCGCCGTTCAACCTGCGCGGGGTCTTCGTGACCGGGCCGGACGGCGCCTACCAGTTCCGCACGGTGCGGCCGGCCAGCTACCCGGTCCCCACCGACGGCCCGGTCGGCGACCTGCTCCGTGGGGCCGGCCGCCATAACTGGCGGGCCGCGCACATCCACGCCATCGTCTCGGCGCCCGGCCACCGCCCCGTCACCACGCACATTTTCGACGCCGAGAACCCCTATCTGGACAGCGACACGGTTTTCGGCGTGAAGGACTCGCTCATCCGGCCGTTCCGGCCGGCCGGCCCCGGCGACCCGCCCGATGTCAGCTACGTCACCGAAATGGACTTCGTCCTGGCCCAGGACGGCTGAGGCCTCCCCGGCCCGGGCGCCCGGGCGTCTTATCACGGATTTTCGCCGGCCAGACCGTCCCAAAATGGACGTGATCATGACCAGATTCCGTGAGAGGTGGGCGGTGGCGGCCGCCGGGTGTAACGGCGGGTGTAAATTCAGTGGCTTTTTGGGGCTGGTGGGGCACCGTCGCCGATCTCGAACCAGACGGTGCGGCCGGTCCCGTCGCCGGATACCGACCAGTCGGTCGCGAGGGCGCCGACGATGGCCAGGCCCCGCCCGCGCTGGTCGCTGCGCCCCCCATGGTGCTGCCACGGGCCGCCCTCGTCCTCGACCTCGACCCGCAGGCCCGCCGGGCGCAGGGTGGCGCGGACGACAAACCGGCCCCTGGGCCGGCGCGAGTTGCTGTAGAGGACCGAGTTGGTGACGAGCTCGGACAGGCACGCCAGCGCGTCGGTGGCGGTGGGGCAGTCGCCCAGGACCTGGGCCAGGAACCGGCGGGCCTCCCCCACCTGGTCGGGACTCGCGCGGAAGGAACGGATGCAGGTGCGCGGGCCAGCGGCCGCCGCCCCGCCGGGCGGGCCCGGGGCCGCGCCTTCGAGCGTGCCCATCCCGTCCTCCTCGCGGAGCGTGAGCTGCGCTTGACGGCCCCCCTGGGCTTCCCTATCGTAGCTGAAGTTGGCGGTAATTTTGGCGCCAAAATCTCCTGGCAATATCCTGTCAACGCGTTTGCCGGATGCGCGTGGCGCCGGGCCGGGCGGGCGCCGGCGAAGTGGCCGGTGCGCCGCGCTGGAGGCCTGCGACATAGACCAACGACATGGAGTGGTGATCCATGCTGAGCAGCACCGCGCCCAGCGAGTGGGCCCGCAGCCTGGTCAGGGGCGCCTACGACCTGCATGTGCACGTGGCCCCGGATGTGATGCGCCGCCGGGTCACCGACGTCCAGCTCGCCCGCCGGTGCTGGGACGCTGGCCTGGCCGGCTTCGTGCTCAAGTCGCACTACGTCCCCACCGCGGAGCGCGCCGCCGTGGTCAACGAGGCACTGGGCGGCGAGGTCCGGGTACTGGGGGCGCTGGCGCTCAACGCCTCCGTCGGCGGCATGAACCCGCTGGCGGTGGAGATCGCGGCCCGTGAGGGGGCCCGGATCCTGTGGATGCCGACGGTGGACGCGGCCAACCACCGGGCCTTCGGCCACGGGTTCCCGCCGGGCGTCCCGCTGCCGCCGTGGCTGGCCCTCCAGCAAGACCTTGATTCACAGGGCATAACGGTGGGCCCGGTGGCCGTCGTCGACGACGCCGGGGCGCCGCTCCCGGCGACCAGGGCGGTACTGGGGCTGGCCGCCCGCCACCAGCTGGTGGTGGCCACCGGCCACCTCAGCGCGTTCGAGACGCGGGCCATCGCCGACGCGGCGCTGGCCGCCGGGGTCCGCCACGTCATCGCCACCCACCCCGATTTCCCGCAGCAGGACCTGGGCCTTGACGACCAGCTCGCCCTGGCCCGGCAGGGAGTGTTCCTGGAACGCTGTTTCTGCCCGCCGTACACGGGCATGTGCGACTGGTCCCGCATGGTTGCCAGCATCCGGGCCACCGGGCCCGCGACGGCGATCGTGACCACCGACCTGGGGCAGCCGGAGAACCCCCCGGTGGAGGACGGGCTCGCGCTGATGGCCGATGCCCTGCACGCCGCCGGCTTCACGGATGAGGAGATCACCACCATGATCGTGGATAACAGCCGGCTGCTCGCCGGCGCGGACGCACTGCGGGCAGATCCCAGGAGGATATGAGCATGGCCGACGAGGGGGGTGTGCTTGAGGAGCTGCGGGCCGCGATCCTGGCCGGCGAGTTCGTGGCCGGCCAGCGCCTGGTGGAGGTGGACCTGTGTGAGCGGTTCGGCTGCGGCCGGTTCGCGGTGCGCGCGGCGATCCCCGTGCTCGCCAGCGAGGGCCTGGTGGACGTGCAGCGGCACCGGGGGGCCCGGGTCCGCATCATCCCGCTCGCGGAGGCCATCGAGATCACCGAGGTGCGCCGGCTGCTGGAGGGGCTGATCGCGGCCCGGGCGGCGGAGCGGGCCACCCGCGCCGAGGTCGCCGAGCTCCGGCAAGTGATCAAGGAGATGAGGGAGGCGGTCTCCTCGGCCGAGCTGATGCGCTACAGCGACGCCAACGCCCGCCTGCACGGGCTGATCCGCCGGATCGGCGCCCACCAGACCGCGACCGGCATCCTGGAGCGGCTGCGCGCCCAGATGGTCCGCCACCAGTTCACGCTGGCGCTGGTGCCGGGCCGGCCCGCGGTGTCGCTGGCCCAGCACGAGCGCATCGTGGCGGCGATCGCCGCCCGGGACCCGCAGCAGGCGGAGGCCGCCATGCTGGACCACATCACCAGCGTGATCGACTCGCTCAGCAGCCTGCGGGGCCAGCCCGCCGGCCAGGCCCGCAGCGGAGGGGCCGGGCCCGGCGCCAGCGGGTGACCCCAGCGGGATCCGGTTCCCCGGCTCCCGCCCGCTCTCCTGACTCCCGTTCCCCGGCCGCGCCTGCCCGGCCCGCGGCTGCGCCCGCCCCGCCGCCCGGTTCCCGGCGATCAGGTCATGACCGGCTGGCCGGGCGTGCCCGGCCGTCAGCGCGCCCGTCCGGCCGGGCCCGGGGAAGGCGCTGCCGGTCATCGATCTCCCATTCCGGTATGTCGCGTGGCGCCCCGAGCCGGGCGCTGATCTGCCCGGCGGCGCGGCGCACCGCCGCGGCGATGGCGGGGATGCTCGCCTCGTCGATCCGTGAGTCGGGCCCGGAGACGCTGATGCTGGCCACGACCGTCCCGGTCCGGTCGAAGACCGGGCCGGCGACGCAGCACAGGTGCGGCTCGAGCTCCTGGCGGTCCACCGCGTAGCCGCGCTCGCGTACCTGCGCCAGG
>Ga0335077_10006779_pt1 | contig 14167 bp, 12 predicted proteins | sample Lox_Sample_31_FD_207151 | JGI IMG/M metagenome (GOLD analysis project Ga0335077, IMG submission 207151) | Soil microbial communities from Loxahatchee National Wildlife Refuge, Florida, United States - Lox_Sample_3.1 | ecosystem: Environmental > Terrestrial > Soil > Wetlands | place: USA...
GCGGGTCGCTTGCTGGCGGGCGTTCCTGGCGCGTCGGCGGCGGTGACCGGGCTGGGCCAGATCGGCTACGCGAGCATGGCGATCATCACGCTCGCGTATCCGCGGTCGGCTTTTCCCGCCCCGGGCCTCGCCGCCCTCGGCTGGAGCGGGTACCTGGTGCCGGCCGTGGACGGGCGGGCCGTCAAGGCGGTCACCTTCTCCACGGTCAAGTGGCCGCACCTGGCCGAGGCGGCCGCAGCCGGCGCCGGGGCGCTGGAGATCGTACGCTGCTCGGTCGGCCGCATCGGCGAGGAGGCGCTGCTGCAGCGCGCCGACGACGAGCTGGCCGCGCTGGCCGCAGCTGAACTGGCGACGGCAACCGGGGTGCGGGGCGGGCCCGTCGCCACCCGGGTAATCCGCTGGGGCGGCGCGCTGCCCCAGTACACGGTGGGGCACCTGGACCGGGTGGCGGCGATCCGCGCGGCGGTGGCAGCCCAGCCGGGGCTCGCGGTCTGCGGCGCGGCCTACGACGGGGTGGGCATACCGGCCTGCGTCGCCACCGCGCGCGCGGCGGCCAGCCAGGTACTGGCCTTCCTCGCGGCCAGGCCGCCCGCTGGCGACGCCGGTGCGGGCGGGTGACGGCCGTGGCCGACAATGGTGGCATGCCTGACGAACTTCAGACGGCCCGCAAACCGAAGGCCCGTGATCTCAACGAGCTGGTCCGCTACACGATGTGGTCGGTGTTCCGGGTGACCGACCGGGGCGCGCTCGAAGCCGCCGAGGCCGGCCAGCCCGGCGAGCCCGGCGCGGCCACCGCCGAAGTGGCCGAGCTGCTCGACCAGGCGGCGGGCAAGGGCATCGTCACCCGCGGCTGCTACGACATCCAGGGCCTGCGCGCCGACGCGGACTTCATGTTCTGGTGGGTGGCGCCGACCTCGGACGACCTGCAGGACATGTACGTGCGGTTCCGCCGGACCCGCCTCGGCCGGTGCAGCGAGCCGGTCTGGTCGGTGATGGCGCTGCACCGCCCGGCCGAGTTCAACAAGAGCCACATCCCTGCCTTCCTGGCCGGCGAGGAGCCCCGCGCGTACGTGAGCGTGTACCCGTTCGTCCGCTCCTACCAGTGGTACCTGCTGGATCCGGCGGAGCGGCGGCGGCTGCTGGCCGAGCACGGGATGATGGCCCGCGAATACCCCGACGTGCGGGCCAATACGGTCGCCTGCTTCTCGCTCAACGACTACGAGTGGATCCTCGCGTTCGAGGCCGATGAGCTGCACCGGATCGTGGACCTGATGCGCCATCTGCGAGGAGCAGAAGCGCGGCTGCACACCCGGGTGGAGATCCCGTTCTACACCGGTCGCCGCAAGCCCGTCGGCGAGCTCGTGGCCAGCCTGACCTAGCCACCGCGATGCCTGAGGATCTGAGGGTGAACGGCTGGCTGCTGATACCCGGCAGCGAGCTGCACGAGCGTTTCTCCAGGTCATCAGGGCCTGGCGGTCAGTCGGTCAACACCGCGGACAGCCGGGTCGAGCTCTCCTTCGACGTGGGACAGTCGTCCGCGCTTCCCGGCTGGGCGCGGGCCAGGATCACCGAACGGCTGGCCGGCCGGCTGGCCGGCGGCGTGCTCACCGTCGCGGCCTCCGAGCAGCGCAGCCAGCTCGCCAACCGGCAGGGAGCACGGGCCCGGCTGGCCGCCCTGCTCAGGGACGCCGTCGCCCCGCCGCGGCGCCCGCGGGTCCCGACCCGGCCCGGCCGGGCCGCGAACGAGCGGCGCCTGGAGGCCAAGCGGCAGCGCTCCGCCGTCAAGCGCGCACGCCGCATCGACCGCCGGGATCAAGAGTGACGAGCCGGCCGTGTCACGGCGGCCGCGTTACAGCGACGGAACGTTGACGACGATCGCTTCCTGCGTCGACCTGGCGATCACGACGACGGCCTCGGTGTCCGGAGAGGGGTTCTCCTCCCGGTGCGGGACGTGCGGCGGCACCCACACGTAGTCGCCCGGCGAGGCCTCCAGCCGGACGAGGGATTCGCTGTCCGGGTCGCGGAAGACGAACACCGGATGGCCCGACACCACATAGATGCCTGTTTCCGAGCCGCCATGATGATGGTCACCGGACGAGATCCCCGGCGGCACCACGGTCCGCCCCATCCACAGCGCCGAGGCGCCGGTCAGGTCGCCGGAAATGGCGGCCGAGCGGAGCATACCGCCGGTCTGGGCGGTGGCGGAGGAAAGCGAATCCCCTCGGATCAGCCGCAGGCTCATGAACGCAGAGCATAACCAATCGGAATTGTCGCTACCCGATGGGATACTCATGCTCATGGTGCTTCGGGTGTCAGCGGGCCGCATGGTCGGGCGGGACGACGAGCTCGGCCGCCTGCTCACCCTGCTCGATGACGCCGAGGCGGGCCGCTCGGTCGTGGCGCTGGTCAGCGGCGACGCCGGCGTGGGCAAGTCCCGCCTGGTCGCGGAGGTCACCCAGCTCGCCGCGAGCCGCGGGTTCACCGTGCTGTCCGGCCAGTGCGCGGAGCTCGGCGACAGCGTGCCCTACCTGCCGCTGGCTGACGCATTGCGGGGTGCGGCCCAGGCCAGCGGGGTCCGTGACGCGCTGAGCTCGCGCCCGGCCCTGAGCATGCTGCTGCCCGAGGGCGGCGGCGGCCTCACGATCGACTCGGACCGTTCCGGTCTGGCCCGGCAGCGGATGTTCGGCGGGGTGCTCGGCCTGCTCGCCGAGCTCGCCGCGGCGGCCCCGGTACTGCTGGTCCTCGAGGACCTGCACTGGGCCGATGCCTCCACCCGGGACCTGGTCACGTTCCTGTCCCGGATGCTGCACCGGGAGCGGGTCGCGCTGATCGGCACCTACCGGACCGACGACCTGCACCGGCGGCACCCGCTGCGGCCGGTGGTGGCCGAGCTGCTCCGGCTGCCCAGCGTCATCGCGGTCGACCTCGCCCCGCTGGATCCCTCGGCGCTGGCCGAGCACCTGACGGCGGCCGCGCAGGGCCGGATCGGCGCCACCGAGCTGAACGACATCGTGGCCAGGGCCGAGGGCAACGCCTACTACGCCGAGGAACTGCTCGCCGCCTCGGTCAGCGGGGATCGCCCGGAACACAGCCTGCCCGCCGGGCTGGCGGCGCTGCTGCTCAGCCGGGTGGAACAGCTCTCCGACGCCGCCCAGCAGGTACTCCGCGCGGCGGCGGTAGCCGGCCGCAAGGCCGACGACGAGCTGGTCCGGGCCGCCTCGGGCCTGGCGGCGGCCGAATACGAGAGCGCGGTGCGGGAAGCGGTCACGCACCAGCTGCTCGTCCCCGACGGCATGGAGGGCTACGTCTTCCGCCACGCCCTGCTGCGGGAGGCCGTCTACGGCGACCTGTTGCCGGGCGAGCGGACCCGGCTGCACGGCACGATGAGCGCGCTGCTGGCCGAGAAGCAGCGGCTGGCGCTGCCGGGAACCGCGGCCGAGCTGGCCCAGCACTGCCTGGCCAGCCACGACATCCCCGGCGCGTTCGCCGCGTCGATCAGGGCCGGCGAGGAGGCGGAGCGGCTCGGCGCGCCGGCCGAGGCGCACCGTCACTACGACCAGGCGCTGGCCCTGTGGGAGCGGGTCGCCGAGCCGGAGAAGACGGCCGGCATGCACCGCGGCAAGCTCGGCCTGCTCTCCGCGACCAACGCGGCGGACAGCGGCGACGTCGACCGGGCCGTGCACCTGCTCCGGCGGCTGCGGCACGTGCTCGCCACCCAGGCCGACCGGGGAGAGGCCGCCGCGCCCGTCAGCCTGGCCAGCAGGATCGGCGAGCGCCTGGCCTTCTACCTGTGGACGATCGACGATGTCAAGGCCATGGCCGAGGCCGTCGATATCGCCCGGGCCACCGTGGAGGAGACGCCGGCGCAGCCGCCGACCTGGCAGTACGCCCGGGCGGTGGCCACCTACGCCAACACCCTGCTGGTCGACGACGACTTCGACCTGGCCCGCGAGCAGGCCGAGCACGCGCTCGCCGCGGCCCGCGCGGCCGATGCCCCCTGGGTGCAGGCCGACGCGCTGGTCACCCTGGGGTACCTCAGCAACCGCGAAGGCCGCAACGACGAGGCCATCAAGGTGCTGACCGAGGCGCACAAGCAGGCCCGCGAGGCCAGGGTGCTCGGCGTGGAGTTGCGGGCCGCGTACCACCTGGCCCGTGCGCACCTGGAGCGCGGCGACCTGGCCGCCGGCGGGACCGTGGCGTTCGAGGGCACCAAGCGAGCCAACCAGACCGGGCTCGGCCTCGCGCCCTACGGCACCGACGTGCAGCACCTGCACTTCCAGTGCCACTTCGCCGACGGCAAGTGGGACCACGCCCAGGAGATCGCGGACGGCTTCCCGGTCCGGGTCACCAGCCTGCCTGAGGCCGCGCTGTCCTCGATGGCCTTGTTCATCGACGTCGCGCGGGGCAACCCGGTCGTGGCGGAACGGCGCGCCTGGATCGAGCCGTTCCTGTCCGCCCACGGGTTCGACGGGTTCATCGCGCGCGGGCTGTTCGCCGAGCACGCGCTCTGGCAGGGCGATGCCGAGCAGGCCCTGGCCGAGGCGCGGGCCGCACTTGACCTGGTCTGTGAGCCGCCCTGGGGTTTCTATCCCTCGGCCATCAGGCCGGCCGCGATCGCGCTGGGCGCCCGTGCCGACCGGGCCGTGCACGCGCGGGCCGCCGGTGACGACGACGCCGCGGCCGCCGAACTGGCCGCGGCCGCCGACCTGCTGCGGACCGCCAGGGAGGGGGCGGCCTTCCCCAAGCGACCCAAGTTCATCCTCGGCCCCGAGGGCCGCGGCTGGCTGGCCCGGGCCGAGGCGGAGTACCGCCGGGCCAGCGGCGACAACGACCCGGCGGCGTGGCAGGCGGTCCTCGACGCGTTCGGCCCCGTCTACGCCTACGAGACGGCGCGCACCCGGTGGCGGCTGGCCGAGGCGCTGGCCGAGGCGGGGCGGCGGGACGAGGCGGCGGAGCAGTGGCACCAGGCAGTGCAGGCGGCGGACCGGCTGGCCGCCCGCCCGCTGCGCCGGGCGCTCGACGACCTCGCCCGCCGGGCCCGGATCGGGACCGCCGAACGGCACGGCGACGGCGAGGTCCTGGGCGCGCTGACCAGCCGGGAACGCGAGGTGCTCCGGCTCATCGCGGCGGGCCGCAGCAACAGGGAGATCGCTTCGGTGCTGTTCATCGCGCCGAAGACGGCCAGCGTGCATGTGTCCAACATCCTCGGCAAGCTCGGCGCCGCCAGCCGCACCGAGGCCGCCGCCATCGCCCACCGCGAGGGCCTCATCCCGGAGCCGGCCCAGCCCTCAGGACGCTGAAATCCCGGTCTCCGGGGACACTCCCGATCCGCGGCAGCGGCTCGGCCGAGTTCAGCGCGGCGCGAGTTCGGCCAGGATCTCGCCGGCCCGGTCCGCCGCGGCCCGCGGGTCGACCGCGGGGTTACCCACCTGCGGGTCCCAGTTCAGGTCGTAGAACAGCTCGGTGACGCCCTGCCCGGCGAGCCACGCGGTGTCCTCGCGGATCTGCTCGTAGCTGCCGGAGAGCAGGCGCCGGCCGCCGTCAGGGCCCGTGGCCTCGGATCCCTCGGCTCCGGCCAGCACCACGCCCCGGCAGACGATGCGCACCGCGGCCGGATCCCGGCCCGCGGCCGCGGCCGCCTCCCCGATCACGCTGACCGCCTCGCTGACCTTGGTCAGGTCGGCGCGGCTGGAGGTGATCCAGCCGTCCGCGATCCGCCCGGCCCGCTCCATAGCCGGCCGGGACATGCCGCCGAGCAGCACCGGCGGCCCGGGCTGCTGCACCGGCCTGGGGTCCTGCCGTCCCGGCGGGACCACATAGAACTCGCCCGCATGCGAGCTGACCTCGTCGGCCCACAGCGTCCGCAGCACGGCCAGGTACTCCTCGGCCCGGGCCCCGCGCCGGGCCATGGACGCGCCCATGATCGCGAACTCCTCCGGCATCCAGCCGATGCCGAGCCCGAGGTCCAGCCGCCCGCCGGACAGCACGTCCACGGTCGTCGCCTGCTTGGCCAGGTACGCGGGGGAGACGAAGGGCAGGCTGACGGTGGCGACGCCCAGCCTGATCCGCGACGTCCGCGCGGCCGCGAACCCCAGCGCCACCATCGGGTCGAGCACGCTGCGGTACACCGGCTCCATGCCGGAGCCTTCGGGTACCAGCGGCCGGGAGAACGTCCACAGCGACGCGTACCCGGCCTCCTCGGCCTGCTCGCAGAAGGCGGCCAGGCAACCGGGGGTGGCCCAGGCGCCCGCGACCGGGGCACCGAATCCGATCTTCATGATCCTCACCCTAGTCAACGGCATTCGTAGACTCAGGTCATGCCCGAGGAGTCCCCGTTGCCCGTCACCGAACGCACCCGGCATCGCCGCCTGCGCGAGCAGGGCAGCACCGGCCGCGGCGACCTGGCGGCCATCCTGGCTGCCGGGGTGATCTGTCACCTCGGCGTGGTGGTGGACGGCTACCCGATGGTCGTGCCGACCGTATACGGGCTGGCCGGCGACACGCTGTACCTGCACGGCTCGGTGGCCAGCCGCAGCCTTGTGTCGGCGCCGGACGTCACCATCTGCGTCACCGTGACCCACGTGGACGGGCTGGTCCTGGCCCGGTCGGTGTTCGAGCACGCGGTCAACTACCGCAGCGCGATGATCTACGGCACGCCCCGGCTGGTGACCGACCGGGAGGAGAAGCTGGCCGGGCTGCGCTCCCTCAGCGAGCACATCGTGCCCGGTCAGTGGGACTACGCCCGCCGTCCGAACAAGAAGGAACTGGCCAAGACGTCCCTGCTCGCGCTGGCCCTGGCCGAGGCATCGGTGAAGATCCGCAGCGGCCCGCCGGATGACGGCGAGTCCCCGGACGCGGCCCTGCCGGTCTGGGCCGGCGTGCTGCCGCTGGCCGCCACCTGGCAGGATCCCGTGCCCGACCCGGTGCTCCCGGCCGCAATCCCGCTGCCCCCGCACATCGCCGCCCGGATCCGCCGCCCCCTGGGATGACCGCCGCCGCGCCGCAGATGCCGCTGTCCACCAGCGGCCGCTACATCGTCGACGCGCGCGGGCGGCGGGTCCGGCTGGCCGGGGTGAACTGGTACGGCGCCCACGAGGACGACGGCGTGGCCCCGGGGCTGGACCGCACCGACCGGGTCAGGCTGGCCCGGGTGATCGCCCGGAACGGCTTCAACTGCGTGCGGCTCCCGTTCAGCGTGTGGATGACGCAGCAGACGGCTACGGTTCCCGACCGGTACCTGGCCGCGAACCCCGACCTGTCCGGGGCTACGCCGCTGCAGGTCTACGACGCCTGCGTCGAGGCGCTCACCGGCGCGGGCCTCATCGTCATCCCCAACTGCCACACGCTTGACGCCGGCTGGTGCTGCGGGGAGAACGACGGCAATGGCCTGTGGTTCAATAACCGCTGGCCGGCCGCGACGTTCTTCGCCGCCTGGCAGGACATGGCGGCCCGGTACAAGTCGAACCCGCTGGTCGCGGGGATGGACATCATGAACGAGCCGAGGCGGACCAGGGTGGGCTGGCGGGTTCTCACGCCGACCTGGGGCAGTCGGCCCAAGACCGATCTGGCCGCCATGTACACCGCGGTGGGGAACCTCATCCACCAGGTCAGCCCGGAGGTGCTGATCATCTGCGAGGGTCCCGGCTTCGCCGCCGACCTGACCGGCGTGGCCAGGCACCCGGTGCGGCTCGAGCGGCCGGGCAAGGTCGTGTACAGCCTGCACGACTACTCGTGGTTCCATCCGGCCGGGCAGCCGAGGTCCGCGTATTTCGACCAGATGCACCGGGCCGGCGGGTATCTCCTCGACGCGGGGATCGCGCCGCTGTGGATCGGCGAGTTCGGCAACGACACCAGGTCGCTGGACAATTTCGGCCGCGCGGCGACGCCTGCGGCCGGGTGGTGGAACAACGTCGAAGCATGGCTTACCGAGGAAGACGTGGACTGGTGCTGGTGGCCGCTCAACCCGACCCAGCCTCGGGGCACCGTCCCGGCGACCGGCCGGCACCGGTCCGCCTGGGGCGACCCCGAGCCGTGGGGCCTGCTTGCTCCGGACTGGCGCGGCGTCGCCTACCCGGCTGTCCTGGACATCCTCAAGCAGATGATCCCGCCCCGCACCGGCCCCGGCGTCAACTAGCCGAGCTTGGGCAGCACCGCGGCGGCCAGGCGCTCCATCTGCTCGCGCTGGTCGAACAGCGCGGTGAACAAGATGAGCTCCGCTCCCGCCTCGGCCACCTTGTTCACCTCGCTGACGCAATCGGCGGACGTGCCGGTGACCGTGGCGGCCTCGATGGCCGGCACCCGCTGCCCGTAGATGCCTTCCAGGGCGGCGTTCATCCGATCCCGCGCCCGCTCGGTGTCGTCATCGATGCCGATGTAAACCCGCTTGGCGATGGGGAAGCTATCCGCGGCCCGGCCCGCCTCGGCGAGTGCGCGCCGGACGATCTGCACCTGCCCGGCGAACCTGGCGGTGGTGGAGGAGCCCGCCCCGAAGAAGCCGTCACCCATCCGCACGGCGCGCCGCAGCGCGGGTTCGCTGGCCGCGCCGAACCACAGCCGCGGGTACGGCTTCTGGAACGGCTTGGGCTCCATCGGTAGGTTCTCGAGCTGCCAGAACTCGCCGTGGAAGGTAACCCGGGGCTCGGTCCACAGTGCCTTCATCAGGTTGACGCCCTCGGTGAACCGGGCCACGTAGCGGGACGGATCCACGCCGAAGGCGCCGAACGGGCGGCCTTTGCCGCCGGTGCCGATGCCGATCTCGATCCGCCCGCGGCTGAGCTGGTCCAGCGTGCTCAGGCTCTTGGCCAGGTGGACCGGGCTGTGCAGGGTCGAGACGAACACCACGCACCCCAGCCGCATCCGCTCGGTGCACGCGGCCGCGTAGGTCATCGCCTCGATCGGGCTGAGCTGCGGGCCGGCGGCGAGCGTCGATTCCTGGGTCCAGGCGCTGTCGAAGCCGAGCTCCTCGGCCCGCGCCAAGTACTCGCGGAAGGACGCGGGGTCGAATTGGCCGTCGGCGTAGAACTGCGGGATCGCGATCGCGAACTTCATGAGCAGCAGCGTATCCGTGGTGCGGATGGGACAATCACGGGGTGAGCGATCGGCGTCCGCCTCGGCCGCGACATCGACTGGGCCGAGATCGCCGAGCTCTGCCAGGACGCCTACCGCGTCATCGCGCCCGCGCGGCTGGCCGCCCGGCTCGATGACTAACCCGCCACGGCCTCGGTGATCTCGGCGGCGCAGCCCCAGGCCATCGAGATGCCGGCGCCGCCGTGACCGTAGTTGTGCCACAGCAGGCCGTCACCGAGCGGCTCGGACTCTAGCCGCACCTCGGGCCGCCACGGCCGCAGGCCGACCCGGTGCCCGAGGATCTCGGCCCCGCGCAGGCGAGGGTCGATGGCGGCGCACCCGGCCACGATCCTCATCGCTATCTCCGGCTTCGGGTCCGTGTCCCAGTTCCCCTCGTCGTTCGTGCCGCCGAGCAGGATGGTGTCCCCGTGCGGGAACATGTAGACGATCCACGGCGGTTCGGGGTCCCGGCTGATGAGGAACTCCTCGATGCCCGGGTTAGCGGCGATGACCACCTGACCGCGCACCGGCACCACCGCCGGGTCGGGCACCAGGTCGTGAGCGGCGGCACCGGAGCAGTTGACGACGACCGGGGCCTGGCCGGCCAGGCCGGCCAGCGAGGCGACCGGGGCCACCTCGAGCGTGCCGCCGGCCCGCTCGAACCTGGCGCGCAGGTACTCCAGGTAGACCGGCATGGTGGCCAGCGGCGCGGTGTAGTGCCAGCCGTCGGTGAAGCCGTCGGGCAGTTCAGACTCCTCGCAATTCCGCAGGTCCGTCAGGAGGCGGGTCCAGTAGTACGGCTCGAGCGGGGCGCGGGAGACCTCCCGGCCGGCGGCCATCCGGACCCCGGTGCCGGGTTCGGCGGCGAGCTTGGACAGCACGTCGAGCCCGGTCCGGCCCCAGCCGAGGACCCGGTCCGGCGGCCCCACCTTCACCGCGCCCCAGACCGCCCCGGCCGCCGCCGACGTGGTCTGCGCCGGCCGGGCGGCCGTCCTGATCGTCACGCTGAGCCCGGCCTCGGCCAGGCTGATCGCCGTGGTGAGGCCGACGGCCCCGGCGCCGATTACGAGAACATCCATAAGCCGACCGTATCTCGCGTACCCCGGCGGTCAGCGCGCGACGCCGGGGCGGGATATCACTGCTGGCGGGGACGGACCAGGGTGAAGGTCTCGAACTCGGTGTAATCGGGAGTAGGCGCCCCCTTGTCCCCGGTGGCCGGGTTGACCGGGTCGGCTCCGACGGCGTGGTAGTGCGTGACCTTGATGCTGGGGTGATCGTCGAACCCGGAGCCCGGGTCGACGTCGAAGACCGCGATCCCGTAGCCGGTGACCGTGTCGCGCTTGGCCGACCAGATGGCGTCCTCCACCGCGTCCGCCGCCGCGCGCGTGAAGACGCCCGGCGTGGACGACGGAACGGGCTGGCCGGCCCGGGTGAACACCTTAGCCTGGCGCTGCCCGTCGGCGGTGTCGGTGCCGTATTCGTCCAGCGGGGCGTCGGTGCCGCCGCAGCCGAGGATGAGGTGCACGGTGCCGCGGCTGGTGTCGAACACCCCGCTGTCGGTGGTCGTCACCGGGTGCGGCCGCAGCGTGTTGACCACGGCCCCGGTGGCCGCCTCGCGGCCCGCGTCGGTGTCGGCGCCGCGTACCGGGAAGGACCGCTCGTAGTCGTGGTCGTGGCCGCAGAGCACCAGGTCCACCTGGTACCGGTCGAACAGCGGCAGCCACTCCTGGCGGATGCCGAGGTCGGAGCCGTTGCCGGTGGACGAGGAGGAGGCGGCGCACTGGTGCATCTGGACGATGATCCAGTCCACCGTCTGGTCCCGGCGGCCGGCCGCCAGCGTCCGCTCGAGCCAGCCGGTCTGCGCCCCGCCGGAGTAGCCCCTGAGGTAGAACGAGGTGCCCGGCTCGATCGCCGGGTGGCCGGTGCCCGCGGCCGGGACTAGCGCCGCCGGGCCCGCCACGAACGCGGCGGCGTCCTGGTAGATCACGTCGTCGGCGTCGAGAGAGACGAACAGGACCGAGCCGACGCGGAAGGAGTACCAGCGCCCGGCGAAGCCGGGCACCCGGTTCTCCGGCAGGGTGTAGCGGCTCAGGTAGGAAGCGAAGCCCTGCGGGCCGTTGCAGAACTCCACCTCGTGGTTGCCCGGGCACGGCATCCAGGGCCTGCTGGCCGCCGAGGTCTGGTTGTTGTTCCCGAAGTCGCGCCACACCTCCGGCTGTGCCGTGGGGTTCAGGTTCGCGTAGCACAGGTCACCGTTGAGCAGGTGGAACAGCGGCTCGAAGGACTCCACCGCCTCGACCGCGTAGGCGCTCTGGCCGTAGGAGAGCACCCAGGCGGTATTCGGGGTGGCCAGGTCGCCGAAGCTGGTGAAGCGGAACGGCGCCCGGCCCGCGGGGGCGGTACGGAAGGTGGCGCTGAACGGGTCGGCCGCATCGCTGTCGTTGTCCGCGGTCACCGCGTAGGCGTAGGTGGCGCCTGGCCGCAGGCCGCCGACGCGAGCGTGGTAGGTCCAGACTGTCTCGCCGCTGATCCCGTCGGTATAGGGGCGGGGCTCGGCCGGGATCACCCGCTGCCCGATCCGCACCCGCGGGCGCCGCGCCTGGCCGGGGGAGGCCCAGGAGACGACGACCCCGGTGGCCGGATTCTCGCTCCAGGTGAGATGGATCTGCTCGGGGGTGCCGCCGCCTCTCCCGGCGCGGGCCCGCCGCGCCTGGGTGGCCGCCTTGGCCGGGCTGGCGGCGGCCGCGAGCAGGCCGGTGCCCCCGGCGCCGGCCAGCACCTGGCGGCGCGACATTGCCCCCGGACTCGTACTGTTCTCCGGCACGACGGAAAGCTAGCGCCGTAGAGTGAACACCGGATGGCGGGCCGGGACTGCCGGTTCCGCCATCCGATGAACTGTGTCAGCCCAGGAGGCTCAGATGCGCGTCCAGGCCTCGGTGAGCACGGCGCGCAGGATCTGCTCCATCTCGTCGAAGTGCTCCTGGCCGCAGATGAGCGGCGGGGACAGCTGGACGACCGGGTCGCCGCGGTCGTCGCAGCGGCAGGGCAGCCCGGCGTCGAACAGCGCGTTGGACAGGAAGCCGCGCAGCAGGCGTTCGGACTCCTCGTCGGTGAACGTCTCCTTGGTGACCTTGTCCTTGACCAGTTCGATGCCGTAGAAGTACCCGGCGCCGCGGACGTCCCCGACGATCGGCAGGTCGTACAGCTTCTCCAGGGTGGCGCGGAACGCGGCCTCGTTCGCCCGGACGTTCCCCAGCAGGTCTTCCTTCTCGAAGATGTCCAGGTTGGCCAGGGCCATCGCGCACGACACCGGGTGGCCGGCGAACGTGACGCCATGCAGGAACGTGGCCGTCCCCTCGCTGAACGGCTCCATCAGCGCGTCGCTGACCAGCATCCCGCCCAGCGGCGCGTAGCCCGATGTCACGCCCTTGGCGAAGGTGATGACGTCCGGCTGGTAGTCGTACCGCTGAGCGCCGAAGTAGTGGCCCAGCCTGCCGAACGCGCAGATCACCTCGTCTGAGACCAGCAGCACGCCGTAGCGGTCGCAGATCTCCCTGACCCGCTGGAAGTAGCCGGGCGGCGGCGGGAAGCAGCCGCCGGCGTTCTGCACCGGCTCGAGGAAGACTGCGGCTACCGACTCCGGGCCCTCGCGCAGGATCGCCCGCTCGATCTCGTCCGCGGCCCACCGGCCGAACTCCGCCTCGTCCCCGGCCGCGAAATCCGGGGCCCGGTAGAAGTTGGTGTTCGGCACTCGCACGCCGCCGGGCGGCAGCGGCTCGAACGGGTGCTTGATGTCGGGCAGGCCGGTGACGGCCAGCGCGCCCAGCGACGAGCCGTGGTAGGCGATGTCCCGGCTGATCACCTTGTACCGGCCGGGCTGGCCGGTCAGCTTGAAGTACTGCTTGGCCATCTTCCACGCCGACTCGACCGCCTCCGAGCCGCTGGTGGTGAAGAAGACCCGGTTCAGCGACCCGGGCGCCATCTCGGCCAGCCGCGAGGCCAGCTCGATGGCCTTGGGGTGCGCATAGGACCACAGCGGGAAGTAGGCGAGCTCGGCCGCCTGTCGCGCCCCGGCCTCGGCGATGTCGGTGCGGCCGTGGCCGACCTGGCTGACGAACAGCCCAGCGAGGCCGTCCAGGTAGCGCTTGCCGTGCTGGTCGTAGACGTACGCCCCGGAGCCGCGCACGATCACCGGGACGTCGCCGTCCGCGTAGGAGGACATGCGGGTGAAGTGCATCCATAGATTGCGCTTGGCGGCGTCCTGTTCGTTGCTGATGGCGTCAGAGGATGTCATCTTGTTCCCCATGAGTAGGTTTGCTTGCGGAGCTTGAGGTACACGAATGTCTCTGTGCTGGTCACGCAGGGCACGGCGCGGACCCGGCCCAGGATTTCCAGCAGGTGATCGTCGTCCTCGCAGACGACCTCGGCCAGCACGTCGAACGAGCCGGCGGTGATGACGACGTAGTCGATTTCCTCCATGTCGGCGAGCTGTCCGGCCACCTTCTCCAGGTCGCCGTCGGTCTTGATGGCGATCATGGCCTGCCGCCGGAAGCCCAGCGTCAGCGGATCGGTAACGGCCACGATCTGCATCACGCCGCCGTCCTGGAGGCGCTGCACGCGCTGCCGGACGGCCGCCTCGGACAGTCCCACGGCCTTCCCGATCGCGGCATAGGAACGCCGGCCGTCCTGCTGCAACTGCTCGATGATTTGCTTGGAGACGTCGTCGGGTGCGACACCGCCAGGGTTCTGGGACGGGAGCGTCCTCGGGCTACGCGCCATACCGCCGTCTCCTCTCCAGAACTCGGGTTATGCCACCCTACTAGCCAACTGATTTCGTAGGTATAGGTAAAGATAGCAACTGAATCACTTGTGAAGATAGTCCAGCTCTGCGAAGCTCGTCGCAGAGGATCATGTGGATGGAGGGCTGGAGATGGCAGACCGCGCGCTGCAGAACTTCGTGAACGGCACGTACGTCGACGCCAGCGACGGACGAACCAGTGACGTAATCGACCCCAGTACCGGCGAGGTCTACGCGCAGGCCCCGGTATCCAGCCGCCACGACGTCGACGCCGCCATGCAGGCCGCGGCGGCCGCGTTCGGG
>Ga0335077_10006780_pt1 | contig 14166 bp, 18 predicted proteins | sample Lox_Sample_31_FD_207151 | JGI IMG/M metagenome (GOLD analysis project Ga0335077, IMG submission 207151) | Soil microbial communities from Loxahatchee National Wildlife Refuge, Florida, United States - Lox_Sample_3.1 | ecosystem: Environmental > Terrestrial > Soil > Wetlands | place: USA...
TCTGGGGCATGACACGCTCTGGGAGACATCGATGGCGACGCCATCAGCAATGCGGTTCGAGGCTACGTGGTGCGGCCGCGCAGCTGACGATGCGGTCAGGGGCCGCCGCGACCGCGCTCAGGCCGTTCTTTCGCGCCCGGGCCCGCCCTTGTGCGGGGCGCGCCTGGTCTTCTCGTCCTCGATCCGGCGGATAATGTCCTTCCTGACGTCGGTCAGCGCGTGATCTAGGTCACGTCCGGCCGAGGTGGCTACGAGCGGTGGCCACCTGGGCAGCCAGGCTTCGAGGATGACCTTCTGCTCGGGACCGCGGCGGTCCTTGACGGAGATCGCGAGATCTACTCGCTCTGGGCTCCAGTGGGCCAGGTGCCTGTCGAGGCTGGACAGGATATCGAGCACGTGCGCTCGGTCGTCGGCGCCAAAGCCGGCGCCAAGGCGCAATCGCTCGTCAAGAATGCGCGCCGAGCCGTTCTCCTGATCGCTCATGATCCCCACTTTGCCACTTCTGCGCACGCCCCGCGCGGCGCAGACATCTGCCAGGCCGCCGGCGTGCGACGTCGATGATGGCCACCGTCACGCTACAAGCTGCGACGCTAAAAAGCTGCGACGCTACAAACCTCGACACAGGGTAATCGAGAAACTACTTTTGGTGCGCGGACGTTCCCCGGCAGCGGTGTTCGAAGGTCCTCGACGTGGCGGCCGGCGATTCGGTCCGCGGCGGTGGCTTGCGGGCCTGAGGGCCGCGATCATGCCGGATCCTTCGCCCGTGCCTGCTCTCGGCCCGGATTGCGGAGGAACTCCTTGAGCGCCTGGTAATAAGGCGCGATCGTGGTCGTGTCGACGTACTCGGCCGGACCATGCTGGCCGTCGCCGCCGACGCCGAAAGCGACGGCGTCCATGCCGCGTTCGTGGTAGAAGCGTCCGTCGCCCGCGCCATGCTTACGGAGGAAGTTGCCGCGGTAACCCTGGTTACGCGCGGCCTGCTGAAGGTTGCGTATCTCGGGGCGGTCCTGGTTAGCGCGGTGCGGCGGGTCCGCCTGATCGACGACGGGCGTGACGCCGGGCTCGCAGAACTCCGCCAGGTATGCGGTGATCTGCTGGACGGTCTTGCCATTCAGGTCGCCGTCCTCGGGCGGGAAACGGATGTCGAGCCATGCCTGCGCCGAATCCGGGATCTGGTTGCGGGCCTGGTTGGGAGTCTGGATTCGGGCGAGGTTGACGGTGGTACGCCAGGCCTCTTCGGTGGCCACGGGGTACTTGGCCAGCACGTTATCCACGCTACGGTGCAGCTTGATCAGGGCGTTGTCGCCAAGCCATGGGTACGCGCCGTGGGCGCCGTGGCCGACGGCGCGCAGGGTCACCATCACCATGCCCTTGGAATCGGTCACGATGTCCAATCCGCTGTGCTCGCCGATGATGACAAAATCGCCGCTGACGCCCTGCTCGACTTGATGCCGCGTGCCGTGACGCCCGCCGACCTCCTCGTCGGTGACAAGCTGCAACGCGATCGGGTAGGGCAAGCGGCCGGAAAGCTCCTTGAAAACCTGTGCCTGCGCCAACGCCGACACCTTCATGTCCTGCGCGCCCCGCGCGTACAGGCGGGTACCCTCGCGTCGCGGCTGGAACTGGTCCGGCGGCGCAGGTACCACGTCGAGGTGGCCGTTCAGGATGACCCGGAAACGAGGCCGGTGCGCGCCGCGATAGACCAGCGCGCTCGGCCTGCCGTCCGATTCGAACCGCTCCACCGTGAACCCGGGTCCGACGAAGCCGAGCACAAAATCGAGTGCCCGGCGCAGGTCGTCGCGCCGGTCAGCCGTCGAAGGCACAGCGAGCAGTTCGCAGGCCGCGGATAGGAAAGACTCGGTGTCCATCACCTCATCCTGCCCTGTCCCAGGTGCCACGCCAGCCACCACCGACGGGGCAGAGGGTCCAACGGTCCCCGGGATCCTCGATCGCCACTGAGGCAGATCGAGAAATCGCAGCAGGCTCGCAGGCCGGCCAGCCGCCAAAGGCGGTCAGCGGGCAGCCTGACACGGCCAGGTGTAGATTCGACCCTAACTTCATGAGCATGCAAGACCACTTCCTGTGACACGGAAGGTTCGCGGCCTTCGGCCGGTGTATGGATGACTGCGCTATCCCGCCCGTTACGGCTGGCTGAAGCCGCCGCGGTGATGTCGCTGGCGACTGACCTGGCGATGGGCCAACCGCTGGAGCACGGGCTGCGCACCGCGATACTGGCGGTGCGGCTGGCTCACTCAATGGGCCTGTCCGAAGACGATCAGGTCACCGTCTTCTACACGGGTATGCTGCATTTCGCCGGGTGCACGGCAGAGAGCGAGATCGACGCGCGGTTCTTCGGGGACGAGCTTGCGGCGCGCCCGCAGATGATGGCGGCATACCTCGGGTCCCGGCTGGGACTGGTCGCCACGGCGGCGCGGGTCGCTCACCCGGGCAGTCCGCCGCTCGCGCGGGCGGCAGTGATGATCAGGTCGGCATTTGGCGGCGTGGCTGAGTTCCGCAAATGGGCGGCGAGCCACTGCGATGTCGCCAGGCTACTTGGCGGGCGGATGGGCTTGACCGGGCAGGTTCAAGCGGCGCTGCGGCACCTGTATGAACGCTGGGACGGCAACGGCATGCCGGGAGAGCTGCGCGGTCCGCAGATCCCGCTTGCGGTGCGGCTGATGCAAGTGGCGCAGGACGCGGACATGGCCTGGCAGCGCGGCGGCGCCGCACTGGCAAGGCGCATACTGACCGAGCGCGCCGGGTCGGGACTGGACCCGCAGGGGGTGGCAGCCTTCCTCGCACTCGGTAATGACGTCTATGAGGGCCTGGACGCACCATCGATCTGGGAAGACGCGATGCTCGGCGAGCCCGGCCCACAGCCGACGGTGAGCGAGGAGCGGCTGGACGCGTGCCTGTCGGCGATCGCGGACTTCGCCGACCTGAAAAGCATGTGGACAATCGGGCACTCCCGCGGCGTCGCCGAGATCGCCGGGCAGGCAGCGATTACGGCCGGGCTGCCCGCCGGGGACGTGCGGCTGCTGCGCCGGGCGGCGTGGGTGCATGACATCGGCCGCGTCGCGGTGCCTGTCAGCGTGTGGGCAAAGCGTGGCCCGCTGACCCGCGACGAACGCGAGCGGGTGCGGCTGCACGCCTACCACAGCGAACGAGTGCTCGACGCCGCAGCCGGGCTGCGCCCGCTGGCCCGTCTCGCCGGGTCGCACGGCGAGCGCTGCGACGGGTCCGGCTACCATCGGGGCAGCCGGGCTGGTGACCTGCCGCTCACAGCCTGGCTGCTCGCGGCGGCCGACTGCTACCAGGCGATGCGAGAACCACGCTCGTACCGACCGGCGCTGTCACCGCGAGCCGCTGCGGACCAGCTGTGCCAGGAAGCCGAGGCGGGCAGGCTCGTCCCGATTGCAGTGAGCGCCGTGCTGACCGCCGCAGGCCAGCCAAGTCGGCCCATCCCCCAGCCAGCCGGCTTGTCCGAGCGCGAATGCGAGGTACTCGCCATGCTTGCCCGCGGGATGGCCACCAAGCAGGTGGCCCGCAAGCTTGGGATCTCCCCGAAGACCTGCGACCACCACGTCCAGCGCCTGTATGGTAAGGTCGGCGTGTCCACCCGCGCTGGCGTGACACTTTTCGCGCTCGAGCACGGAATCGTGAGCCTGGATCTATAGCCCCGTTTGGCTGGATCCTTAGCACGAGAACCGCCACCGCGTCTAGGTGTTGTCGATTCTGCTCATAGGGAGTTTTCCTCATTGCCGACGCTGCGCCGCGCTGCGTACCGTCTGCCCTAACGCAGGCCAGCAGAGGAGGTGACGGCTTGAGGATGCTCGCGGCGCGCCGCTGGGCGGCTACCCCCCTGGCGCAGCTGTGCCTCGCCGCTGCGTACCAGCCGGTCATGTGCCAGCTGGCGAACCGCCTGCGTCCTGGTCTGCGATTCCTGCGTTGCGACGCCCCATCCGGCTGGCCACGCACCATGCTCGGCCCGCCAGGCACCGTGCGTTGGGCGATGGCGATCACCCCCATGTGGCGGAGGAGCCGACAATGACAGCCCCTAAGCGCCCGGCCGCTTACATCCGCACCGCTGCTGGCTCGGACGCGGGCGCCCTCACCCGGGAGCACCAGGCCGTGACCGAGGCCGCCCGCCAGCGCGGCTGGCCAGCACCGACGGTCTACGCTGACGACGGTCCCGACCTGGCCGACCGGTACGGCAAGGCACTGGACAGGCTGGAAGCCGCGATCGTCGCCGGCCGCCACGACGCGCTGCTCCTCGCTGGGCCGGGCGTGCTCCGCGGCGGCCCCATGCTATTGATGAGGCTGCTGCTGCGCTGCACGAAGAACGGCGTCAGCGTCGAGTTGCGTGGCCTGTGCGCGTGACGCCCGGCTGGGCTGCCCTCGACAAGCCGGTGAAGCCACCTTCTCGTCGCTGGGGCAGCCTGGCCCTACATGTGGGATGCCGGCTGGCCGGGCTGCCCCTGCCGAGGCCGGCGACGCAGGCCTCTCCTTTTCGGGCGCGACTTCTCGTGCGCGACTTTTCAGGCGTGACCCGAATCCACCCACGCTAGCCACCGGTCGCGAGCCGCAGCAGCCGCCTGCTGGAGCCGTTAAAAAGGTCCTGGTCGCCGGGGAACGTGCCGGCGTCAGCGAACTGCGAGAAGGTATAGAAGGCCCAGCCGGCTGGCAGCGGACCGGGCCGGTCTGTGAAGCTCGCCAGCCACAGCGGGTCCTCGCTCGCGAATCCGCGGTAGCCGCCGACGCACGTCGCCCACCAGTGGCTGTTGGTGTAGATGACCGGCCAGCGTGAGGTGAGGGCGTGGTAGGTCTGGTCGAAGCTGGCGATCCACGACACCATCGCGTTCCGGCTGAGCCGGTAGCATCGGGGACCATATGGGTTCCCCTCGATGTCCAGGGCCCCGGGCAGTGTCCGGCCGTCATCGCTCCAGCCGCCACCGTTGGCGACGAAGTAGTTAGCCTGCGCCGCGCCGCTGGAATTGTTGGGCAGCGCGAAATGGTAGGCACCGCGGATCAGCCCGGCCTCGTATGAGCCGTCGTACTGGGACGCGAAGTCGGGATTGACGTACCCGGTGCCCTCGGTTGCCTTGACGTAGGCGAACTGCGCACCGTCGGACCTGACCGCGCTCCAGTTGACGCTGGCCTGGTGATCGCTGACATCCAGGCCCCGCACCACGGGTGCTGGAGCCGCGGCCACGGAAACAATGCCCAGCTGGCCGGTGGCTGCGACGACCATGATGCCGCAGCCCGCGGCCGCCACGACTACTCCGCGCGCGCGCGGGCCGACTGCATGACACCATGTGAGCACCCAACGGATCAACGGTCCCCCCGGTACCGGATCGCGCCACGCTGACGTGCCCCTGCGTGGGACATTCGCCTTGAAAGTCCTGGCCCAAACGATCTATCAGTACGGTGACGCACTACAGGCAATACCCACGGGCAGGAGATCCGTAATCAGCGTGGGGTGCATTCTTTAGCAGCGTGGACGCATTCTTTGCTACGCTGCCTTGATTGGTCCCATTACTGACCTATATGGCATGGCAGGCCCGAGGCCGGGCACTTTGCGATCGGCTTTAACCCTTACTCGCCGACGTGGCTCCCTGGCACGCTTGGCTCCAATCTTGCGCGCGTTTCGAGCCTGAGATCCGATGAGTAGAAACCGCCCAGGATTGACGACATCGTGGCTGGTTGGTCTGGTTCAGGGTGCAGAAATACTTCCGCCTTGATCCATTGGGACCCGCATCCTCAAAGGCCCGCAAGCTGCCTGGATGGCACCGGTCAACAACACCAATCACGGCATCCCGCACGACCTGCCCAGGCTCCGCTCCCAGCCACGACCTTACGGGTGACGGCGGCTGACATCGAGGTCGAGCTGGATGGGCAGGTCAGGGTCGCCGAGGGCTTGGCGGGCGTGGGCGAGGGCTTCGGTTTCGAGGCGGTGGTGCAGCGCGGGCAGGTCGGCTGTTTGCGCGGCGGTGACACTGAGCACAATTTCCGGGTTGCTGGCGTCGCCGATGACCCGGCCTCTGGCGGCGTCGACGCCGTGGTAGGTACCGACTTCCCTGGTGAGGGCGCCGGTGAGGGCCCCGGGCTGCAGCTTCGTGGTGCCCTGGTCTTCGCTGCCGGGGACGGTGATGTCACCGGCGCGGTCGGTGGAGATCAGCAGGGCGGCGATCCAGCGCACCGCGGCGAGGGCGATGAGCAGGCAGATGAACGCCGCTGCGGCCCAGACCCAGGTTGCATGCTGGCCGATGTAGGCGCTGACGCGGTTGTCGAACAGGGCGCGCCGTGCGAAGGCGGTGCCGAACCCGCCGACCGAGGCGGTCATGGCTGCAGCCCCGGCGAGCAGGACCAGCACGCCGAACAGAGTGAGGACGAAGCGGTTGGTGCGGTCGGCGTGCATCAGCGTCTCCGGGCGTTTACGCGCACTTTGAGGCGAGGTGGATACTGTAGGTTCAGCTCGTTGAGATGGCTGGCGAGCGCCTGGGCGACGGGCTGCTTCAGCGCGTCGGCGGCGGGGCCGCGGGCGGCCGACTGTGCTGCCACGCGGGCGCGGCGGCGGCGCACGGTGACGGCGGCGCCCCTGATCCCGTCGATCCCGGTCGCCGCGGCACGCAATGTCCCAGCCAGGCCACTGCGGGTCAGCGCCGCGTCGGTGGCCTTGTCGCCAGACCGCAGCCGCAGCCGGGTGACCCGGCGGGGTTTGAGCTCCAGCGCGAGGATGAGTATGCCGATGACGATAAGTACGGCTGACCAGACCCGGATCACCTGGGCGTTCCATTTGGTGGTGCTTGCCCAGTGGTACCAGGTGGTCCAGTGCACCACCGCCGGGCCGGAGTGCACGGCGAACTCGATGACCTCGACAACGACGATGATGCCGGCCCCCGCCAGGGCGACGGCCAGGATGAATGCGAGCGGCCGGTTGAGCAGGCGCATCAGTTCTCTCTCCCTTACCGGACCCGCGGGGGCGGGGTGATATCGGTAGCCAGATCAGCAACGACGATGTGCACCTCGTTGACATCCAGCCCGGCCAGTTCCGCCACCCGGCCGCGGACGTGGGCGCGGACCTGCTCGGTGATCTTTGGTATGGATGCGGGCCATCGGACACTGATCTCCAGGGTCACGAAGGCTCTGGAGCCATCCACGTCCAGGGTGGTCTTCGGCAGCGCCGCCAGGTCGGTGCCGCGTACGCCCAGGCGACCGGCGCCCGGCACTGCCCGGCCGAGCATCCGCACGGCTGCGGCCCCGGCGTCGGGGTTCTCGGCCGCGGCCCGTGCGGCGATCTTGGTGACGACCCCGTCGGCGATGCTGATCGTTCCCAGCTCGTTGCGGCCAGATCGCGCTGCAGGCTCTATTTCTGTCGCGATGCTCATCGGTTGCGGCTTCGTGACAGCCATCCGGCCACGTCCATCTCACCGTCGAGGATTTTGGCGATGCCGTAGCCGATCGCGCCGAGCAGGGCCACGATCAGCATGTCCCCGAAATTGCCGAATACCAGCGCCAGGCCCAGGATCAGCCCGGTGATGGTGGCAAGCGCGGTACGGTTCATGACTCACATCCAGATCAGGAAGGTTGTGGAAATCTCCCGGCCGCTCAGGCCGGTGGTGCCACGGCCAGGCCAGGTCCGTCAGCGGGCCTGCGGGGTCCTGGGGTGCCGGGAGGGTCGTCGATGTCGGCGACGACCACATCCACCGGACGGCGTCCGGTCAGTGGCGCCAGCACCGTGGTGATCAGGGCGGCCAGGTCCGGTGCCGTGATGCCCCACTGGGAGCAGACCTGCACGAGTACCCGGCCGCCGCTGACTATCACGCCGGGGACCTTGCGGCCGGGCAGGTAGGAAGCGACCTCACCGAACCGGCCACTGTCCAGCCCGGCGACGCCTGTACATGCCCGGACTGCCGCAGCGACGGCATCGACGTCGACGCCATCGATGACCGCGGACCCGGGCACGCCGTTGGTTGGTGAGGTGGTCATGACACCCGCAACGGGGTCGTGTCCTGGTCGTCGTCGCTGGGCAGGTGGACGTCGTCGACGGCGATGTTGACCTCGACCACGCGCAGGCCGGTCATCCTCTCGACGGCCTGCTTGACGTTCCGCTGGATGCCGCGGCCCAGCTCGGCGATGCCGACTCCGTACTCGACCACGATGTCCAGATCGATAGCCGCTTCGGTCTCACCGACCTCGACTCCCACACCCTGGGAGAAGTTGGGCCCGGAACTGCCGGGGATACGCTCGCGGAGCGAGCCGAACGCGCGGGAACCGCTGGTGCCCATCGCATGCACCCCGCCAATCTCGCGGGCCGCCTTCCCGGCGATCTTCTGCACCACGCCCTCGGCCACGGAGATCTGCCCATCGCCGGTGGCCAGCCGGTCCCGCGTCGCCGGGCTGGCAGTCGTGGTGGTGGTCGCGGCCGGGTCCTCGGCGCCGGCATTGTGTGCTGCGGGCTGGCTCATCTTTCACGCTCCTTTGAATCGGGTCGCAGGGCACAAACGGTGACACGCGGCCCTGCGGTGGTTATCTGCGCGGGCACTCGATGGTTAGACACCGCACGGGGAGAAATCGTCGCAAACTTTTCTTCGTTCACCCGGCCGGCCTTGGATGCAGCGGGTGCGGCCTGGCCCGCCCGGTGGGGTTCCTCCCGCCCCGTTTATGCCTTCCAGGCTGTGGCATGTTCACTCGGCACGAGGGTCGCGAGTCGATGGCAGGCGCAGATGCAGTCCAAGGTCGAGGTAGGGGACACCTACCTGGTTGCCCGCGCCCGGGAAGGCTACCTTGACGCCTACGAGCTTCTCGCGCAGCGGCACTCGGCGATGGCCTACCGCGTTGCACTGCGGCTATGCGGCAATCACCACGATGCGCAAGACCTCGCCCAGGAGGCACTGATCGCGGCGTGGCAGAACCTGGATCGCTTCCGGGCCGACTCGTCGTTCCACACCTGGCTGTATCAGATCGTCACCCGCCGGGCGCTCAATAAGCTCACCCGGCGCCGCGATACCGGCTCCCTGGATCTCCTCGGCGACGCAGCCGATCCCAGCGCGGAGCCCGCAGCCCAAGCTGAGCGTAACTTCGCTGTCGACGCGGTAACCGACGCTCTGGCCGCGCTGCCTTTCGCCCAGCGGGCCGTGGTTGTCCTGCGCCACTTCGAGGGTCTCTCATATGCCGAGGTCGCCGAAGTGACGCACAGTAGCGTCCCGGCGGTCCGTAGCCATCTGTTCCGGGCCAGGCGCACACTGGGAACCAAGCTGGAGGAGTGGAGGTGACCGGTTCGTGAGCGATCCGCCGTCGGACCGGCAAGCCCATCACCTGCTGGCGTCGGCCACACTGGCGTGCGGGGCTGACGTGGACCTCCTGCTCGAACAGGTCGCTGACGGCCTCGGCGGGGACCGGGACGCTCACCAGCGCGAATGCGTGCACTGCCAGGCCGCGATCGAAGAGTTTTCCGCCGTGTGGGGCCCAGTGACAGAGCTGGCGGGCAACCCAGTGCCTGCCCCGCCGGGCCTGACCGCAGCGGTCATGAGCCAGATCCGCGTCCTAGTCCGCGACGTCTGGTACACGCTGCAGACCACCAACCTCGGTGTCATCCGCATCGCTGCGCGCACCGTGGCCGCGCTGGCCCGTGACGCCGCCCACACGGTCCCCGGCGTCCGCGTCGCCCTGGGCCGCAGCACCCACGGCGGGCTCGCCACGCCCGCCGAACGCGCCACCTTCGGCCACCATCACCCCCACGCCGCCGTCGGCGTGCTTGGCCGCACCGCAGTTGTGGACCTAGCTGTTGCCGTCAGCTACGGCGATCCCGTGCACGAGGTAGCCCGCGATATCCAGCGGCACGTCATCTCCAGCCTGCGCGATAACCTCGGCCTGCAGACCATCACCGTCAACGTCACCGTCGACGACACCTTGGCCGACGACGGTCAATAACCAGCCAGACATCGGCAGCGCAAGCCGCGACAGCGGGCCTACCGCACCCGCGGAACCCTCTCATCAGGACGCAGCCCCCGGGCTACCGCGGCTATCAGGCGAACGAGCCACGCGCGGTGGGCAACCACGATCACGCGCGGCAGCGGCTCCGCACCGGGACAATCAGGCTCCTCATCGAAGCGCCGCAACCCCGCAATGAAAACATCCGGATCACCACCCCGGTCAGGATGATGCGCACGGACGAACTCCCTGCGGCGCCGCTCAACCTCATCCATCCGTACGCCTGTCCTCCCCATGCTTCCGCACGCGAACAACCGCACGGTAGTTGTCCCCCGGGAGCGGCGGGCCCAGATCGGGGACTCCTCGCCGGGGCAGACGCTTTGCACGTCGGATACACAGGATACGACGCAGCCATCCATCAAACTCGCGCGCGACACCGCACGTCACGAGGGTGCTAGCCGGCGTCCGCCCAAGCCGTTGTCGTCGACGTGTGCGCACAGCAACCGGGCGTCGGCGCGTAGGCCTACGCCGCGCCTGAGCCGCGGCTGATCCGCCGCCACGAGACCAGCTCGGCAGCGACCCCGAGACCGGTGCGCATGGTGGTCGTGGAAGCCGAAGACCCCGGCCAGGTAACGGTTGACCGTCGCCGGGCCCCGGGCCCGCTCCCATCCGCGAGCACGATCACGTTGCCTGCCGGGGCCCGCAGCCAGGCGACGAACCAGGCTACGTCCTCGACGCTCGCCTCGTCCCAGCTCTGCCCATCGCGCACCCCAGCACGCGGCGCCAGGCTGGCCGCCGGGCGTGCGAAGGGAGATGGTTTTGACTGCCGTTGCAACCGTAAAGTGCGTTCATGCCTACTGACCCTTTGGACCGGGATCTGCCACGGCTGTACCGGGACGCGCGAGTGCGCGTGGGTTCGCTGGTGTCGGCGGTCGATGACGCTAATCTGGACGCTCGGGTGCCGGCGTGTCCTGCGTGGTCGGTGCGGGACGTGGTGGCGCATCTGGCGGCCGTCGCCGACGATGCGGTCGCCGGGCGGCTGACCGGCCCACCGTCGGAGGCGGAGACGGCCGCTCAGGTAGCCCGGTTTGCGGGCCAGCCAGTTTCCGACGTCCTCGCCCGGTGGGCCGCGATCGCGCCGGAGTTCGAGCGCCTCGTCGGCGAATTCCGCGTGCGGGCTGCGGTGATCGACATCGCGAGCCATGAGCACGACATCCGCGGCGCGCTCGGCCGACCCGGAGCCAGGGACGCCGAGGTGGTCTGGCGCAGCGCCGAGTGGCTGCTCACCGGGCTGCAGCCGCCCGTTCCACTGCGGGTGGTGGTGGAAGATGCCCAGTTCCGGCTCGGACCCGGCAGCGGGACAGCGCTCAGGCTCACCACGAGCCGGTTCGAGGCCTTCCGCTGGCGGATGGGCCGCCGCAGCCGGGCGCATCTAGCCGCGCTTGACTGGTCCGATGACCCGGCGCCGGTTATCGACCACCTAGTGGTCTTCGGCCCGGCAGCCCACGACGTCGTCGAGTAATCCGGCGGGTGACAAGAAGATCGCGCTCCAGCAAATCCGCGACCCGCGGCACCATCTGCCTCGTTCCTCACAGACCTGGTCAGATCCCCTCGGCTTGTTCCAGCCAGACGAGTGGCCGACGGCGAATGAGTGGGGCCCGGCTCGCCGTAACTTCGGGCTAAGCCGGGCTGATCCGGCGGATGCTCCATTCGAAGATGGCCTGGCATACCAGGGTGCCAGCCTCATCGGTGATGTCGGCCGCCACTGGGCCCAGGAGATCATCACCGCCTACGCTGTTGCCCATGACGGCGAGAGCGCGTCGCGCGCGAGTCGAGGACGTCCACGACATCGCGATGAGCATGCCTCACGTCACCGTGAGCCACGGCCCGCTTGGCAATGCCATCTACCAGGTCGGTGGCAAATCGTTTGTGTTCTTCCGCAACCCCCGGCCTGACGCCATAGACCCTCAGACCGGCGAACGCTACACCGACGTGATCATATTCTGGGTGCCATCAGAGTCCGACAAGCAAGCACTGGTCCAAGACCAGGACTCGCCGTACTTCACCACCCGTCACTTCGACGGCCACCTATCTGTGCTGGTGCGTGCGAGCCAGATCGGCCGGCTCTCAGTGCCGGAACTGACGGAAATCATCCAGGACGCCTGGCTCACCCGGGCCTCGCCCAAGAGCCCAGCGGCCTGGCTCAACGCATCCCACAGCAGGTAGCCCAGCAAAAGAGCCCCAACATTTGCGGATACTGTTTGCCCGTCCAGAACTCGCCCGCTGCGGCATGACAGTTCGTTACCACGTGGCGGCGGTCCGGCGCCCGGCCAGGTGCCAGCGGCGTCGGCCGGTCTAGAATTCGAAGACCGATTCGAAGGAGCAGGGGTCATTGACCCGGGCTGTGCACGTTCCTTACACCGTCGAGCAGGACGAGGACGGGGTCTGGTGCGCTCATGCGCAGCTGCGTCCGGGCGTGGGTGCGAACGGTGAGGGCGATACAGCAGAGGCTGCGGTCGCGGACCTGCGCGAGGCGCTTGAGGGGCTGATCGCCGAGTTCGGCGCGCCGCAGGAGCTGACTCTAACGGTTGACGTGGCCTGATGCCAGCGCTGCCGTCCGTGCGCGGCGATCGGGTAGTCCGTGGGTAAAAAACAGCCGGGTTCAAGGTGGCGCGAGTTGCCGACAGCCATCACATCATGCCGCATCCCGATGGGCGAGGCACGACGGTTCCGGTGCACCAGGGTCGCGATGTGGCCAGAGGAACACTGCGGGCGTCGGCATGACCATCGAGGAACTGCAACGGCTGATGTGACGCGCCAAGATGCCGGCAGCGGCATGGCCTGTCACGCGCTCGCAGCGGCAGAAGAGTGCGAGGTTAAATCAGGCATGGGAGTCCGCCTTGGTAGTCCTGGTATGAGATAGATCGTTGGCCGATCATTGCTCCCAGCCGGACCGAGGTCGTGCGCCTGGGAATCTCGAAGCGATCAAGATCATCTATTGCGATGGAGGTCTTGTCGGCGCGTTCCGCCTTTTGCTCTTGTGGAACGAGGAGGCGGTAATGGCTCGCAAGAAGTCACTGCGGTCGGAGCTACAACGTGAGCGGGAGTGCCGTCAGCGCGTCGCCCAGGCTCGGGAGCGCATGAATGAGGAGACGATAAAGCATAATGCGCGACCACCCACGCAGAACGGCAGGCCGCCCGGGCGGGATGCAGCGGAGCGAAAACGCCAGGAACAGCTCGCGCATGAGGCGGGAACGTCGGTGCCGTTGCCAGTCCCGGTGTGGGAGGACTTCGCGCCGCCACCGCCCGGCGTCCTATCTGGGCTGGTGGGCGGCAAGGCCCGGCATGCGCGGGCGTAGGGGGCAGCCCGAGACGCCTTTTAGCACGCACGTGCCGATCACGCGATCCTCTCGCCACACCCCTACGACCTGGAGCCGGTCGAGCCAGTGATCGAGTTCCAGAAGGCAAAGTACCGTTTCGCCGACCGAGTCGATGCCCTGGCTGGCGTGAGTCTGTCCGCGCAGCGAGCCTCTTCAGGCTCGCGTGCCGTGGAGAATGGCGTCATGCCGGCATCCAGATCCTTGGCGCTGCGTGGCGAGACTAGCCTGCGGGCTGTTTACGGCGTGTTTCGGTGACGCCGAGTGAGTTGATGGAGCGGCTGTCAGGGCTGCGAAGGGCCCAGGTTGACGGGCGGCGGGCACCGCATAAGCCGCTGCTGTTGTTGTGGCTGTTCGGCAGGTTCGCGGCCACCGGTTCGGCACTGGCGCCTTACGCCGAGGCCGCGGATCCGGTGAGCCAGCTCATCAATGACTTCGGGCCGTCGGTCAGGAGCCCTGCTCTGGAGCGCCAGCGAGCGGCCATACCCTTCGTGCATCTTGAGCATGAACTATGGGAGCTTCGCGATCGCAGTGGCGATGACGTAGGCCCAGACGCGCCCGAGAGAACGCGATGGCTGCTTGATCGCGGGGCCGTTGGCCAGATCCCGCCCGAAGTCACTGCCCTTCTCGCTGAGAGCACGACCCTGGCCGCAGCCGCGCGACTGCTCCTGGACCAGCACTTCACGCCCGTGCTCGGCGAGATGATTTGCGCAGCAGCCAACCTTGATCTCGCCATTCTCGAGGTATCCCAGATCTCGCGGCCGTCGGTGCGCCGGGCTCGCGCGCCGGGCTTTGCCGAGCAAGTCCTGCGCGCCTACGCCTACCGGTGAGCCATGTGCGGATTCGACGGCAGGCT
>Ga0335077_10006783_pt1 | contig 14164 bp, 13 predicted proteins | sample Lox_Sample_31_FD_207151 | JGI IMG/M metagenome (GOLD analysis project Ga0335077, IMG submission 207151) | Soil microbial communities from Loxahatchee National Wildlife Refuge, Florida, United States - Lox_Sample_3.1 | ecosystem: Environmental > Terrestrial > Soil > Wetlands | place: USA...
CACACCAGTGCCGCAACGGCCTACTTCCGTTGTCTGTCGCTCCCTCTCAGGGTGCAGAACTGACTTGGCCAGTACAAGTTCCTTTCCGCTTTGCCTCGGCCGCCGGCCGAGCCCCGCGCTAATGAGGAAATGGTCCGGGAACATGCCAAACAGGGTGGCTTCCCCGCGAATCGGGTCTCGCAAGTAAAGCTGGTAATCGACCCAACGTCCTCTGAAGGCTAGCTCATAGGCCTAATCCGCCATCGATTGCCAGGATTTGCCCAGTAATGAACTGCGGGGCGGTGGCAAAAAACAAGACAGCAGCAGCGACCTCATCGCCGCCTCCGTTGCGCTGCATTGGGGTTTGCCCAGCCATGTGGCGCATGAAGGCGGCCGCCGCTTTCTCGCCCAGGTCAATCATCCCCGGGGCAACTGCGTTCACCGCAATTTCCGGGGCGAGCGCCTTCGCCATCACTTTGGTCAACATGTGCAGCGCGGCCTTTGATGAGCAATAGTGCGCATGGGTGGCCCAAGGCCGCAAGCCGCCGAGTGATCCCATATGTATGATCTTCGCTTCCAGCTTCCCTGCGTTCTTGCCCCGGCTCCGGCGCATCCACTTGAGCGCTTCGCGTGAGACGAGGAACGGCGCGCGTGTATTGGAGGCGAAGATCGCATCCCATTGCCGAACCGTAAGCTTATCGAACTCGGCAGTCTCATAGTTAGCGGCGTTGTTCACCAGGATATCGATGCGTCCCAGTTCCCGGCCAACTTCTTTCATTATGGTGCGCACACTGGTCTCGTCGGTGACGTCACATCGAAAAGCGAAAGCGCGAACACCCAGACCGCACAGGTCGACCACCGTTTCCCGCGCCTCGCGCGCTGAATGGTGGAAGGTGATAGCGACGTCTGCTCCAGCTTGGGCCAGAGCCAGAGCCGATGCGCGGCCCAGGCGCCGCGCCGCTCCGGTAATCAGTGCGGTCTTGCCGCGGAGAGGTTTTGAGTTTAGGACCAGCATGCATGGATTCTACCGCCTCGTTCCGATGCGAGACGGCCGTGCCTGCCGAATGCCATAACGATATTGTGTCTCAGGCAGAGTTTCCTTCTGGAAACCTGCTCTGTCACGCGCTAAAATCCTCCCCGCGATGTCGGAATTGCGCAGTGTCGTGGTGTATTCCCGGAAGGGATGCCACCTGTGCGAAGTGGTGAAGGAAAGCCTTGCTAAACTGTCCCGCCGCGGAGGGTTCACCTGGAGCGAAATTGATGTTGACGCCAACCTCGAACTTCGCCGCCAGTTCAACGATGAAGTTCCCGTAGTATTCATCGATGGCCGCAAAGCCTTCAAGTATCACATGAACGAGCAAGAATTCCTCAGGAAACTCGCCAGCTAGGCCTCTGCCCTCTGTTCCCCTCTGACACACCCGTGTTTCGCGTGACGCACGGGAAGGTTACATCGGGGGATAAGTCCAGCCGATTCAGTCACTGAATTCAGGCATCTTGCCTGCAAGTTCAGGAGCAGCCGTTTCCAAAAACAGGAGGAATCGCTTGCTCCGCCAAATTCTCGCCCTGGTCTTCATTTTCGTCTGCACCACGATTGCCTGGATGATTCTCGGCGCAACGATTTTTTCGCGCACATATGGCGCCAATCAGCAACTGCAAGGCCGTGTAGCTTCTACCTGGGGTAGTGCGCAAGAACAATCTCCACCAACAGCACACTACGCAATCACCGAACAAACCGACTCGACCACGGTCGAGAACGGAAAGTTGGTCGTCCACAATGAGAAGATCGAACGCCATATTCCGCTCCCGCTCGAATCTACGCGCATTCGCGTAAATATCCATCTGGATCCAAGGCAGAAAGGACTGCTTTGGTACAGCACCTACACCGTGGACTTCGGCGGAGAGTACGTATTCCGCAACCCCACGGAGGAGCCACAGAATGTGTCGTTCCGCTTGAACTTCCCTGCGCAGAAGGCGATCTACGATGGACTGCAAATGAAGATCGACGGTCAACCTGTGCCGCTAGCAACCGATGATCAAGGCACCGTCGGCCAAGCTCGGATACCTCCCCAGTCGATGGCCAAACTCCAGGTGGCCTACCGTTCCCAGGGTCTCGATTCCTGGCGCTATAAGCTGGCCGACGGCATTGCACAGGCGCATGATTTTCAGCTGGTTATGCAAACCAACTTCAACGATATCGACTTTGCAGATGACACGCTCTCTCCGACTTCGAAGCTGCTCGCGGACGGGGGTTGGCAACTCACGTGGCAGTACAGCAACCTGGTCTCCGGATTCCAGATCGGCATGACCATGCCCGAGAAGCTGCAACCAGGACCACTAGCTGGAGAGATCAGCTACGCGGCGCCCGTGTCGTTGTTCTTCTTTTTCTTTTTGATGTTCATCATCACGACCCTGCGCGACATCGATCTCCACCCGATGAATTACTTTTTCCTGGCGACGGCTTTCTTCGCCTTTCACCTGTTACTCGCCTATCTGGTGGATCACATTTCGATACACGCCGCCATGGTAATTTCGTCCGTTGTATCTGTTCTGCTGGTCGTAAGCTATTTGAGACTGGTTGTGGGATTGCGCTTCGCTGCGCTGGAGGCCGGGACCGCACAACTAATTTATCTCGTGCTGTTTTCCTACGCGTTCTTCTGGCGAGGTTTCACAGGGCTTTCGATCACAATCATCGCAGTCATCACGCTGTTTGTCGTGATGCAGGCCACCGGGCGCATTCGCTGGTCTGAGCGGTTTGCGGCGCGATCACACAAGCCGCTGCCGAACAGCTTTTAATTCTGAATGGTACGCGGAGAATCTTCCGTTTCGGGCGATCTTCTCCGTGTACCTTCTTGTCCTTTGCGGTTGTAAATTTCAACATTAACTCTTCCCCGCAGGTACTTTTCTTCTTACTGCGCGCTGCTTTTCCGCTACAATCCTTCCCGGCATGTTGCGCTCGCGACTCTACGCCGATCCGCACAACCGGTTTCTTCACGAACTCGTAATCGATTCCTGCCGTCGACATGGGCCCAAACCAGCGATCGTGGATTGCTCCTGCGGGCGACGGGTCACTTATGCTGAGTACGGAGACACCATTGAGACTCTTGCGCGCGGCTTGGGCGCTGCCGGAGTGCAACCAGGGGACGTAGTAGCTATCTTTCTCTTCAACTCCTGGGAATTCTGCGCGACCTTTCACGCTACCCAACTTGCGGGAGCCATCCCAACGCTGCTGAATCCGACGTATCGCGAGCGGGAAGTACGGTACCAACTGGAAAACTCCGGAGCAGTGGTGCTGATCACCGACGCTCCGAATGTCGCAGGGATGAATTTCGCTGGATTGCCAAACCTGCGACGCATCTATACGACCCGAGCAGCGTCTGCTGGCGCGGAAACCTTCCAGAACTTGCTGCGGCCCGTCTCTGTGGGGATGCCAGCACCGCAAGCTTCCTCTGAACAGACTCTGGCAGCGCTGCCCTACTCGAGCGGAACGACCGGACTTCCCAAGGGTGTCATGCTCTCGCACTACAACCTGGTCGCCAATATCTATCAATTGCTGGGGCCGGATGCGACCGAATTGAACTCGGCTGACAATATTCTCTGCTGCCTGCCCCTGTATCACATCTACGGCTTGAATGTGATACTGAATCCCGCGCTCCTGCTCGGCGCAAAGCTAGTGCTGGTGCCTCGCTTCCACGTTCAGCAACTCACGCAACTTATGGTCGAGGAAGAGATCTCCATGATGCCTCTGGTTCCTCCGGCCATCAATGCTCTCTGCCAGGCAGCGGAGGCCGGCCAGTTTCCGCGCGATCATCGAGTGCGCTGGGTGAAGTCGGGAGCGGCACCACTCGCGCCCGATCTTCCCCGCCGTTTCACCGCACTCACAAATATTCTTGTGTGCCAGGGATATGGGATGACTGAGGCTTCTCCGGTTACGCATGTGGGTTTTCTCGGCCCCGCTCTTTACCGACCGGACTCGATTGGTCATCCTCTCGCCCAAACCGATTGTCGCGTGCTGCTGCAATCGGAGATTGATTCCTCCGAAACTCCCGATCAGCTTACGGAAGCGCCGTCGGGCAGGCCCGGAGAGCTCGTTATGCGTGGCCCACAGTTCATGTTGGGTTACTGGAGAGAGCCCGGAGCAACAGCCGCTGTCTTGCGTGACGGCTGGTATTGGTCGGGTGATATCGTCACCCGCGACCGCGAAGGCTTTTATCGCGTCGTGGACCGCCGGAAGGAGATGATCAAGTTCAAGGGCTTCGCCGTAGCGCCGGCAGAGGTCGAATCTGTTCTGCTCGAGCATCCAGCAGTGAAAGAGTGCGGAGTGGTAGGGCGCGCCTGCGATGAGGCAGGTGAAATCCCGGTTGCATTCGTCGCTTTGCGAAACGGATTCGTAGAAAGCGGCAAACTGCAGCAGGAATTATGCTCATTTGTGGCAGATCGCCTCACACATTACAAGCAGCCGCGCGAGGTTCACTTTGTTGCAAGCATCCCCAAGACTCCATCCGGCAAGATTCTCCGCCGCGAACTGCGCAAGCAGTTCTCCCGCAGCGCCGAATTCTAAAGATTAGGGCTACGCTGTTGCTGATTTGGGTGACGCTCGCCGCACAAGTTGCCTCTGCAGGAGTGAGCCTTGGCAACTTTCTGTTTGGTATCCTACGTAACCTCTACTGCGCCATGAACTTCCGAGCACTTGACCATTTTTTTTACAAGGTCTAAATTTCCGCGCAATGTTGTCCCATTCTTTCCTCATCCGAGGATAGAAATTCACCTGGGGCTCCCATCACTCCCATAGCGCTGTTCCCTTCGCGGTGGGGCGCGGGACCGGTTTCGTTGTGGCCGGCTGGCAGCTTGATTCGAACAGTGGATAGACCCCGCGCCACTCCGTAACTGTGCCGCACGCACAGGCACAAGTGTGTCCATCCCCTGGAGGTTGTCCATGAAGTGTCGAGAGATCTCCGCTATTGCTTTCTGCCTTGCTGCAGTTCTCCTTGCGAGTTTGGATCTCTCCGCGCAAAATGACCCCGGACCACGTACCGGGCCTGCGGCCGCAGGCAGTTCGTTCCCAACCTTGAGCGGGGATGAGCAGGCGCTGTTCAACCAAGCATTGCAGGTGCTACAGGAAATTGATTCCGTCTCTGGCACGATCGCCGGGGAGCCCGGTTCGGGCCTTGGCCCTGCGTTCAACGGCAATAGTTGCACGCAGTGTCACGCGCAACCAGCCCCGGCCGGCAGCAGCCCCGGACTCAACAGTCCACAAAACTCGATCCAAAATCCGCAGATTGCGCTGGCGACTTTGGACGGGGCGACGAATGCAGTCCCCTCGTTCATTTCTGCGAACGGGCCCATGCTCGAAGCACGGTTCATAAGAAACGCAGACGGCACACCCGATGGCGGTGTCCACGATCTCTATACGATCCGAGGCCGTTCGGATGCGCCGGGCTGCAATCTTTCGCAGCCAGACTTTGCAACTGCGCAGTCGCAAAACAACGTGATCTTCCGCATTCCAACACCGATATTCGGTCTGGGACTGGTGGAAGCGACTCCCGATCAGGCCCTGATCGACAACCTGAACTCGACGGCGGCAGCCCGCGCGTCGCTTGGCATCGGTGGATCATTCAATACCAGCGGCAACGACGGCACCATCACGCGCTTCGGCTGGAAAGCACAGAACAAATCACTGCTCATCTTTTCCGGAGAGGCATACAACGTGGAGATGGGCGTAGCCAACGAGCTATTTCCGAACGAGCGCAGCGCAGTGGCGGGCTGTGTGTTCAATAGCAGCCCCGAAGACAGGACACACATGTTGAGCGAAGGAGGAAGCAGCACCGGCACGGCATCCGAGATGTCATCGGACGCCGTTAACTTCGCGCTATTTGCTCGCCTCTCGGCTGCGCCCACTCCGGCGGCACCGACTTCATCGACGCAGAAAGGAGCAGCCCTGTTCTCGTCTATCGGTTGCTCACTCTGCCACTCCCCAACGCTCACGACCGGGCAATCGCCATATACCGGCATGTCTAACGTGCGCTACCACCCGTACTCGGATTTTGCCCTGCACAAAATGGGCAATGATCTGCAAGATGGCATCACACAGGGCGCGGCCAAAGGCAACCAATTCCGTACAGCTCCGCTGTGGGGACTTGGCCAGCGGCTGTTCTTCCTGCATGACGGGCGCACCACCTCTCTTATTCAAGCCATCCAGGCCCACAGCGGCACCGGATCTGAGGCCAACAAGGTCATCAACAACTACAACCGGCTGAAGGCATCGCCGAAGCAGGACTTGTTGAATTTCCTGCGCTCGCTCTAGCCACCGCACCCTACCGGATCGCGGAGGATTCGCCCTCCGCGATTCGGACCATGGTCGTCGTCGGTTGGCCTGTGGTTCGCTAGGCCAGATCAGAGGTCAAAGTTTCGATGAAATTCATGGAACATAGGGATGGCCCGACGCGTATCTCTCCATAGAAAGTAGATCGGATCACAGATCCCGGAGCACAGCGGGAAGGAGATACGAACATGGAAGGACTCACCGGCTTTGCGGCAGTTGTCATGTTTCTGGCATTACCTCTGGCGGCCATTGGGATGTACACCTTTTACCGCGTGCGGAAACTGCGCACCGACGAGCGACTGGCCGCGATGCAGAGGGGCGTAAATATCCCCATGGAAGCCGAGCTTTCAGAATCGGCGAAATCCCGGCGGTATGGCATTCTGCTCGTCGCCGGAGCGGTTGGATACATGATGGCCTTCACCATCGTGGCGCGTTACGAACCCGATGCGATGATCGCCGCGGCCTTTGGGGCAATCCCCTTCACACTGGGCTTGGGATATTTCCTTGATTCGGCACTGATCCGTCGCGACCAGAAAGCGTCATAAGAGCCGGTCGCGTCCCAGCCTTATCGGCGCTGTAGCTTCGCCTTCAACAGCGTTTGGAGCTGATCCTCGCGGCCTGCGGGGATCGCTCTTTTTGGCAGGGTCCAGAACGAAGGTCCGGTCGTCTGCAAGAGAAGAATCGTTGGAGTTTCTTGATAGAAGGAAAAATCCGTCCAAGGGTTCTGCCGCCGCAGGCGCCCGTGCCTAATATCGATTCCGCGGTGGCTTACGCAGATGCGGCGCTCCACGTCGAGGCGGTTGAGAAACCGGTTCAGTTGCTTCATTCCGGGCTGCTCAAGTAACACATACACGTTCAGAATCAGCATGCCCATCCAGAAGATGGCGGTTCCAGGGTGACGCTGCCACCATGCAGCCCAGTTCGTGCCTATGAGGTACGGCATGAAACCGGCGAACACGGCTCCCATGCCGAATATCAAGCGCCTAGGGGCCTTATTTCCAATGGTATTACTTATACATTTACGGATTGCAGTTGCTTCATCGAGTTCTTCCGGTCTCAGAAAGAAACGCAGCTCGACGACCTCTCTCGGATCTAAACCATTTAGATCGTTCGCATCTTGCGCGGTAGAGACCGCTGCCATCATCCCCGCTTCCTTTGCCAGCTTCTGCGCTAGACCGTCCACTTTGCCCTCCCGAGAGTGCCCTAGGAAGACATTGTCGGAACCGGTTCCCGGGCTCGCAAGTGACTTGTGTAATGGAGCGGAGACCTGATCGGATCGGGGTGCTTATTCCCCAGTGAGAAATTTGTATTGGCGATCGTTGAGCGGCACAACGCTCAACCGTCCCTGTCGCACGAGAGGAGATTCCGAGAATACGTCGCTGGCCTTGGCTTCTGCCAAGGTGACAGGTTTGGATAACGGCTTGCCAACCTTGATCTTGACCTGCGGATTTCGTTGATCGGATGCATCGACGGAAACCACCATCGCTGTACCCACCGCGGCTTTCTCATCGCCAGTGTGATAGATCACCAGTCGGTCGTCCGGCTTCATGCGAGCCAGGTTCTTCAGCGCAACCGGGTTTGAGACACCGTCCCAAATCGTGGACTTTTCACGCTCGAGATCGGCAAATGAATAAGTCGAGGGTTCAGTCTTCAGTAGGTAATCCATGAGATGTTGAATTCCGTATTTCTTTAATTTGGCTTCTTGTCTTTCTGATCTGAGGGCGCAGCATCCTGCTTCGGGGCAGCGTTCGCGTCATTCGGACGATCGTCGTAAACCGAGAATTGCCCCTGCGGGCGTTTTAGCTTGATTGTGATTTCGGTCCTTGGCTTCTCGACCTCAAAGTCCTCACCGTAGGTCTGGAATCCGTGTGCCAGGACCTGCACGCGCAGCGCGCCGTACGGAACCCCGTCAAGATCGCACTTCCCTTCCGGACTGGTCTTTAGTTCCAGTCCGCCGCGCTGCTGTTTGCCCTTTTCATTAACCGGATGCAGTATGACCGCGGCATTCCTCACCGGCTTGCCGTTGTCATCTTTGATTACCGTGAAATAAAGCCAGGAGGTGGGTCCTTCGTCTTTGTCTTTCTGAGCGAAGCCGGGCATCGCAAGCGTGGCGAACAGTATTGCTGCCCCAACCAGATACTTGTTCATGCGAATTATTTTATTCGGGTCCCGGAGTGCTGTCATCTGCGTGCACTGGCTTCCTGCTCATGCGTTGTTTCTTCGCGAATTCTGCGGCAAAGCTTTAAACGCAAATATCGCAAAAACCGCGAGAGTCCGCGAAGCAAATCTCAAGTCCAGTCAGAAAGCGCCGCTCTTTTACAATGGCAGAAGTGAAGACTTGGGACGTCATCATCATCGGCGGAGGCATCATCGGCCTCTCGCTGGCGATCGCGCTGAGGAAGCGTGGCGCCAGCGTGCTGGTGGTCGAGCGCGGCGAGCCCGGCCGCGAAGCTTCTTATGCGGCGGGCGGCATGTTGGTTGAGACTAGCCCTGAGATTCCCGCACCACTTCAACCCTCGGCGATCGCCAGCGCTCGTCTATATCCCGGGTTTGCCCATGAACTGGAAATCGAATCCGGCAAAACGGTGGACCTGCGGGATGCTGGCGCGATTGTCATTCCTTCCCCAGAACATGTTTTCGAGCTTCCGGGCTTCACCACTGGGAGCCTCCTGCCAAGACCGCTCGCCGAATTGGAGCCAGCTCTCTCCGATACCGAGAGTACGGCGTTTTACTTAAAGGAGCGCAGCGTTGATCCCCGTGCACTCACGGTTGCTGCGGCCAAAACCGCAAGATCCCGAGGAGTCGACTTCTCATCGGGCGACGCGGTCACGGCGGTGGATCTTTCGAAGGGCTGCGCTGTTGGCGTGACCACGACCAAGACTTCTTTTTCCGGATCGAAAATTGTAAATGCCGCGGGTTGTTGGTCCGGGCAGATTTCGCCACTTCCTCTACCTACGCGGCCGGTTAAAGGACAAATGCTTTGCCTGCTGATGCACCCTCAGAATCTGCTCAGGCATGTGATTCGTACCTCCGATGTCTACCTCATTCCGCGCAGCGACGGGAGGCTGCTCGTGGGCGCCACCGTCGAAGAAGCCGGTTTCGATAAGCGCACAGATCTGGCGACGATTCAGCGGCTGCATCGCGCCGCCCTTGATCTGGTGCCGGCCCTGGAAGATGCGAGGATCCTTGAAGGCTGGGCCGGTCTCCGTCCGGGAACGCCTGACAATTTGCCAATCCTTGGCCCGACTGATGTACCCGGCTACTATGTTGCGACAGGCCACTTCCGCGACGGGATTCTGCTAGCTCCCATCACCGCCCAACTTATGGCTGACGTCATCGAAGGCCGGACGCCAGCGCACGACTTGCGGCCATTTTCACTATCGCGGTTCGTTTGAACTTTAGGGCGATCCCACTCCGGGTCTCCTCTGTGCCCTCGGTGGTGAACGATTTTCGCTCGCGCTATACTGATTCGTTTCCTCGGAGCCCAAACCCGCAATCCCGCGATGCCCATCGAGATTCAGATCGTCCAATACGAAAGGACACACCATGGCCTCTCCTGCAGTGGATTTTGCCCGCAGTAATCAGCAGCGTTTCTTGAATGAACTCAAGGATCTTCTCCGCATCCCCAGCGTCAGCACTCTTGAAGAACATAAGCCCGACATCCAGAAGGCCGCCGACTATGTCGCCAACGAATTGCGGCGCATTGGCATGGAAAATGTCGAGGTCATCCCGACTAAAGGCCATCCACTCATTTACGCCGATTGGCTGCATGCAAGCGGTAAACCAACCGTGCTCATGTATGCACACTACGACGTCCAGCCCGCCGAACCGCTCGACGAATGGCACTCCCCTCCATTTGAGCCCACGGAACGGAATAACAACATCTACGCACGTGGGGCCGTCGACGACAAGGGCCAACTCTGGATGGAAGTCAAAGCCCTCGAGGCTCTCATGCAAACCGGCGGAGGCAAGCTGCCTATCAATGTGAAAGTCCTCTTCGAAGGCGAAGAAGAAGTAGGCGGCGAATCGATCGCCGAATACATCCGCAAGCAGAAAGCCAAGCTGAAAGCCGATTTCGCGCTGGTCTGTGATACCGAACTTTTTGCTCCCGATCTTCCCACTCTCTGCGTCGGACTGCGCGGTCTCGTCTACACCGAGATTGAAGCTTATGGCGCCAAGACCGATCTCCACTCCGGCATGTACGGAGGCGCGGCACCGAATCCTTTCTTCGCGTTGATCGAGATGATCAGCAAAATGAAGGATTCCAAGGGCAAGGTCCTGATCCCCGGCTTCTACAAAGGCGTGAAAGCCCCCACCGCCGCCGAGTTAAAGGCGTGGAAGCGTCTTCCCTTCAATGAAGAGCACTACCGCAAGACCGAAGTTGGATCGAAGGTCCTGACAGGCGAGTCGGGGTTTTCCGTCCTGTATCGCACTTGGGCGCGTCCGACGCTGGAAGTGCACGGCATGCCAGGAGGCTTCATTGCAGATGGCGCCAAGACGGTGATCCCTGCTAAGGCTAAGGCGAAAGTCTCGATGCGTCTGGTCCCCAACCAGGATCCCGATGACATCCTCAAGAAGTACCTGGCTTTCGTAAAGAAGCACACGCCCAAGGGAATCGAAACCAAGGTGAAAGTCTGGAGCAAAGGTCCGGCGTGCGTTGTCAGCACTGACAACGAGTACATTGAAGCCGCGACAGAAGCTTTGCACGACACGTTTAAGAAAGATACGGTTTTCATCCGGAGTGGCGGATCGATTCCGATCGTTACCGACTTCCAGGACGTCTTGAAGATCCCCAGCGTCATGATGGGCTTTGGCCTGCCCGACGACAATCTCCACGCGCCCAACGAGAAGTTCCACATCCCAAACTTCTACCGAGGGATCGAAACGATTTGCAGATTCTTCGAGAAGCTCGGCTAGTGGTTTAGCAGTGGGCAACAGACAAGCGCCCTTCGGGGCGCTTTTTCATTTACCAAAGATAGCTGTTCAGCTAGTCGATCGGTCCCAATCCACATCGCCAGCGGCATCGATCGGATTGCCCACCAACATCGTTGCTGCACCCCGGCCAAGCGTCTCGGGGCTGTGCGACAGAAGCCAGTACATGTAGGCAATGCCGATAAAGAGTAGCCCTGCGAATATATATGGAGTGATGTTGACCGGCCAGTCAGGTATTGGATACACGGTCACGAAGAACACTGGCACGAGCGCGATCGTTCCCATCCATGGCACGACGGCGTGGCGCCAAACGCTGAATTGATCGGGCAGTTCTCGTCGAACATAGACCGTCAAGGCTAGATTCGCCATCGCGTACAGAAGAATCGCGGCCAAGGTGGCGATGGTCCCCAGAAAACCAAAAATGTCGCTGGGCTTCAGCAACAATCCGACGAGTAGCACTGGCACCAGTCCGCAAATCTGGAGGAATCCGATCGCGAACGTGGGAGTTTGATGTTTTGCATGAATTCTGCCGAATGCAGTCGGAATCGTTCCCGTCTGCCCCATCGTATACATCACTCGAGAAGCCGCATTCGTGCACGCCAGCCCAGCGCCTACTGCGCTATTCGTGATGGCAAGGACAACCAGCCACCACGCAGCTCCCCACAATTTGTGACCCAGGGCGTAATAGGGATTGGCATCGGACGCGAAGGCATCCATGTTGCCAGTACCCCAACCGATGGCGCTGGCATAGGACGCGAATACGTAGAAAACTCCGATTGCCAACAGCGATAGGGTGACCGCCGAGGCAACAAACTTGCCCGGGTGGCGCGCTTCTTGCGCCAGTGGAGCGGGCGCTTCGAAACCGCTAAGCGCGAGGACCGAGAAGACCATCCCGGCAAGAATTCCCTCATAATGGTGCGGGGAGAGGGCCGGCCGCAGGGGCGCGGCGTAGCTGGACCCATGTCCCGGATGAAGCAGAAATGTGATCGCCAGTGCCAGCATGATGAGCATTTCGGCGCCTCCGAGCAGCGCCGTCGTGTGCAAGGAAAGCTGGACACCGTAGCAAGTAAAGAACCAAATCACGACAAAAGTCGCCACCGCGATGAGCCACCAGGGCACGCGAACACCTAATCCGCTCTGCAGCGTATCGGAGAGAAGGTATCCGAGAAAACCGCTCGAGGCCGCAGGCCCGAGAATGTCGTAGATCAGATAACACCACGTGGCGACGAAGCCCATGCGACTCCCCAGCCCACGCGTAGCGAACGAGTAGTAGCCTCCGCTTGAGGGCATGTAGCGCGAGAATTCCGCCACTGTGTTGGCGATGAACAAGCAGACGATAGTGGTCAGCAGAAACGATATCGGCATCGCGGGACCCGCTTTGGCAGCAATGATCGGGAATGTGAACACCACGTTGGTCGCAGGAGCTATATGCGTGATGCCGTGGAAGACGAGTTCGGGCAGGCCAAGCGCATTGCGGCGCAGTTGGGGGCGTGCCGTCGTGTCTCTGAGCTCAGAACTCTGCAATCGGAACTCCTTTGGGGAGGCATACCTTGTAGCTCGTCTTCAAGCGTGCGAAAGAATACATCGAGTGTGACACAACCGTACATGGGAATTTCCTGCGTGCCGGTTCCCTTGGGCAAAATTGCCCCTGGGCGGAAGCCGCCGAGAAGAGCAAAGCGCTTGCCGAATTTGGCCGGCGGGCGGTTCCTCCGAACGTCTCGTTGAAGGCCAGGTAAAATCGGGTGTGCTTGTCGTCAGGCGGTCGGAATCCGGTGGCTTCCCTACATCCAGTTGGGTGCGAAGATCCTGGCGTGAGAGCATTATGCGATCCACAGTGTTTGTTATTGCGCTTTTGCTGGCGGCTGTGCTGCGACTGCACGCTTCGGACTACAAGTATCTCCGCATCGGCAGCGAGCGCGACATCGCAACTCAAGCCATCCCCGGCTATGCGTTGATGGGCGGAGGCTCCGACCTGGATGAAGCCTTCCGCTTCCTGTGCTCGAAAGGAGCGGGCGGAGACTTTCTGATCTTGCGCGCCGCAGGAGACGACGACTACAACCCCTACGTGAATTCACTTTGCAAGATGAATTCCGTGGCGACACTGATCATCCCGAGTCGCGATGCCGCAAATGATCCGAGAGTAGTTGACATCATCGCGCACGCAGAAGCTGTGTTTATCGCGGGTGGAGATCAGGCACGTTATATCAACTGGTGGCAGCACACGCCGGTTGAGGACGCCTTGAATGCCCACATAGCGGCCGGAAAGCCCTTGGGTGGAACGAGTGCCGGGCTTGCAGTCATGGCAGAGTACAGCTACTCTGCCCAGGGAGACGCGCCTGACGATCCCGATTTGAGCTCCGCTCAGGCTCTGGCAGATCCGTACTTCAGCCGCGTCACCGTGCGCCGCGATTTCCTGAAGATCACCCTTTTGCGCAATACGCTGACTGATTCGCACTTCGCCAAGCGTGACCGCATGGGCCGGTCTCTGGTCTTTCTGGCGCGCATCGTCCAGGACGGATGGTCGGCAAGGCCCCGCGAGATTGCCGTTGATGAAAAGAGCGCAGTCTTGGTCGACAGCGATGGCGACGCTCGGGTGATCGGCCCCGGCAAGGGAGCCTATTTTATGGAGGTCCAAGCCGCGCCTTCTGTCTGCCGCGATGGAACTCCCTTAACCCTCCGTGGCGTGACGGTCTATCATGCGCGGCGCAATACGCGCTTCAACCTGAGCACGTGGAACGGATCTGGCGGAAACTCCTACTCACTCTCGGCGGAGAAAGGAAGAGTCAGCAGCACACAAGCAAACGGGGCTACCTACTAGAGAACCTATATGGGCAGAACCGGAGCTGTGGAGTATTCCGCGAGGTCGGTCTACGCTCCCAGCAACTCGTCAAAACTAGATTGCACCGAGCCATCCTTTGCGCTAGCCTTATTCTG
>Ga0335077_10006787_pt1 | contig 14160 bp, 13 predicted proteins | sample Lox_Sample_31_FD_207151 | JGI IMG/M metagenome (GOLD analysis project Ga0335077, IMG submission 207151) | Soil microbial communities from Loxahatchee National Wildlife Refuge, Florida, United States - Lox_Sample_3.1 | ecosystem: Environmental > Terrestrial > Soil > Wetlands | place: USA...
CCGGCCTGCCGCCGCGTGATACCACGGCATGGATGCGGTCGGGAAGCGCAGCTGCAGCCCTGAGCGCCGCCGCTGCGCCCGTGCTGGCGCCAAAATAGCCGATGGCCAGTTCGCGCAATCGCTGCTGTCGCCCGAGCCAGTCCGTGGCGCTCACCAGCCGGCGCGTCAGTAATTCGATGTCAAAACGCGTTTCGTAATCGCGATCCTCCGACTCGGTCAGCAGATCGAACAGCAGCGTGGCCAGCCCCTTTTCGTGCAGCGCGCCGGCAACCATGCGATTGCGGGGCGAGCGGCGGCTGCTGCCGCTGCCGTGCGCGAACAGGACGATACCGGTGGCGCCGGACGCGGGCATGTACAGATCGCCCGCGTGCATGGCGTTGTCGAGTGGAATACCTACGCTGGTTTCTGTCGGCGCCGTCATGCGGCCGCCCCCGCCGCGGGAGTGCCGGCAAGGATCGCCACGACCTCTTCGTCCGTGACCTGCCTGAAATCGTCGTAATACGCCCCCACCGCGCCCAGAAAATACTCCGGCGTGCCGACCGCGACGAAATCATCAACCATGCGCGACAGCCGGCCGGCAGTGTCACGCGGGGCCACGGGGACCGCCAGCACGAGGCGTGACGGTTTGCGCCGCCGCGCGTCCTTGATGGCGGCGGTCACGGTGAGGCCAGTCGCGATTCCGTCGTCCACCACGATGGCCACCCGGCCCTCGGCCGTGACCCCGGGCCGGTCACCGAGATAGCGCCCATGCCGTCGCTGCGCCTCCTGCCGTTCCGCCACCACCGCCCGCCGGTACCAGTCCTCGTTCACCCCTTCGACCTCCTGGGGATTGGCGGCCAGTTCTCCGGTTTCGGTGACGGCGGCGATAGCGTATTCGGGATTGTCGGGGTGGCCGATCTTGCGGGCAATGATGAGATCCAGCGGCATGTCGAGTGCGCGCGCCACTTCGGCGCCCACAGGCACGCCGCCGCGCGGCAGGGCAAAGACCACACCCTCCTTGCCCCGATATTTCTGTAATAGAGCAGCGAGACGGCGTCCCGCATCGGCCCGATCTTTGAAACGCATGAGGCGATTTTCCGCTGGATGATTTTCAGTATAACGGCGTGACGAACCCCGACATTGATTTGAATCAATCCGGCGGTGGATCCCGGCGGAGCCGGTCCGGCGGGCACCCCCCCCGCTAACGCCACTCTGCCGCCAGTGAACCGTCGGACGCAAGCCGAAAACGGGTGCCAAACCGGCGCCCCTCGCGGTTCAGCATCGCCTCGAGCCAGTGCATGTCCTCCCCACCCGTGCGATTCACCCGAAAATGGCGAATCTGCATTGGCGTCAACGACAGTTGCCGCAGCCGTCCGGTGCCGGGATCGAAGGTGGGGAAATACATCAGTGTAAGATCGGAGCGGTACGATTCGTAGCCGCCGATGCCCTCGTAGTCATTAATAAAGTCGCCGCAGCCGTAGAGAATGAGCTTGTCGCGATAAACCTCGATGGCCTTGGGGTGGTGAGATGAATGGCCGTGGACAATGTCCGCACCCGCGACATCGATCAGGCCGTGAGCGAACTCCATCTGGTCCCGCGGCACGTCGTAGCCCCAGTTGTCGCCCCAGTGCAGGGACACCACGACAACGTCGCTGCTGCGTTTCACGCTGGCGATTCGCCGGCGGACGTCCTGTAGCGACCTGGAGGAAAAATCGTCCAGCACATTCACGCCGGGCCGATTTTCCGTGGCGAGCCATGCCGGAAATACGCCGGCAGTGCCGCTGCCGAAGGCGAAGACCAGCACGCGGCTGCCTGACGGCAGCTCGAAGACGGCCGGCGCCGATGCCTCGGTCCAGTTGCGTCCTGCACCGGGTGTCTTGATGCCGGCGGCATGCAACACTGTCAGGGTCTCCTCAAGACCCTCGATTCCCCAGTCCATGACGTGATTGTTGGCGAGGCCGCAGCAATCAATCCGCGCCGCCGACAGGCACGGCACGTTCGCCGGATGCATGCGGTAATGGATGCCCTTGCCGCGCCATGCGGAATCGCTCGTGGTCACTGCGGTTTCGAGATTGATAATCCGCACCGCCGGCTGCCGGCGTTCGAGTTCGGCCAGCGCATCGCCCCAGATGTAGGCAAAGTCCACGGGATGCTTGATCGGCCCCGTCGCCTCCTCCGCCAGTTCGAGATAGCCGAGCGCGGAATGCATATAGAATTCATGCAGGCGCGGGTTGCCGGGATGTGGCAGGATTTGATCGACGCCGCGGCCGGTCATCACGTCGCCGCACAGAAACAGCGTCACATCCTTCGTTGATTCCGCCGCCGCCATCGCCAGCGCCGCGCGCGTCAGCAGGCCGCCGAGCAGCGCGCGCCCGGCCATGGCCAGAAAACGCCGGCGATCTCCAGAGATGGGTCGGTGAATTCGATCACGACCCTTCATCCGCGCTGCCGGGAGCGTCCCCGGCCTATCCCTTGATACATATGAGTGGCTCGACGCGGGCGATCTTGCGTGCCAGCCCCGCTGCATCGGCGGCATCCACCACCGCCGATACATCTTTATAGGCCCCCGGCGCTTCTTCCGCGACGCCCCGTCCCGAGGGGCTGCGGATCAGGATGCCGCGCCCCGCCAGTTCGTCGATCACCTGGCGGCCCTTCCACGTGCGATAGGCCTGATGGCGGCTCATGGCCCGCCCGGCCCCGTGGCAGGCGGAACTGAAGGACAATTCCTCGGACGCCGCAGTGCCGGTCAGCACGTAGGATCCGGTGCCCATGGAGCCGCCGATCAGAACCGGCTGCCCGGCGGCGCGCAGCGGCTCCGGGATGTCGGGATGTCCCGGCCCGAAGGCGCGCGTGGCGCCCTTGCGATGGACGAACAGTTCTCGGGAAACGCCGCCGATCCGATGCGTTTCGACCTTGCAGGTATTGTGGGAGACGTCGTAGAGCAACGGCATGCCCGCCCGCGGCAGAACCTCGGCAAACGCCTCGCGCACCAGATGTGTCAGGATTTGCCGGTTGGCCAGCGCGCAATTGATGCCGGCGCGCATCGCGCCGAGATACCGCTGGCCGACTTCCGAATTGATCGGCGCGCAGGCGAGTTCGCGATCGGGAAGCCGGATGCCGTAATCGCCCGCCGCGATCGTCATGTGCTTCAAGAACTCCGTGCCGATCTGATGGCCGAGCCCGCGCGAACCGCAGTGAATCATGACCACGACGTCGCCCTGCTTGAGGCCGAAGACCCCGGCGACCGCCGCATCGTACACGGCCGTGACCTCCTGCACTTCGAGGTAGTGATTGCCGCTGCCCAGCGTCCCCATCTCATCGCGCTGGCGTTTTTTCGCGTGCAATGACACGTTGGCCGGTCTGGCGTGCCGCATCAGTCCGCGCTCTTCGGTGCGTTCGAGATCCGCCGCGGTGCCCCAGCCCTGCGCCACCGCCCACTGGGCGCCGCCGACGAGCATGGCGTCCATCTCCTCGGCATTGAGGCGGATGGCGCCGGTGCTGCCCATCCCCGCCGGGATGCGATGGTAGAGCATGTCGGCGAGTTCCTTCTGCACCGGCATGATGTCGGCGCGCAGAAGCCCGGTGTGCAGACAGCGCACGCCGCAGGAGATGTCGAAGCCTACGCCACCGGCGGACACCACGCCGCCCGCATCCGGATCGAACGCCGCCACGCCGCCGATCGGAAAACCGTAGCCCCAGTGCGCGTCGGGCATGGCGTAGGCAGCCTGCACGATGCCGGGCAGCGTCGCCACGTTGACCAGCTGTTCGTAAACCTTGTGGTCCATGTCCCGCACCAGCGCCTCCGAGGCATAAATGATCGCGGGCACGCGCATGTCCCCATGTGGGGCGATCTCCCATTCATGTTCTGACCGCCGCTTTAACAGGCCGAAATCCACGGTTCAAACGTCCACGACCGTCTGCGCCATCCATTCGCCGGCGGCGTCCCGGGAGACACGCAGGGCGGTATAGGTCGCGCCCTTGATTTCCACGGCCGGCCGGTGCCTCTCCATGTCGATGCGTTCACCCCACGCCCGCGCGTTCAGTTTGCCGCCGTCGATGCGAACGGCGAACCGGCTGAAAAGCATTTTGTTCACGGCCATCTCATAGACAAGGGCATTCAGCCATTCCGCGAACAGCAACTCATCGTTGGGCGCCTCGCAATAAAGTGCGACCTCGTCATGCGGCTCGACGGTATCGAGATCCACGATCACCGCCATCAGCGCCAGCGCCGCCTGCTCGAAGGCTTCGTCCCTGGTCGCCCCAAACCCACGCACGCCCATGTCGGCCTCATGCGGAAAATGCTCCCAATGGCCGGTCCCGGCCGGCGTCTTATTTTCAACTACATTCGTCATCGCGTGCTGCCCGTCCTGTCATTTGTTTGCATCGCATCCATGCGCTTGCCATCGCCTGTTCAAATCCGCGCTATTTACCTTCCCGCGCTTCTCAACCGGGGCGGCCGTCGGCGCGCGGACGCAGCAGCATGGGTGCATAGACGATCAAATAAATCAGAAACGCTCCCGCCCACAGACAGCTGGCTACATGGGTCATCGCCACAATGGTGGCCGCAGACAGGCCCACGGGGGTGATAATCCTCAGGATCGCGGCCAGCGAAATCATCAGATAGGCGATGGCGATGACCGGCCTGACCTTGAGCGGCCGGCCGGTGTGGCCCAGCGCCACCCGCGACATCATGCCGAGCGTAAAGGTGCCGATGGCGCCGGCGGTCAGTCCGTGGATGGCGTCCTGCCACCGCACCCAGTCCGTCAGCAATGCCGCCGCCTTCAGCAGCAGCCCGATCACCACCCAGGCGTAGCCGAGGTGCAGCACCCACAATATCGGCTGTCCCGCCGTCTTGATCGTCTGCCAGCCACGCATGCGCCAGGCATTGACCACGCCGGCCGCCAGCGCCGCCAGGCCCTGCGCCCCCGCCATGACGGGGGCGAACTCCAGCCCGGTCAACACCAGCATGGCGTACAACGACCAGCGGTCGGTCCAATTAGACTGGCGCGGCGGACTGCCGACCGCATTGGCGGTAAAGCTGGGCACGACGCGCCCGCCCATGACCACCATCAGCAGGGTCACCAGATCGATCGCCGCCTTGAGGCCCACTTCCTCGCCGATCGGAACCATCCGCATGCCTCCCAGATGGATCAGCATATCAACGGCGGCCAGCGCCAGCAGCACCCGCGGGAACAGGAAATTGCGCGCCTTTCCAGCGGCGACCAAGGATGGACGGATGGCCCATACCACCGCCGGAAAGAAAGCTGTGTCAACGATTGCGACCAGCCACGCCGGCAGCCATCCGCTCAGCAGCATCACCGCGCGGCCGGCAAGCCAGATCGCGGACAATGCCACCAGGATGCCGCCCCGCTGTCCCGGCACACCGGTCCAGTTCGGCACCGCTGTCAGCAGAAACCCCGCGATAACGGCGGCGGTGAAGCCAAAGATCATTTCGTGGCCGTGCCATACCGGCGCCGAGAAATGCATCGGCAGCGGCAGGACGGCGGCGTAGATCAGCGACCACAGCGGCATCCACACGACGGCGGCCAGCGCCGCGAGCAGAAAAAACGGCCGGAACCCCAAAGCCCAGACTGGATGCGCCCGAAAAGACATCAGCCGCTCATTTGAATTCCGCCGGCCTGTCCACGACCCGGATCGGCACGAGGTTGATCCCCTTCCTGGCAAGAAGACCGTTTGCCGTCCGCAATACCGCATCAAGCGGCACCTCGGTTGCATTGAAGGCAAAAGCGAGCGCCGCGTTTTCCGGTGAAACGCGCGTCGTGCCGGGATCCACCCCCGCTGTCGCTTCCAACGAGCGCACAATTTCCCGTTGCCGCGTTTCATCCGTCATCAGGCGGCCCTCGATGAGGCAATAGGCGATTGCGTGTCCCGCGGCCGCCGCCCTGTTCACCATCTCGTAGTCGTATACCGCCGCGATTTTATCCTCGACGCAGTGGCCGCAGCCGAAGGCCGGGCTGATGCCCGCGGAAATCAGCAGAGCAACGATGGCTGCGGGATGTCTCCGCACAATCGTCATTCCGCGCGTTCGCTTGATTCAGCCGCACCGCTGGCGGGTTTTGCGCCAGCCGGCGCGCCAAGATGTTCGTCGGACCAGTGGAAATATTTGATGTATTGCCGGATGTCGTTTTCGGACAGATTCTGATTCGGCATGGGGAAATTGTTCGCCTCCTTCAGGATCGCCTGCGCGTCGGGATCGGATTGCAGCATGGTCTCCGGCGATTTCAACCATTTCACCAGCCACTCGTCGCTGCGCCGCCGGGTGACGCCCGCAAGATCGGGGCCCAGCTTCCTGCCCTGGCCGATGGAATGGCAGACAAGGCATTTGCTTTCGAAATCCAGCTTGCCCTTCACCGCCTCCGGATCGTCTGGCGTGGCCGTGGCCGCCATATTGTGATGCTCGATGTCCTGCTTTTCCCCGGGCTTGCCGCCGGCGTCGATGAGGCCGATCGCGCCCTGCGAGGCATTGGCGAAATGGTGGTCCACCATGATGTACTGGCCGGCCTCCGGGATCATGAACTCGACGATGGCGCTGCTGGAGGATCCGAGCAGCACCGTCTGCATGCCGCGGAACTGGTTGTCGGGATTTCCGTCCATCCATACGCGATCGAAGATCGTGCCGACAACGTGGAAGCTCGAGGTCCTGCTCGGCCCGACGTTGAGCACGAACAGGCGCACACGCTCGCCCGGCCTGGCCTTCAGCGGTTTTCTCACCATGCCATTGTGCACGCCGTTGAACACGGTGTAGTTGGGCGTCGCCTTGCGCACGCTTTCGCCGTCGAGCACGTAGAGCGGTTCGCCGTCCACCTTGCGGTTCTCGGGATCGGGCCTGGCGTAGAACTCGCTCTGGATGACGACGTACTCGCGGTCCACCTTCGTGGGATAGCCCTCGCGCGGTTCGACAATGAGTGCCCCGTACATGCCCGAGGCGATGTGCTCCAGAATCATCGGTGTCCCGCAGTGGTACATGAAGACGCCCGGATAGTTGGGCGTGAATTCAAACTCCATCGTCTGCCCCGGTGCGATCGAGCGGTACTTGTCCTGCGGCGAGACCATGGCCGCATGAAAGTCCATTGAGTGCATCATGGGCGCGGCGGTCAGGCGCAAGCCGGGCGCCGCCTCGTCGCTGCGATTGGTCATGCTGAACTTGATGCGATCGCCGACGCGGGCGCGGATCGTCGGCCCCGGCACCTGATCGCCGAAGGTCCAGGCGCTGAATTTCACGCCGGGGGCGATTTCGATGATCTTATGCGTGGTGTCGAGCCGGACGCTCTTCACCGGCGAGGGATCGAGCGGCTTCAACTCGGCGCCGAAACTGAGCGCCGCGCCCTCGGCAAAGGCGCCGGTGTGGCGCTCCGATGTCACCCTGGCCGGCGCCGGTTTCAAGTCCATCCTGCCGGGGTCATAGGCGCTGGTCGCCGCAAACGGATTTTTTTCGCAGCCGGCGAGCAACAAAATTACCACTATGAACGAGCAGGCGAGACATGAAAGCAGGCGAGACGTGATCATGCGCGGTCCTCCATTCCTCCGAATGATGCCGGGTGTTGCACAGTCGACCAAACGACGAAAGCACGAGGCGACGGTGGCCCCGCAAGTTTAGGACAGATCATTCGGGATGTCCCGCGGAGTCGCGCCCGCCTGGCTTTGGGGCTTCCGGATCCCCGATGGGAGTTCCCGGGCTGCTTTTGAAACTATACAACCATGATGCTGTCTCACCTTGAGGTCAGGAAGACCGGGGCACTACGCCACGACACATATATATATGTATGCCCGAGCAAAGCACCGGCGGGGACGGGCTAGATGAACCGATCCTGAACGCGACCCGGCGGCCCGGAATCTGAAGAGCCGGCGACCCTTGATTTCATATCGCCGCATCCCCAATTCAAATTGAAGGACTGGCAGTCCAGCAGAGAGGTGAGCATGAAAAAGCTATTGTGGGTTATTCAATTATTCGCAGTCGTCGCCGTCTGCCCGGTAGCGGTACAGGCGGCATCACTGACGCCGGAGAATGTGGTGGTCTCGACCACTGACCAGGTTCTCCAGGTGCTGCGCGGGGCGGACGCCGGGGAAAACCCGCAATCGGCCTATGACACGATCGATCATTTAATCGTCCCGCATATCGACTTTCAGCAGATGTCGCAGAAGCTGCTCGGCGAGCACTGGAGCAGCGCCACCGCCGAGCAGAAGGAAAACTTCGTCACTGAGTTCCGCAAGCTGCTGGTGAAAACCTACGCGACGACTCTTCAACAGTATGCCAAGGAAAAGATCGCGTATCTTTCCGAGCAGGTGAAACAATACGCCAATGTCGCCACGGTGAGGAGCCAGGTGATCAAGGATGCGGGTTCGCCCGTTTCGATCGACTACCGGCTGCATCAGCAAAACGGGGAATGGAAGGTCTTCGATGTGGCGGTCGATGGCGTCAGCCTGGTGGCGAATTACCGCGTCATGTTTGATCAGGAAATCTCCACACTGGGGATCGACGGCCTGATCAGCACCCTGTCAGCCCACAATCAGCTGCTCTGAGGCTCATGCCGGCGAAACGGGCAAGGGCGAGCGAAGCCACGCCCTCCCGACGGCGATGATTGCCATCACCGCGAGAACCCCGTTGATCAACAAGGCCTCGCGCACACCAATCAGACTCACCGATACGCCGGTCAGCAGACTGCCAAGCGAGACGCCGCCACGCATGGCCAGCATGAACAGGCTGACGGTCTGACCGCGGATCCGCGCCGGCGCCGTGGCCTGCAACAGGGCATTCGCCGAAGCATTGCTCGCGGTCATCGACATGCCTGCAAACACGAAGACCGCCGGCAACCCCCAGGACCACGGATTGAGCGCAGCGAATACCAGAATCGCCCCATAGCCGGCTGCGGACCATGAACTGAGCGGCCGGCGATCGCGTTTCGGGTCGACCGCGAGCAGTCCGATGGCGCCGAGCAGGCCGCCGGCGCCAAAGGCGCCAATCGTGATGCTGAAGTGACCGATATCGCCATGGAAGGCATCCTTCACGATCACCGGACAAAAGGTGATGAGTGGCGCGCATAGCGTGCTGGTCACGAGCACCGTAAGAAGCGCACCGCGCAGAGACGGTTCGCGCGCGATCTCGCGCACGCCGGCGAACAGCTGGCTGCGAACGAAGCCACCACCGTCGGACAGCGCGATCCCCCGGTGCGGCAGTATCCACAATGCGACCATAATGAACGGCAGGTATGATGCCGCGCTCACTGTAAATGCCCCCACGGCCCCAACGCTGGCCATCAAGACGCCGGCGACGGCTGGCCCAAGAATCCGGGAAAGATTGAACTGGGTTGAATTCAACGCGATCCCTGCGGGGATCTGTTCGCGCTCGACGATGGAGGGCACAATCGATTGAAATGACGGCATGGAAAGCGCGTCCGTGACGCCCACCACCAGCGACAACACGATGATCACCCACGGTTGAATCGTACCGGCCAACAGCAGCACCACGATCAGCGTCGGACACAGCATTTGAATCGACTGGAAGGACGCAATCACACGGCGGCGGTCGGCGCGGTCCGCCAGCACACCGCCCACCAGCGTCAGGAGGAAAACCGGTGCGCTCATCGCAAACGAGTCGAGACCTATCAGAAATGACGACGCGCCGAGACTGAGGAGGAGCCACGGCTCGGCCACTTGCTGGGCCCACGTGCCGATGTTGGAAAGCAGACTGGCGATCCAGAACGTACCAAACCGTCTCGTGCGCAAAAGTTGGAGCGATTTTCTGAAGGCGTCGTTTGGCATGGATGGTCGAGAATATTGCCAACTCAAGGCGAGGAAATGATCCACCTCAAAATGAGAAACGTCCCGGATTCGATGCTGCCGCCCTTCGGTGGGATCGTTCGGTGAAAATCTGGTTTTTATTATCGGTGCGCATGTTGATCCAGATCAAGTTACGGATCGGAAAGCTGGCTATTTTTATGTCAACTAAATTGGTTTTTGAACCGGGTTGATAAAAAAAGAGGGGGGTCACATGCTGATTGAGGATCGCTGCCATTATCACGGGGTTCGGATGCCTCCCGCCAATTCCTCCAGATGGAGGGAGTTTGTTCTGAAACAACGGCAGATCTCGATGCGACCGGATATGGTGCATAACTTGTCCATGCGAAAGTCCGGAAGCTGACCCCACCCACGGTCAAACGCGTCAGACTGCGGGTTCTCGAACGCGATTCCCCCCGCGTTTCTCCCGGGGCTTGGGCATCCGGTCAATCAATGCCGATCGGTGATTTTTATTGATCGGGATCAAGGCAAGCACGCCGTCATGAATCACAATACAAATTGTCTTAAAGGAGAGAGTGCGGGCACTGTCCGACCATGGCGCATACGGCAATCAGGGCAAACGAACTGGTCAAATGGTTCGGAGTGGGCAGCACCAGGACGTACGCGGTCAAAAAGGTCAGTTTTGAAGCGTATTTTGGAGAAATGCTTTATGTAGTGGGGCCGTCGGGGAGCGGGAAAACCACTTTGCTGAGCATGATCTCGGGAATTCTGCGGCCGAATTCCGGCAGTGTCACCCTGAAAGACAGGGACATCTGGCAATTGAGTGATGACCAGCTTGCCGAGTTCAGGCTCAACACGATCGGATTCGTATTTCAGGACTATCATCTCTTCCCGCGACTGACCACGGTCGAAAACGTGGCGATCCCGTTGATCCTGAAAAGACGCGATTGGAACGAGTCGATGAGTGAGGCGGCGCATTATCTCGAAATAGTCGGTCTAAAGGACAAGGCCGGGATGCCACCCATCAAGCTGAGTGGCGGCGAGCAGCAGCGCGTGGCGATTGCAAGGGCAATAGTCAGCAAGCCGGATATTCTGATACTTGATGAGCCCACGGCGCAGCTGGACGGCGATACCGGGAGGAGTATCGTGAGTTTCGTGCGGAGTAACATTCTTGATGAGAACCGCTGCATCGTGATTATCACGCATGACGCGCGGATTCTGGAATTCTCGGATCGGATCATGGAGCTGGAGGATGGATCGATCACGGGGATCGAACGGAGAACGAAATGAAAAACCATACCCTGTTCGTGCTCGCACTGCTGGGCGTTCTGGCCGGCCTCATCAGTGCATTCATCTACGGACGGGAAAAGGTGCCGCAGCCGCCGGTGTTCAATCCAGCCACAAATCCCTACGCCAAGGGCATCTATGCCGAAGGCATCGTTGAAAGCTATCAAACGAGCGGCGAGAACATAAACATTTATCCTGAGGTCGCGGGGGTGATTACGCGGATTCTGGTGACCGAGGGACAAATCGTTGCAAAAGGCGCCCCGCTCATCACGCTCGACGATTCCGTGCAACGGGCCACGGCCGAACAGCAGAAATCCCAGGCGGAGGCCGCGCTGGCCCTGTTTCAGGAATTGAAGGCGCAACCGCGGCCTGAAAACCTCGAGGTTGCCGGGGCGCAGGTGGACGCCGCCGGGGCAAACCTCAAAAGCGCGCAAGATGAATCCGACAAGCAGAACAGATTACACAGACTGAATCCTCAATTGGTAAGCCAGGAAACGGTGGACAATGCCACCAACGCATTCAACGTTGCAAAAGCGAACCTTGAGGTTGCACGGAAACAGTACGAACTGACCAAAGCGGGCGCATGGCTCTACGACATCCAAAATCAGGAACACCAATACGACGCGCTTGAGAAGGCATACGCGGCGTCGAATGCCCTGCTTTCCAAATACACGGTGACCGCGCCCGAAGATGGCGTGATCCTGTCGATTGCGGCTGCCGTCGGCAGTTACGTCTCGCCGCAGGGTATTTATGACACATACAGCCAGGGCGCGGCCCCGGTCATCGTCATGGGCGGTTCGCAGGATGTTCTCGGCGTCAGGGTTTACGTCGACGAAATACTCGTCCACAGGCTGCCGGATGCGGCGCACATGCGCGCCACGATGTTCATCCGCGGCACCGGCATAACCGCCCCTCTGGAATTCGTGAGGGTGCAGCCGTATGTGTCTCCCAAAATAGAGCTTTCGAATCAAAGAACGGAACGCGTTGATGTCAGGGTATTGCCGGTGATCTTCAAATTCCGGCGCGCCGGGAACCTTCACCTCTATCCCGGCCAACTGGCCGACGTCTACATTGGCGAGGGCTGAAAGACGTGTCATGAAAGGCATCCTGCGCATCGCCTATGAGTTGCTGGTGAACGACCGGGGGAAATTCGCCACGCTGGTGCTCGGAATCACGTTTGCGGTGTTCCTGATGGTGCTGATAACGTCGATGTTTTCCGGCGTGCTGCGCCGGTCCGCATCGACAGTGACCAACATCGGAGCAACGATCTGGGTGATGGATCCCGCCGTCAACACGATCGCCAACAGCATCGGGATGCCGGCTTACGTGCTGGACGCCGTGCGCAGCATCGAGGGCGTGAAATACGCGGTGCCGCTGTTCTCCGGCGGCGCGCTGGTGAAACTGCGCAACGGTACATATCAGCCGGTGACCGTGATCGGACTCGACGACACGAGCCTGCTCGGCCGTCCCGCGCTCATCGAAGGGCATATCGAGGACATCTACGCCGAGAATGGATTCATCGTGGTGAAGGATGCCGAATTCTCCAAGCTCGACAATCCGGTGCTCGGCGCGGACTTCGAGCTGAACGACCATCGCGGCAGGATCGTGGGCATCGCCCGGGTCGCGACGACCGGCCTGTTCGGGATACCGACCCTGTACACAACCTATTCGCGCGCGATTCAATACATTCCGTCGCCGCGCTTCACGATATCCTACGTATTGGTGGAACCGAAAAGTACGGGGGCGATCGCGCGCATCAAGGAACAGGTCAACCACCTCGGCTACGAAGCCTTTACCAAGGAAGAATTCATCCAGAGGACCTCCGACTTCTACAAATATCAGACCGGGTTTGGCATCAACTTGCTGCTGATGACCGTATTCAGCTTCATCGTAGGTCTGTCGATATCGGGTCAGACCTTCTACGCGTTCGTCCTGGAAAATCTGGACAAATTCGGTGCGTTGAAAGCGATCGGCGCGAAAGGCCGCGAACTCGTCTACATGATCCTGTTCCAGGCGGGACTGACCGCCATGCTCGGCTTCGGGCTCGGCACCGGCTTGTGCACGGTGCTGGTCACCATCGCGAAACTCCGGCTACCCAGTTACGCGGCAATGGTCACCTACGCCAACCTGCTGCTGGCTTTTGTAATGGTGCTGATCATGGCGGGCGTTTCGAGTTACATCGGCGTGCGGCGCGTCCTCAAGATCGAGCCGTTCGACATATTCAGGGGGTGATCAAGATAGGGTATTTATTGCCGGCCAAAATCGACAAACTTGACAGATTATCGGCGATTGGTCTCAATTGTTCCGGAATCGTATCGTTTCGTGGAGCTGAATATCCATGTACAAGCATATCCTTTGCCCCATTGACGGAAGCACGACTTCGAATCGCGGCATGACTGAAGCCATCCGCCTTGCGAAGGATCAGAAGGCGAAACTCGGTTTCCTCCACGTCGTGGATGCCTTCCTTCCAATGCCTGATGCGGGTGGAGGCGTCAATCTCGCAGATATCCTCGACAGCTTGCGCCTGTGGGGAGAAAAGGTTTTGAAAGATGCACAGGCGGCGGCACGCGCGCAGGGCATCGAGGCCGACGTGGAGATGGCCGAAACCATCGGTGGCCGGGCGTCAAAGTTTATTGTTGAACAGGCAAGGAAATGGCCGGTGGACATCATCGTCATGGGAACTCATGGGCATCGCGGCATCAGTCACCTTCTGCTGGGGAGCGATGCCGAGGCTGTGGTCAGAACAAGTCCGGTGCCCGTGCTGCTGGTCAAGGGGGCGCAGGAAGGGATGGGCGGGGCCACATGATGGATTTCGTGAAATCAGGATCGGGCACCGTAAGGTCGACAATTTTAGTCAAAATGTAATTAGAAGCGGTTAGTCTGATGATAATGACCTGACAAAGCCCGGGTGCCCGCGCAGCACAAAAGTACAATCAATGGACCGTCCGCAGCCCCTCTTTTGGAATGTATCCTCTGCAACCCTCCTGTCACAGCTGGAATCTCCTCCGAATGGGCTGAGCCAGGAGGAAGCCCGGCGGCGGACCGTTCGTTTCGGTCCAAATACATTGCGGATCCGCGGCAAACGGGCGCTGATCGTCCAGTACCTCGCCCATTTCAGAAATCCCTTGGTGCTGATTC
>Ga0335077_10006789_pt1 | contig 14160 bp, 14 predicted proteins | sample Lox_Sample_31_FD_207151 | JGI IMG/M metagenome (GOLD analysis project Ga0335077, IMG submission 207151) | Soil microbial communities from Loxahatchee National Wildlife Refuge, Florida, United States - Lox_Sample_3.1 | ecosystem: Environmental > Terrestrial > Soil > Wetlands | place: USA...
ATGGCAATGGTCGTCAGCGCTTTTGACGGCGTTTGTATCGCTTAGCGGATCCATTCCGCGTGATGCTGCCCTGCGCGGCACCATGCGAACCTGCTCGGCAGACCCAGACCTTCCGGGTGGGTACCTTATTTCGGACGTGTCTTCTGATGGGGGCACGTGCGCGGCGGCAAAGCGCGCGCTGAGCCCTTATCGCTCGGCTGCGTGCGAAGCCCTCTGCGCTCATCGGCCTAATGCCGAGGCTGTCAGTTCGGCACTGAGCTTGTCCGCCTCTTTCAGCAGCACCGGCAGATCTTCGCGAAATTGCTTCACGTTGTGCGTCGGCTGAACCGCCGATCACCGCGGCAGCGTGGAGATAGAGCACGCATGGCGAGGCGGTAGACGAGTTCTTGCCGCGGCGGCAGGGTGCCAACGAAGCGATCGGCTTCGCGAGGATCTAGCTCGAAGCTGGGCATGGTCGCACTAGCAACGCGGCCGGGTGGCTGCCGGGGCGGAGCTAAAAGGACCCCGCTCAGCTTGGAGCTGAGCGGGGACTAGGTGGTGACATCGCCCACGCCCTAGAGCGCAGACGTTCGGAAAAACGGTTGACGTGTGATAACAGTTCCGCGCAGCAAGGTGATCCGCCGTCCCTCGGATCGAATGTAGGCCCCGAAAGCCTAACATTACTCGGAATTAACTGAGCCGCAGGCCCGAAGTGCAGTAGCCTTTTCGACCATCGCCTCCGAGGCCGCGGAAATGCCCTCGTGGCGCGGTACCGTTTCGACGTCGTGACGATGTGCGTGGCCGGGGGCTCAGCCCGCGGACACATCGAATGCGCCGGCGATACCGAGGCGGCGAACGGGGCTCTCGAGCCGTTCGGGGAGGCCTGCCTGATGCCGTCGTACCGAACCTACTTCCGAGGGGGCGGGGTCATTGTCGGCCGCGACGAGTTCGACGCCGACGCGGACAAGGCCGCGCTACTGATCGCGCGCAACCTGCGCGACGCGTGTTCGGATGTGTGCGACACGTTCGAGCTTTGGCAGGGCACTCGGCGCGTGGCCTGGCCGCCGAACCCAGCCGCCACCATCCCCGAACAAATCAATACGCGCACCCAGGAAGTCGTCGCGGAGCGTGAGATCGCGATCCGCGATAGCGCGTGGCAACTCGCGCGGAGCAAGCGCCTCCTGGATGCAACTCGGCTTCTGCCAGGCGTGCGCTCAAGCTAGGTGCAGAGGCTCCCAAGGCCACGGGCGCTGCGGCAGTGGCGAACAGCGCGCTCGCGCGGGGAAGATGATGGGAGGGCTTTCTCGCGGCTCAGCCGACGAGGCGCGTGTCTAAACTCCTTACCGGAGATCGTGCGCAGCGACGCAGGGAAAGCGTAAAGTTGCTTCACTCCGGAAAAGCGGGCTAGGCGACTTCCAGATCAGCGCGTTCGCACTCGTATCAGAGGACGGTACCGACGCGTGTCTGACGATGGCGCCTACCGCCGCCGCGGTAGAGCGCCTCTCCCTTCAACTGGGCCGCTACTTGGCAGCTGCGGTATAGGGATAAATAATTTCGCCGGTTGCATATTTGCGGGGCCAGAGAATGGTCTGCTTGGCGTCCGTCTTGAACTGGTCGAGACCATGTCCCTTGATCCCGTGAAACTGTACTTCGAGCACGCGAGGCTGCGCCCATTCGCCGTTCGGCCCAAAGCGGACCTCGCCGACCACCGTCTTGAAGCTGTGGCTGCGCAAGTAGGCGGCGATTTTGTCTTGGTCGAGGCTCTTGGTCGCGGTCACCGCGTCGCCAAGCACTTGCAGATAGGCATAGGCGAAAGGCGGCAGGTAGTAGCCGAGTGGATCGACCCCGGCTTTCGCTGCCGCGGCCTGGTAGACTTTCAGGAAGTTGAGAACCCCCGGGAACTGCATGGTCTTTGCCGGTTCCCAGAAATCGTAATTGACGATGCCGTTGAGTTCCGATCCGAGCTGGGTCTTGAAATTGGTGAATTGCAGCCCGACCATGCCGCCGCCGAACATCTTTGTCTCCAATTCTTCTTCATGGGCGGCGCGCACCATGCCGGCCGAACCCGGGGGATAGGACGCGACAAACACGATGTCGGGATGCGCGGCCTGGATCGCCTGGACGATCGGAGTGAAATCGGCAGTGTTTGGCGGATAGGTATTGTCGTAAACGATCTTGAGGCCTTTCGCCTTCGCCTCGGCCCGAGCGCCTTCCGCCGCGTGAATGGCGAAGTCGCTATTGGCGGCGATGAGCGCGACGGTCTTCGGCTTCGGCGTTTGCTGCGCCGCGAGATCGAAAAACCCGACCGAGAAGCTTTGTGACGGGTGCGGTCCGCCGGTTGGAACCATCGAGAAATAGCGATCGTAGTGAAAATCCTTGTTGACGTTGAGGCCGAACAGCGAAAGGAACGCCATCTTATGCGCGATGACGATCGGCATCGCCGGCGCTATCTGGGTCGTGCCGTAACCACTGACCAGCAGGTTCACGTGGTCAATATCGAGGAGCTTGCTGTAGATTCCGGGCACCGTCGCGGGGTTGCTTTGGTCGTCGTAGTAGATGAGCTTGACCGGCCGGCCCAAAAGACCGCCCTTGGCGTTGGTTTGCTTCGCCCAGATCTGCATTGCCAGCAAGGCCGCCTTGCCGTTAGCGGCTAGGCCGCCCGTCTCCGCCATACCGAACCCGATCTTGATCGGCTCGACAGCGCCAGCTGTGCCGGCCATCGCAAGCGATATCGTCAACGCCAGCGTCGTTGCTGCGGCAAGGCGAAGCCTGCCATGCGGCTGAGCTGAATTCGTCGCCATACGCTTCCTCCCTCTTTCGCTTTGTTCATTTTGCGAACGCGCCCCTTGGCCGAAACGCCGTTCTGTCCGAGGCGGCACCTGTGCGTGTTGCGATCCGGACGCAGGGCTCATCCGCATTTGCCAGCCGACCGGAACGCATCATCCGTCGCGCCCTGGTGCGCGGCGCAGAGAACGGCGCTGTCCGCCCTTTTCTACGCTCGCTCCCTCACAGGCAGTGGGGGAGACGGCCGTTCCGGCGGAGGCCGCGCGGGTGTGGACTTCCGGTCGTGGGGCAGCCGACCGACCTGCGTATCCTCTTCCGGACCAACTAATCTCAACGCCGCGGCGACCGCACCCAGCTAGAGCGGCGAGCAGGCGGTTGGGTCAACCCGTTTGCGGAATCATTTCGGTCACGGCACTTTGGAACGAAATCCGCCTCTCCGATCGACGTTACGTAAAACGCCCCACGTTCGCACGTCCGACATTACCTCTCGCTTGCGGGACGGTTAATTGTTTGAAAGGCCAAAAGGGCGCCCGTGGCCAAAGTGCCGGGCAATGATGGATCATTGCAAAAATTCCGACGACGACGGAGAGACGGCAAAACTGTGAATCGTGCTCCCGAGTTCTGACGCCTAGTGGCGCGACTGTTCTCGCGAAGCTTCGCTTGCTCGATCGGTCGCAAGGTCGGCACCCAAAAGCGTAAACCCGTTGTCAATCAACTTACGAAGCTGGAGGGTAAGTTCCGCTTGGCGCTGGCGTGCGTCATCGAGCAAGGCCCTCGTCTCAGCCAGAAGGGCCTCGATCCGGACCGGCTTTAGCAGATAGCGACACCCGGCTCGCTCAAGCTTCACAACCGTCTCAAGATGGCCGCAAATCAGCAGTACCGGGATGCCGGTACATAGTGCACGGCTCGCAACAGCAACTCCAGAAATCTTCGGCAAGAACCCAGCGACGATAGCAGCATCTGGACGGTCACGAGCAATTACGCCCAACGCTTCCTCGGCGGTGGGCGCGCAGGTGACCCGACGGGCTCCATCCGCTTCCAGACCCATCTGCATCGCTGCGCTGACAGCCAAATCGCTTTCCACGACCAAAATGTGCCGCATAAGCCCTCCTAGGCATACCGGAGACGGCGTTGGTCAAAACCATCGCCATGTTTGCGATGAGAGGATGATAGGCTTGTGCGCGTGGGAGCCTAGTGAATTGCGTGTAAAAATTTCGGAGCGCGCGCACCATGGAAAGAACGACGGCTCGCGCTATGCGCTTAGCGCAATTACAGAGCTCCTCCCGATCAAAACACGCGACCGAATTACGTAGCAGATGTGCTTAGTCCAATCGTGAACATCAATTCATGACATTGAAATCTCCCTGCAATGGCGGCTGTGCTTCACAAGCCACCCCGGCAGATGCGCGCATGTCATCCGGATCGGGCAGGATGGAACAACGCAATGGAACCATTTGCGTCCGAGCGTGCGAAGGCGATGGCAGACGGACTGCTTCGTACCGGCCGTGCGTGGGATTGTCGCGCCATCCGCGGGCACCTCGAGCTCCGCGCAAAGCGCGGCGGCTTCTATTGGATCACCGCCGACGGACAGCAGTTACTGCACGGGGACGATTTGGAGAGCGCTCTGGAACTGCAGCCAAACTTCGCGCAAGCGATGGTTCGACTCGGCGGCTACAAATAAGCATCCATCGAGAAAGAGGAGACGCCATGCACAAGGGAAGCAGTGCCCCTGATCGCTGCTTGGCGACCACCATCACGAGGCGGTAGAGAGATGGAGATCACCAAGAATTAACCCGGATATTGCATCGAGTATGGTGTTCGCCCGTCGCGACCAAGACAAGACGGCCATGATCCCGAGGCTCACGCTCGTTCCGCCAGGGGCTCGCTGATCGTCGTACTCGCTGGGAGGACGCGGTCCATCGTGCGGTAGTGCAGATTGATCATGATCCAGACCGAGCCGCCGACCAGGAGCAGGATGATGACGACCGAAAACGTCGCGGCCAGCAGGTTCCGGCGTTGTTCGGACGAAAAATCGAGATGTCTGAAGAAGATTTGCGGAATGCGTCGCCGGCGTTGTGGACGGCAACTGCCTGAGCTCGGCCCGAACGGAAATCGCCGGCGGCGGATGGCCTATCGCGATGGCGGTCGAAGTCCTCGGTATGCTGGTCATTCAGTAGGGCGGGTGCCGGCTTTCACGGCGCTGCCGTCGCCTAGGATCATTAAATCTCCGCCATGTCTCACGTGACCGGCGGTCCCATGATTGGCGAAAAGGCCTTCGCATCGCACATCTAGAAGCGCCGCGCCGCCACCTCTGACCCCCGGGAGGGGTTTCCGTATGAGCATCCGCTGCCGTCTTGCCTGCACCGTCGCCCTCGGTTCCCTTCTCGTTGCCTCTCTGCCGCCGGCTTATGGCGCTAACGACGCCAAGGCGGTTCCCAAGCCGGATCTCGCGCTCATCGAGAACGTCATGCAATACGTCGAGAACGATTATGTCCACACGGTCGACGCGAAACAGCTGACGAGCGATGCGCTCAAAGGCATGCTCACCCGCCTGGACCCGCACTCCGACTACATGACCGAGCAGGAATACCGCGAAATGGTCAAGGAGATGGCGGGCCAGTTCGGCGGAATTGGCATACGTATGTCGGATACGGCCGGCGTGCCCCAGGTTATCTCGCCCATCGACGGGACGCCCGCGGCGCGCGCCGGGCTCGAGCCCGGCGACCGCATCGTCGCGATCGACGGCCATCCGACCGATGGCATGGATATCGAGCGTACCATCGCGCTGCTGCGCGGCAGGCCCGGGAGCAAAGTGACGTTACGCATCTTGCGCGGCAGCAAGCCGCCCTTTCCCGTCACCATAACGCGCGCCCGGATCGACGTGCCGACGGTGACGTCGAAGCTCGAAGCCAATGGCATCGGCTTCGTCCGCATCAGCGAATTCGACGCCAATACGCCGCCCGCCGTTACGGCCGCCGTCACGAACCTCAACCGGCTGGCTGGAGGGCACCTCCACGGGCTTGTACTCGATCTCAGAAATGATCCTGGAGGGCTGCTGACAGCGGCGGTCGCCGTCGCGGGCGATTTCTTCGATGGCGGCACGGTGGTGACCACGCGCGGCCGGATCGGCGGCGATGACGAGACCTATTCGGCATCGGGCCGGGGCGATCTCATTCCGGGCACACCCATGATCGTCCTCATCAACAGCGGCTCCGCCTCGGCAGCGGAGATCGTTGCCGGCGCGTTGCAGGATCGGCACCGCGCCACGCTGATGGGCACGGCGAGCTTCGGCAAGGGATCGGTGCAGACGATTGTGCCGCTTGGCGGCGATGACGGGGCGGTGCGATTGACCACAGCGCTCTACTACACGCCCTCGGGGCGATCCATCCAGGGAAACGGGATTGCGCCAAATATCGTCGTCGTCGTGCCCAAGAGCGAGCAGGTCGCAAACATGGTGGTCCTCCATGAGAGCGACCTCTATGGCGCCTTCGCGCACCCGACAGGCGCAGGTGCCGGGACGCCGCCCGATTACTCGCCGCCGATCCAGCCCGAACTCATCGGCACGAAGCAGGACGATCAGCTGCAGGCGGCTTTGGCCTATTTCGACCGCACCGCGGCGCGGCACCAATCCGGCCCATGAGCCAACCCGCGTCGCGTGTCATGCGCCTTACCCCGCTCATACCGTCCGGGCTTCGCCGCAACGGCCGCTCGCTACCCGGGGATGCGACGCATCGACCGCCGGCTCGAGCCGGCGACCGGCACGCCCTTATTGGCGCTATCGGTTACGCGCTCCATGGCTTTGTGTTTCTGACGCTCGCGGCGCTCGCCGTGCTCCGCTTCGGTTCCATTTTCGACTTCTTGAGCATCCTGGTCGCGTTGTTCGCTGTGAACTCGCTGAAGCAGGCCTGGAACGGCTTGCGGGATTACCTTCGATGATAGGGGGTATCCTTCGGCCGCAATTAGACTAATCAGGCGGGTATGACGTGCTGCGCGGCATCCCCCGCCGCTGGTCACTGCTGGCACCGGCGCCAGCGAGGGCACGGACGCGCGTTTCGTCCTTGGCCAGCTCGCTCGCCGGTCCGGAATGGATGATCTTGCCGTCGTTCAAAACGTAAGCGCGGTCGGCGACTTCGAGGCCGACCCGCGCGTTCTGCTCGACCAGAAGGACCGAGATTCCTTGCGCCCGCATCGAGGTGATGACCCGGACCACGTCGCGCACGATCAGCGGCGCCAGACCCTGCGACGGTTCGTCGAGCAGAAGGAGCCGCGGGTTGACGAGAAGGGCGCGCGCAATGGCCAGCATCTCCTGCTCGCCGCCTGAGAGCTGCCTGCCCCAGCTGTCGCGCCGCTGCGCCAGGTTCGGAAACAACTCGAAGATGCGCTGGAGCGTCCAGTAGCCGGGCCGCGTCATCGGCACGGTCAGATTTTCGAGTACGGTCAGGTTGGGGAAGATACGCCGCCCTTCGGGCACATAGCCGACGCCGAGCCGGGCGATCCAGAACGGGCGCCAATGCGTCGTCTCACGCTCGAAGATCTCGACGCGGCCTTCGCGCGGCTTCGTCAGCCCGGTGAGGCTGCGCAGCGTCGTCGTCTTGCCGGCGCCGTTGCGGCCGAGCAGGGTCACGATCTCGCTCTCGCCGACCTCCAGCGACACGCCGTGCAGGATGTGGCTCTTACCGTAGAAGGTCTGGAGGTTCTCGGCGCGCAAGACGGCGGCGCTCATGCCGGTTCTCCGAGATAGGCGGCTTGTACCAGACGATCGGCCGCGATCGCGTCCGGGGTTCCCGTCGCAAGCACCTTGCCGTAGTTCAGCACCGTGATCTTCTGGGCGATGCCGAAAACCAGGTCCATGTCGTGCTCGATGAACAGGATGCCGAGACGCTGCCGCGCATGCAGGCTGCGGATCAGTTCGACCATGTGCTCGGTTTCTTCGTCGCCCATGCCGGCGGTCGGCTCGTCGAGCAGCAGCAGCTTGGGTCGGCGGCTCAGTGCCATCGTCACCTCGACGACACGCTGGTCGCCGTGCGCGAGTTCGCCGACCTTGCGGCCCGCGCGAGCACTGAGGCCGGTCATGTCGAGCAGCTCGTCGACGCGGCCGTGGATGCGCTGCATCAGACCGCGGCTGGGCCATGGCCAGGCGCTGCAGCGGGCCTCCGCCTCGACCCCGATCCGCACGTTCTCGAACACTGAAAGTTCGGGGAAGACTTCGGTGATCTGAAACGTGCGCACGAGCCCCAAGGCCACCCGGTCGGCGGCACCGACCCGGTCGAGCGGCTTGCCGCCAAACCAGATCGCGCCGTCGGTCGGCGGAAAGAAGCCGCTGATCAGGTTGAACAAGGTCGTCTTGCCGGCACCGTTCGGGCCGATGACCGCGTAAAGCTCGCCGTCGTCGACCACGAGCGAGACACGGTCCAAGGCGACAAGGCTGCCGAACCGGCGGGAGACGTTGTCGAGGCGCAGCAGGCTCATCCGAACTTCACCCGGCGGCGAATCATCCCGAGGATCCCGTTCGGGAAGAACAGTACGACGATAATGAAGAGAACGCCGATCACGGTTTCCCAGTTGTTCGGCAGCAGCGAGCTCACATAACTCTGGAAGCCGATGAAGATGATCGCGCCGGCCAGCGGACCCCAGAAGCTGCGCATCCCGCCGAGCACGGCGATGATGACGAAATTGCCCGACTCGACCCAATAGAGGCTTGCGGGCGAGATAAAGTTGTTCAGCAAGGCGTCGAGCGCTCCCGCTAGGCCTGCGAGAACGCCGGCGATGGCGAAGGATGCCCAGACGTAGCGTGTGACGTGGAGGCCGAGAAAGGCGGCGCGGCGCCGGTTTTCGCGAATCGCAACAAAGCTGTGGCCGAGCGGCGCGTTCAGCAGGATCGCGATGATCGCGGCGCCGATGGCAAAAAAGAACAGCACGAAATAATAGAACGCATCCTGGCCCAGCGGCACCGTCAGGCTGCCGAAGTGAAGCGGTTCGCGCGAGAAAGCGAGCCCGTCCTGCCCGCCGGTGAAATTGTCCCAGCGTTCGGCGATAAAGTAGAAGATCTGGCCGATTGCGACGGTGATCATCGCGAAATAGATGCCGCGGCTGTTCATGACCAGCCCGCCGAGCACGACCGCGGCAAGGCCGCCCAGTACCGTCCCGGCAAGCACAGCAAGCCAGGTGCTGTGCGTCAGATGCATCAGCGCCAGACCGGCGCCGTAGCCGCCGAGGCCGAAATAGGCGGCCTGGCCGAACGACATCATTCCGGTGAAGCCGAGCAGAACATTCAGCGCCATCGCGCACAGCGCGTAGATCAGGATGCGGGTGCCCAGCGCGGTATAGCCGCCGACCAGCGGCAGCCAGAACGGCACCGCGACGAGCAAGGCCCAGACGATAAGGTTGGCGATGATCGGGGAGGCGTGCCCGGTGATTCGAACCGGCCCTGCCGGCGAAGCGATTCGGGCCGGCGCATGAGCAGCATCAGCGCCATCTCTGGTCATTCGAACAGGCCCTCCTGGCCGAGCAGTCCGCGCGGGCGCACCAGCAGAACCAACGCCATGATGATGTAGATCACGACGTCGCTCGCCACCGGGAAATAGGCGCTGGTGACGCCGGCGGCGACGCCGATGATCAGGCCGCCGAGCACGCTGCCGAGCAGGCTGCCAATGCCGCCGACGACGATCGCGACAAAGGTTGCCATGATCACGTCATTGCCCATTGTCGGCGACAGCTGCAGTACGCCGGCCGCGAGCACGCCGGCGAAGCCGGCAAGCGCGATGCCGATGGCGAAATTTACCGCGCGCAGCAGGTAGACGTTGACGCCGAGCGCTTCAACCGTTTCGAGATCGAGGATGCCGGCGCGGATGCGCACGCCGAAGCTGGAAAAGCGCAAAAAGGCAAACAGCGCGCCGGCGGCCAGCGCGATCGCGCCGACGACGAACACGCGGTACCCGGTGATGAAGAAATACGTCGCGCTCAGCGGCGAATCGAGCGCGCTCGGGATCGCGAACGGCAAGCCTTGGGCACCCCAGATGGTGCGCACCGAATCTTCGATGATCAGCGCCAGGCCGAAGGTCAACAGCAGGCTGTAGACGGGGTCGGGGCGGCCGTAAAGCCAGCGCACCAGACCCCGCTCGACCAGGATGCCGAGAATGGCGGCCAGCACCGGCCCGGCGATCAGCGCGCCCCAGAAGCCGAGATAGGGTGCCAGCGCGAAGGCGAGATAGGCGCCGATGACCATGAACCCGCCATGAGCGAAATTGATCACCGAATTCAGACTGATGATCAACGACAGGCCCAACGCCATCAGCGCGTAGAATGCGCCCTGGATAAGCCCGTTGAAGCCGTCGAACAAGACAAGTTCCATCGGTCGCGCTTCCCTCGGCGAAGGCCGGTCCAAGTCATTCGCCACCGGCGACATGCGCCTGTCGCCGGTGGTTTCCTCATCTCTTCCTGCGGTGTGGCGGCCGGCTCACGCGGGATAGGAGATCTTGCAGTCTTTCTCGGCCGGCGTCTGCGCAAGCTTGTCGCCGGCGATGGTTTCTTGCACCTCGAACAGGTTGGGATATTTCCCCTCCCCGTTCACCTCGCCGACGAATTCGGTGATCAGCAGCTGGTGATCGCCGGCCCGGTACTCGATCGGATAGGGGCCGAGCTGCAGGTCCGGCGGTAATTTCATGCCTTCGATCGCCTTCGACACCTTCTCCGAATCGAGGCTCTTCGCCTGCGCCGCTCCCATCGCGATCGTGTGCATCGCGACATAGCCGAACCAGCTGCGCGCGCTCGGCGTCTGCGTGTAGAGCTTGCGATACGTGTCGACGAACGGTTTGACCTGCGGCACTTTGGGCTGGTCCCACCACCATTCCATGACCCCCCAGCCGGTGCGCGCCTCCGCCGGCAGTGCTGCCAGAGGTTCGAGCTCGACCAGCCCGTAGCCGAATTTCATCTTCGAGGTCATGCCGAACTGCACCGCCTGCTTCATCAGGTTGACGAAATCGTCGCCGCCTTGCAGCACGATGAAGACATCGGGCTTGGCCTCCTGCACCTTGATCAGCACCGAGGTGAAGTCGGTCGAGCCCAACGGCATCAACGCATTGCCGAGCAGCGTGCCGTTGTTCTGCTTGAGGATCTTGGCGAAGCCGGCTTCGAGGAAATGCCCCCAGGCATAGTCGGGCGTCGAGATGTACCAGCGCTTGCCGAATTGGAGCAGCCGCTTCGACAGCGCGTTGGCCAGCATCCAGGTGTCGGAGCAGACCTTGAACGTCGTCCAGTGGCAATGCGAGCCGGTCACCGAGTCGACGTGACCGCCGGTATCCACATAGAGGATCGGCTTGAGATTGGCGGCATGGCTGAGCGCCAGCGCCACCGCCGAGGATACTGCTCCGGCGGTGAAGTTCACATTGTCCTTTTCGACGACTTCGTGGAATTTCTCCGTCGCGGTGCCGACATCGGCGGCGTCGTCCTGAGCAATGAGTTCGACCTGATGGCCGAGGATGCCGCCGTTTTTGTTGATGTCGGCAATCGCCATCCTCGCGCCGTTCAACTCGCTATCGCCGAGCGCCGCGTAAGTGCCCGAAAACGGATCGATAAAGCCGATTTTGACGGAGGTCTCGCCTACCGCCCTGACAATGGACGGGCTGACTACCGTGGCGAGACCCGCTGCGGCGGTCGCAGTCAGAACGGTCCGGCGGGTGATCGGCCGTCCCTTCGCGGATGGCGACAAATCCTGCGATTTTGACCATTTTGATGTCATTCTGGTTTCCTCCGCTCGTGGCTCCGAGCCCAGCACAGCGGCCGGTTCGGAGCAGCTGTCCGTTTGGGGTTGCGGCATTTCCCCGGCCTGCCGTGCAAGCGCAGCGCACCTGGCTTCCTGCTCGCCAGTGTCTTGCGGAGGTGCGCAGCCGAGATCACATGTGACCGCCTGCAGCAGAGGTCGGATGCCACCGCTGGATTATGTAATGCAACGTTGCGATCGCCTGTTCGTCGCATTAAATCTTGGTTAGAGCCGCCGCTGCGCCAGCCTCGGTGCGCGCGACGCGTGAATTCGGCGAAGAGCGATCTGAAGATGTCGGCGGCGATTGCCCAAGTCGGCGTCTACGTCACGTGCGATGAAGAGCGGATCAGCGTGCTCGACGATGGGCGCGTGGACGTGCTCGAGCAGCGCCGAAGACGCTCAGCGAAAGAGTTGCTGCCCTTTAATGCCGGCGTAAATCTGGGCGACGTATTCGCCATAGCCGTTCCAGATGAGCGTCGGCCGGCGCCCATCGCCGAGTTCGCGTTCGGTCGCCTGGCTCCAACGCGGATGCGGCACCGCCGGGTTCACATTGGCCCAGAAGCCGTATTCATCCGGATCCAGCGTGTCCCAGAACGTGGCCGGCCGCTTGTTCATGAAGCTGAAGTGGACGATCGCCTTGATGGATTTGAAGCCGTATTTCCAGGGCACGATCAGCCGCAGCGGAGCGCCGTTCTGCGCCGGCGCGGGCTTGCCATAAAGACCCGTCACCAACAGCGTCAGTTCGTTGGTCGCCTCCGCCATCGTGAGGCCCTCGGTATAGGGCCAGGGATACCAGAAGGCTCTTTGGCCGGGCGCCACCGAGGGATTCTCGAAAGTGTGCATCGCGACATAGGTCGCCGAAGCGAGCGGGCGGGCCAGCGACACGAAATCGCGCATCGGGAACCCCGTCCAGGGCACGACCGCCGACCAAGCCTCGACGCAGCGGAAACGGTAGACGCGCTCCTCGAGCCGTACCTTGTGCAGCAGGTCGCCGACGCCGAGGGTGAACGGCTTCTCAACCAGCCCGTCGATCCTGATCGACCAGGGATGAAGTGGCAACGCCGCTGCTTGTTGCCAAATGTCCTTTTCCGATCCGAACTCATAGTAGTTGTTATAGGTCTCGACGAGACGTTCCGGCGTAACCGGACGCTTGACGATGTATTTGTCGTCGCGCGGCGCCGGGTAGAGGGCCGCGGCGTGAGGTTGCGAAGCTTGCGCCGGCGATGCCGCGCGCACGCGCCCACCGACGGTCGTCGCCGCGATAGCCATCGTACCGCCCGCGAGAAATCGGCGACGATCGAGGAATACCCGCTCGGGTGTCACTCGCGCTTCCGGAATTTCCCAACCGAAATGCTTTTTCAGCAGCATAGGCCTCTCCTCGCGCCGCGCTACGATGCTATGGTCCGGCTGACGCGGCCTTTTCGAGCGGGTCTACGGTCCAACGAAATCGCGTCAAGATGCCGTTGTAGAACTGGCATCGCGCCGCCAGTCCTCGCCCGGCATCGGCGCCAGATCGCCCATTGCTGCGCACGCCTTGCACCTCGGCGACGACCGTATCGAAATTCTGTGCGGTATCGTCGAAAGCGCGCTCCTTCGTGACGGTGATGTCGCCGGCCGGCGCTGCCTGCTGCATGAACGCCGCGCATCGGCCGGAGAAACCCAGTTCGTCGCGTCGGATGGCGCACCCTGCGAGCAGTAGGTACAGCAGCGCCGAGCAGAGCAGCTGCAGCCCATAGCGTGCCGGCATCGCTCAATACGCCTCTGTATCGCGAGACGGCCTGCTCGCATAGCTGCCGTCCGGCGTCCGATCCGAAATCGGCGCAGCAAGAAAACGCGCCGGTGCGGCTCCGAACGGCGTCCGCTGGAAATTAAATTTTCGCAAGTCTGAAGCCGGCGCGTGCGCGTGCGCGCGAAGCCATGCCCGGATTTCGCGGCTCAACGCCTCAAACTCGCTATCGGATCGATCTCGATGCCTTCGTCAACTGCCTCCGGCGCAAGGCAGGCGTCGATGATCCCGATGAGGGCCCTGGCGGCTGGTCGTGTGGCAAACGATGTCAGATCTTTAACTCGACTTTCCGTTCTCAAGCTGCCGCAATCAATTGCGTTGCATCAACAGATCAAGGGGCCGGCGACCGGGGATTATCCTCTCCGATCGAAAAGAGAGCGGTGCTCTCGCCGAAGAAAATGGGAGAGCTGGATGTCCTATCGCATCTTTTTTCGCGCCCAGGGCGCTATCGTGGGTCGGGACGACTTCGAGGCGGAAAGCGATGAAATCGCGACCACGATTGCCGAGGCACTTTGTGATGCGTGCTCCGATGGCTGCGACGGCTTCGAGCTATGGCAGGGCTCCCGCGCAGTGAACGCTCGCCACGCCAGCCTAGTACAGGTCGACGGGGCCAGGCTGACGGCCCAAACGCAAGAGGCAGTGGTGCAGCACGAAGAATTGTTGCGGGACAGCCAGTGGGCTGTCGCCAAGAGCCGCCGGCTGCTCGCGTTGACGCGGCGCGTACCATAGCCATCTCATGCGCGCACGGGGTGCCGTCACCGGCGGCCCTCATCACAATGGCGATGCTGTTCACCTGAAGCACTGCTGGTCCGTGCGCTTGCAGCACGCGGAATCCGACGACTGCGATCACGCC
>Ga0335077_10006790_pt1 | contig 14160 bp, 15 predicted proteins | sample Lox_Sample_31_FD_207151 | JGI IMG/M metagenome (GOLD analysis project Ga0335077, IMG submission 207151) | Soil microbial communities from Loxahatchee National Wildlife Refuge, Florida, United States - Lox_Sample_3.1 | ecosystem: Environmental > Terrestrial > Soil > Wetlands | place: USA...
GACTCTTGCGGATTCTCCTCGGCGGCGATCAGTTCGATTGCGCGCCGATCCAGCCAGTATCCTGCGCCGCCTGAGCAGAACAGCGGCACATGCACATGCACATACCCCGAATAATGGAACTGCTCAAACCCCGAAGCGAGCAGACGGGGCACGCGGACAAAAGTATCGTCATCACACTTGAACACATGCGTGTAGTCCGTCGATAAAGCCCAGCGGCAGATTTCCCGCGTGCGATAACTAAGGCTCTCGTGCGGCTTGATGTGGTGCTTGCGATAATCCGTGTAACATTTATCCGCGCTGGCCGGAATGTTCAAATCGGCGGCGGTGAAGAATCGCACATCGCAGAGGTGAGTATTCGCCCAAGTATCGAGGCAGGCTTGCCTACGATCGGCAAACTCCTCGCAAGTCGGCACCGCAATCAACGGCTTAATCATGCATACCTCTCGTGGAGTTTATACATCATCGCCGGGTCTTTCACATAGTGCACCGTAATGAATTCCGGCGCGATTAGCCCAGGCAGGGTCGGCCGGTATCGGTAATCCATGTAAGCCCTGATCCCGGCGTGCGCCAGCACCTTGCCGACCCAAACATCATCGATCGCCGTGTAATCCACATTAGATCGTGCGATTACCTCCATCGCGGTGCGGTCGAGCCAAAAGCCCGCGCCGCCTGAGCAGAAGGGTTCGGGCTGGTGAGTCCACACATAGCCAGAATAACTGACCTTGTAGAAGCCCGACTTCAGCAGGTTTTGCACCCAGACATAGGTGTCAGTATCACATTTGAAGACATGGGTGTAGCCCTGGTTAAACGCCCAGGTCACCATTGCCTTCAGCCGGTGTGTCAGATTCTGCCCCGGCCGCCGCGCGCCGTGAAGCAAATCGGTATGCACGAAGTCGGCCTCGGCGGGCACATTGAAGTCTTCCGCCGAATAGAACTTGACATCGGCGTAAGGTGTCTTGCCCCAGGTCATCATGCACGCCTTTGTCAATTCGGCGTGTTCGGGGCAAGTCGGCGCGGCGATCAGAACGCGCGTCTTCGGCGGCGGATCGGCGTGCGGCACGCCCATCTTCCCGACCACGGGACCATAGATCTCCTCGTTGATGGCGCGAAATTCTTCTGGTGGACACGGCCTACGCTTTCCAGGACCGGTCCAAACTAAATTAGCCATTGTGCTCTCCTTAGAAATAATTCAGAACCAGCGGTGTCGTTGCTGCCTCGGCGGCAAGACCCATGCTTGGTGTCAAATCAGTCAACCAATCCCACTTATGCCGCAATTTCCAGTTCAGCCGATAAAGGATGGCCGCGGCGGCGGATTGTTCATAGCGGTGCCCACGCACGCGCTTATCTTTGGCTCTCGGGGGCGCATCAACGGGGTCAGTGCCAGGATGTGCACCGAAGCCGTTGACGGTGGCCAGATTCAGCCATTCCTCTAAGAACAACTGCCCCAGCGGCCTGCGCAAATCGATCCCAAAGAACCCGGCCGACATTTGCGGAATGGCGAAGGCTTCCGCTCTCGTGATGCAGAGATGCTTCAGCACCGCGTCGTTTGTGTAATCGCCATTGGTCATACTGTCATCCAGAAAGAAGTAGCCGACATCGTCCAGGGCTTCCCACACAACATCCAGAGATCGCACCGGGTAGATGGACGCGTCCGTGAAGATCACCTGGTCAACCCCGTGCTTCCTCACATCCTTGACGGCATACGGCTTGAATGCATACGGCACTTCTTCGTGTGGAGGACTGCCGGGCGGCAGGCCGTCTTTGTAAGCAAACAATGGCACGCCGGGACAATACTTTTCATAGGCCAAACGCAACCGCGGCAATTTATCGACATAGGGCGTCCCCATGCCGTCGCCGTGTTCCCGATTGCCGAACGCTACCGTGACGATTCCGCGCATACTTGTTCCTTGATCCAGTTATAGGTCGGGATCAAACCGTCTTCGAGCAGGATGCTGGGTGCCCAACCGAGCACCTGTTTCACCAGATCGTTGTTGCTATTGCGCCCGCGCACACCCTGCGGTTTGGTGAGATCATGACTGAGAACGATCTGCTTCCCGGCAATGTTAGCAATCAGGCCAGCAAGGACATCGATGCTTACGAGTTGGTCGGTGCCGAGATTCAATGGCTTCTGATACCCGGATTCCATGATGCGCCGTAAGCCTTCAACGCAGTCATCGATGAACATGTAAGACCGGGTTTGCTGTCCGTCGCCCCAGATTTCAATCATGCCGATTTCCCCGGCTCGCGCTATTTTGCGACACAACGCAGCGGGAGACTTCTCGCGTCCGCCCTGGTAGGTGCCCAGCGGACCATAGACATTGTGGAACCGAACGATGCGGGTATCCATGCCGTAGTCCACGGTGTAATACTTCACGAGTTCCTCGGCATACAACTTCTCCCAGCCGTATCCCGGCTCGGGTTCGGCCGGAATCGCATCGCACTCGCGGAGCGGTGCCACATTAGCAGCGGTCTGCAACCCGTGCGGATAGACGCACGCGCTGGATGTGTAGAGGTAACGCTTCACGCCATTTGCACGCGCCGCTTCCAGCATGTTCAGGTTGATGAGCGAGTTGTTTCGCGCGATGCTCGCCAGGTGCGCCGTGATGTAACCGATGCCGCCCATGTCGGCAGCGAGTTGATAGACATCATCGATGCCTTCCGTAGCTCGGCGACAATTTGTCTCGTTGCGCAGATCCGCCAAGTAGAATTCAGTGCACTCAGGAGACGAGAATTCGGGGCGTTTGATGTCCACGCCAATCACATGATTGCCTTCCCGAGTCAATCGTTTGGCCAAATGATAACCGATAAATCCGCCTGCACCTGTAACCAGCACCTTCCTCATTGTTTCTTCTCCTTCGCTGCGGCCACCGTGCGCCGCAACCCGTCTTTGAATGGCACCAAACTCAGATCCACCACTTCATACAGTTTGCTCGTGGGCTGAACCTTGCGTGCCGGACCCTCGGGTCCGCTCGCGTCAAATACGATCGTCCGGGTGTATCCGGTCAGGTCGGCGATCATCTCGGCCAGAGCCTTGATCGTCACTTCTTCGCCGTCCAGATTGTAAACTTCGCCGGGCGTGCCGTTCTCTAACAACTGAATCAGCATCTCGGCACAGTCCGTCTCGTAGAGGAAACACCGGCTTTGCCGCCCGCTACCCCATACATTGACGATGTTGCCCGACAGGAACTTATCGATGAGGGCGGGGATCACATGCTTGTCCTGGTCGCCCTGGAACTTGTAACTCGGACCATAGATGTTGCCGGGTCGCACCCGGATCACCTCGATGCCGTATTGCTTCGCATACATAAGCCCGGCGTATTCGGCCACACGCTTTCCCCAGCCGTAGCCCTCGTTCGCCGATTCGGGAAAACTGTAGTCGCCGAACTCTTCGCTCTTTTCAACAAAGTCGTTGTAGACGCACGAACTGGAAACCAGAAGCACCCGTTTCACGCCGAACTCGACAGCGGCGCGCATGATGTTCATGGGCACGATCGCCGCGTTGTAGAACATGTCGCCGTGATGCTCTTGGCTATACTTGATGCCAGTTGTGCGGCAGGCGCAATCAATGATGAAGTTCGGACGAACGAATTTCACGATTTGCTGCGCGTCGTGATACACGCTCAGATCAAAGCCGTCGGTGTCGATGTCCGTGCCCAGAGCATCATACCCGCGGGCAAGCATGGTGTCCATCAAGGCCGTGCCTACCATTCCGGCCGCGCCGGTTACAAGCACTCTATTGGCGACTGGGGTTCCAGACATAGTGCCTCCTTTGATGCCCAAAGTTCATAACTGCAAGTGTTATGCCCTTCCTCGATTGCGCTGTAGGCGTATTGATTACAAATCCCATCAAGGAAGCGTTGATGCGTGGAATACTCATTCGATGCTTGACCGGCCAGGAACACATTAGTCGCGCCGAAGAATTTCTGATCCAGAATGAACGTCTGCATCGAATCGGGAGTTTCCGATAGACCAAAAGTGGAGAAGAATAAATCCATTGTCGATACCTGCATTTGGTCTACCAAACTCAGCGGTACGAGAACAGTCGCATTTTCAGAAACCAAATTACCTTGATTCGTTATGGGACAAATCTCGCGCCCAGGCAACGAACTGGACAAGAAGTAAAATTGCAGGGCCAGCATCTCGGGCAGGTCTATGATAGTGTAGTGGTAGTTTGGCATCTGCTTGCAGAGCAGGTAACTGAAAGCACCATAGCCACCGCCGAACTCCATGATGCTACGCGGCCAGCGAGCAAACCGACGCAATAGGTGCTGCCAGTAGATCATCTCGACCGTGTTGGACGACATTGGCCAACCAGGGACTAGCGCTGGTGCTCCGACCGGCGACTCGGTGAAGGTGGTGAGTAATTGCACTTCCGGAGCGGTGGTCAGGATGTCAAGTTCCCACGCGGTTGCCGCATTTGTTTCCAAGCGGTAGAATACTTTCCGAACCAGTGGATTTGTTAGGAAGTTGGTAAAGTCTTCGGTGAGTAAATACCGACGAAGATCTTCACGCCATCGCTGCCAATTGGGATGCACGAAGGTCGTCGGCTTCTCCATTGACAGCCACTTTCGCAGCAACTCTCGGGTTTGCTCGATCAGCGTCATTCTGGCCTTTGCAAAGTCGCAGAGCCAAGATACCGCACGCTGGGCTGCGTTGTATGCCAGAGGATCAGATCCAGGCCGCCATCATTGGTGCGCGTGAATTCTAACATTGTTTGGCCTTCGTCGAATTCGGCGTGCCCGTCAGTGTAACTGCCCACATCGACACCGGGATACCCTTTCTGATCGGCATCGACTTCGCCATTGCGCAGGAATGTCAAATGACCTTCCGCAATGATGTGGCTCTTATCCGGCGACCAGAAGATGTAGGAGAAGGTGCCATCAAAGTGCCCCTCGGCCGCAAACAATTCCATTGTCTTGCCGTAAATGTATGGGCTTGGCTTACTGATCCGGCTAGCCAGATCCATCCCGGCGCGGATGCCAAGCGCGAAGCCCAGCAGTGTAAGCGCGACGGCGATTAGAATGTTCCGCTTCATAGTTCCCCCAAGTATTCGTCGAGATAGCCATCGATGATGCCGATCAAATCCGCCCGTTGGTGAGCGATCAGATAGTTCTCATCAATCGCAGACTTCATCATACCATAATGTTCGGGCTTTAGGCTATTCAAAATTGCAACTAATTCGTGCCCTGTTTCAAATCGCAACATTCCGCGCACATTGAAGAACTTGTTGATGTTCTGTGCGCCCCAGTAAATCGGCACCGTCTTCGCCGCCATTGGGTCAATAATCTTGTCGGTGAAGTAGTTGTCGAAGCGCGAATTCTCCATGACGATCTCATACTGATACGGCACGGATACGAGTCGCCGATCGATGAAGGGCGGACTGCGGTGCTTGAATACCTTCAGATCGCCGATTTGGGCGGGTAACCCCGCAAACACATGCTGGCGGAACTGGTGCCCAGGAGCCCAGTTCTTGTCGCTGGTAACGAAGGAGACGCCGAAGATCTTCTCGGCGGGCGGCTGGAAGAACCCGTGAATCGACGGGCGATAGTCGTTGCCGCACTGCGCCGAGCGCGTGCTGTCCATAACCAGGCTGAGGTTGGCGTTCATGTAATACCGCGTCTTTAGCGGGAACATTTCGTGTACTTCCTTGCACCAAGTCAAGATCAGGTCAAACTTTCCCGCTTCGCGCAGCAACCGCGGCGTCACATCCGCGCGGACTACGGGCGGCTCCTGTTGAATGAAGACCTTATACGCGTCTGGAATGTTTGGCATTTCGCCGTCGTAGTCGATCAGAATAACGACCGGCCGCTTGCGATCTTTCAATGCCGGTTTCCAGCCAAAACTATTCAGAACTAAGGGTATCATAGAGTTCTCCATCCTGCCATCGGCGGCAGGGTAAATCCCGGATTCAAGGTCTTGTTCGGATTCAGATTCTTCGGCCAGATGTTGATGCCGCCCTGGTTCGGTGACAGATAGCGACCCCACCACGCAAAAGTGCTGTTAGCCATCACGCTGTGTTGACACATTCCCATCAGCGTCAGTTCTTCGTCGTCGCGCCCCAGATGATCGCCGTAGCAGCGGTCATAATCTTCCAGGATCGTATGTTGGTAGGACAGAGACATTCCGCTCTTGACCCATTCAATCGCCTGCGGACTGCATCGATCTTTGTCCGCCGATACGAAGACATGCATGTTCTCGACATACTGGGCAACGACGGCCAAGGCGGCTTCCTGATAACTGAACGGTAGAGCCGCGTTGTAGCGTGCGTGCGAGCCGTGACGAACGGTCATCAGGACGCTGCGCTTCCCGGCCTTGTCGATCAGTTCCGCCATACGCTTACCGCGATCCGTCATCTCCCACTTCGGCGTGAAGTCGGCGCGAATGGTGCTCTCGAAATCTTTGAAGTATCTTTCGTCCTGCCAATAGCCGCTGGTTTCATAGGCTACATTTGGGTGCGGCGACATTGTGTAATACTGCTCCTTCAACTCGGCAAATGGTTGCCGCGGATCGGCGCAGGTTTTGGAAGCCAGCGGCGCAGTGACGCCCTTCCAATAAGGCAACGCATAGGTTCTCTCGGGATCGAAGAAGATCCCCGACGGGTCGATGCGCAAGTCAATGTTGTGACGCAATGAATACGCGCGCGCTCCCGCGTATATGAACATCTGGTTTCCCAGTCCGCCCATCAATTTAGCAATGACTGTTGACATCAGCATCCGCTCCAAGTTTCGCCGTTGGCGTCCGTGCGCCCGGAGCCGATGGCGTTTTCGCGATGCGTGCGGTAATAAATCTCTTCTTCGGATAAGTTGGCCGAATCCACATACCACGGCCGGTGCTCGAAATGATACGGCGGTGCCAGTCGGTAATTCGTGAAGTGGCAGCGATTCAATGGCGACCACGGCCTATACAGGGCGAAAGTCGTGTCGATGCCCGCCCGATAGGCTGGGTGCCCCTTCAAAGTTTCCAATCTAAGCGGGTTCCAATACTCGCCTTCAGAGCCAAGCATGGACTGCTTCTTGTCATAGGTGTCGGGCAAGTTATCGATCCGAAGACTTGGACCGATCTTGGTCACTTGCGGACAAAACACCAGACATTTGAGCATCACTTCAATGATGTCGTTCGGGCAATCCGACGCCGGGACAACATCTGGATCTGTAACGATGAAAGGTTGATTCTGCTGCAAGTGTAGACCGGCCTTCCAGAAAACCCACGGGCCGCCGTTCTTATCGGCGAACATAATCTGCGCCTTCTTCTCGGCGGTCAAGAATTTGTAGTAATCGAGGAGCGGCGGATAGGTGCTCTTGTTGTCGAGCACGAAGATGTTCATCATTTCGAGTTCATTCAGCCAGGTGACGAGTTGCCGGAATCCCGTGTCCAGACGGTCGCGATTGACGATGTAGACGGGCGTGAATTGATACGGCTTCTTATCTTCGAACATCAGTTCTTTCCTTCCCGTTGGAGCCGCGCAAGCCGTGCGCGAGCCTGCTGCTCCGTCATAATGGTGCTCTTCTCAGCCATTTCTTTCGCCTTCTTTAGACTCGCCGGTTCGTAGACTCGGGAGTCTGGCCGATTCGGCGACTTAGGTTTGTCGTCCTGATTCATCAGATCACCACCTTCAGTTTGCGCTCCTCGGTAACCGGAGCCGCAGGAATAGGCACAGGCGCGGCGTGTGCGTGCTTTACAATCCAATCCTTCGCGCCGACTATCTTATCTTGCGCCCAAGTTTCAAACGGCGTGTCAAGAAAGTCCGAGAATCCAAAAGTCTTCGCCTCTTTACATTCGCCGCAGTAAAACCGGAGTTCCGCCGCGGCGCCGAGCGGATCATCGCCTAATGGAAGACTGCGGCACTGCATGACGACATTGCCGTTCGACCACATAGTAAGCTGTGCAACAATCGCTTGGGAAATGGAGAGGCTACTCGCCTTCAGCATCTTGCCCTTAGGTAAATACAGATTGCTGTCCGGTCCCTGCTCGTATTGGTCTTTGAAGAAGCCCATGTGAATAAGTGGGCGCGTTCTGTTGCAAGGTGCGCCCGAACCCCTACCGCGCTGAGTTTAGGCAGCAGCGGCGAATGCACGAGCCTTCACAGGTTCTGCATTTAGGTTTATGTGTCCGATCACGGCAGGCCACATCGCGCCGAGGCGTCCCTCTTGTCTGTCCATCGCCGTCGAATCCTGTCAGGCCCAACAGATTGCTCCACTCAGTTTTCCCGTGTTTCACGGCTCGCTGGGAGTGCTCCGGGCCCTTCGCTTAGGCCAGAGCAATCTGGTGGACCTGCCGGTATTGAAACCGGGTCCGACAATGCCAACCAAGGATTCATCCGCCCACAATCAGAGGAAGCCGCCTATCGAACGCGCATTTCGTCGTCTCCCTGCGGCTATCTGATGTCATTACTCTACCAGACCTGACCGCTCCTTGTCAACAAGTATTTTGAGGGCATCGCGGCGTGCCTCAAAGTCCTGCCAAAACTCGTCGCTACAGCCCTTACCGGTGAGGATGGCCTCCTCAAGTTCCAACTTCAATAGCCGCGCTTCGGCCTCAGTCAACGCGTACAATACATCAGAATAACCCGAGCGCGACAATCGTAGCCAAATCTTCTCGCCACCCGTGTCTCGCATTGCCGAGAATTTACTCGGGTTTCGCCCAGTGTGGTGCGATGACATAAGCACTCTCCATTTCAACAAGATGCATCCGTTCGGCGGCCGCCCGTTTGATCGCGTCTTTCACGACCAGCGCGAACTCGGCCGCATTGCTTTTGAGGCAACTAAACTTGAACTCATCGTGGATCAGCCCCAAGATCCGCGCCTTGTATTTGGCGACAATATGCCACAGGAACGGCTTCCCGTTCTTATCGAAGCCCGCGCCGAGCGCAAGTTTTGCAATGCTGGCGTTGCCGGATTGAATTGGGTGGTTCTTGCCTTCTCGCTCCGTCATGCCTTGCAGTGCACGGAAGGCTTCCTTGATCGTCATCGGTTCGCCGGTTTCTTCGTCTGGGTGATCCTGGGCGAACTTGATCGCCTGCTCATACGACACTTCCCGGAACAATCGGCGGCATCCGAACATGTCGAACGCCTTCAGGTTTTCGAGAGCCTGCTTGCCCGACCAGTCAATGTGCGCCCACAACACCGGGAATGCACCGCGGTGGCTCTTGAGCGTCTCCTTGCAATACTCTTTCGGCTTTCGGATCTGGATCGACAATGCCGACGGGCCCAAGCCGTAGGCGATACCGAAGTTCACCGGCTTGAAGTCATTACGCCGCTCGTTGTGCGCGGGGCAGGCGCACTTCACACGCTGCGCTTTGCCGTCAAGGCCGAGTTTGAAGTAGGCGCATTCGGGCAGGACAACTTCCTTGCCCTTCTTCATCACCTTCTCGCCGCCTAGCGCGCGGATCTTGAACCAAGTTTCCGGGTCTACGATTTCGCAGCCCAGGCAGTGCACATCTTGGCCTTTGTTGAAGCACTCAATCCAGATCGGGTCTTTAGACTCTTCGGCGAGGATGCGGAGTTCCGCGCCCGACATGTCTATCGTCAGGATCACGCGCTCTTCACCATCGTCTTCCGGTTCGGCGATAAAACACGCCCGCGTCTCTTCGTCGTGCGGGAGATTCTGACCATTCGGACCGCTCGACGAACTGCGATTGGTTTCAGTGTCATACTGGTGATACTGCGGATGCAACTTGCCGTCCCACGGATTGAGCCAGCCGGTTTCTTTATTCGTCTTCTTGTTCGGCGGCTCGTTGACCCACTTCTGCACCCATGTCATACCGTAGGTGGACAACTCTTTGGCGATGCCACGATAGGTCAGCAAAGCCGCCACGATGGGAATGTTCTCATAAGGAATGAGCGTATCTTCGTCCGTGTGCTTCAGTGTCGCCATTACCGGAACCTGCTTCAACACCTTCAAGAGTTGCTGCCACGAGTTGTAGTTGATGAGCGCGGTGCCTTGGCACGCGCCGGACAACTTCTTGAAGGCAGATTGTTGTTGTTTCAACGATGTGTGATACGCCTTCAGCTTGTTGCGCAGTTCTTTCTGTTCGGGCAGCATCGTTTTGGTCAACTTGATGCTCTTCCACGCCAATCCGGCCTTTACGATCTCTTCGTCGGTCACGGGCGGCTTGTTCTCGCCGACAAACGGGATGAACTGCTTATCCAGTTCAGCCAACGCGCCGACTAATTCTCCTTCCCGCTTATGAATCTTCTTCGTCCAGCGCGGCGCATCGATGGCATCGCCGTGAATGTGCATCTCTGCGAACATGCCGATCGCGTCGTTCTGGATCTGCACTGTCTTGCGTAGATCGTCGCCGCACACATTGCCGGGACAGAATACATACTCAGGTAGCGAAGACCGCGAGTCGCCGCGAATAATCTTGTCCTGCACGAACTTCAGCATCAGAGGCAGACGCGTATCGAGCGCCGCGTATTCGATTTGTGATTGCGTCAGCGGCTCGCCGATCGTAAATGATGATTGCAACTCTTTCGAGATTGACTTATGGAAGTAGTGCTCTATCATGCCGTTCATGCCGAAGAACGGGTAATCTTGCAACGGATGTGCGCCTGCCCAGATGGCCTTATCGACGAGCATGTTGTCATAGAAGCCGACGGCGCGAATGCCAGCATTCCAATAGCAGTTTTGGTATTCGAATCCCAGATTGACGCCGACCTTCAACTTCTTCTGGTCGCAGAGATACGGCGCAACCATGTCGAAGAACTCTCGCAGCCGCTCATCCAGGTTCTTGCCGTAGTGGCCTTGTGTGCACAATGCCTTTGAATCGCCGCCAACGATGCCGAGCAGATCCACGACGAACTGCCGTTCGCGGTTGCCGAACTGCATCGTGCGGATACAGCGATTGTAGAACGAAGTCGCTGACATTGGCGTTTCCAAGTCCCAGCCGAAGATCTTGTTCTCGTCCAGGAACTCAAGGAGCGGCTCCATGTCGCCTAACTTCTCGATGAAAGTGATGTTCAGCGGCGGATTGAGGGCCAGCAGCGGATACGCTGGCCCCTCGTCCACGACATCGACTGGCTTCTTTGCCATTATGCCTCGTTCCATTTATACATTTTGCGGCCTTTCTTATTGCGGCCGATGCACGAGATTTCACCCGTGCCCAGGAGTGCGCGAATGGCGCGGAGGAGGTATTCCTGCGTGCCGTCGCGATAGACATTGCACAGCGTGCACAAATCTGCTTCGCTGATTCCGTCTGCCTTATCTTTGTGCTTCTGAACCACCAGGCGGATCTTGCGGTTCATGTCGCACACCGGATCGTTGCTTTCGACTTGCCACAACTTCTTGCGCACCGCTATCTGGTAGTTCGCCCACGCGATCGAGCGTTCCACCTGTTCCGGTGTAATCATCTGGTTCCCGTCGTTGCTGAAGATGCAGCGGAGAAGAAGATCCTGCCGAAACTGCGAATCGACTCGCGCAATGAACTCGCGGTTTTCTTTATCCTGCGGGAGTTGCTTCAGAAAGTCATTCCTCAAGTGGTTGGCCACCGGGTCTTCCTTCGGCGTAAAGATGCCCTGTTCAGCCTGCCCGTTCTTGATCGCCGCGATGACATGCGCTACGATCTCGACGACATGAGTCATTTCGGCAACGCTCCAAGTTTCCCAGTCCGAGCACACATTCTGTTTGTCTGCGTACCCGAATGTGCACCGGCTCAAGAACCCGTCGCCGATTTGCTGGGAGCCGAACGCTTCACGAAACCCTTCGGCTGTAAAGTCGCCTGAAATGGTGAGCCTCACATCGTCTGCCTTGTGCGTGCCGCCTGTCTTTGTGATGTGCTGCACCGTCGTGGACTCATAAAGTGAAAGCAGCGGTGTAACCATCGAGTTCTCGCGCTTCCCCTCGAATAGCCCTTTCATTTCATCCATGCTTAGCACTACGCGCCGATGTGAGAACTCGGACAGTGTATCGACGAGTGCCGCCGAACTGCCGAATCCGTTTCCGTCTTCAAGTGCCAGTCCGTGTTCGATGGCCAACTGGCGCAACACGCCGCCGATCTTCGTATTGTCATTGAAGCCGTAGATGAATCGGCGCGATTCGCCTTTGCCTGACTGCGGCGTGATCGACACATTCAGTCCGTAATGACGAAGATGCAGCCCCACATGGTGTGGGAATCCGCAGAATCCGTCGAGTATGCTTCCCAGAATCGCCTTGATGTTTGTGTAGGCAAAGACTGGGGGAATGATTGTGCCCTTGGTCACCATCTGCGAGATTTCGCCGATGTATGATCCTTCGAGCGCGACTTCCGGGAACGACGGAATGAACTCGCACGCCGCGATGTCCGCGGCCAGTTTCGCCGCGTGCGTGTCATACACGCCGATGACGATTGGCCCGGACGGTTCATAGATCGGGAAGTTCTGCCCGCTCTTCTCGATCAGGAACTCGCGATAGTCGCTCCATTGACTCATCCCGCATGAAGTGTGGAAGCATTTGCACTGCGGACCAGTCGGCGAGATGTAGATGTAGAACTCTTTGTTGAGCGCGCACGAATCAGGGTTCTGGTGCTTGTCTCTCCGCGGACAGCCCTCATCGCGCGAATAAGCGTAACGATTGCCGATCGGATCGAAACCAACTTCGGTAAACAACTCGTTGTGGCACTGTGGTCCGAGATACTTCTCAAACGCCTCTTTCACCTCGTCGGATACAATAGCTTCGCCTTCTTCGGAAACTTCGATCGGTTCAAATCCGCTGCCGACTTGCCCCAGAATCCAGTTCACTAACCAATCAGGAATCTCAATGATCGGCACTTCGGGATCGACAGGTTCGTAAATAATGCCGCTTGGATGCACCGAATACGGTCCGACGACATACTTGTTGCTCTGTTGAAAGTCGAACAATCCGGCCTTCTTCTGGTTACCGCACGCACGCGATGCGTCGGTCTGCTTGAAGTAAACATGGTAGCCCTTACTCGTTTTCACCATGTAGGTGATCGGAAACACATACCCCGTTTCCTTCTCGATTTGCTTGATTGCGTCCACAGTGTCGAGATCTAAGAAGCAGTAGCCCTCCGGTGTGGCAACGGCGGCTGTGTTGAAGTTCGGATTCGCTTTATACCAGCCCATGATCTTCTCGCGGTCAGTAGTCGCGAGCGCGGGCCAGTTTGTGAGTTTGCAACTCTTCTCTTTCGGCGTAACCGGCACAAGAGCGATGCCGAGCCGTAGCAGTTCTTTCACTGCCTTTGCGAAAACGCTGTCGTTCTTCTTCACCATTCTATCTCCTAAACAATCGGCCTGCCCGATTGAGCGTCAAGCAGGCCGAATCCCGCGAAGACTTAGAAAGGTATGTCTTCGTCGGCTACTTCAGGAGCGATTGTCTCCTCTACTTCAGCGACGGCTGCCGGTGCAGGAGCCGGTGTCGCTTTCTTCGCGGGAGCCTTCGTTGCAGGCTTGCGCTGCGCGGGGGCGCGATTGACAGGATTATCGGAAGTCCCGACTCCATCCTTGTCAGCCTTGCGCTGGAAGTCGGCGGGCACTTCCAGAACTTTGCCCTTCGGGGCTTTGAGGATGGCAACGATGTTGCAATACTCTTTGCCTTCCTTGCCCTCGCTGTTTTCTACTGCCAGGCGAACATTCTTACCCAGCAACAGATCGTCGAGATCGATCGAGCCTTCGGTTTCGAACGCGTCGTATCCGACGATGGCCTTCACGGCCTTGCGAAGCCCAGACTTCTCGTGCTTGGACTTCGTGTAAAAACCCGACACCCGGAACTGATCGCCGGTTTCGGAATCGAACGAATCAAGCAAGAACACGATTTGGACTTTGTCCTTGAGCCCGAACTTCGTCTGAACCGGCCCCAGGTCAACGATATCCGCGACGACCGCGAGGTAATCGCCGTCTTCGGGATTTCGCCAAGTGCTCTGCTTGTCTTCTACTGTAACGCCCATGTGATGCTCCTTTTCTGCGGCAAACGCCGCTCTTCAAACCGCCTTTTATTTCGGCGTAACCCAACTATCGCACATCGGTAATCACTTGTCAAGCACTTTCGTAACTAATTTTGAGGTGACCCACGCGCACCAAAGTGGCGCGGTTGACAGTGATGTATTAGTCATAATCGTAATAGATTGATTATAAACTACTTAGTGAGCATAGGTTCGCCGGATAATCGCTGTCACAGGATTTCACCTGTTATGGTAACCATAAGTCACTTACTACTGTACCTGGGGAT
>Ga0335077_10006791_pt1 | contig 14159 bp, 14 predicted proteins | sample Lox_Sample_31_FD_207151 | JGI IMG/M metagenome (GOLD analysis project Ga0335077, IMG submission 207151) | Soil microbial communities from Loxahatchee National Wildlife Refuge, Florida, United States - Lox_Sample_3.1 | ecosystem: Environmental > Terrestrial > Soil > Wetlands | place: USA...
TCGCCACCGGCTTCTTATGCGTACCCGGCCCGAGCACATCTTCCATGCTGATGTCCTCCGAGGCGTCGACTGCGCCCTCCTCGTCCGCGTATTCGCTGGCGACGGCGGCCTCCGCATTCTGGGCCTCGCTGGTCGCGGCCTGCATGTCAGCAACCTGCTTGTCGGTCATCAGCTGCGCGCCTTCCGCAATTGATTCCGAAATCTTCGACGTGAACAGCCGGATCGCCCGCAACGCATCATCGTTGCCGGGGATCACGTAATCCACTTCGGTGGGATCGCAGTTTGTATCGACAACCGCCACTACCGGAATTCCCAGCTTGCGGGCTTCGCGCACCGCAATCTGCTCCTTATTCGAGTCGATCACGAAGATCGCGTCAGGCAGGCGGTTCATGTTCTTGATGCCGGCCAGGTTGGCCTGCAGATGTTTCCGCTCGCGCTCGAGCTTGATCACTTCTTTCTTCGGCAACAGCTCGTAGCGGCCATCGGTGGCCATGTCGTCGAGCTCTTTCAGCCGCTTCACCGACTTTTGCACGGTGACCCAGTTGGTGAGCAGTCCGCCCAACCAGCGCTGGTTGATGTAGAACGCGCCACATTTCTGCGCCTCTTCGGCGATCGCGTCCTGAGCCTGGCGTTTGGTTCCCACGAACAGCACAATCTTGCCGTCGGCCGCCAGGTCCTGCACAAACTTCGACGCCTCTTTGAACATCTTCAGCGTCTTCTGCAGATCGATGATGTAAATCCCGTTGCGCTCTCCGAAGATGTACTCCTTCATCTTGGGATTCCAGCGCTTCGTCTGATGCCCGAAGTGAACTCCTGCTTCGAGCAACTCCTTCATGGTGATGGTAGCCAAATAACCTCCTGTTTAGTCTGCATCGGGAACTCGTCTCACTTCCCGATTGCTATTCCCGTCCCCGCACCAAGAGGTACGGGAAGAATTGAACACCTAAACTCAGTTGTCAGTACCCAGTTACCAGTACCCAGTCAATTTCCCGGGCAACTGGTTATTGGGTACTAGGTACGCAGTTAGCGTTTCGAGAACTGGAACCGCTTTCTCGCGCCCTTCTGTCCGTACTTCTTGCGCTCTTTCCCGCGCGAGTCGCGGCTGATCATGCCCTCGGTCTTCAGCTTCTTGCGCAGCTCGGTATTGAACTGCATCAGGGCCCGGGCGATGCCCAGCTTCACGGCATCTGCCTGTCCGCGCACGCCGCCGCCCAGCACGCTGGCGACAACGTTGAACGAAGCAGCCGCGTCTGCCGAGGTCAGCGGAGACTTCGCCGCCGAGCGCTGCGCCGGCGTCACAAAATACTCTTCAAACGCGCGTCCGTTGACTTTAAAGTCACCGTTTCCCGGACGCAAATACACGCGAGCGATCGCCGATTTGCGCCGCCCCGTTCCGTAATACTGAACCAACTCTGCCATTTTTCGCTTCGAGCTTCGAGCTTTCAGCTCCGAGCTCTTGACCTTTCCCGATATTTAGCGTTCGCCCGCAGCTCGTAGCTCGAGGCTCGTAGCTGCCCTTACGAAACCGCGACCTTCCGCGGCTTGTACTCCCGCACTTCCAGCTTGAACTCCTGCGGCTTCTGCGCCTGGTGCGGATGCTTATCGCCCTTGTATACATTCAGCTTCGAGAGCATGTGCGCCGCCAGTTTGTTTTTCGGCAGCATGCGTCGTACCGCGGCTTCAATAATCGCTTCCGGCTTGCGTTCGATCCGCTTCGTGTATTCTTCCGTCCGCAGGCCGCCGGGATATCCGGTGTAATGCTGATATACCTTGCTCTCAGCCTTCACTCCGGTTGTGCGGATCTTCTCGGCATTGATCACGATCACGTGATCGCCGGCATCAATAAACGGCGTATACCGCGGATTCTCTTTGCCCATGAGGATGCGCGCCACCTGCGAGGCCAGGCGCCCGAGCGTCTGCCCGTTCGCATCCACGACGTACCACTTGCGCACAATTTCCCCCTGCTTGGGGAAATACGTTGACATCGGAACTCTCCCAGATTGAAAAAGGCTGCGAAAGAAAACCGCTCTTTTGATCTCCCGACGAGGACGCCAGGACCATCAGGCGGGCAACCACACTACTACCAAAGTCTTTAATTTACCGGACGCTGCGAGCCGTTGTCAACGCACTCTTGGTAACTCAAGTGTAGGAGCAGACGCCTCGTCCGCCCCGAGCGTGTGCGCAGCAAAGAGGCGCGCGCAGGGGAAGGTGATCACCCGAAAAGTCGTGCGTGGAACCGGCCGCCCTCATTGCGCTTCGCGCAACCCCGGACGAGGCGTCCGGGGCTACATGAGCCCCGAGGAAACATCAGCTTCGAACGCCGGAACGGACGCCATTCGAAACGGCTTTGCCCCGCTACGGCCTTAGCAGGAGATCCCCGGCGAAGACGTGGGCATGCAGTCGATGCTTTCCGCTGCCGTCACGCTTGAGCGAGTTGCCCACCGTTCCCTTCGGACTGCCGAACTGGTACGCGCTGACATCTCCGAATCTCACCGATAAATCGACTGGGCCGTAGTCGTCCGGATCAGGCACTTGAATCGATAAATCCCCTGCCAGAAGCTCAACATCCTTGTCCCCGGCAATTCCATCCACTGAGAGATCCCCGGCCCGCATACGAGCAAACAGGTTGGTCTCCCTGGGAACAGCGATGGTGACCTGAAATTCGCTCTTAGGCACGTGCGAGAACGTGATATCCAGAGAATCCCCCGTCCGCTTCAGCTGGACTTGCATCTTCCCGGCGAGGGCACGATTCTTCCCATCGGTATGGATCGTGATCTCCCGGGAATCAGTGCCGACGATGCGGAAGTCTCCATCGCGCAGATGTAGCCTCAGGTTGTTGATCCTGCTCAGGTCCGTTTGAAAGGGCCCGTCTACGGCTGCGGTCTCCACCTCGGCGCGCGTAGACGCCGCACGCAACCACCCACAGGACGAAACCAACAGCGCAATGGTCAACCACCGCCCGGCAATGCTCATGGATCCTCCTGTCTCGACACGTATACCAAGCTACTGACGCGCCTACCACCTTTTTGTCACCAGCCGTGTAGGGGCGGACGCCTTCATCCGTCCCGCTCAGCCTGAGTGAAGCGAAGGGAGCGTGCCGGGAGCGTCGGATCACACAAAAAATCGTGCGTGGAACGGGCCGCGCTCATTGCGCTTCGCGCAACCCCGGACGAGGCGTCCGGGGCTACACGCAGAAGAAGTTCCGGAACGCCGCCATCTTCACCTGCTCCCTGGCGACGGCTGCGCCCAGCCGCTGCATGTTGGGAATCTGATCCGCCGCATCCAGCCCTCCTACCTCGCCTGGATCCACATCGTGCAGTCCAAGTTGATCCAGACGTTCCCTGGTCAGGCCGACCGTGATGCGCTGATAGGTCACGAGTTTCTGGGCCCCCATGGTGCCGCTGACCAGATCGAGCGCATCGGATTTCGGTGTGCCAGACGCGGCCCCGCTTGTCGTTAACTCGACCGTAGCGGAACGAACCTGCGCCGCGCGCTGGCCAATGATGCGCATCATGACGTTCTGCTGCAGGTTAGCCTCGCCCATCATTTCTTTGATCAGGTATTTGGCCCAATCCAGCAAATGATAGCCCGCGGCTTTGCCTGCAGGCACAGTAATGGAATCAAACCCGGTGCCCAACGAAATGAGCATTAACTTGTCTGCCCCCATGGGCCATCCGAAGCCGTATTCCGGAACCGTCGCCTCCAGAAACACCTGCAGCGCCGGGTTGTTATAACTGCTGACGCCGCCATCGATGAACTCGTATGGATTCGTTTTCCCGGTCCCGTCGGGCACCGCAATGGTCTCCGGCGGAAAGTACGTTGGAGCCGCTGTGCTGGCCCGCACGACCTGCCACAGGGGTAGCGTGGAATTATTCTTGAAAAATTTGTTGTTCGGGTTATTAGTGAAGAACCAGTCGCTCCCCAGCGTCGCATTTTTGGTTACGACCACGATATTCGTGCGCAGCTTGTCGCTGCCCAGCGTGGTGGTTTCCCCAAACACATCCTTCAAATGTTTCTCCAGGGGTCCGCTGGGGTAGCTGTGCCACAAACGAGTAACGATGAATTCCTTGGTGAAAATCTCTTTGCCAAACTTGAGATAGAAATCGCGCAAGTCCGAGGCTTTGCATCCCAGAGCCAATCCCGCCGCGAGAATCGCGCCGGTACTGGTTCCCGCAATCAGATCGAAGCGGTCGCAGAGCGGCTTCTCCGATCCAGTTATCTGATTGAGTTGTTGTTCGATCTGGATAAGCGCTTCAGCGGGAATCAGCCCCGCCAATCCGCCACCATCAATGGCGAGCAACCGCCGTGGGCGGTCCGATACAGCATTTGGCATGATCGCCTCCCCGGGGAAGGCGCTTATCATACTGCCGGACCGATAGAAAATGAAGAGAGCCGCGAACGGTGATCTTTGTCCAAAATTCTACTTTCCGGAATGCCACTGCGACCACGAATCGCACCCGCCTTACACCGAGTCCAGCTTTGGCACGGCAGCTTTACAACTTATGTTGCGAGCGATGCAAGTTGATTCTGGCCTGCTATGATGCAGTGTTCTTGCGTTTTTTTGAGGTCACAAATTGTGACCTCAAAATGGTGATTGATCATGAACAAGGCCGCAATCGTTCTTGCCAAGAGAGTCGGATCGAAAATCCTGGTGTTGCGAAATCAAAAGGTGATTCTGGACACCGATTTGGCAGAGCTTTACGGGGTTCCCGTCAAACAGCTCAATCAGCAGATAAAACGAAATCGCCACCGGTTTCCCGCTGATTTTGCCTTCGTGCTAACTAAGCCAGAGTATGAAAGTTTGAGGTCACAAATTGTGACCTCAAACTCTGGCCGCGGTGGACGGCGTTATCAGCCTCGTGCTTTCACCGAGCACGGCGCAATCATGGCGGCCAGCGTGTTGAACTCGAAGCGCGCCATCGAAATGAGCATTTTTGTGGTGCGCGCGTTCGTGCAGATGCGGCAGGCGATGTCGAGGAATCAGCACATCGTTTCAAAGCTCGCGGAATTGGAAGCGCGTCTCGACAGCCACGACGACGAGATCCAGGAACTCGTCGAGGCAATCCGCGAATTGATTGCTCCGTTGCCGGCCAACAACCGCCGCATCGGGTTCGAAGCGCCGCCTGCTTCCGGGACAACGGAAAGTCAGGCTTTCAGGGTCAGGAAACGGTAACGCATCTCGCGTTCACTTGGCGTCTCTCGATCATCTAGAATCTTGGGTGCGAAGCGTGCGCGTGCCTCTTGCGGCTTCCGGAATAGGGAGCCGCCAGCCCACGCTGCAAAAGCAGAATATAAATTGATGTCCCTCTCGCACTCACGAGTGTTTCTTCTCTCTCCCGCCAATATTGCTGGTATTCGGGCAAGGTACGTTCTTGCCGCCGACGCCGATTCAGAGCTCGCCGTCCGGTTGCGTCGAGACGGAGTGACGCTAGGGGAATTGTTCAGCTTTGTGAGCAGCTTGTATTTCCGCGGCAAGCTGGCGTATGCCCGGGCGTTTGCCGTGCCTCCGCCGAACCTGGCGGGATCGTTCGTCATTACCGCGTCCGGAGGGCTGTTGTCACCGGAAACGATTGTGACGCTCGACCGCCTGCGTCAGATCGCGGCGAGCGACATCGATCCGCGCAACCAGGAATACCTTGCTCCTCTGCATCGCGACTGCTACCAGCTTGCCCAGGCGGCCGGCGGTTCGTGTGAAGTGGTGTTGCTCGGCAGTGTTGCCACTCCCAAGTACGTCGAGCCTCTGCTTCAAATTTTCGGAGAGCGATTGCTGTTTCCCGCTGAGTTTGCCGGGAGAGGCGATATGAGCCGCGGCGGACTCCTGCTGCGTTGTGCAGTGGCTGGCGAGGAATTAGCCTACGTACCGGTCATGAATGCGAACCGGCACGGACCAACCCCGCCAAAGCTTCCACCACTGCCGCGGAAACGCAAGCCTGTCGCCACGTGATCCCCACGCACTCGTAGTGCTCGCGATCAGTTTGCGTGCTGAGAAGGCTCCTCTAAGTCTCGTTGTCCAGATATTCTTCCGGAACGTCGTCTTCGGGGACTTCCCTGGTTCGCACTTCTTTGCCCTCGGAGTCATCGGCTCGTTCCACACCGCTCACGATCCCCGCTTCAAACGTGTTTCCTTCGTCGAGCAGTTCTTCCACGCTCTCGGAATCAGCGCTCGCGGTGTTCGATAAACCGACATCATCCGGGGATGGCGCACGAAGCACTACCTGAGCCGATGGAGTTCCAGCGGAACGCCTTGGAGTTGCCCCTCTCCGGATCGCGCGTTTGGCCGCTCTCGGCTTCGAACTTGTGCCTGCCTTCTTGCGCGCCACGCTTCGCTTCTTGGACGCAACTTTGGATTTGCGCTTCAGGAATTTCTGCCTGGTCTTCTTGCCTGATCTTTTCTTCGGAGTCATATGTCCTCGGTTGTCCCGGCGGTGCACACGGGAATCCCGGTGCCATCGCCGGAACTTCTGACGCCCTGTTCAGTGTATCGCGCTGCGTGGCAACATGAGTTGCCCGGTATGGCCGACCGCAGCAACCCGCGTGACTGAGATGGAACGGCGCGCAGGCTCAGGGACAGCGTGGCAAGAATTTAGGGGATCGTTCCTGGAAGTCCGGACGAGATCTGAGACAGCCAGACGCCAGGATTCGGAAGGCGAGTGCGAGAACGGCCAGAAGTGGGGCCCTTGAGGGTTAAGACCCGTAGCACCGTCGGGCGAGGATATTCAAGAAAATAATTTATTAAATCGTTTCTTGCCTGCATTTTTGGGATGACGGTGCGCATGGTCTTTGTGTAGGATGTCGGCGAAAAGCATCTGCGTTCGGGCGTTGATGCCTGTGTTCCGACCACGCATAAGGAGGGTTCCTATGCAAGCGTCTGTGTCTCTGCCTCGCCGTGCTTCCCAAGTTCTCCTATCTAGCGTTCTGATCGCCATCGCTCTGTTTGTACCGTCTCATGTTTGCGCCCAGGCTTATTTCGGAACCGTCAGCGGCGAACTGACAGATGCGAGCGGCGCCGTGATCGCCGGCGCCAGCGTGATGCTCTCCGATGAGGAGAAAGGATTCAACTTCATTACGACCTCGGACAACAGCGGACGGTATCTGTTCCGATCCGTGGCGCCCGGAGTGTACTCGGTCACGGCCGAAGCCAAGGGCTTCGCCAAGGCCACAAGCGCCCGCTTCAAGGTCGACGTCAACGAGAACGCGACCACGAACCTGAAGTTAAAGGTGGGCGCCGCCAGCCAGACGGTCGAGGTGGGCGCGCAATCGCAGACCATCCAGACTGAGGATGCGGAAACGGGGCAGGTGGTAAACCGCAGGTACATCAACGATCTGCCACTAATCGACCGCAACATCGTCGCACTGACCTCTCTGGCACCGGGCGTTACCGAGATGGATGATCAATGCGGCGCAGACTGCACGGGCACGAACTTCGTGTCCAACGGCAGCCGCGGATCGACGTCGGATATTCTGACGGATGGCGCTTCGGTGACGAATTCGGAACCGAATGGCGGCATCACGGCAGCGACATATCTGCCGTCGCCGGAGGCGGTGCAGGAGTTCAAGGTTCAGCAGACGAATTTCAGCGCCGAGTACGGTTTCTCAGGGGCGTCAGTGGTCAACATGATCACGCGCTCAGGGACGAACCAGTTTCATGGAAGCGGATACGAGTTTTTCCGTGACGATAGCCTGGATGCCAACGACTGGTTCGCCAATCGCAATGGCGAACCTATTCCGCCGCTGCGCCGGAACAATTTCGGCTTCACCTTCGGCGGCCCCATCTTCAAGAACAAAACTTTCTTCTTCGTGGACTATGACGGCCTGCGCTCTTCGGGATTGAGCACGTCGAACGCCGCGGTGCCTACTGATCTGATGCGAGCGGGCAATTTCGGCCAGGTGTGTGCAGCGCAAGGAGGGACTTTCGACTCTACCGGCATGTGCAGTGTGGCTGCTGGGCAGATCTGGGATCCGTATTCCGGTGTTCTCGATGCCAATGCGGGGGGCATCGTGCGCAGCACGTTTATTCCCAACAATAACCTCGCGACCTACACCAGCCCGGGACCCGCTCTGCAGGCGCCAGGCAATCTGATCGATCCTGTGGCGCAGAAGATGATGGCTCTATTTCCAGAACCAAATATCTCCGGCGGAGACATCTACAACAACTGGTTCGGTTCTGGTGCAAGCCACGGCTCCAACGACCAGTTCGACGTGAAGATCGATCATCGCTGGACCGCGAATAATTTGATGAGCGGGAAGTTTTCATATCAATACAGTCCAGCAGGCCAGGGCCTGGACTGTTTCAAGAACTTCACCGATCCCTGCCGGGGCGGCCCCGGTTGGTCCAACGCACACTTGTTCGCCATCACCGACACGCATACGTTCAGTCCCACATTGTTGCTGAACGCGACCTTGGGGTTCACGCGCGGCGTCTGGCACATCGACGCTTACAATCCTCACGGGCAGAGCGATCCTCTGGGCAATCTGGGATTCCCCTCGTACCTGCAGAGCAACGGGTTCAAGGGTGTTCCGGCGATCTTCATCGATCAGTACCCCAGCGCCGGCTACGCGAACGTCGGCACCGATCCTTATGGCAATTACCGGCTGGGCCAGGACACCGGACAACTTTCGATAACGCTCGACAAGGTACATGGCTCGCATGAACTGAAGTTCGGGTTCGACGGAAGGATTCACCAGATCAACTACATCCAAACCAACGCGCCGCTTGGATTCTTTACCTTCAACGCAGACGGTTCCTATGCGTGTCCTGGCGGTTTGGAGGATTGCGGTGGCGATCCCATGGCCAGTTTCATGATGGGCATGTTCACGCAGGGCTGCGGCGGGAACGGATGTGGTTCGTACTATGAGATCCAGTTCCGGCCTGCTACCACCAATTACCAATACGGCTTCTTTGTGCAGGACAACTGGAAGGCCACGTCCAAACTGACGTTAAATCTCGGCGTTCGTTATGACGTGACCAAGCCGCGCACGGATCGGTATAACCGGCAGAACTGGTTTGATGAGAACGTGACCAGTCCGTTGAATGGCGGAAGCGTGAATTACACCGATCCAGTGACTGGCAATGCGGTAAACCTTCCCCTGAAGGGTGGCGAAGTGTTTGCATCTTCTGGCCAGCGCACCAACTACGTGACCGATTGGAACGACATCCAGCCGCGCTTCGGCTTCGCATTCCAGTTTGTTCCAAAGATGGTGTTGCGTGGCGGTTACGGGATTTACTACGGCCAGTCACGGTCGGGGGTGACGGGAGTCGCGCCTTACGGCAGCCAGGGCTTCAATCAATTCACGAACGTAATCACAGCCAATCCCGTCGACCACGCGACTCCTTATGCGCACCTGAATAATCCGTTCCCCAACGGATTGATTCAGCCTTCAGGAAATACCCTGGGCCTGATGAATGACGTGGGCTTCGGGGCGAACGGCCCGCTGCGCACGCCGGGCGCGAACCAGACGCCCTATGAGCAGAGCTGGAGCCTGGGGATAGAGCGGCAACTGCCGAGCAATATCCTGATCAACGCGGAATATATCGGCAAGAAAGGAACCCACCTGCCATTCAGTGGCTCCAATTACATCAACCACCTGGGGCCTTGGGTGGAGAATTTGGCGGTCGGCGATCCGAACGCCGCCGATCCATGTGAAGCGCTAACCATCGCCTGCCTCAATACCCTGGTGGACAATCCCTTTGCCGGATCCATCACCGATCCCAACAGCACGCTCGGCAGCAACTTCGCACAGATTCCGTATCAACAGTTGCTACTACCCCATCCGCAGTTCACGGGCGTGACGACGGAACCGCAATTGATTGGCAGTTCCATTTATCACGGGTTGCAGCTGCTGTCCGAGAAGAAGTTCTCTAACGGGCTGCAGTTCCTTGCGACCTATACGTGGTCGAAATCGATTGACAACGCTTCGCAGGCTGACGATAACGTGACCTGGCTGGGCAGTTTCTCGGGCCTGCAGGATCCCAATAAGCCGTGGCTGGAGCGCAGCCTGTCGACGTTCGACATTCCCCACGTGTTTCAGATCAGCTACAGCTACGATCTGCCGTTCGGGCGCGGACGTGCGTTTCTAGGAAACATGCCGCGCTGGGCGGATTTGATCATCGGCGGATGGAAAACCAATGGCATCTGGCGCATCGCCGATGGGCGACCGCTGGCGTTCAACGTCGCAGATGGGAATCCGATTCCCACGTATGGCACGCAGCGGCCCAACATCGTGGGAACACCAAAGCGGAATCATGGATCGGATTTCGTGGATCAATACTTTGTCGACGACACAGTCTTCCAGCGTCCGGACGACTTCACCATGGGAAACGCACCGCGGGCGTTGGGAAGTGTGCGCAGCCCATGGTCCTTCACCGCAAACCTGTCAGTGGGAAAGCAGTTCTATATACGTGAGGCGATGAACTTTGAAGTTCGCCTTGAGGCCCAGAATGCGTTGAATCATCCTGTGTTCGGAACGCCCAATACGTCGGTGGATGATGAGAATTTCGGGAAGATCTTCTACACGTCGGTGGGACCGCGGCAGGTGCAACTGGCGTTCAAGTTCAACTTCTAGAACCGTCGTTGGTCGTTCGTCGTTGGCTTTCGACCGCAAGTGATCGGCTATCAAGTTTTGCCGCTGGGGTTATGCCTTGGCGGCCAATGCTTTTGCGGCTGGTTGGGCTCGGGTTCTCTGGCGTATTCAGGGTGTTCCGCAGACACTGGTCGCCCACCTATGCAGTCGAAATTCACCACAGGGGACAGCGAGGGGCACGGGGAGAAGAGCCTTTTGCGGCACTGAGTGCATGGGAGGAGTCGGCCTTCGCACGCTCCCCTTCGCTTCGCTCAGGGTTGCGGGACGGACCCTTCGACTGCGCTCGGGGCAGGCTGCGGCGTCCGTCCCTACACTAGATCAGGCTTCCGAGCTTAGCTGGCAGATTCGGCCTACTACATAGTCTGAGGGGGATTTGTTGGGTTCGATTGGGATGTGATCCAACGGAATTGAACGGTTGTGGGGACGCAAGATTAATTCATTTCCCGCCACTTCGAGGTAACGAACCACGCACTGATCGTTTTTCAGAACAGCGTACAGATTTAACTCGCCTTTGCGATAGGGCTTCAGGGAGTTGTAATGTCGGTCGACCAGGAGCGTGGTTCCGGGGGCAAGGCGGGGAGACATGGCCTGTGCGTCGCGGGGATCTTGCCGGATCAGGACAAACCGCTGCCAGGAGGAACGGTCGCCTTCGGTTTCGGGCCTGAGCTTGTGGAGGAAGGATTTCTTGAATTTCAGGATTTCCTTCATGTGCATACTGACGATGCGGGGTTCAGTCGCGGCGGCGGCGCAATCGGTGAGGATTACGTTTTCGAAGTCGTCGCTGCTGGGCGGAAGGATGGAGGCGCGCTTGTTGACCTCGGCGGGATCGAGCAGGTCGAGGACGGAGAGGTGCTGGACGTGGAGGACCTTGTCCATGCCCTCGATGGAGAGGCCGCGCTTGCGGTTGAGGAAGTTGGAGATGTGGGCTTGTTTGAAGCTGGTCTGCTGGGCGAGGCGGAGTCCGGTAAGTTCTCCTGCCTGAATTCGCTGCAAAAGGATTTTTCGGAGGTTATCTTGCAGGGCCTTGAACTTCATTGAGCGGAGTATAGCACCGGGCTATGAGGGGTCGGGAACTGGGAAAACTACGTAGTGCGTTGAAACAGAGACAGAAAGGGACTGGGGGCGGATGAGTTCTTCGGTGTCGGGCTGCAGGTCTTGGGGCAGGGAGTTATCGCGGATCGGTGTGTGAGAAAGCGCAGGTGCGAGATTGTGGTTATGAGTTCCGGGACAATCCCGAGACAGATGGATGCCTGGGAAAGCGATTAACCTGGACTCTCGAGATTCCCATTTCTCGCAAGTGTGGCGAGAAGTGGAGTGGAGAGCACTCCACCTCTCTGCTGATTCGCACGGCAACTCGAAAAGTCATCAGGTGATGCGAGGCAAAAGAAAATTTTGCGTGGCAACCTGCTGAGATGAAAGGGGAAAAGATTTCCACAGGCTGGGAATGTTCACTCAACCTTGACTGAGAAAATTGACAGCCTTCGGTGAGTCCGCGCCGAAGGGAGGAAGCAGTGGCGGAGCCGGAGAGTGAGGACGAGGAGGACGAGGAGAAGGCAGTGACGGTGCATTAGGGGCTGGCCCTACGTCTTGGGATGACGTGGGGCCTTTTTCCCGCAGGGATGTCGACAGAGGTTGAGCTGACCACGGGGGACACAGGGGAAAAAAATTTGCTGCGCGCCGGCACTACCAATGAAAGTCAAGATCCCCACGCAAAACGTAGCAAAAGACGCGACGTTTAGTATGGGCCCCCCACTGGCATTTACCACTGAAGCAAGGGTTGCGCTACCGAAGTACATAGGTTCTCCGGCGCAGAGAACGCGCCTCAGGATGACGAGTGCAATAACGTAGAATTGGAGGACGGGTGGAGCGGGAGTTGGTTGGGGTATGGGTGGGAGCACGGGGGAAGCGTCCCGCACATCGCGAATTGATCGGGGAGCAGGCCTCCCCTTCGCTCCGCTCAGGGTCGGGGGACGGACGAGTTGTCCGCCCCTACACAAGATTTACGGATCGACGAATGGATATTACCTGGTTGACGGAGCGGATTGCGGTGGGGGGCGGAATCTGGAACTCGGAGAATATGGAGAATGTTGCGCGGGAGGGGATCACGCACGTCATCGATATGCAGATTGAGTTCGATGACACGCCTCTGGGGCTGGAGCATGGGGTGGAGGTACTGTGGAACCCTACCGACGACGATTTTATGCCCAAGCCCCCGCAGCTGTTCCGCAGGGGCGTTGACTTCGCGATGGAGGCGCTGGAGAGGCCGGAAGCGAAATTGTTTATCCATTGCGCCGCGGGCGTGCACCGAGCCCCGATGATGGCGCTGGCAGTGCTGGGATCGATGGGGTGGAAGTTGACGGATGCGATGCGGATGATGGAGGCGCGGAGGCCTGTGGCAGATTTTGCAGATGTGTATGTGGAGAGTGTGGAGAGGTTTTTGAATCATGGTGAGTGCTGACTCACCACCGGGGGGCATAGAGGAGAATCAAAAAAACACTTCTGGCGAAGGCAGCCAGAAGCGGGGCACCCAGACTGAGGAAGTTGCATGGGTCCTCCGGCGCAAGGAACGCGCCTGAGGATGACAATTTAGCTCCACGGGTACTCTTCCCTTCGCTTGGCTCGGGGCTGGGGGACGGACGAAGGCGTCCGTCGGTACACAGGATTTGGTTTGGAGGAATACGATGCTTGATTCGCGGCGCCGCCCTGTTGGGCGGCTTTTTTATTGGGCAGCGATTGGGATTGCGGCTCTCGGGCTTCGGGTTGCGGCTTTCGGAGTGCCGGTTCCGCCGCAGGGGGGGCTGCGACAACTACCGTCGCTGACACTGTCTACCTGGCAGATGGAACTCCGGCTTCGGGGAACCTGATCATCTCGTGGCCCTCGTTTGTTACGACCAGCGGGACTGCGGTGGCCTCGGGATCTACAGCGGTGACGCTGGGAGTGAAAGGGGCGCTCAGCGTGGCACTGGTTCCGAATGCGGGAGCAACACCGGCAGGGGTGTATTACAGCGTGGTGTACCAGCTTGGGCCGGGGCAGGTGAAGACTGAGTATTGGGTGGTGCCGACTGCATCTCCGGCAAGCCTGGCGACGGTGCGGATGACGCCGGGATCGGGGCTGGCGGCGCAGCCGGTGTCGATGCAGTACGTGAATTCGGCACTGGCGACTAAGGCGGATGACACGTCGGTCGTGCATTTGAATGGGTCGGAGACGATCAGCGGGACGAAGACGTTTGCCAGCGCGCCGAGTGTGCCGGCTCCTTCGGGTACAGCATCGGTTGCGAACAAGGCTTACGTGGATCAGGCGGTAGCGAATGTGGGAGCGGGGAATTATCTATCGATTGCCGGCGGCACCATGACTGGACCGATCAGCTTGCCGGGGAATCCTTCGGCGCCACTCCAGGCTACTCCAAGCAATATGTGGATGCGGGATTTACAGCGAAGGCAGACCTTGCTGGTCGGGATAGAGCCGAAGCGCGCGCACTTCGTCCAAAGAGACGTGGTCACGTTTCCTCGGGCCCCCCTGCAATCCCGGAAAGTCGGATTTCCCGATTCCGGTTTTGACCTTGGCTTTTCCCCGCGAG
>Ga0335077_10006793_pt1 | contig 14159 bp, 12 predicted proteins | sample Lox_Sample_31_FD_207151 | JGI IMG/M metagenome (GOLD analysis project Ga0335077, IMG submission 207151) | Soil microbial communities from Loxahatchee National Wildlife Refuge, Florida, United States - Lox_Sample_3.1 | ecosystem: Environmental > Terrestrial > Soil > Wetlands | place: USA...
TCCGCCCCCTTTTTTGCAGTCTTGAACGACGATACGATCGCTCATCCTGAGTGGCTTGCGGCATTGGTTCGAGCCATGAAAACCAGTCCGGATATTGGGATGTGCGCTTCCCAAGTGCGCCTGGCCGGTGACAGTGCATTGGATTCGGCCGGCATGTTGTTGTGCCTCGACGGAAGCAGCAAGCAGCGGGGCCATCTGGAGTTGCCGGCATCTTATTCTTGTTCAGAAGAGGTTTTGCTGCCGAGTTGCTCGGCGGCGCTGTATCGCCGCGCGATGCTCGAAGAAATTGGCCTGTTCGACGAAAGTTTTTTCTTATACTGTGAAGACACTGACCTGGGCCTGCGTGCCCGCTGGAGCGGATGGAAGTGCCTGTATGTTCCGGACGCGGTGGTGGAGCATCGCTACTCGCATTCGGCAGGGAAAGCTTCCGCATTGAAAGCGTTCTACGTTGAACGGAACCGCCTATTCGTGATCGTGAAGAATTTTCCGCTCCCGGAATTGCTCCTTGCGCCGGCGCGCTCGCTGGCAAGATACTTCTGGCATTTCGTCCTGGCGATGCGAGGCCGAGGGAAAGCGGCCGAGTTCCAAACCGAAGGCAACGGGATGGTACACCTCGGGCTGTATGTGTTGCGGGCTCACTGGGCCCTGGCCGCAAGTTTTCCCGCCTTATGGAAGCGGCGCCGCAGCATCAAACGGCGGCTCACGTCCCGGCAATTCCGCCAATTGATCCGCAGGTTCGGCATCGGTCCGCGACAGGTGGCGGCACTGTGAGGCGGGCGCAGGGGCGAAACGAATTGATGATCTTGATTCCCGCCTTCAACGAAGCCGGCGCTATCGCGAGCGTAGTGGAAGAAGTGCACCAGTTTGTACCCGGAACACAAGTCCTCGTGGTGGACGACGCTTCCGTGGATGGCACCTATGAGCGCGCCCAGTCCGCCGGCGCCGACGTGCTTCGTTTGCCTTACCACTTGGGCCTCGGCGGCTGCGTGCAGGCTGGCTACAAGCTCGCTTACGAGCTCGGCTACGACTATGTAATCCGCGTCGATGGCGACGGCCAGCACGATCCGAAATACATTCCTGAATTGCTCAAAGTTTTGCGCGAGACCGGTTGCCACATGGTGATCGGCTCGCGTTTTTATCAGAGCGGCGGCGAACACACAAGCGCCGTGCGCGCGGTCGGCATCTGGATTTTTCGGCTGGTCTTGCGGCCCATTCTCGGCAAGCCCGTTCACGATCCCACATCGGGCTATGTCGGCGTAAACCGGGAAGCCCTGCAAGTCTTTCGGGGAAGCTTCCCGCTCGAGTATCCTGAAATCGAGGCACTGGTTGTCTTACAGCGCAAACGATTCCGTTTTCAAGAAGTACCTTGCCGAATGCGCCCGCGAAAAGCTGGCCGCTCCACGATCACCGCGGTAAAATCGCTGTATTACATGATCCATGTCCTGCTCGGTGTATTCGTAAATATCTTGAAGATGGAAGGCCGCCGCAAGAAAGACTAATCCAATGGAACGATTGCTAAACGCGATGACGGTGTTGAGCGTCGTCATGCTGCTTTTGATTCTTTTTTCCGTGCGCAGGTCCCATATCCGCGTGGAATATTCGGTGAGCTGGCTGGCCGCTTCGGTGATCCTGCTTATTTTTTCGCGCTGGTCCTCCGGACTGGAATGGGTGGCGCGCCAGCTTGGACTGGCCGATCCGCCTTTGGCGCTGGTCATCCTGATGGTTTGTGTATTTATCGTCGTGATCTACCGGTTGTCGGTCAGGATCTCCGATCTCAAAGATGCCAATATCGCCATGGCACAGCGCCTGGCGATCGTCGAGTTTCAATTGCAGGACCGCAATGAGCAGCAAGGCTAGAAAATCGAAACGTCCCATGGCAACGGCAGTAGCGGTCGCTCCGGCGCCCGAACGCCGCCTATGGCCCTACGCCGCGGTTCTTTTCGTCGCTTTTTTCGCTGTATTTCAGGTGTATTGGCCGGCCATCCACGGACCCTTCCTGCTGGACGATTCCTATTTGCCATACCTGCTGCCGGGCCACAGCCCGCTATTGACTGACTGGATTCATGACGTTCGTCCTCTCTTGATGTTCAGTTATTGGCTCAATTTTCGACAGGCAGGCAACGAGGATACGTTCGGCTATCACCTGGTCAACGTTTTCCTGCATTTCTTCAACGGCATCTTCATTCTGCTCTCTGTTCGTAAAGTTTTGAGCTGGGCGAAAGTGGAGGATTGGCAGGCCCGCGTATTGGCGGTCTTTGCGGCCGGATTATTTTTGTTGCATCCGCTGCAGACCGAGTCGGTGAGTTACATTGCGAGCCGTTCGGAAACACTCAGTGTATTTTGGGTCCTGGCGGGATTTACGGTGTTCGTTTATCGGAAAGGCGACACTCTCTCGATTCTGCGAATCCTCGCTGTGCTGGTTTTATTTGGTGCAGCTGCTCTGACCAAGGAACACACGGCTGTCTTCCCGGCCCTGCTGCTTCTGACGGATTACTACTGGAATCCGGGATTTTCCTTCGCGGGGATTCGACGAAATTGGAAACTGTACTTGCCAATCGCGGCGGGCGGCGTCTGGGCTCTGCGGATGGTCTGGGGTGTCCTCAGGTCCGCTGATACCGCCGGCTTCGCCATGAAGGAATTTACCTGGTATCAATATTTCTTCACCGAGTGCCGAGCCATTTGCCGCTACCTGTTCCTCTTCGTCCTTCCGATTGGCCAAAACGTGGACGAAGACTTCGCGATCTCTCGGGGGATATTCGATCATCTCGCGATCGTTTTCGTTCTTGTGCTACTCGGGTTGACGGTTTTAGCTTGGATCTACCGCCGCCGTTTTCCGATCGGCTCTTACGGCTGGTTTGTGTTTCTCATACTCATCGCACCCACGTCGTCCTTTGTTCCGATTCTCGATCCGTTCGCCGAACGGCGCATGTATCTACCTTTCATCGGGCTCCTGTTTGTGGTGGTGGATTTTGTTCGACGTTGGAAGACCAGCACGAACCCCCTGATCACGGTCCTTAGCTTAGTCCTGCTAGTTGAAGCCGCGGCCACATATGAGAGAAATCAGTTATGGGCGAGCGCGATTGATTTGTGGAAAGACAGTGTTACGAAGTCGCCTAACAAGGTTCGCCCGCGATTCCAACTGGCATTCAAATACTATCAAGCGGGGCGTTGCGGCGAAGCCGTGGACGAGTTCGGAAAGACCGCTCAACTCGAACCGCCTAAATTCAATTTGCTGCTCGATTGGGCCCTGGCCTACGATTGCTACGGGAACGGTGAAGAAGCGCTCGCCAAGCTGACGCAGGCGTCGATGATTCAGAAGGACGCGCACGTGTATTCGCAGATTGGCATGGAGTACGCGAAGATGGGCAAGTATCCGCAGGCGCTGGACGCGCTCCAAACCGCGGTCAATTTGGATCCCGCGTTCGGAATGACTTACTTTTATCTCGGAAACATCCACTCCGTTCAAGGCGACAAGGCGCGCGCCTCCGAAGAATACCGGCGTGCCTTGGCGCTGGAGCCGCAGAACGAATTGGCTCGGGAGGCTCTGGCTCGCCTCGGCCAGTAAATGCTGCGCATCGGCGTTAACGCCCTTTACCTCATTCCAGGCGGCGTGGGCGGGACCGAAATTTATCTGCGGAATCTGCTGAAGGCCCTTGCGTCGATCGACACTCAGAACGAATATGTCGTATTCACGAATCGCGAGACCAGCCGAGACCTGGTCCCCGAAGCGGCTAACTTTCATCATGCTCCTCAACCCGTTCGCGCGTCGTTTCGGCCTGCGAGGATTTTGTGGGAGCAAGCCGCGCTTCCTCTCGCGGTTCGAAGGCATCGGGTGGATGTGCTATTCAATCCCGGCTTCACGGCGCCGTTGCTTTGCGGTTGCCCGATGGTTGCCGTGTTTCACGATTTGCAGCATAAGCGGCATCCTGAATACTTCCGCTGGTTCTTTCTGTGGGCATCGGCGCGGCGATCGCGCGGCATTATTGCGGTTTCCAACGCCACCCGCGACGACCTGGGAATCTTCTACGGTGTGAGCGCGCGCACGATTTACCATGGCGTTGAGGCGAAGTTCTTCGATATCGCGAAGCGGCGCGAGCCGCGGGACTATTTTTTGTGCGTCTCCACGTTGCATCCCCACAAGAACCTTGAGCGTTTGTTACGGGTCTACCAGCGCTCGAAAGATTTGCCGAAGTTGATAATCACCGGCCTGCGAGGTTTTGCGGCAAATAAGCTCGATGCGATCAGGCCAGGTTCGGTTGAATTCACAGGCTGGATTCCACGGGAGCAGTTGTACGAACTCTTCAGAGGCGCGCGCGGTTTTGTCTATCCTTCGACGTTCGAAGGATTCGGGATGCCCGTACTGGAGGCAATGGCGGCAGGAATACCGCTGGCGTGCGCGGATATTCCGGTGTTGCGCGAAGTGGCCGGCGAATCTCCCCTCTATTTCGATCCGCTCGACGAAGACGCCATATACCGGGCCCTCGCGCGCTTGGCCACCGAGGCAATCTCCACGGAAGCGAGTCAAATACGAGCCGCTGAATTCACTTGGGAAAAAACAGCCCGCGAGACGCTCGACTATCTCAGCAAGTCTTCAAGTTGAATCTTGGTGTCGGTTTTCGCATCGCGATATTTCGCGATCACCGGCGTATAGAGCGATAGGCCCCATTCGCGCCCTTGGCCGGAAGTGATTGCGCGGGAGCCTGCGACAACCACGGCGCCCTCGGGAATAACCAGCGGGTCCTCGTCGGTGGATCGATAGATTTGTCCGCGAACGACGTCGTAAACTGGCGTGGACCGGTTCAGGATGACGCCTGAACCAAGCACGGAGCGGCGCTTGATGACGGTTCCTTCGTAGACGCCGCAGTTGCCGCCGACCAGTACATCGTCTTCGACGATCACCGGCAGCGCACCAACCGGCTCGAGCACTCCGCCGATTTGCGCCGCGGCCGAAATATGGCAATTGGCGCCAACTTGCGCGCAGCTACCAACCAGCGCGTGCGAGTCGACCATCGTGCCGTCGCCAACCCACGTGCCGGTGTTGATATACATCGGCGGCATGCAAGTGACACCCTTGCCGATGTAGCAGCCGTCGCGAACGCTCGATCCGCCAGGCACGATCCGGATGCCTTGGTCGGCTGTGATGCGCTTCACGGGGAAGGTGGCCTTGTCGAACCACGGCTGACGAACAGGATTGATCGACATGTCCACAATCGAGCCCATGCGAAAACCGAGCAAAATGCCTTTCTTGACCCACGCGTTGACCCGCCATCCGGGTTTAGCAGTGCTATCGCGTTGCGCCGCGCGGATCTCACCGGCGTTCAACGCCTGCAGGAATTTCTGGAAGAGGCGGAAATGTTCGTCAGTGTAAGTTTGAGGTTTTTCTTCGAACAGCTTCTCGATCTCAGACTGCATGCACGCTCCGGTTGGCGAGCAGACCCAGGCTTTCGAGAACTTTTTCGATCTTGTCTTGATTCGCTGGATTGGGCGCGCAAAGCGGAAGCCGCCAGACCGGCTCAAGCAAACCCATAAGAGCCATGGCTGCCTTTACCGGAATCGGATTGGACTCCACGAAATTCACTTCCATGAGCGGGAAGTAGCGGCGCTGCAAGGCGCGGGCGGCAGCGAAATCGTTGGCCAGAGCGCGCTGCACCAAGGCGGTCATCTCGCCGGGAATCTCGTTGGAAATGACCGAAACCAGGCCGTGGCCTCCCAGGGCGATCAATGGAACGGTAATCGCGTCATCGCCCGAAAGAACAGCGAAGCTCGAAGGAACCTGCTGCACGATCGCGGCCATCTGACCGATGTTGCCGGAAGCTTCCTTTACGCCGACGATGTAATCGATCTCTGCGAGACGCTTCAGCGTCGCAGGCTCGACATTCACTCCAGTGCGTCCTTGAACGCTATAAACAACGATAGGAAGTTTCGCCGCGGAGGCGATGGCCTTATAGTGCTGGTACAGGCCTTCTTGGGTGGGCTTGTTGTAATAGGGCGTGACGGAAAGAATGCCGTCCACCTGCATCGCTTTCAGCTCTTGGGCGAGTTCAACGACCTCGGCGGTGTTGTAGCCGCCGGCGCCGGCCAGCACGCGGACCCGGCCGTGCGCCTCTTCCAGCGTGATTTCGACTACGCGCAAATGTTCCTCGCGTGTGAGCGTGGGGCTTTCGCCCGAAGTTCCGCACGGCACCAGGAAATTGATGCCTTCATTGACCTGGCGCTTGACCAGCGAACGGAGGGCCGGCTCATCCAGCGAGCCGTCTTTGCGAAACGGAGTCACCATCGCGGTGCCGCAGCCTTGAAACAACATAGTCAACCTCCAAAAAGGACTTCGCTGAACTCGTAGACGCCTTGGCGCCCGATAATCCATTGTGCCGCTTTTAGCGCCCCCCGGGCGAAACCCTCGCGGCTGCGGGCGGCATGCCGCAGGGTGATGGTATCGGCGGCGGAATCGAAGCCGATCTCGTGCGTGCCCGGATGTGCGCCGGCGCGGCTCGAGCTCATGTCGATGGGGCGGTCGAAACCGGCCCGCTTCATTTGATCCACCAGCTTGATTAACGTGCCCGAAGGCGCGTCTTTTTTTGTGATGTGGTGGATTTCCCAAGCCCACGCGCCGTATTCTTTTTCGTTTTTCAAAAGGCGGGCCGCTTCGGCAACAAGGCGGTTGAAGACGTTCACGCCGATGGAGAAATTCGGGCTCCAGATGAGCGCGGCGTTATTCTTTTGGACGATCGATTTCACCTGATCCAGATGCTCGCCCCAACCCGTGGTCCCGATCACCGCCGGGATGCGCAGCGACGCCAGTTTCTCAATATTGCCGACGACCGCGGACGGCATGGAGAACTCGACGGCGACATCAACATCGACGAGCGATTCATTGCGGCCGATGTCGATGCGAGAGGTGACGGTGAACCCGTATTCGGGTGCGAGGTGATCGATCAAGCGGCCCATTTTGCCGTAGCCGACGATGGCGAGGTTAGGCATGTCCGCTCCCTTCGGTCGCGGCTCGGCACGGCATCGTATCGGTGCGGCATCCGGTGCGGCACTGTGGAAGTAAGGAGCGCATTCTGAGCCGCGCCGGAAGGAAGCGGTACCGGTCTTCAGACATCGAACACCGCCGGGTCCAGCTCGCTGAAAAACTCGCCATGGAGCGCGCGGACCGCAGCAGGCAGGTCCGGGCCAGCCACCACAAAACCGATATTTAGCGCCGACGCGCCTTGGCTCAGCATACGTACATTGATCTTATCGAGCGCTTTGAAGACGCGCGCCGCAACCCCAGGAGTATAGCGGATGTTATCGCCCACGATGCAAATGATAGCGTCGTTTTGGTCGACCGAGACTTCGGCGAACTCGCGGAGGTCGTTCACAATCGCATCCACGCGCTCGGGCTGGTCGACGGTGAGCGAAACGCTGACTTCGGAGGTAGCCACCATATCGACGGATGTTTCATATCGGTCGAACACTTCGAAAATGCGCCGCATGAAGCCATGCGCCATGAACATGCGAGTGGATCGAATATTGAGGACGACGACCTTGGCCTTGCATGCGATCGACTTCACCACATTCTTGCTCCGGACCGCCTGCGACTGAATGCGTGTGCCCTCCACCTGCGGGCGGCGCGAATTGAGTATCATCACAGGAATGTTCCGGTCAATGGCCGGCATGACCGTCGCGGGATGCAGAACCTTGGCGCCGAAATAAGCCAACTCGGCGGCTTCCGTGAAGGAGATGAGTCGAACACGATGCGCGTCGGGGACAAGATTCGGGTCGGCGGTCAGCATCCCGTCCACGTCGGTCCAGATTTGGATTTCTTCGGCGCCGATGCCCGCGCCCACGATGGACGCAGTGAAGTCCGAACCGCCGCGGCCGAGGGTGCTGGTGACTCCGTCTTCCGTCGCGCCGATGAAGCCGCCCATCACGACCACATGCTGTTTGGCGAGCGGAGGGATCGCGGCGGCAAGTTTCGCGTAGGTCTGCTCGAATAGCGGCAGGGCTTGCGTATGACGGTGATCGGTGACGATGACCTTGCGTGAGTCCAGGTGAATCGCATTCAGGCCGTGGTGCTTGAAAATGTTGGCGACAATCAGGCTGGAAAGGCGCTCGCCGAAGCTGGAGATCGCATCGATGGAACGTGGCGTCAGTTCGCCGAGCACAGCGAGCCCTTTGACCAACTCCGAGAGTTCCTGAAAATGCTCGTCAACCGTCCGCTCCATGCCCGATTCGCGCAAGTGAAAATCGCGCAGCGACATCAATTCGCCTAGCGCCGCGTCGCGCTGACCGGCAACCGCGAGATTGGCGATCTTGAGCAAGCGATTCGTGGTCTTGCCCATTGCAGAAACCACGACCACAGGCCTTCGGTCGAGCCGGAACTTCACGATCCCGGTGACACGCTCGATGGCTTCCGCCGATTCGACGGACGTGCCGCCGAATTTCATCACGATCATCAGTCGAGCAGCCCCTCCGAGTACATGAGTTCGGCATTGAGCACGGCCGCGCCGGCGGCTCCTCGAATGGTGTTGTGGCCGAGCGCGATGAATTTGTAGTCCAGGGCAGGGCACTCCCGCAGACGGCCAACGTACACGGCCATCCCGTGGTCGCGTTCGACGTCGCGGCGTGGCTGAGGACGATCCGGCGCTTCCATGTATTGCACGGGGCGCTCAGGCGCGCTTGGCAAATTGCGCTGCTGCGGCACGCTGCGGAAACTGTCGAGGGCCTGGATCAGTTCGTCGAGCTTCGGTTTACGCTCCAGTTCGACGCTGGTGGCGACCATGTGTCCATCCACCACCGGCACGCGGTTGCAATGCGCGCTGACCTTGGCAGCGAGCGGCTGAATCGCTTCGCCGGTAAAATCGCCGAGGATCTTCTGCGTCTCCTGCTGCATCTTTTCTTCTTCGCTGCCGATAAACGGAATCACATTGGCGTTGATGTCCATGGATGCGACACCCGGGTAGCCTGCGCCGGAGATGGCTTGCATGGTAGTTGCCACAACCCGCCGGATTCCGAACTGCTTGAGCGGCGCGAGAGCCATGGCGAGCACGATCGTCGAACAATTGGGATTGGTGGCGATCTGTCCCTTCCATCCGCGTCGGCGTTGCTGCAGCGGAATGATCTTCAAGTGATCCGGATTCACTTCCGGAATGAGCAAGGGAACATCCGGCTCCATGCGATGATTGCGCGAATTGGAAACCACTACGTGGCCGGCCTGGGCGAACGCGCGCTCGATCTCAGTGGCGACCGAGGCGTCCATGGCGGAGAAGACCAGCCGGGGCGCACCGTTGCCGGTCTTGCATTCGTCGACCTTCATTTGCTCGACGCCGCTCGGCATGAGGCCATCCAGTCGCCATGCGGTGGCTTCGCGGTAGGGCTTGCCGGCAGAGCGGTCGCTGGCCGCGACCCACGCGATCTCGAACCAGGGATGGTTCTGCAAAAATTTTACGAAATGCTGGCCGACCATGCCGGTCGCGCCAAGAATGCCAACAGGGATTCTGGTTTCCATTTCAGTTGCTCGTTTCTATTAAGTATTCAGTTCCTTGACCATGCGCTTATAAATTTGGACCGCTTCCAAAATCTGCTTCTTCGGAATCCGCTCTTCGGCCGTGTGGGCCACGTGAATCGAGCCGGGTCCGATTAAATAAGGTTTGCCCCAGGTGTCGCCGAAAGCGGGGATATCAGTAGTATAAGAGACTACCGTGGTTTCGAAATCGGGCAGCGAGCCGAGTCGTACCGCTGGTATTGCTAGTACTTCGCGAGCTTCTACTCGATTACCGGCGGCTTGTTTAATGGCGGTTCGGGTTTGATCGCCGTCGTCCACCAGCCGTATGAAGATTTCGGCGCGGGCCTGATCCGGGATCACATTCGGAGCGCGGCCGCCAGCGATGGTTCCGATATTCAGTGTGCTCGGCCCAAGCATTTTGTCGACCGGCAGCGGCACGCGGCGAACTTTCTCGAGCGCATCCAGCAGTTTTTCAATGGCCGAATCTCCCAGTTCCGGATAGGCCGAGTGCGCCAGGCGACCATTCGCGACTAATTCGTAGCGAAGCGCGCCCTTGCACCCGATCGCCAGCTTATTTTCAGTAGGCTCGCCATTGATTAGAAATTTCGAACCGCGCGCGTTCTGAGCGGCGGCGAACGCTCCGGCGCTATTGCGCTCCTCGCCGACAACGAACAGCAAGGCGACGTTCCTATGGCCTTCTTCGAGCAGCTCGCGAGCCGCGAATATCATGGACGCGATGATGCCCTTGGTATCGCATGCGCCGCGCCCCCAGATATATTCGTCATCTTCTCGAGAGGGGAAGAACGGGGGTACCGTGTCCATGTGAGTGGAGAGCGTCACGCGAGGATCGCCCCACCAGGCGAGCACGTTGAAGCGTTGAGGGACGACTGAAAGGCGCTCCGCGTGGCCGCCGTACTTGGCCGCGAGTTCCAACACGTGGGCGAACAGCGCATTGCCCATGCACTCTTCGTTCTCCGTGATGGACTCGATATCCACCAACGCGCGCGTTAGTTCGAACACGTTCATAAGCTATGGGAGAAAGGATGGAAGGAGGACGCGGAGACAGCGTTCGCGTGCTTCCCGGTAGCGCTCCACCCGATCTCGTCACAAGATCCGAATGACAGTGGGCAGGTATTAGCCCGACCCCCCAACCGAGCCTGGCGGGACTGCCGCGGCCGATTTCGGCGGAATGACTTTTAGCCCCTTTTGACCGGCCGCTCCGAAATTCCCGGAACACGCAACCGGCTACTGATGGCTTCCGCACCTCTACGAGGACTCTTTCAGAATAGCAGGTTTGCCGATTGGGCCTGGCCCAGACTGCTTGGCGCTCTTGTTATTTCAGCTCGCTCTGCAAGATCTTCGCGAGCCGAGCGCCCGCCAGCGCTACCTGCTTTTTGGCGAGGGCCTTCGCATCCGTCGTGTATTTTGTAGTGGCCCTGAATGGCGGGGCGCCTTTGTCCACAGGAGGATCGACATAAACCGAACTCTGCGCAAGCATGAAGCTAGCGCCGATCCATTTCGTTGCATCGGCGATGTCGGCGGCCGTAACGGTAGGTGCAACCAGACCGGCTGCGAATTTATCGGGGGCGGTGACGGAGTCCCCGCTCCCCAGAATGTCATCCCAAAACGCATGCAGGTTACTGTCGCATTTTCCCGCCTTTGCCGTACAAAACGGGACGTCGTTCCCTCCTGTGTCTCCCTTCGGAAATGCCTGGGAAACCCTGGTTGAGCAATGCAGGGGCTGATGGACGTCGCCCACAATGTGCAACAGCCACACCAAATCGTACGACTTGAGCGGGTCGGGAGAATTAGACTTCAGCACGGCGCGGAAAGCCGCGATCTGAGTCTGGGCATCCGGAACCGGCACCTTCATCTTGGACACATCGGTGCCGGCCTGGCTGAAGGGCGTGTCGACAAAGTGCCAGTATTTGTGCCGGTTGAAATCGTCGTAGCCTGTGTTTTGCGAAGCGTTCGGGCCATCCGGGGAGTCGCCATTGTTGGATCCATCGTTGTGGTAGCTATTGTCCTGCTTGATCGCGTCCGGCCATGTTGCGGCCAGCATGAATATAAGCCGAGTCCGGTCGGCGTCTGAAGTTCCCGATGGAATCAAGGCCGGCCATTTATCCTTAAAGTAAGGATTCAACATGAGCAACTGGTCGGCACGAGCCCGCGTTTTTGCATCCAGCTTCCGGTAGGCGACGCTGGCGACAGCCATGTGACCGTAGCCATCCCACGCCATGGCCGAATGCGCGAGAAACGCCAAGACCATCAGCGCAGAAGTGATTTGTAACGATGTTTTCACAATTCCTCCATAGAGCTCGACTAGGCTGAATTGACTTTCGATCATATTAGCGTAGTTCGCGCGGTAACTACGCCACAATTGGAAGAATTATTCGGGGAGCGCTTCTTATTTTGCACAGTGCCGGAAAACAGGATTCAGCCGAGGCTATGCATCCGCCAACGCGGCGATCAATGCTCCTCGCGCGGAGGTATGCAGCGGATCGGAGGCCATGCGAATGTCGGTGGTGGCGATCGGCAGCTCGGCTTCCAGAAGAATCTTTTCAAACCGGGCGCGGAATCCTTCGGGCAAAGCCGTGCCGCCGCTCAAAACGATAGGAAGCGGGCGCGGCGATTTGGGGAGCGTGCGTGAATTGGCGAAGGCCTGCTTCATGGCCTGTACCAGCGACTGGATCATCTCGTCGTAGTAAACGCTCAAGGCTTGCTGGAGCTTGTCGGTGAACAGCCCGTTGAAGTGGAACGACTCCTCTTTGGCGATGCGCACGCGGTTGGCGCGCTCGCCCGTCATCGCCGCGGCGTTTCCATCGATGTAATCGCCGCCCCGTGGAATTGAAAAACTCAGTACCGGCACCGACAGATAAGCCACCGAAACATTGCACAGTCCGCCGCCAAAACTAATGCCAACGCCGGTGTAGTTGGTGCTTTCCAGTTCGGAGTAGACCACCGCCAGTCCTTCGTTGATGCTTTTGACCTGATAGCCTTTGTCGGCGAGGATTTGCCGCAGAGTCGCTTCGTGGTAGGTCAGATTTTCTTCGGCGCCAAGCGGAGCCGCCGGCACGGTAAAGCACAAGGTTTGACCCGGCTTGGCCGGTTGCAGAATCGAATCGATGATCTTGCGCAGCATGTGCAGGCTTTCCGGCTCGGTGGCGTTGAGCAGGCCCTTGGCCATGGTGCGGCGCGTCTCGACATCCAGCAGATCGGCGAAGCGGTCCGATTCGTTGCCATGCACCAGAATCTCGCCGCCCCGAACGGTGTGCGGAACGTTCTCTTTTTCCAGTACGTTCTCGGTGATTTTGGAGTAAGGAACGGTAACGAAAGCGTTGAGCTGCGTGTGATATTGAAGCTGTCCCGCCGCTTGTTGTTGCGCCAGGCAGATGCGGCTGGTGCCGACATCCAGCCCGAGCGCGGAATTGGGGGCCTTGTCGCTAGGTGGCATTATTCTTCTCCCAGGCGGCGCTCGCCTCTTTGATCGTCGCCATTACGTCTTTGTATTGCTTTTGCAGGAGAGACCGGTATTGCGGCAGGGGTATTTTGCGGGCGGCGGCCTGATTCCGAATCTGGTCCTCAGCCAGGGCCAGCCCCTGCCAAACACGCTCGCCGGTTGCGTTCACAAATGCTGTGTCGTATTTAAATCCGAATGTATAGATGCTCGGCGGCGGCGTCGCGTAGTTGTCCGGCAACCCGATATCGATGAATGGAAAATTACCGCCCCAGTCGGTGTGATAGCCGATCAGCATGTTCGCGGGGTTTACAGAAACCTGAGCGTGCGTGACGCAGTTGGCCGCCGGGATCCGGTACTTGTCCCGCAGCATCTCCGTCAGAACCCGCGCAGCGTGAATCTGAGCCGGGTTCGCCGACGGCGCGTCGCCATGCGCGGTCTGAGTTTCAAATGCGATGCCTAGGAAGCTGCTGTTCAGATTGACGTAAATACCGCTGTCGTCGGCCCACACGGAATTGCCCGAGTGATTGGCCAGGTCGGATTCGTGAACGATCCGGAATACCTGCCCGAAACGATCGATCACAAAATGATAACTCCGGCTTTGCTGGACGAATTGCAGGACCTCTTTCCGGATGCGCTTCAACTCTTTCGTCTGGTCCGGCTCAAAGCGCGCCTGGTCGGATTCGGTGGTGTGATACACGATACCGGCGGGCTCGGATCGCCACTCCTCGGGGTCGGCCGGATTGGTGGCGCCGCGCCGGTAAACCGGATAAAAGAGCCGGTTCTGATTGGAGACCGCGTAGCGGTCGTCGATCTTCAATCCATTGCTGTAGGTTTCGAAATCGTCCGTTTTGTCCACCAGCCAGACGTTCGTAAATGTATCGGTGGCGGCTGCTCGCGCCTTTGCGGATGCGAGCGTGCGGCGCGGGATGGACACGCCGAGCAAGGGATCTTGCGGCTCGGAGGCTTGCTTGTAGCCGGAACTCAGCAAGCTTGTGAAAAGCAGCCCTAAGCACAGGATCGGCACTTTACGCGTGTTCCAAACTTGCGGAAGCTGAGGCGCGCTGGACCCCATTTTTTGCCGCAAATACTGCAGACGTCGGACGGGATCTTCAATCTTACCGGCCTTGAACTCGATCAGCGTTCGAGGAATCACTACACTCTCACCTGTAACTCTATATCGGTCGAACGGTACTAAAACCTTATAGTCGCTAG
>Ga0335077_10006794_pt1 | contig 14158 bp, 10 predicted proteins | sample Lox_Sample_31_FD_207151 | JGI IMG/M metagenome (GOLD analysis project Ga0335077, IMG submission 207151) | Soil microbial communities from Loxahatchee National Wildlife Refuge, Florida, United States - Lox_Sample_3.1 | ecosystem: Environmental > Terrestrial > Soil > Wetlands | place: USA...
CGTAGATCGGGTAGCTGCCGTCGTACATCCGGCGGTGGATGACTTCCGGATCGGGGGGTCGCGGGGCCGTGGCCTGCCCCTCGTCGAAGGCCGCCTGCGCGACCGACCGCGCGATCCGCTCGGTCACTGACCGAATGTCCCGGAGCGGCGGGTAGAGCCGCCCGATGGCCAGCAGATCGTCGTCGACCTGCTCGGCGAGCGTGACCGCCGCCACCTGGAACATCCGATCCGTCAGACGACGGGCTCCCGCCAGAATGGCCCCCAGGCCCACCCCGGGGAAGATGTACGCATTGTTCCCCTGGGCGGGCTCGAAGGTCCTGCCCTGCAGCTTGACCGGCCCGAACGGGCTTCCGCTCGCGAACACCGCGCGGCCCTCGGACCAGGCATACGCCTGTTCCGCGGTGCACTCGGAACGGCTCGTGGGATTGGAAAGCGGGAAGATGATGGGGCGCGAGTTGAGCCGGGCCATCGCGCCGATCAGGTCCGCGGTGAACGTCCCGGGCGCACCCGACACGCCGATCAGGGTATCGGGGCGAAGCACCTCCACGGCGTCGCGGAGCGTCGCGAGCGGCGGATGGTCGTGGGCGAAGCGGCGCTGATACTCGTTCAGGTCGGCCCGGGCGGCAACCACGAGCCCGTTCACGTCTACCAGCCAGCAGATCTGTCGGGCCCGCGCCTCGGACACCCCACTGTCGGTCGCCGCCGACACGATGAGATTGGCGATGCCGAGGGCCGCGGCGCCGGCGCCAAGAAAGACGATCCGCTGCTCCGCGAGGGGCCGCCCCGTGATGCGCGCCGCGCTCAGGAGGCCGGCCAGCACGGTGGCCGCGGTCCCCTGAATGTCGTCGTTGAAGCAGGGGCACCGCTCGCGATACCGGGCCAGGAGCCGGAGCGCATTGTCGGTCCCGAAGTCCTCGAACTGGAGCACCGCGCCGGGGAAGACTTCGCCCACGGCCACGACGAACTCCTCGAGCAGCTCGTCGTACGCCTTCCCCCGTACCCGGCGGATCGGCAGGCCGAGGTAGAATGGGCTCTCCCGCAGCTCATCCCGATTGGTACCGACGTCTATCGCCACGGGGAGGCAGCGGGTGGGGTCGATACCGGCGCAGGCGGTGTACAGCGAGAGCTTGCCGATCGGAATCCCCATGCCATTCGCCCCCAGGTCACCGAGTCCGAGGATGCGCTCCCCGTCGGTCGCGACGATCATCTCGACCTGACGTTCGGGCCAGTTCCGGAGAATGCCAGCCACCCGTCCCCGGTCCTCGATGGTGATGTACAGCCCCCGCGCCCGCCGGAAAATCTGCCCGAACCGCTCGCAGGCTTCGCCGACGGTCGGGGTGTAGATCACCGGCATCATCTCCTCGATGTGGTCCATCAGGATCTGGTAGAAGAGATGCTCGTTCCGGTCCATGAGGCTGATGAGGTAGATGTACTGCTCGAGCGGGGTCGGCTTCTGCCGGAAGTTGTCGAGCACCCGCGCCTTCTGCTCCTCCTGCGTGGTGACCCGCGGCGGCAGCACCCCGCGCAAGCCAAGCTGCTCCCGCTCGGCCTCGGTGAAGCCGGTTCCCTTGTTGAGGTGGGGATCGTGCAGGTATTCCTGGGGCGTCCGCGGCATGGGGCCAAGTATAGGGCCGCCGCGCCGGTGGCTCCATGCTGCGGCGCGGCGGCCTCCTCACTGCGCTGGAGGAACCGATTCAGCTCCCGGCGCGGCGCACCGTCAAAGGACCATTGGTGGTCACCACGCGGAGCGGCGCGCCACCCTGGCCCAGCGTGGTGTGGATGCGATCGCGCCCCCTCCCATGCAGCGTGACCGTCAGGGGGTACTGGAAGTCGGATGGGCCGTTCACCGTCCCGGTCTCGAGATTGGCGTTGTAGTGCTCCGGCAGCGCGAGGTCCACCGGGCCGTTCACCGTCTCGGCATCGAGGCCCTTGCCTTCCCAATTCGACCCCGCCAGGACCACCGTCAGCGGCCCGTTCTGTGCGCGCGCGCGGACATCACCCGATACCCGGGCCAGTGAGAGCGGGCCGTTGGTCGCCCGCACATCGATCCGCCCCGCCACTCCGTCCACCGAGACGGGGCCGTTGGTCGTCGCGGCCTCGATCCCGCTCCGCCGGGGAACCAGGCACACCAGCTCCACGCTCCAGGATGCATTCCGCGAGCGGGACGGCCCCGCCACCCGAACCGCGGATCCGGCAACCTCCACCCTGACCCCACGGAGCAGCTCACGGGCCGCGTCCTCATCGGCCCCATCGGCCTGGATGCGCGCGGTCACCGCGACGGAGTCCCGATCCCAGCCGGTGATGTCCACTCCGCCATTCTCGTCGGGTTCGAAGCCGAGAGACGTCCCGCTGGGCTTGAACCCGAGGTGCCGAATCTCGCAGGCGCGCTGCCGGTCAGCTCGGCCGCCGTCGCGCTCGCAGTGGCGGAGCCACTGACTGTCATCGTCCTGTGCGAGCAGTGCGCGGCCGGCGAGGGAGATCGCGGCCAAGGCGAGAATGGAAAGCGTGGCGGGCCGCACGGGGCCTCCTTGGCGTGTGGGAATGATCCCTACCTGACAGCCGGAGACGCCGGAAGGTTGCAACCAGCGTCGCGCCGGCTACCCCGCCACCGGGAGGCTCACCTCGTTCCGGAGCCCGCCCATCGGGCTCCGCGTCAGGATCACCGACCCGCGGTGCAGGCTGATGATCGCGGCGACGACGGAAAGTCCGAGCCCAACGCCACCGCGGGTTCGCGCCGGGTCCCCTCGGTAGAAGGGCTCGGTAAGCGAACCGAGGGCCTCGTCGGCCACTCCGGGCCCCGCATCCTCGACCACGAGGCTGACCTTGTCCGGCGAGCGCTCCACGGCGATCCGGATCGGCGTGCCGTCCGGTGTATGCCGGATGGCGTTATCCAGCAGCTGGCCGATCACGAGGTCCAGGAGGGCAGCATCGGCGTCCACATCGACTCGGCGGTCGGGGAGGGCGACGTCAATCGCCGCCGAGGGCGCCCGTTCCCGGTGCAACTCGGCCCGGCGCCGTGCCAAGGTCGCGAGGTCCACCGGTTGCAGCTGGAGGGTGAGGTCGCCCGCCTGATAGCGCGCCAGCGCGATCAACTGGTCACCCATCAGCGCCAGGCGATCGACTTCCTCCAGCACGCTCGCCAGCACGCCACGGTACTGCGCGGGCTCGCGCTGCCCGCGGAGCGCCACCTCGATTTCACCGCGCATCACGGTAATCGGGGTGCGGAGCTCGTGCCCCACGTCCGCGATGATCCTTCGCTGCACCGCCAGCGCGTGCTCCAGGCGGGCCAGCATGTCGTTCAGCACCTGGATCAGGTCGCGGAGCTCGGCCACGTCGCCGTGCAGTGTCACGAAGCTGCTGGCCCCGGGAGCCGTGACGGCACGGGCCTGTTCCGCCAGCTCCCCGATGGGGGCGAGCGATCGCCGGGCGAGCCACGCGGCCCCGAAGGAGGCGGCCAAGGCCCCGACCAGGCTCGTAAGCAGTAGCTGGAGCAGAAGGCGTTGCGACACCTCACGCATCGGCTCCAGGGAGGCGGAGGCTTGCACCGCCAAGGCGACATGCTCGCCATTGCCGACCGGGCGGAAGAGAGAGCGGATCCGCTCACCCCGAAGCTCCTGATCCACCCAGGCGCGTTGGCCCGCCAGCGCCCCGGCGAGCGCCCGTGTATCGAGAGGCAGGCTTTCGGCGCGCGGACTGTTCGAAATCAGGACCCGCCCCGCAGAATCGCGTACCACGACCAGCGCGCCCTGCGAAAGCGGGCTCAAGGCGACCGCCTCAGGGCCCGGCGCCGAGGCAACCGCGGCCGCCATCCGATCGGAGGACATTTCGAGGTACCGAGCAAGGTGACGGGCCAGCATCGCTCGTACCGAGAACTCCGTCACCAGGGCGAACGCCAGCAGGGCCACCAGCATGGTGACCCCGTAGCGCAGGGCGAGGGTGCGTTGCAGGGAACGCATGGATGCCTGTCGTGGAAGCGACCGAAGCTCGTTCAGGCCGACGGAAGCAACGCCTTCACGCGGTCCAGGAGGTCGTCAAAGCGGAATGGCTTCGTCAGGTATGCGTCGACGCCCGCCGCTCTGGCGACCTTCACGTCTCGCGGATCGTCGCGGGCCGTCAGCATGAGGATCCGGGTCGTGACCCCGGCCTGCCTGAGCCCCGCGGCGATGTCGGGACCGGAGCGGTTAGGCAGCATGTAGTCGAGAATGACGAGATCAAATTGACCACTCGCCGCACGCTGGAAGGCGGCATTGCCTTCGTGAGCGGCCTCGACGTCGAAGCCCTCCTCCCGCAGGCCTTCCTGCAGAAACCCCGCCACCTTCCGATCATCCTCGACCACAAGGATCTTCATGTGGGGGCATTCTAGGCCCCCGGGGTGAAGGCTTCATGAAGCCATTGGTAATTGCCCATTCAGGAAACGGCCATGCGATATCTCTCCGCGGTGCTCTTGCTCTCGGCGGTTCCGGCCTGCCGACCTGCCCCCCCAGCGAACGGGGACACCGGTCAGCGGAATAACAACGACTCGGCTCAGGTCGCCGGCGTGGAGCAGCGATTCGTGCGGGCGATCTCGACCCAGGACTCTGCCGCACTGGACTCGCTCCTGGACCCGGCGTTCTCGCTCGTCGGGCAAGACCCGAGCCGGCCCGTTCTCGACCGCGCGGGATTCCTCCACGAGATCCTGCGGGCGCCCCGAGTCACCGAGCACCTGCAGATCGGGCGATTCGAACAGACCGGAGATTCAGCGGACATCGCGCTGGCCCTGACCTACTCGCCAGCGTTGGGTCGGACAGGAGGGGCGAGCGTGGACGTCTATTGGGCGGACCGGTGGCTTCGACGGAACGGGACCTGGCGGCTGGTGCAGCGTCAGGAGGTGCCGCAGTGAAGAGCGGAGGGACCCTCAGGGTGCCGGAAGGGTTCGCTGCGGGGCGGCGCCGTGCCCCCGGATCAGCAGTGCCAGACCCCAACCGACGAGGGCCGTGAGCAGCAGGGCCGCCACGGCCCACGCCACCGCGCGCAGCCACTCCGGCATGCGCCCCGATCCGGCGGCGGGAGGCGGCGCGGCGCTCATGTGCTCGGGGTGGCGGAGCCAATCGAGGAACTGCGCCGCGCTGGCCGGACGAGCGGCGTGGTCGCGGGAGAGGGCGCGGAGCACCAATCGGTCCAGATCGGGAGACACCTCGGGACGCAGGCTCCGGACAGACTCCGGCGCCTGCTGGACCTTCCGCTGCATGGCGGCATAGAGATTGGTCTCGGTGAAGGGAGGGGCCCCGGCCAGCATCTCGTAGACGATCACACCGAGGCTGTAGATGTCCGCCCGTTCATCGCCACGCTTTCCCTCGATCTGCTCCGGCGCCATGTAATCCGGAGTGCCGGTGGTGTGGGACACGGAGCCCCAGGTGACACGGCGCGCGCCGAGATCCAGCGCGACGCCGAAGTCCATGATCTTCATCCGCCCGTCGGCCGTGAGCATGATGTTCTCCGGCTTGAGATCCCGGTGCACTACCCCCTGCGAATGGAGGTAGTTGAGCGCCTCCGCGATCATCGTCGCATACTTGAGCGCATCGGGGATCGGCAGGCGGGGGGTGCCCCGCAGCTCGCGCTCGCGCTCGAGGCGCTCGCGCAGGGTCTCGCCCACGACGTATTCCATGACGAGGTAGTGCCGGCTCTTTACCGTGGGGCGGAACAGCCGGATGATGGAGGGATGATCCAGCCGGAGGCCGATCTCCTCCTCGCGCTCGAACCGCTGCTGGAAGACGACGTCGTTCTCAAACTGCGGGTAGGGCACTTTCAAGACGACCGTGCGGCCATCCTCGAGATCGCGCGCGCGATAGATGCTCGCCAGCGCCGTCCGGGCAAGGACGTCGATGACCTGGTATTGATCGAGGGCGTGCCCGGGCAGGAGGTCTTGCACCGTGTAATCCGCTGGGGGGTCGGAGAGTCAGGGTAGAGATACAACGTCACCGGCCAACCCTTGTCCAGTGCCGTGGCGCGTTACCGGTGCGCTAGTACGCTCCGAGATAGCGGTCGACCTCCCATTGACTGACCCGGCCGATGTACTCCTCCCATTCCTCCCGCTTGGCATCGAGGTAGCGCTCGTAGATGTGCTCCCCCAGCGCGTCCCGGATGACGCGATCGCGCTCCAGATGGTCGAGCGCCTCGTGCAGGTCCCGCGGCAGGTCGTCAATCCTGAACTTGCGGCGCTCGCGATAGCTCATCCGGGCGATGTTCTTGTTCACCGGGTCGCCGGGGTCGATCCGTTCGCGGATGCCGTCCAGCCCCGCCGCCAGCTGCACGGTGAGCGCGAGGTAGGGATTGGCCGCCGGATCTGGCATCCGGTTCTCGCAGCGGGTGCCGGCCCCGCGCGCCGCCGGCACCCGGACCAGCGGCGAGACGTTCTGGGTCGACCAGGTGACGTTGACCGGCGCCTCGAACCCGCCCACCAGCCGCTTGTAGGAGTTGACCAGCGGGTTGGTGACGGCGCAGTAGCCGTGCGAATGCCGGAGCAACCCGCCGATGTACCAGCGCGCCACATCCGACAGCTCGAGCGACCCCTTGGGGTCGTGAAAGGCGTTCTTGCCGCTCGAGAAGAGCGCCTGATGGGTGTGCAGTCCGGACCCGCTCGACCCGAAGAGCGGTTTGGGCATGAAGGTGGCGTGGAGGCCGTACCGCACCGCCACATTGCGGACCACAATCCTGAGCGTCGCCAGGTCGTCCGCGGCGGAGAGCGCCTCCGCGGGAGCCAGATCGATCTCGTGCTGGCCAGGCGCCACCTCGTGGTGCATCGACTCGGGCTGAAGCCTCATCTCCTCCAGCGCCCCGGCGATGGCGCGCCGCAGCCGCTCGGCCCGGTCCATGGGTCTCAGGTCGAAGTAGCTGCCCCCGTCGGCCGTGGTGGTTGACGGGTTCCCCGGCTCCATCACGAAGAACTCCACCTCGGACCCGACCTGCAGGGTGAACCCCGCCTTGCGCGCCAGCTCGAGCTGGCGCTTGAGCGCGGTGCGCGGACAGCCCTCGAACGGCCGGCCGTCGGGGTAACGGATGTCGCACACCAGCCGAGCGACCTGGTCTGTCCCATCCGCGCTCCCGTCCGTCCCGGGGCCCCAGGAAAAGACCCGGAAGGTGGCCAGATCGGGCACCAGCAGAGCGTCCGCCTCCTCGGTCCGGGCAAACCCCTCGAGGGCCGAGCCATCGAAGATGATCTCCCCCGCCAAGGCCCGCGCGAAGTGAGTGGAGGGCACTTCGACCGCCTTGTTCACCCCCAGGAGATCGGTGAACTGCAACACCAGGAACCGGATCTTCCGTTTTTCAAGCTCGGCGATGATCGCTTTGGGCTCGGGCGTGTCGGTCATTGGGCCTTACTCGGTGAAAGGTCGGGGGGCGGGCCGCACCCGCGGCCACTGGCTCCTGACCATGGTGCACAAGAATTTATGCTACTTTGTCACTATTGTGGCATCGTTTTGCAGAAAAGTCTATACCCAGCATCAGACTACACTGTGAAAAAGCGTGTAACGCACCGTTTCACAAGTACAGGTGACGCCTGGAGGCAGGCCCCCCGCGCCCGGCCCTGGGGGCTCGCTCCGACTCGCGTCCCGTCCATCCCCGCCAGAGCCCGCTCGGAAGCCGGCGGTTGCCGCCCCTCTGCCTGGCTCGTACACTGGGGTGGTGACGACGACGTCCTCGCCCACGACCCGGCAGGGTCCAGCCCATGGGGCACAGCGCGGCTGGGCCTTCTGGCTGACAGCCCTCGCCGGCTTCACCCTGGGTGGCCTGCTCCGCCTCTGGTACTTCTTCCTCGATGACCTGACCCGGCTCCACCCGGGCACCTTCGGCCGGCGGCTCCTCGAGGAGTCCACCGGCGCGTACACGGCGCTCATCTGTTTCGTCGGGCTGGTCTGGCTCTACGATCACCTGCCGCTCACCCGCGCCACATGGCGGTGGCGCTGGCCCGCGTACACCGTGGGGTTCGTGATCTTCACCGGCGTCCATACCTCGCTCATGTGGGCCACCCGCCTCTGCCTTTCGCCCCGAGTCGGGCTCGGCCCCTACGACTACGGGAAGTTCCCCACCCGCTTCTTCATGGAAGCGGGTGAGGACGCGGTGACGTTCATCATGCTCACCGTCATCCTGGTTCTGGTGGACACCTACCGTGCCCGGCAGGAGAGCGAATGGCGCGGGCGAGAGCTGGAGCAGCACCTGATCCGCGCCCAGTTGGACGCGCTGCGGCTCCGGCTGCAGCCTCACTTCCTGTTCAACGCCCTCAACACGATCTCCCAGGTGATGTACGAGGACCCCGGACGCGCGGACGAGATGATCGGCCATCTCGCGGACCTGCTCCGCCAGGCGATCCGGACCACCGATCACCAGGAGCTGCCGCTGGCGGAGGAGCTGGCCCTGCTCGAGCACTACGTCGCCCTCATGCGGGCCCGGTTCGGCGAGGACCTCGAACTGCGGGTGGCGGCCACGCCGGAGGCGCGGCAGGCCCTGGTCCCCTCGCTGCTGCTGCAGCCGCTGGTGGAGAACGCCGTCCGGCACGGCAACGCCGCCCGGTACGGGAGAGGTCGAGTCGAGGTCGCGGCCCGGCGAGAGGGCCGGTCGCTCAGACTCGAAGTGACGGACGACGGAGACCCCCGTCCCGAAGCGGTCCCACCCGAGCCAGGCGCCGGCCTCGGCCTGGGCTCGACCGCCGAACGGCTGGAGCTGCTCTACGGCGCCGATCACTCCCTTCAGGCCGGACCGGTCGACCAAGGCTACCGCGTGACCATCCTGATCCCGCACCGTCCCGAGCCGCTCGCTCCATTCAGCGCCACGACCGAACCTGCCGGTCCGGGTACTCTCCCGTCGCTCGCCTCCACCTGAGCCGATGCGGGTCCTGCTGGTCGACGACGAGGCGCCCGCCCGACTCAAGCTGAGCCGGATGCTCGCCGCCGACGATGGCTTCCAGGTGGTCGGCGAAGCGAGCCACGGCGCCATCGCCGTCAGCCGCATCCGCGCCCTCCGTCCCGAACTCGTGTTCCTGGATATCCAGATGCCGGTGCTCGATGGGTTCGGCGTGATCGAGCAGGTGGGGCCCGAAGCCATGCCGCCGGTGGTGTTCGTCACCGCGTTCGAGGAACACGCCCTGCGTGCCTTCGAAGTGCACGCCCTCGACTACCTCCTCAAACCGATCACCCCCGACCGGCTCCGGACCTGTCTGACCCGGATTCGCGCCTGGGCCGCCTCGGGACCCGACGGGCAGATACCGCTCGCGGATCGCCTTCGCTCCCTGCTCCGGGAGACCGGACACGAGCAGTACCTGAGCCGTCTGCTCGTCCCCGAGGGAGATCGAGAGCACCTGCTGCCGGTGGCGCGGATCAGCCATTTCGAGGCCGACCGGAACTACATCCATGTCCGGGCGGACTCCGCGACCTACGAGATCCGCGGGACACTGACCGACATCGAGCGGCGGCTCGACCCACGCGAGTTCCTGCGGACCAGCCGGAGCACGATTGTGAGGCTCGACGCGATCCGGGAGTTGATTCCCGCCGCTCACGGCGATTGCCAGGTCGTGCTCCACGACGGGACTCGCCTGGTCTGGACTCGCCGCTACCGCGCGCGAGGCCTCGGCAGCTTCTCCTTCCACCAAGCCCGCACCGACCGCTGAGGGCCACCAGTCCCCGCACCGTCCCGCTCATCCCTGCATTGTTGGTAGCGCGCGGGTGGACGGCATATCCTCCGCGCGTCTCACAGCCGCGAGTCACGAGATGCTCCGACCCCTGATGCTTCCGCTGCTCCTTCTCACCGCCCCCGCCCTGGCCGGCCCGCTCAAGCTCGCCGCCCAGGCTCGCACATCGGGTGATTGGCCCGCCTACGGGCACGACGGCATGGGAGGACGGTATTCTCCCCTGACGATGATCACGCCCGGAAACGTTGCCCGCCTCATGGTGGCCTGGCGCATTCACACTGGCGAGGCCGCTCGCGGCTCCGCCAGCAGGTGGCGCAGCTCGTTCGAGGCCACGCCCATCGTTCGTTTCGGCACGATGTACCTCGCCACGCCGAGCGGGCGGGTCCTGGCACTCGTCCCCGAGACCGGCGAAACCCGCTGGACCTTCGATCCGGGGGTCAATCCCGGGATTCACTTCGGCGACAATGCGAACCGGGGGGTGAGTGCCTGGGTGGATCCGCACGCCGGATCGGGGGAGCCCTGCGCCAGGCGAGTATTCGTGGCCACGATCGATGCCCGATTGATCGCGCTCGACGCCGCGACCGGCGCCCGATGCACGGGCTTCGGGGCGGACGGCACCGTAGACCTCCGCCAGGGACTCCGCAACCCGCCGTTCGAGACTGCCGAGTACGAGGAGACCTCGCCGCCGGCGGTGGTGCGCGGGCTCGTCATCGTCGGGTCAGGCGTCGCCGACAACAATCGGTTCGACGCGGCGAGCGGAGAGGTTCGCGCCTTTGACGCGCGGAGCGGGGTCGAGCGGTGGAGCTGGGACCCCGTTCCCCAGAACCCCCGGGACCCTGCCTACCGGACCTGGCAGGGCCCGTACGCTCATCGCACCGGTGCCGGAAACGTGTGGTCGGTGATCGCGGTGGACTCCGCGATGGATCTGGTGATCCTTCCCACCACCTCGCCGAGTCCGGACTACTACGGCGGCATGCGCCTGGGGAGCAACCGCTACGCCAATTCGGTGGTCGCCCTTCGCGCCTCGAGCGGCAAGGTGGTGTGGGCCTTCCAGACCGTCCACCACGACCTGTGGGACTACGATAACGCTTCGCCGCCGGCACTCGTCACGGTGCGCCATGGCGGCCGCGACGTTCCTGCCGTGCTGCAGGCGACCAAGACGGGCATGCTCTACGTCCTCGATCGCCGGACCGGAGTCCCCATCATTCCAGTCGAGGAACGACCAGTGCCGGCCAGCACCGTGCCCGGGGAACAGGCCTGGCCGACCCAGCCCTTCTCCACCCTCCCGACCCTGAGCCCGCAACACTTTGATCCTGACAGTCTGTTCGCGCTCAGCGATTCGGACCGCGTCGCCTGCCGCCAGATGATCACCGGGCTCAGGAACCAGGGCATCTTCACCCCACCGAGCCTTGAGGGGACGCTCGTCATTCCCTCCAACGTGGGCGGCGCGCATTGGGGTGGCGTGGCGTTCGACCCCGTCCGGCAGATCGCGGTCGTCCCGGTCAACCGCATCGCGGCCGTGGTCCAGCTGATTCCCGAGAAAGGCACCGACCTCGATTCGTTGTGGGCGGAGGGAGACAAGCTGGGGTACGAGACGACGCGGATGCGCGGTACGCCCTACGTCATGCGGCGAAGATTCCTCCTCGCCCCATCGCGGGTGCCCTGCACGCCGCCTCCGTTCGGGGCCCTGGTGGCGATGGACCTCACCACCGGGAAGGAGGCCTGGGATGTGCCGCTCGGCGACCTGGGCGCCCTCTACGCCGGCGACTCGACCGGACAGGAGCGGCTGGCTTCACTCGGCTCGCCTAATCTCGGCGGCGCGGTCGTGACCGCCAGCGGGCTGGTCTTCATCGCCGCCACGCTGGATCGCCTCATCCATGCCTTCGACATCCAGACCGGCCGTGAGCTGTGGACCGCTCCCCTGCCGGCCGGCGGCAAGGCGACGCCGATGACCTTCCAGGGAAGTGACGGCCGCCAGTATGTCGTCATCGCGGCCGGTGGCGATGGCGAGGTGTTCGGAAAGGGAGACGAGGTGATCGCGTTCGCGCTGCCGCAATGAGCCGGTGCGGGGACTGGCGGGCCAGTCCTCACCGGCCGATGCTGACCTGAACGGAGAATGTACGCGGGCGACCGAGCGCCGGGCCACTCGTGAAGGCGCCTTTCAGCACGTAGTGCAGATTGAAAAGATTGTCGATGAATACCTGGGGCCGCAGAGCGGACCCCAGCAGTCGCAGGTTGGCGCCCAAGGCTGCGTTCACGATGAAGTTGGGGGGTACCTTCACGGCAGCATTGAAATCGAAGAGGCCAAGGCCGGTCGGCGCGGCGTCGGGATGGCCGTTCGTGAGGCCCGATCCGAAGATCCCGGTAATACTGCCGAACCAGCGGGGCACCGTATAGGAGAGATTCCCGACAATCGACAGCCGCTGGTCGTGGTCGAGGTCATACCAGCCGCTCGGGTAGGCGGTCGGCGAGAACCCGCCGGTGATTGGCCCGTGCGCATAGGCGTGGGAGAGGGCCACGTTGAGGTAGCCGCCGATCGGTCCGGCCGGCCGGATCTCGAGGACCGACTCGATACCCGTGATGCGCACGCGGGCGACGTTCACCGTTGCCGTAAGGGCGGTGCCGGGAAGCGTGTTGTCGTCGATCGCCGGTGTGCTCCACTTGTGATAGGCCTCCAGCTTGATCGTGATCCCCGCCCGAGGGAGGCGCAGGGCGGTGCCGGCCTCCACGAAATGATCTCGCTCGGGGTAGGTGGGAAGGCCAACCGCCCCGCCCTGCCCGGCGCTCGCGAGGACATGGAAGTCCTCGACGGGGCTCGGAACGAAGAGACGGCCGTAGTAGAGCCACACGCTCGCCTGCGGGCTGGGGAAGAGCGAGAGGCGAAATCGCGGACTGAGTTGCGTCGCATCGCCGGCGAGCGGCGCCGAGTGCACGTCATAGCGGAGACCGGGACGGAGTTCCCAGAGCGGGGATGGCCGCCAGCTCGCCTCCGCGTAGGCCCCGAGATCACCACCGCGGACGGGCGAATCCACCGAGGGCCCCGGATCGCCCTGCGCATCCTCGGTCGCGAAGTGTTCATGACCGCGGACCAGGGACGCATCGACGCCCGTCCTGAATTGGACCTTGCCGGTGGCGGGAAGCAGGGCATCTGCCTTGACCCCGGTGGTGCGACCCGACCGCTCCTCGCTCACGTTGTACCGTACGGTGTCCGGGTAGAAGAGAAACTCGGGAGCCTCGCCGAGCCCCGGAGTGTAGGTGAGCCCGCTCGCCCGGTGGTAGAGGGCCACGAACAGCTCGCCATCGGAGAGGGTCTGGCCGAAGGCATGACGCCAGCTCACCGTCCCGAACCCGTTTCGTTCCTGCTGATGGTCGTTCAGCCGGACCCCACCCGTCGAATCGAACGGCACTTCGAAGGACGTCCGCGAGAGGTTCACGTCGAGCGTGAGCAGGTCGCGCGCGCCGGCGGTGTAGCGAAGCTTGCCGAATCCGTACAGGTCCGAGCCGGCGTTGTGGAAATTGAGTGGCTCGCCGCCGGGCCCCGGCATCACCGGATCATGCCACATGTCCGTGACCCGACGCGCGCCCGAGAGCACCACGCCGAAGCGGCCGACATTGCCCGTCGCCAGGAGGCCCTCGCCACTGGTACCGAAGGCGCCGGCATCGAGGGACCCCTGCAGACCGAGGCCGCCCGGGGGGATGCGGGTATCCACCTTGATGACGGCGGTATTCCGGTTTCCGTACTCGGCGTCCCAGCCCCCGGTCTCGAACTCGGCCCGGTCCACGATCGCGGGGGAAAAGAGCTCGCTGAGGCTGCCCGAAATCCCCGGTGGCACCGGCACACCATCCACGTAGTAGGTGTACTCGCCGTGCTGGCCCCGGATGTGAACTTCGCCGGTGGGAGCCCGCGCCGCGCCGGCGACCGCCTGCTGGACGATCTCCGACGTCGTCGTTGGGGGGGAGCCGTGATACGTATCCTGCTGGAACACCGTGTTGCCGGTCTTTGGGTCGATGCCGACGGGCGAGGCTGCCGTGACGGTGATCGTGTCGAGGTTCAGCACGACGGACCCCAGCGCCAGCGATACCGTGGTGTCACACATCCCGGCGGCGAGGCGGTGCGACAGGGGGTGAAAGCCGATGCGCCGGGCTTCGATCTCATCGGCGGATCCCCCAAGGATGGTTAACGTGAAACCTCCGCGGATACCCGTCGTCGCGCTGGCGAGGAGGCGCCCGGCGCGGAGGAGACGCACTTCGGCGCCGGCAAGAGGCTCCTTCGTGACACTGTCCGCGACCACCCCACTCACCGTGCAACTGCCGGTTCGGGACCGGAGGTCACCGGGCGCCTGGGCGCGCGCTGTGCCCGCTAGCGCGAGCAGCCCAAGGCCCAGGGCCCAGGCGGGGAGTGATCGATCTGCTGGCGTCACACGGAGGACCCATTCCGTTCCGGCCGCGGAGAAAACGGCACAAGATAGTTGGCTATTACCATATTAATTAGTCGTATCT
>Ga0335077_10006795_pt1 | contig 14157 bp, 10 predicted proteins | sample Lox_Sample_31_FD_207151 | JGI IMG/M metagenome (GOLD analysis project Ga0335077, IMG submission 207151) | Soil microbial communities from Loxahatchee National Wildlife Refuge, Florida, United States - Lox_Sample_3.1 | ecosystem: Environmental > Terrestrial > Soil > Wetlands | place: USA...
CTTTTGTCGCGACCGTCGGTTGGTCGGAAACTGCTAAAATAAACTTCCAATAGGCATTAGAGTGGCCCACAAGTGATCGGCCGATTCGCGCTGCGTCACGTCGCATTACTGGAAGCAACTGCCGTAAGCATTTGGGCGGCCGTGCCCAAAGCAAGTGACTTCGAACACGACAAGAGTTGGGCCACGGTTTCCGGCCCCGCCCGGGACATTCACTTCGAACCCCTGACCCGGGCTGACGGGATTCCCACCGATCACGTCTTCCAGATTCTCGAGGATCACCGCGGCTTCATGTGGTTCACGACGAGGGAAGCCCTGGTGCGGTACGACGGCTACCAGCATGTGCGCTATACCCCTCTGCCGTTGGTACGCATGCGTTTTTCGGGTGCGATGCCGGCGCTGCTGTACGAAGACCGGAATGGAACCTTGTGGTTAGGCACTGATGTACTGAGCCGGTTCGACCCGACCCACGGAACATTCACGACGGTGGTCCAACTACGGCCCGGCCCCCGGCGGCATGGACTGGAGGCAATCACCGCCATCCACGACGGTCCCGGCGGTTTCATCTGGACTGGAGTCTGGAGCGTCCGCAGCTCTGAGCAGCGAAACGAGGAGACATCGGAACCGATCTTGTACCAGGTGGACCCGATCCAGGGAACATCCACCCCGCACCCGATCAACCTCGCTTTAACGAGCGCAAAGCCCCTCGGGATCCGGGCGATCACATCGGATCGTACTCGGGTGTGGCTGGACACCGCGATCGGCTTGTTCCGTTTCGATCCAACGACGGGTATTTTCACTGCGTTTCCGCACTCGCACAAGCGGGTCGAAAGGCGCCCGGGAACTGCTTATAATGCGCTGATCTGGGATCACTCCGGCCACCTATGGCGCCATACGCCCGACGGTCTGGAACGCTTCGACCCGGAGACAGGCGTGTACGACCGTTTCACGGCGGGCGAGTTCTGGGAAATGACCCCCGACCCGAGCGGGAAGATCTGGCTTTGGGGCGGAACGACCGGCCTGAAGATCTTCGATCCTTCCAGCCCGCCCGAAACTGCCCTGAACACGGTCTCTTTTACCAGTTCCTTCGGGCAGCCCGGGCAAGAGACACGCATGATATCACTGGGCGTGGACCGGCATGGGAGGGTGTGGGTCTATGGGGACGGCGGAATGTATCGCCACTCGCCCACGGCAGGAACGTTCCGGAACTATGTTCCGGATCCACGAAGTCCCGATTCCCTGAGCGGCGGAGAGGCCACCGGGTTCGCCGAAGATGCAGACGGCTCGATGTGGATCGCCACCCAGTATTCCGGGCTCAACAAGTTCGATCCGCGTTCGGGCAAGTTTACTCGATTCCGCCATGATCCCCGGAACGGGAACAGCCTCATCAGTGACACCATCAATACGATCTATGTGGACCGGTCCCAAAGCTTGTGGATTGGAACAGACAAAGGGGTTGGCGTATTTGACCGCAAGAGCGAGAAATACACCCACTTGCGCGGTGCGAAGCTGACACGACCAGCCTCCTCGTTGTATGAGGACAGTACTGGCAGGTTTTGGGTGGGCACCGGCTTCGGGCCGCTCCAGTTGGTGGACAGACGAACGGGTGCGATTACGCCGACGAAGGTTCAGGGAGGCTACTTAACCTATGAAGACCGGCGAGGAAACCTCTGGTTCTGCTTTCGAGGGTTGAATAAGCTTGATCCCGCTGGCAACCTCCGATCATTCCCGCTACGGGAACCGGATGCGTCAAATCCGTCCATGACGGAAATCTCCTCGATTTATGAAGATTCCTCGGGAATCCTGTGGCTGGCAAGCACCCAGGGACTCTACGAATTCGATCCTCGCTCGGAGAAGGCCAGGTTGTACACGACCGCCGATGGACTCGCCTCCACGCTTGTGCGATGCGTGGTCCCTGGCCAGGATGGAAGTCTCTGGATGAGCACGGCACGAGGCATTTCGCGCTTCGATCCCCACGACAAGCGTTTCTCCAATTTCGACGAAAGAGATGGGCTGCAAGGCCACGAGTTCCTCCAGTACTTCTGCTACGCCGCACAAGGCGGACGAATTTATTTCGGGGAGACCAACGGCTTTACGGCCTTCTATCCACAGGATGTTCTGGTGCGCCCGCAATTAGCGCCGGTTGTCATCACCGCATTCCAGGTTAAGGGGAAAGAGACACCAGTCCTTGGTGTGGATGCCGTCCGTCTGCAACATCTTCAAAACGACCTGACGTTCGAGTTCGCGGTTCTGAACTCCTTGAACCCTGGAGAGATTCGGTACCGATTCAAGCTCGATGGAAAAGAAGTGGATTGGGTACCGGTCGACACCGAACATCGGCTGGCCCGGTACACCGATCTTCCGCCGGGGGACTACGTCTTTCGGGCGGAGGCGTCCACCGACGGCCGGTCATGGACCAGCAAGGGCGCAGCTCTAAACATAACGATCGTGCCACCTTGGTGGGGAACCCGGTGGGCGGAGACGTCGGGCGGGCTCCTTCTCATCGGATTGTTGCTGGCCGCATACAAGCTCCGGGTCAGAGCGCTCCATCAACGCCAGGAGTATCTTGCCAGGCTGGTGGACCAGCGCACGGCGGAACTGGTGGAAGCGCGTGATCAGGCGCAGGCCGCCAACCGGGCCAAAAGCGTATTCCTGGCCAACATGAGCCATGAATTGCGCACTCCACTCAACGCCATCCTGGGCTTCTCCCACCTGCTGCGCGCGACTAGTGTCTACCCGGAGGAGCGCACGCAACTAAACATCATCAACCGCAGCGGCGAACACCTGCTGACCCTGATCAACGACGTGCTGGACTTAGCCAAAATCGAGGCCGGGAAACAGGAGCTTACAATTGAGACCTGCGAGTTGGCTTCTCTGGTGGAAAATGTCGTCGAGATGCTGCGGGTGCGGGCCGATGCCCACAAGCTGTCGCTAACCTGGGTCCCCTCGGCCTCTCTGCCGCGTTATGTTCGAGCCGATGCGTCCAAGTTGCGGCAAGTGCTGATCAACCTGCTGGGAAACGCGATCAAGTTCACGGAGGCAGGAGCGGTAACGCTCCGCCTGGACGCTTCCAAACCGGACGGCGATGGACGCGTGCGGCTGCGGTTCGAGGTGGAGGATACAGGCGTGGGGATCCCGCCGGAACAGCAGGCGCGCATCTTCGAACCATTCGTGCAGAGCGGCAAACCCTCGGCACAGCAAGGCACCGGTCTGGGCCTGACGATCACGCGGCATTATGTGGAAATGATGGGCGGCACTCTCACGCTCGAGAGCACGCCGGGCCGCGGATCGCGATTCACCGTGGAAGTGCCGGCGGAACTGGCGCGGGAATCGGAAGGGAGCGGTGCGGAGTCAGGTGAGGAGTTCCTGTCTGTTTTGGAGCCGGGACAGCCCGAATGGCGGGTGTTGGTCGTGGAGGACAGCGAGGAGAGCGCCGTCTTGCTGGAGCAGTTGCTGACACGGGCGGGATTCCATGTGCGGGTGGCAGAGAACGGCGCGCTGGGAGTCAAGGCGTTCCTCGAGTGGCGCCCGCATTTCATTTGGATGGACTCCCGGATGCCCGAGATGACCGGACCGGAGGCCACCCGGCGCATCCGCGAGTTGGAACATGGGCGGGATGTGAAGATCGTCGCTATGACGGCGTCGGTGTTCGCTTCAGAGCGCGCCCAAGTCTTGGCAGCAGGCATGGACGACTTTGTTCTTAAGCCGTACCGCCCGGCAGAAGTCTTCGCATGCTTGCAGCGCCTGCTGGGAGTTCGGTATCGTCAGGTCGAATGGCCGGCGCCCGAAGCAGGACTTGCTTCGCTGCAGCCGGAGTCCCTGGCGGCGCTTCCCAAGGAATTGCTACAGGGTCTTTCGGACGCAGTGATCTCGCTCGACCGCGAACGGGTTTCGGCCGCGATCGACAGAATAGGAGATCAAGACGGGACGCTCGCGGCTGTGTTACGTCGATTGCACGATCGCTTCGCCTATACCGCAATTCTTGATGCGATTCGGCGCTCGGAATCGAGGCCGTTCCACTTAACAACCGGGATTTGAACCAGTCGCGAGTCTGACGGAACCGGCTGCCGTTCGCGAAAACCATCGGCTATCACAGGTTCCTGCGACGTTGCGCAAAAATAAGAGGCCGGCGTGGGGGGCCGGCCTCTCGCTTCACGCGCCAGTCACGGTTAGCGCAGTTTGCGCAGACCGAGACCAGCGGCTGTGAACAGCATGCCGAGCAGGCCAGCCAGGGGCAGGGGGCTGCCGGTCTTCGGCAATCTCGCCGGGGTGGGTTCGGGTACCGGCGCCGGTTCCACAGGGGTAGGCGCCGGAGCAGGCGCGGCAGCCGGCTTCGCCGGAGCGGGGGTCGGCCTCGGAGCGGGGGCTGGGGCCGGGGCTGCGGCGACCACCGGTTTGGGTTTGGGAAGAGTTCCGGTGAAGGTAGTATTGGCAGCGATTTCCGTCAATGGCTCCTCCACGATCTTCTCTCCGCTGACTCTCATGCCCTTTCTCAGGCTGAAGACGTCCGTTGGCTGGCCATCGACCATGAACTTGTAGTCTTTGTTGACCTTGAACATCTTGTTATTGCCATCGGACATGGTGACGATCACGCTATTCCCGTTGACGAACCAGACCGTGCCGGAATTGACGGTTACCGTGCGCTCCAGAACCGACTTGGTAGTGGTAACGGTGGTGCCATTGACTATCGTGCCCACCTTCAGTTCGCGAGCCGGGATATCCTGGCCATCGACGTTGACCATCAGGTCCGCCGGTGGGTGGAAGGTTTTTAATTCGCCGTTGGCCATCCTGGCGACGATGGTGCCGCCTTCGTTGAAGACCACGGTTCCGTTGATCTTCGACGTGACTGATTGCGTGCCTGTGACCTGCTTGGTGGTTGAACTGGTCTGCGCTACGGCAGTCACCCCAACGAGGGCCAAGACAGTCAGAATTGTGCAAAGACCGATGAGGGTTCTGCGAATCGTTGTATTGAGCATCTTCTTCTCCTTGTATCGTCCTAATCCGATTCGCGCCGAAGCCGAACCGGTCAACTTTTACTTACCAACTGCAATTTGTTGCTTTAGCACCGCGTGTACGATGAATCGCTGTGGGGCATCGCCGACGAAATAGAACGGGTAGCAGGTAACGAGGGTCAGCGACGGCTCGCCACGGGGCCGTAATACTCCGACATTGTCCGGGTTGACAATCTCAATGTGGTTCACGACATAACGGCTGACGACCCCGGGCGTCGCAAGCTCTACCGTGTCTCCGACTGCAATATCCTTGAAGCCGCGGAAAAAACCGTCGCGATGGCCAGCCAGCCCGATGTTGCTGCTGCCGTCCACGGCTCCCGGCCTGGCCGTGCCCGCGATCCATCCCACGCCGCGGTTGAGCACCAGATCGTCGGTCCCTTCAAATACCGGCACGCGCACCTTAAGCTTTTCGATCCAGAGCACGGCGAGGGGCGAGTCCTTCTTTGTCAAAAGACTGGCGCGGTACTCTCGGATCCGTTTCTCCGACCACAGACTGAAGTCGACCTTTTCGTCGCCGACGGCGCCGGGTTGCGAAGTTCTCTGCAATAGAACCGCCTGGTGATAGTCGAACTCCGCCAGCGCGAGCCTGGAATATAGCGCGCGGTGAATCATGGCCGCGGCAACCATGAGCAGGAGGATGATGCCCGCCGCCAACAACACGCGCTCCGCAAAAATATGAAGTCCGCGTCGCATGGGCCCGTGGGTCACCTCCGCCGGCCGCTTCTGCGGCTGCCGCCGCCGAAGCTACCCATACCGCGTCCGGAGCTCTGAGTACGCCAGGATCCGTAACTCCGGTTACCCCGGTCGCGAGCCCCGGCATCGCGATCTAATCCGTTCATGACTTCGCTGCTCGGGCGGGCTTCCGATTGGCGCGGAGTCCCACCGCCGGACTGAGTCCTGCTCTGGGCTTCACTACGCGCCTCCGCTACTCGAGGGCTGGCTTTGGCTTGATCGATCCGATCCCGCTGTTCGGAAGAGAATTCCGGGGAACCAACGTTGCTCCATCCCCCTTCGCCATGCTGTTGCCAGTTGCCATTCTGATCCTTGCGGTAGATGTTGCCGTCTCTTCCCGCGTAGATGTCGCCACCGGAAGTGCGGCCGACGACCCCGCCCCTATCGCCGTTACCTGCGGCTACCAGGCGGCCGCCCTTAGACGTACTGATGCCGGCGACCGCGCCGCGACTATCGGCGTAGTAGCCGCCCCTGGCCCATTCACCGCCGCGGTGAACGACTCCCTGGCCCCAACTCTGATACGGGTTGGCGTATCGATAGCCGCCGCCCCAGGCGCCAGTCCGGGGGTTATAGAACGATGTGCCCATGGCTCCCTGATAAGGACCCCATGCCGCGCTGCGCCGGACGTACGCCCCTGTTGCCGGATTGTAGGCTGCGGAACGGCCGTAGCCTCCGTAAGGGCCGTACACCACGCCGCCGCGTCCGTAGAATCCTGTCGCGGGGTTGTACCATGCAGCCGCGCCGTAGGTGCAGTAGGGGTAGCCCCAATACACTGGATACGGATACATAGGTCCCCAGTAGTAATAAGGCGGGTAGTAGTAGCCAGTGCCCCATACTACGACACCAATACCCGATACAACCGCCATACCTGTATAGCCGGCGGTCTGCGCGACGGTTACCGTATCAGCGTTGGAATTCGTGACGTAAACGTAGGTGGTATTGTGTTTCGGGGACTGCGGAGGAATGTTGTAGATCTCCGCAGGTATGGTGTCGGCAACCGCCCACGGTCCTGCTGAAGAGTCGGAGACAAACCAGACGCCCTGCTGCAAGAGGAAGTACTGGTTTTGATACTGGAGGACATCGGCCGGAGTATTCACGGCGTACTGCAGTGTGGTGTTCTCGATCGGCTTGAACTCCGGGGTTCCGATGTACGTGACCTTGGCTTGGGCGGCCGCCGCCTTCCGATCTACCACCGCAACCTGCGGAACGCTGGCCAGCAGAACGGCGTCGGCTGCTTCGTCGGTTCCCGGGACGGAGGCGCGAACGCTGGCTTTGGGGTGGGTGGCCGGGATGCGCGCGAAATCCGCAGGCAGTTTGTCCGACGCATATTCCCAGATGCCGCGCAGCATCGGGTTACGGAACCAGCGTCCCGAAGTCAGGAAATAGTAGTTCTTATCGTTGTTGTCGTAAAAGAGCAGGTTAGAGGTGTTGGCGACATCGGACAGTGAGGTCCCGTTTATCGGCACCAGCTGTGGCTCGCCCTCGAGTATGATGAGTTCGGCCGGCTTATTGGAGACAAACACGGTAGGCACGCTGAGATTCTTGTTACCGGAGCTCAGCGGCAGGGCCTTCCTTACGTCCGCCCAGTTGCCGTCGGCAGGGATCTTGGCCATGTCGCCGGGGAGTTTAGCGGCCGACTTCCACGGGCCATCGAGATTCTCCGCAGTGAGCCATTGCTTGTCGTTCAGCAGGTAGTAACGGGTCGCGTTTTTCTCCTTCAGAATGTCCCAATTGGTATTGATGACGTAGCTGAGGTTGGTGCCCGCAATGTCTCCGAGTATGGGCTCACCATCGACCATCACCAGAACGGCCGGCTGGGTGCTCACCAGAATCGGGGGTGCTTCGGTAGAGATAGCAATCTGGCGGCTGGGCACGCGCGCCGGGTCCAGATACGCCAGCAGACGATCCAGCGCGATTGGAGTTACCGCCGGCAACAACCGGGTGACCAGCGCCTGGAGTTCCAGATTTCTGGCATCGCTCTCACCTGGCGCGCGGAAGCTGGTGATGGTCAGGGCCGCCACGGTCACGGTCCGGTCTTCCAGGTCGGTGTTTGTTTGCGCCGACCAGTGCAGGACGGCCATGATCTTCGGGGCGCCTTTCTGAGGTACAATTTCGACCGCGGAACGCGCCAATAAGGCTTTGAAGTCCTGCCAGTCATCCACCTGTGGTTGATGAAAGGAGACTGTTGCCACACCGTCGGTGTAAACGCGAGGCCATCCGACATCGACCGTGGCGGTGTCCTGCGCCGGCTTGGCGGCCTTCGAGGGCGTTTGAGCGACACCCTGGAGGACGGCGATCCAGCATAAGAATATGATTGCGACGACCAAACGGGTCTGTTTGCTAGGCATGACCACAGGGCGAAGCGCCGCGGCGGCGTAAGTGTCTCGATATCGGCGATTCATATTGGTTATCCGAGTGGCTGAGGATGTCGGCGCCCGGCGGTGCGACTCAAAAAAAAATCAAACGAAATTTGATGCACAAAAAACAACCGTTTCCGTTTCCCTGCATCTGGGGAGGCGAGAATCGTAGAATTCGAGGTCCATTCGGGACTTCGCGATGACTGGATGGACCCTGGTCGAATCCCCGGCGGCCTGAAGATCCGTTCGCTGCGCATGCGATTGGAGAGCCGGATGCGAATTTTAGTGACTTTCGCCGTTACCGCTGGATTGACCCTAGCACTTGCCTGGTTGCCAATGCCGGGAACGTTGTGGCACGCCGCCCGTTGGGCTGCCTACCTGCCGATTCTTGCCGTGAGCGGTCGGCACGGCCCCATGACCGGGCTGTGGGCCGGCTTGGCTACATCATTACTATGGGCATTTCTGACTATCTCTCTAGGGGGCAACGATGTGGGTTGGGTGAATTTCCTGGTGCCTGATTTCGCTCTTGTTGGATTATTTGGAGGCCGTCTCATGGGAGTGTGGCCGCCTTCCGGGCGACGCCACCCCGCGAGCGGGAAGAAGGCTTGGGCCGAGTTGGGGAAGATCTCCCAGCCGGCACTCGAGGCCAACCTGAACCCCATCGCCTGCATCCAGAGCGCAGCGGGACTGCTGGCCGAGGAGGATACTTCAGCCGATGTGCGGCATGAACTGGCCGGCATCATCTCTACAGAGTGCGGGCGGCTCGCTGCGAGCATCACCATTCTGGCTCAGCGGAACGCCGCGGCAACTCCACCAGCGTTCAGCGAAGTAGACCTCAAGCCAATTATCGACGCCGCAGTCGGGGAGGCTGAGTTCGTTCTTTGCGAGCGGGGCATCGTGATCGAGAAGCAGACCTCCCCCGAACTGCCACCGATCGAGTGCAACCCGGACCAGATTCGAAGCCTGCTGACCACGCTGACAACCAACGCCGTTCAAACGGCAGAGGCTGGCTACGAACTGGTCCTGGACGTCCATCGCGGAGAGGATGGCGTGATTTTCGAGATCAAGGGCCGGGGCAAAGGCTCGGTCATGAGGCGGGTTCTGGGGCTATTCTTCGGGCCGGCCACGGCCTCCAGCAGCGTTGGCCTGACTGCCGTGTACGAAATCGTCCGACAGCACAGTGGTAGAATCAAGGCTAAGGTTAACGCAAAGAAAGGATTCGAATTCTTGGTGTGGCTACCGCTGCGCCAGATCAAAGGAAATGGGGATTGGCAGGGTGCTGGTGGTGGAGGACGATGACAGCCTCAGGCGTGTCACGCAACTTCACCTCGATAAGCTCGGCTTCAGCACTTCTGCGACCGTGGATGCCGAAGAGGCTCTGCGGATTATGGGTGAATCTCCGTATGACATCCTGCTGACGGACCTGCATCTGCCGGGCATGTCCGGGATGGACCTGCTCAGGCGGGTCAAGCTGGAGCACCCCGAGACGATCGTGATCGTCGTCACGGCATTTGGAACGGTCGCCACCGCTGTCGAAGCCATGAAGTTAGGGGCTTACGACTATATCACCAAGCCGCTCCACCACTTTGAGTTGAACGAGTTGCTGCGGCGCGCCCTGGATCATCAACAACTGAGCCAGGAGGTCGCGATGTTGCGCACCTGCCTGGATCAGAAATACGGATTTGAGCAGATCATCGGCTCCTCCACGCGCTTCGCGCAAACCATCGGTTTGGCCAGCCGCGCCGCGACATCCGACGCTACGGTTCTGATCACAGGCGAGACCGGCACAGGGAAGGAGCTGCTGGCCAAGGCGATCCACTTTCGGAGCCATCGTAAGAGCCGTCCGATGGTGACGATCAATTGTGGAGCGATTCCCCGCGAACTGCTGGAGTCCGAGCTTTTCGGACATATGAAAGGATCTTTCACGGGCGCCCTGACGCACAAAAAGGGCCGCGTGGAAGCAGCCGACGGCGGGACGGTCTTCCTGGACGAAATCGGTGAGATGCCGTTTGAACTGCAGGTCCGCATCCTACGGCTGATTCAGGAGCGCGAGATCGACAAGATCGGCTCGACGGCGCCGACGAAGGTGGACGTCCGGATCATAGCGGCTACCCATCGGAACATCGAAATGATGGTGCAGGACGGATCGTTTCGAGAAGACCTGTATTACCGGCTTGCGGTGGTGCCGATCCAGATTCCGCCCTTACGGGAGCGGCCTTCCGATATTCTCGAGATCGTGCAGTACTTCTTCGAGAGGGGCAAACAGAAGCACGGCCGGCCGAACCTCAGGCTGCCGCCGGAGTTGTTGCCCGCATTCACTTCCTATCGCTGGCCGGGCAATGTCCGGCAGGTGGAAAACCTGATCGAGCGCTTGATCGTGCTTTGCGACGGCAACGAAATCACTTTGAACGATTTGCCCGAGACGATGCGACCCCATGCGGTCAACGACGACCTGCTGCGGATCGAACTTCCACCGCAGGGCCTGGACCTGGAGGCCGTCGAGAAGGAACTGATCGCCAAAGCTTTGGACAAGTTCGGCGGAAACCAGACCCGCGCGGCGGCCTACCTGAACCTGAGCCGCAAAACTTTTTTGTATCGGCTGGAGAAATTCGGCATCACCAGCCGTGCCGGGGTAGTAGCTGGCACCGTTGGAGAGGCCGCTGACGAGCCTGCATAGGCAAGACTCCGCCCGCTTCTACGATTCATCCTCGACCCCGCGAGAAGAGGATTCATCTTAATGGCACCGGGCAGTCAAACAACACCCATTCCAAATCAAATTGACGCGCCTTGCTGCGTATTTCTGTGTGAGAATGACGGCTGTTTGATAGAGGACTTTGCCGATCCACAGGGGCATCGCCGGGCGCTGGTCCCGGCGTCGGTGTTGCAGGGTTTGATTGATCGCGACCGCATGCGGAGCTTTCTGGCGATGGTCGAAGCGGGCGGCGCCGCACCGGGCAGCGAAATGAGGATCGACCGCGAAGACTCAGCCGGTAGTCTGTTGCTGCAAGGTGCCCGAACGCCTTACGGCATTCTCGTCTTCGCGGTACTTCCGGCGACCGGCCACGACACACCACGGGCCATGAGCCGAGACGAGATCGTACGCCGCCATGATGACGCAGTTGCCCAATGCGCTGCCCTGATCAAGCAGGAGGAAGACAACTCGAGAGTCCTCAGTCGAACGGTTCACGACCTCAAGAATCCGATCAGCAGCATTGTCGGCTCGTGCGAATACCTAACTCAATATTGTGAAGACCTGACTGAAGAGCACCTCGAAATGATTGCCGGCATTCAGCTGTCGGCGCGCATGCTGCTGCAGCTTTCCGGCAGGCTTTCCCAACTTTGCGGCTTGAGCGGGCCGGTCGATGCAGACGTATAAATCAGCCGGCAGCCTTCTTGCGGCGGCAGGGCTGCTGCTGATGCCCGCCACGCTGGTGGCTCAGTCGGGTGACACGGATGTGGGAGAAGCATCGGCCTTCGCCGGCTGGACATCCGGAATCGGCTCCCACCCTGCGGCTGGTGGCAGCATGGGCACGGTTTTGTCGCGCTACAGCATGGTTCTGTTTGAGGCGTCCTATGTACCTCTAGGCTCGTACACAATGCGACGCCCTCCGGACGAGGCACGGGTGCAGGACTCTCATGTTTACGATCTGAATGTGAGCTTACATATCCGAATCCCGGTGCGGGAGCGCTGGGCGCCCTACGCCATTGTGGGAGGTGGGCTCCTATGGAACAGATACACCAGCAGCGTGGGCGATGCCCAGGGTATCGCCATGGTGTCGCACAACAGCCACTCCGGTTTCGGCTTTCACACAGGGGCCGGATTCCGCTACTACGTTGGCAAGAACTGGGGCGTTCGTCCGGAAGTCAGAGTCACGCTGAGCAACCCGACATATACGAGGCTATCGGTGGGCTTCTTTTATGTGCTGCCCTCCAACTGGCTTTAGACAGGGACGAGGAGTGACTGACAGGACTGCCAGGATGCCGCGTCGCTGGCAGCATGACCTCGAGTTGGCCGCGCCGGAACAGGCGGGCGGCCCGGTCTGCAGCGGCCTCCGCCGCGCCCACGACGGGCGGCGGAAACGGCCCGCGGACTGTGTGCGCCGGCGGCGGAGGACGCCACGGGGAGGACATCCCTGGCTCCGGGAAGAGGCACCCACCGCCGGCGCGACTCGAACGAAATAAAACCGCTCCGCCGGTGGGGTGAAGCCCGCATCCGCAGGGTATATCCGGCCCGAAACTACGCTGGGGTTTCCAGGCTCGTTTCCACCGCACGGAGCATCTCCGTGAAGGCAAAACGGCCAGCGGGTTCTTTTAGCGTAGCGCCAAGTGCTGCGTGGCTCGAAGCCGCTCGCTCGATGGCTCCGGAGATCCGCTTCACATCCAGTGAGATTAGCCCCTGGCGAAGTTCGGCTCGCAAATCGGCAGGAAGCGATGCCAGGTCCGCCGCCTTCAATTCCGAAATATCTTGCGGTTCGGGCACCGTAAGAGCGCGTCGATGGAGCATTCCGGGTTGTTGCGCCATACAGTCGGAAATCTCGCTCGCGCGGAACGGTTTCAGCGTCGGAACGTCAAATCCGAGCGACTCCACGTTGGTAGCAAGCTCTTCGGCGGTCTCTTCGAATGAAAGGCAGACGCCTGGCTCATCGAACAACGGTGGCGCCCCGCACCAGGAATTCCATGCCGAAAAGGGATTACCTTACAGGATGGTTCTAGCTTGATTTGACATATAAAAAGAAATTATAATCCGATTCTCGGAGAATCGTAACCGGAACCTCCGATTGGGGCTGCAAAATCCAACTTCGGCATAAACCCGAATGTCATCCCTTTGGTCCGGCAGGCGCTGGAGTTGGGGAGCCGCCTTCGCCGGCTGGGCAGTCGGGATCATGGCTGCCAAGGCGCTGCGTCACCGGCGCGACCCCAACGAAATAAATTACACCGCGATCTCTGCGCAGAGATCTTAGGCTCTAACCGATACTTCGGTTCATCGAACGGTATTCCAATGAAACTCTCCCGCCGGACCCCAGGCCTGAGCCTGCTGGTTTCAGCCTGCCTGTTAACACCGGCTTTTGCCGGTAAGGTGAAGATCTTCCCCCAGCAACTTGACATGGCCCACTACAAGACGTATCGGTGGCTGCCGCCCCGCTTCCTGGTCAAGACCGGGCTCGACGAGAACAACCCCAACAATCCGATCCTCAAGGAAGTAGTGGGGCAGCAGCTTGACCTGGTCGGCCTGAAAGAGGTCGCCGAAGGTGGGGATCTGGTGATTCAGGCCTATGTATTGACCACATACGTGCCACAACTCGAGGCAGTACTGTTTGGAGAGGGCTACAACTTCGACTACGGTACGGTCGTCGCCTCGATGGGCCGCTACAACCGCGAGGGCACACTCTTCCTGAACCTGATCGACCGGCAGACCAAGAAGTCGGCGTGGGCGGGGATGTCGACCGACAGCCTGAATCGGGGTTACCTGTCGCCGGATGCGATCCGCTCCAAACTCGAGAAAATGACTAAACAGGTGTTCAAGAAATATCCGGTGAAGAAGTAGCTGCTGTCAGGCTGAATCGAGGAGGTCTTTATGATTAGAACTGGCTGGTTGGCGCATGCCCTGCTTCTGGCGATCGCGATTTCGCTGGGCTCGATCGCGTTGCGTCCTTATGTTCATCCGCAGACTGCTCTGGCTTTCTCCGGGAAGTTCGATTACGTGAATATCATCTCCCCGGCTTATTTGTACAAAGGCGCTCAGGGGGTGCTGCTGATGGACATGCGAAACGGTAACGTATGGTTCGTCGGCAGGGGAGATGAGATGAATCCGACTTACAAAGACCCGGTGTTCGTGGTGCGTCTCCCGCTCGACAAGCTCGACCAGGCGCCGCAATAAGATCGCGGACTGCCTGGACCGGCGAAATGCTATTCATGCAGGCAGAGCGATCTCGGCCATGAATCAGGTCCGGGCAGCGTCTAAACGGCATTTCCCACAACCTACTTCGCTATCGCAGACGCCTCCCACAATACAGAACCCGCCAGCCCGGAACTGAACCTCGGTTCGTCCGTTAACCAAT
>Ga0335077_10006796_pt1 | contig 14157 bp, 14 predicted proteins | sample Lox_Sample_31_FD_207151 | JGI IMG/M metagenome (GOLD analysis project Ga0335077, IMG submission 207151) | Soil microbial communities from Loxahatchee National Wildlife Refuge, Florida, United States - Lox_Sample_3.1 | ecosystem: Environmental > Terrestrial > Soil > Wetlands | place: USA...
TGTCTCGGGAGGATACTGAAGTCCGACTTCGTAGGGACCACCCGCCTCCCATCCCGGCCATAGCCCCATCTCACCGTCGTCGGCTAACCAGATTTTCATATCAAAACCCTGTTGAACGGTTTGGAGATAGTATGGCTGAGCGATGATCATCTGGGGAATGAATACGACTGTGAGAAACAGCGTGGCAAGTACCATCAGTCTATGCAAAGAGCTTGGATAGAATACCGATCCCATGTCTCTGAAAATCGCGGGTAAGAAAATTATTTGGAAAGGCAGCCTGGTCTTATGTTGCAGCTCGTTCATTCTTCAAGAGAAGTTCCAGCACAAATCGTTCAATGGCTCGGATGTGTGGGGAGAATCCGAGTGACAGTCAATTGCCGTGAAACGGAATCTTGTAAGAATGCGGGTAAGAATTGGGAGATGTGATGCCTGGCTCCCGCACAAATGTACCTAATCGAAGAGAGAGTGTCAAGATTCTCCGAAACAGCGCAAAATCGCGGGTTAGGGGATAAAAAAATCCCGGCACTTGCGTACCGGGATTCTTATCGAATTGATTCGATCTGTGGATCGAGCGGTTAGTACATGTCGCCCATGCCGCCGCCATGAGGCATCGGTGGCATTGGCTTCTCTTTCTCCGGCTTCTCCACGATCGTTGCTTCCGTCGTGAGGAGCAATCCGGAAACGCTCGCCGCGTTCTCGAGAGCGATACGCGTCACCTTCGTCGGGTCGATCACACCGGCCGCGATGAGGTTCTCGTACTTCTCCGTCTGCGCGTTGAACCCGAAGTCGTCCTTCCCTTCCTTCACGCGGTTCAGCACCACGGAGCCCTCGAGCCCCGCATTGCCCACGATCATCCGCAGCGGCTCTTCAATCGCCTTGCGGACGATATCGACGCCGATCTGCTGGTCTTCGTTCTCGACCTTGATGCCGTCGAGCTTGCTCTGGACGCGAAGATACGCCACGCCGCCGCCGGGGACGATGCCCTCTTCGACTGCTGCACGGGTTGCATGGAGTGCATCTTCCACACGGGCTTTCTTCTCCTTCATCTCGACTTCCGTCGCCGCACCGACCTTCAACACGGCAACGCCGCCGGAGAGCTTCGCCAGCCGCTCCTGCAGCTTTTCCTTGTCGTAATCGGATGTGGTCTTGTCGATCTGGCCCTTGATCTCGTTGATGCGCTTCTTGATGTCATCCTTCTTGCCGGCGCCTTCCACGAGTGTGGTGTTGTCCTTGTCGATCGTGACACGCTTTGCCGTACCGAGGTACGAGAGCTGTGTATTTTCCAGCTTGAAACCCTTCTCGTCGGAAATGACCGTACCGCCGGTCAGAACGGCGATATCTTCGAGCATCGCCTTGCGGCGGTCGCCGAAGCCCGGGGCCTTAACTGCCGCAACACGAAGCGTGCCGCGGAGCTTATTCACGACGAGCGTGGCGAGAGCTTCGCCTTCAAGGTCTTCCGCGATCACGAGGATCGAGCGTCCCGCCTGGGCGGTCTTCTCGAGAATCGGGAGAAGATCCTTCATGACGCTGATCTTCTTGTCGTGGATGAGGATATACGGGTCTTCGAGGACCGTTTCCATAGAATCGGCATCGGTCACGAAGTACGGTGAGAGATAGCCGCGGTCGAACTGCATACCTTCGACCCAGTCAACGGTCGTCTCGGTCCCTTTTGCTTCCTCAACGGTGATAACGCCGTCTTTGCCGACCTTCTCCATCGCATTGGCGATGAGATCGCCGATCGTGGAGTCGTTGTTGGCAGAGATGGCGCCGACCTGGGCGATCTTCTTCTTGTCGTCGCCGACGGTCTTGCTGATCTTCTTGAGCTCCTCGACGATCTTGGAAACGGCAAGATCAACGCCGCGCTTCAGATCCATCGGATTTGCGCCGGCGGTGACATTCTTCATGCCTTCGCGGACGATCGCCTGTGCGAGAACGGTTGCGGTGGTCGTGCCGTCGCCGGCAACATCGGAGGTCTTGCTTGCGACCTCACGAACCATCTGCGCGCCCATGTTCTCGATGGGCTCTTCGAGTTCGATTTCCTTCGCAACGGTAACGCCGTCTTTCGTGACGGTCGGTGCACCGAATTTCTTATCGATGACGACGTTGCGTCCTTTCGGGCCGAGGGTTGCCTTCACCGCATCGGCAAGCTTGTCGACACCGCGCTTGAGTGCCGCGCGTGCATCGGCATCGTAGGTAATGATTTTTGCAGCCATGATTTGGTATCTCCTATCGTTGGTGATCAGTTAGTTCAAACTTGTTGGTCTCAGACAATCGCGAACAGATCGGATTCACGCATGATCAGGAGTTCCTGACCGTCGAGCGTGACTTCCGTGCCGGAATATTTTCCGTAGAGCACCTTGTCGCCGACTTTCACTTCCATCGGGACAATCTTCCCATCGTCCGATCTTCGTCCGGGACCTGCGGCAACGACTTCACCGACGACCGGTTTTTCCTTGGCCGTATCGGGAAGGATGATACCACCCTTCGTCTTCTCTTCCGCCGGGGACGGCTTGATCACAATGCGATCGGCTAACGGCTTAATTTTCATAACAACATCTCCTATAAATTAATGAATCATTGATAGTTAAAGACCAACTTTTGAGATGGAAACTGCAAACCTCAGCAGGAGTCTTGCCTCGGGTTCAGAGCGAATTGCGATTGACTTCCCAGGGTTGCTTGCAGAATCTCCGACAATTCAACTGCCCACTCAAGGGCAAACGATGTGCCAAGAGCGAATTTTTGAGAATTGGCGATTTTGCTTGATTTCAAACGTTTTCGCCGACAACAATTTCGAGTTCCGTTCGCCTTTTTGTCAGAAATTGGGGAGTATTGCCAAATATGTCGGACAATATGGCGGCAATTCGAGGTGCTCACCCTCCCGGATTCGGCTGTCCGGAAATGAAGTTGAAGATGGAGGAGTAAGCTGGCAACACCAAGATACTGTAAAAGCCGGGAAAATTCAATCCGCCTGAGACCGGCAAAATGAAAAAGCAAAAAATGGGAAAGGACGCGTTGAGCATCATTGACTCTTGAGGGGGGAAATTTTAACTTTCTGGAACATCAAGGGGGGAAACCTATCAGATCGTTCTTACCGGAAAAGGCCGGCTGACTGTGTAGTCGGAAGTGAATCGCTTTCGCTTTGAAGTGCATTTCTTCGGGGCAGCGCTGATCTATAACCATCACCGCGCAATTCCATCAGCGTCGCCTTGCCATATTCCGAACTGTGTCAAAATCACAGATCTTAAGAAAGTGATATTGCATCATTGCAGATATTCTGAGTACGCATCAACGTCAGAAGAAAGAAGCAAACTCAGGAAAGCCTTGTTGCAATCCTACTGAAAAACAACAATTCAATAAGTGAGGGAAGGAAATGAAAAAGAATTACGTCGTCATTCTGACAGTTATCGCTGCGGTTCTGACGTTCCTGCCGCAAGCAGCTCAATCACAACCGAGTGTACCATCAGGAGTACTTCACTCCGTACCGATCACACTAGCCAATAATCAACTCGCGGCAACGCCCCCAAGCTTTCAGGAGATGCTCACGATCAACTGGAGCAACTACACTTCAGACCTCAATTCCGGAGTCACCAATGTGGAGTTTTTTGATACGACCGGCAACGTGCTCAAGGCATGGTGCGAGTCGGACGCTTCGCCGGGTGCGATATCTTCAACTGTGTGGGTGAACCTCGGTGCCGACACCATTCCCGGCTCCGGCACATTGACGATCTACATGGGCTTCCTGGATACGAGCATAAACAACATGGGAAATACAGGTGTATCGGTATGGGGAGAATACCCCACCGCGACCGCGACGTATGGCGAGTACGACAACGGGGCAAATGTATTCAGCAACTATTGGAACTTCGCCGGCACATCGATGCCTGGCGGCTGGAACACCGATGAAGCCACCAATGTGACCGTCAACGACGGACTTTCGTTCAGAGGTGCAAACGCCGGGAGCGGCGTGAGCGAGGGAAACGCGCAGCAAATTGAGTGGGCTACGCCCATTGCAAGACCTTTCGTGCTGGAAGACTGCGCACAGATAGGAGGGGTTTATCCATCACTCGGACTCACCTATGGTGATAACCTCGGTTCGCCGATCGCAAACGGCTACGGGGCATACTGGGCGAGCGGGTATGGCTGGTATGTGGAGGAGGTCGGGGCCTGGACGGGCAGCGGTTACTCCGCGGGAGCCAGAAACAATAACTCCGCACCGATGACATCGAGCCAGATCTGGTCGCTCGTTCTTGGTCCAAAAGGAGACACGATTAAATCTCAAATCAATTACGGCAGTACGCCGGCAGCGTTGTCCTGGGCCGACAGCAAGAATTACGACAGCGGATATGTAGGTCTCAACACGTTTTGGAACGACAAGACGCTCTACGTCAACTGGGCGCGCATCCGGGCCTACCCTCCCGGCGGCGCCATGCCGACGGCCGGGGTAAGCGATCATGTCCTCGCGGTGAAGGAGGCGGCGTCTGCCAACCTTCCAAAGAAATTTGCGCTCTCTCAGAATTATCCGAACCCGTTTAATCCTGCAACCGTGATACGCTATGAGCTGCCCCGGTCGAGCCATGTTACGCTTGCCATTTGCGACGCGCTGGGCCGCAGGGTGAAGACACTCGTCGACGAGAGCGAGCACGCGGGCAACTACACTGTTCGGTTTGATGCTCGCTCGCTTTCGAGCGGAATGTATTTCTACCGGCTCGATGCCGGTTCGTACCATGAGATCAAAAAGCTCTTGCTGCTCAAATGATGGGACAGGGGGCGGCAACCGGGAATGTCGAGAAGATGCTTCCCGCGCGGGAGCGTGCGAGGAAAGGGTGAATTAGATGACCAGCAATGATTCGAGAAAGCAGTGCGAGAGTGCATTGCAGTGGTAACAGGAAGCCCGGGTGATATCGAAGAATGAAAGAGTATAACTTTTGGTTTCTGTTTGGTCACATGCTGATCGGATGCTCGTCATGATGTGATCATATCGGGAGTGAAAAGATACCTTGCTGCGACGGGTGTCATGTGCAGTTGTCATTCAAAAAGTGAAAGGAAATGATCTATGAAAATTATGGTACTCGTTTCAATCCTCGCTTCTTTTGCCGCAGCATCATTTGCTCAAACAGCTACAGCACCAGGAGGCGATGGCAGTGTGGGAAATCCCTATCAAATTGGTACGTTGAACAATCTCTATTGGATTACGCAAAACAGCAGTTCCTGGGAAAGCTACTTCATTCAAACCGCAAATATTGATGCCACCAGCAGTTCCACATGGGATAACGGCCAGGGTTTTTCTCCGATCGGGAGTGACTCGACACCATTTACCGGTTCCTATGATGGACAGGATTACACGATCACAGGACTGTTCGTTCACCGGACAGGAACCCAGTGGGTTGGTCTGTTCGGATTTGCCGGCAGTTTTTCGGCAAGTGCGACGATCAAAAATGTGCGGCTTGACGGTGTGCAGATAGCCGGTGGTGCCAACAACATCGGCGGACTGATTGGTGCTTCATGCAATTCTTTCACGACGAATTGCAGCAGCAGCGGTGCAGTCACAGGCGGCAGCAGTGTGGGCGGACTCATAGGGTATATCTACTGGTATTCCACCGTCCTGAATTGCTACAGCACCGGCTCGGTGACAGGATCCGGCCAGTTTGTTGGCGGTCTGATCGGCCAGCAATATTCGAGCTCCTTCTGCAAGGATTGCTATAGCCGGGATTCTGTCAACGGATCGAGCGCTGCTGTCGGCGGCCTGATCGGGGAACAATGGAATTCGTACGCCGACACGAACTGCTACAGCGCAGGCCCTGTGAACAGATCGGTAGCAGGATATGTTCAATATGTCGGTGGCTTGATTGGGGAGCAAGCGAGTGCCATTGTAACGAACTGTTTTTGGGATACCACTGCTTCCGGACAATCGGTCAGTGCTGCCGGGGCAGGCAAGAGTACATCGGAGATGAAAACAGTGACCACGTTTACAAATGCGGGCTGGGATTTTGCGAATATCTGGTCGATGGATCCGGACATCAATAATGGGTATCCGTATCTCACCGGAAATACGCCAACAGCCGTTGTGGAGAGAACTCCCGGCATTCCCGGGACATTTTCCCTCTCTCAGAATTATCCGAACCCGTTCAATCCCTCAACCAGCATACAATTTTCGGTGCAGAAGGAAGATCATGTCGTTCTGAAAGTATTTGATCTTCTGGGGCGCAATGTAGCAACGCTGTATAACAGCATAGCTCAAGCCAGGAAGATCTATTCTGTGACATTTCACGGATCGCGGTTTTCCTCCGGTGTCTATTTCTATTCGATCGAGAGTAGTAGCCGGCGCATCGTGAGGAAGATGATGCTGCTGGAATAATAAGCTGCAGAGATATTCGGAACTTGTTTACATGCCGCCGTTACCACGCTGTATCAGATCGGATTGGATGAAGTCCGATCGGCACGAGATTGCAGGGATCAAGAACGCGGCACTGCCCAATGAACTACCTACCAATCCGAGTCATCGATCATGCCTTTTTGATAGGTCGCACCGGCAGTTGTAACCGTATTCTTGATGCAAACAAGAAAGTTGCTTAAGTTTACCCAGGAGCTTGTTCCTGGAATGGGGATTCTATATTTCAAAGAGTCGCGCGGCAATAGCTCAACCGAAATTCCTCCGCTTGCATTGTCTTTTCTAACTTCATAAAAGAATCCTAATCAAGGGAGTAGTATTATGAGAAGAATAATCGTCATATCAATGATTACATTAGATGGCGTTCTGCAAGCTGCCGGTGGGCCGAAGGAAGATTCCTCGGGCGGGTTCAGATATGGCGGTTGGTCTGCACCGTATTCCGACGAAGTGCTTGGCAGGGTGATGCAAGAACAGATGAAACCTGCAGACCTTCTTTTGGGCAGAAGAACATTTGAGATTTTCGCCTCCTTCTGGCCTAAACATGCCGACTCATGGCCGGGTATCAATGATGTCACGAAATGCGTTGTTTCCAGAACCATGAAAAAGTCGGATTGGAAAAATTCCGTATTTCTCAGAAACGTGGCAGATATCAGGAAGCTCAGGAATTCAAAAGGTGCTGACATTCAGGTTTGGGGGAGCAGTAAGCTCATTCAGCTCCTGCTGAAGAACGATTTGGTAGACGAACTCCGGCTCCAAATTCACCCCTTGACTCTTGGGAAAGGAAAGAAGTTATTTGATGTCGGGACGCGGCCGGCAGCTTTTGCACTGACAGAGAGTTTTGCGACACCGAGCGGAGTGATCATTGCCAATTACCGGCGGGCTGGAGAAGTTACGACGGGAACTATTGGGTCCTGAGAATACATGAAATGAGAAAGAATTGTTTGAATTATCGCGGAATGCCGCACAAAAGCCGGAGGTGTTAAGATGCCTAATCACCGCATTTTCACGATATCATTTGCAAGTGTCTATCCGCTCTATGTTCAAAAAGCGGAGCGGAAGAATCGCACCAGACAAGAAGTTGACCAGATCATTTGTTGGTTGACGGGCTATGACCGGGCGGGATTGCAGCGGCAAATCAAAGAAGGAACCGATCTGGAGGCTTTTTTCTCTGAAGCCCCTGCCATTCATCAGAATTGTTCGCTTATTAAAGGCGTCGTGTGCGGTGTTCGGGTGGAAGAGATCGACGATCCGCTTATGCAAAAGATACGTTACCTGGACAAGCTGATCGATGAGCTCGCCAGAGGAAAGCCGATGGACAAGATCCTCAGGCAATGAGTTGCCTTGCGCCGGGAAGAACACCATGCTCGTAGAAGCACAGGTTACCATCAAACGATCCAGGGCGGCGGTCTGCCCACACATCATGCATCGGGCCCTGCGGCCGCTGTAATCGGGGATTCGATGAGGGGGTGCCTGGACTGTTCAGTTAACAGTATGTGAGGAAGTCTATGAGAAAGGTCGTTTTTGCAATCAATACCAGCACGGACGGGTACTGCGGCCACACGGACATGATTGCCGACAATGAGATGCTTCGGTACTTTACCGGGATCGTGCGCAACGCGAGTCACATCCTCTTCGGCCGGACAACGTATCAACTCATGGTCCCCTATTGGCCGGATATCGCACGAAACCAATCTGAGAATGAGGCAACCAATGAGTTTGCCCGCGTGTTCGAGTCGCTCGACAAGGTCGTATTCAGCACGACACTGAAACACGCCGGGGAAGCCAGCACAAGGATCGTCCGCGGAAACATTGCGGAAGAGGTGCTCGCGATGAAGCAACTGGAGGGAAAAGATATTAGCGTGGGAAGTTTGAGCATCGCATCCCAACTTTCGGACCGAGGTTTGGTCGACGAATATCATTTCGTGATTCATCCGGTTATTGTCGGAAAAGGACCGCGGTTATTTGAAACAGCGAAGCGGCAGGAAGGTCTCAGGCTGGATCTTCTTGAATCGAAAATTTTTCAATCCGGGGCCGTTGCCCTTCACTACAGAAAACATGCGTGAGGAAAAACACTGTGTGTGAGACGTCAAGCCCAATCGACGATTCATCCAACCAAGACAGTTTGCACAAGCGATAGGAACCACTTGCACTTGAAAGAACATGAAAACTCCAACTCCTGATTTCCCGGCCATCTTTGCCCGGCTTCGTGCCATCCTTCAAGAGCACGCATCCAGTTTCATCGTGTTGGCCGACCGGGCGGACTATTACTGTCTCAATGTGCGGTTCAGTCCGAAATTCAGGGGGCCTTTCCCCATCGCGTGGGTCAAGATTTCAAAGTCGTACGTCAGTTTTCACTTCATGCCCATCTATTTCGCCCCGAAACTGCGAAAGGACCTCTCTGCAGGTCTCAGGGCACGAATGCAGGGAAAGTCCTGCTTTAACTTCAAGGTGGTCAATGACCAGCTTTTCGATGAACTCCGCCGGCTGACCGTAAAGGGGTTCGAAGTATCAAAGAAAGCCAATGTCGTTTAGGAAGATTCGCGCGGATGGTTTATAATGCTGTACGTCATTCGCCGGTCGGCAGACATTCAGGTCCGAAATATCCCGTTTGTCCGGGTGGTGACTCCATCCGACTGAAGTGCAGTATGCTGTCACACGGTACTTCCGTCGGCATTTGACCGGACATCGAACTCCAATTTGACTCTCATGGAGAGACACATGAGCATCCTTCGTCATTTCGCGGGTTGTACGATATCATTATCCGTAGTCTCGGCTCAGATGGCCCTTCCGCAGATCACACTCAACTCTATCGGCGTAAACGTCGGGATGATCCATGCATTCGCCGCAGAGAAGTATGTTTTCTATCCGGAATTGGAAATCGGCGGCCAACCGGCAATCTCATGTTTCGGTTGGTCTGTCTACGTTGCTCACTGGGATGATGCCATGCATGGGGTTACTGTTACCGATAATGCCATATATTCTCTTTCCGGCAACATCCTTGGTGCTCGCATTTCATTCGATCCTTCGAAGGTATCCGGGAATTGGATACTGCCATTACAGGTCTTCGGAGGAATAGCGCACTATTTCATTTCGGCGAAGTATGTCGGCGGCGTGAATTATTCGGGAGGCACAGACTATTTTGGTCCAAACTCGGGAACGTCGCTTGAATTCGGACTCAAATCGAGTATCAATCTCTCTGAGTCTTTCGGTCTGCGCGCAGAAGGCCACCGACTCTTTCCCATTGAGGACCGTGCGGGCAGGTTTGTTTATTCGGTCGGCACAAATTACATTTTCTAAGCGGCAAACCGGCAGATGACAACAGTGATAACTCACATCGGCCATATTCATCAACTCGTACGGTATCCGGTCAAATCCATGGCGGGTGTTGCAACGGACTCTGCCTCTCTTGGCTGGCATGGATTGCAGGGAGATCGGCGCTTTGCATTTCGCCGCCTCAACAATAAGAGCGACTTTCCCTGGCTCAGTGCGAGCAAGGTTCCTGAACTTATTTTGTATCAGCCGCTCGGACTTGATGAGAATGCAGACGAGCCATCTCCAACGGAGGTACGCACGCCGGAAGGCAGCATTCTGCCGCTCGGAAGCGTCGAGCTCCAGAACAGTGTCGGGGAAAAATTCGGCAGCACGGTCGAGCTCATGCACCTCAGGAACGGTATCTTTGATGATGGATCCGTCTCGGTGATCACATTGGCGACTATGTCCGCGATATGCCGCGAGGCAGGACAAGTCCTGGATACCAGACGTTTCCGGCCAAATATTGTTATTGATGCGGGTGAGGCGGAACCGTTTGCCGAGGAGGGTTGGATTGAAGGGAGATTGGTCTTTGGCAATGACCCCGGACCGACGGTTACTGTCACGATTCGGGATCGGCGATGCATGATGATCAATCTCGACCCGGACACTGCCAGACAAAACCCCAACTTTATGAAAGCGGCCGTCCGATTGAACGGGAATAACGCGGGCGTTTATGCAAACATCGCGCGCACGGGCAAGATCAGCGTGGGCCAGCCGGTAAGTCTGATCACCGAAAACTAACGCCGAAGTGCACACTGCATGTGTCTGAATTTGAACGTCAACGTACTCGTACCAGGAGGCACGGAGACCTCATCGGGACACTAACCAATGGAACCAGCAAATACCGTAACGACCGGGACGAGCTCTCAGTCGCTCTGTAGGATTGGGTTCTGGTCAGCTCTGGTTGCATTTGTCGGGGCTTCCGGATATTGTGTTGTCCAGATTCTGCAAGTGCTCACCATACTCGGTCCCCCTTGGGATGGGATCCTTATTTTTGGACTTTCCCTCTGCATCGCCACTCCCTTTGTCATTGCGATGCTCGCACTCCACTATCTAACACCGGAGGTAAACAGGTTTTGGAGCCATGCAGCTGTTCTTCTCGCCGTGGTATACGCGGTCTATGTCAATTTGAATTACGTCGTCCAGTTAACGACGGTAATCCCTCGGTCGCTGAACGGTTCACTCGATGAACTGCGTGTTCTCGACCAGACGCCGCATTCGCTGTTTTGGGACGTGGATGCGCTTGGGTACATCTTCATGGGGCTTTCAACGTTGTTCGCAGTTCCCCTCTTTGCGAAATCCGGTTTCGAGAAGTGGCCCCGGCGCTTCTTTCTCGCCAACGGTCTGATCCTCCCGTTGATTTGCTTTGTGTACTTTTACCCATCATTCTCCATTGCCGCCCTCCTTCTCGGTTTGCCGTGGGTCATAACTGCTCCGGGATCGATTTTAGTATTGGCGATCTTTTTCAGGCGGAGACTACGAACCTCAACAGAGTGATCGGGCTACGGTACAGACATCCTTACATTCACACGAACGGAGATCCTCATGAAAGTTCGATCTCGTGGTGAAATCTTCCACACGATATGGAACTGAGTCCATGAAAGTGAAAATTATCAGCTATTGTGCAGTTCTCACAGTTGCGATTGCCATGACGTGCGGGAGCCGATCGGACCCCACCGATCACGGCACTCCTCATCAAGCGGTAATTCATGCTCTCGATTCCTGCATGAGAGTTTTATCGGACAGCGGTTTTTCCGGAGTTGTGCTGGTTGCCCGTCTCGACACTATACTTCTGCATCAGGCATATGACCGGCAGGGAAAAGCTGCCGATACGAGCACCGCATTCTGGCTCGCATCCAATTCGAAGCAATTCACCGCTGCTGCCATTCTGAAACTCCAGGAACAGAGACTCCTCTCGGTTCACGATTCCATTGCGCGTTTTTTCCCGAATGTTCCGCCGGATAAGCGTGGTATCACGATCCATCACCTCCTCTCTCATACCTCGGGGATCGGTCATAATTACATTGCCGAAGGAATCACCGATAGGGATACGCTGGTCGCGAGGATCCTCTCGGCTCCACTTGCCAGACCGGTTGGAGAGCAGGAGTACAGCAGCGATGCGTACGATCTTCTCGGCGCGATTATCGAGATTGCCTCGCTCATGTCGTACGAGCAGTACCTGCGACAGAACTTATTTCTACCGGCCGGTATGCAGCATACCGGGTTCTGGGGATACGAGAGTAAAATTCCTGTGGTGATTGCGCCGGCACATGATTCACTAAAGTCGATGCCTTTCTATGCCAGGATGTTTCAGGGAGGCAAGCCAAAACCAAACTGGGGCTGCCGCGGGGGTTCGGGAATTTTCAGCACAACCGGGGATATGTTCCGCTGGATTCGTGCATTGGAAAGCGGGCGGATACTCAGCGTTTCCAGCCGGCGACTCCTTCTCACACCCCATTCCCTGATCCGGCACGACGACAATAATGTCGATGTTGCATACGGATATGGCTGGATTGTCTCGACTCAGAACGGGAAGCGGATCGAATACCGCCATGGTGGACGAGAGGATTGGCTGGCAAACAGCTTCATCCGGGTTTTTGCCGACGGCGACATCATTATTACATTCGCGTACGATTTTGGTCCCAACGCTAATGCGATGAGCGTCATGGCGGCCAAACAGCTCGCCATCATCCTTCAAGAACAACATGCTCCACACTGAATTCCAAGTTCACAAAAGGGCATGACGTTGACGATCAAAACAGTTGCATCGGGACTTCCCCATACCCGCCGCGTCTATCCACACGAGGTGTGTGTCGGGAACCTGCTGTTTGCGTCAGGCGGGCAGGCGTCAACTATTAGTCGGTGTGATATGATCATCCGCAAGACGCTTTATGCTACAATCACCCTTTTCTTACTGGTTTCTCTCTCTCCCGCCCAGGACACCACACGCCATTACTTCAACCTGCCGGCGACAAAGGCAATGAATCTTCCCTTCAACGACGCGGTGATGGTGGGAAATATTCTCTACATCTCGGGCCGCGGCGGGATCGATTTCAAGACGATGAAAGTCCCGGCAGACCCCAAGGACGAGGCGAAGCTCCTGCTCGATGATTACAAAACGCTTCTGGGACTCGCAGGAATGACCATGGACAATCTCGTCACCGTCACGGTCTATTGCCCGGACCTCACGCTCTATCGATCGTTCAATGAAGTCTACCGGACATACTTTGCGAAGGACTTCCCCGCACGCGCCTTCATCGGATCGGGACCGCTTTTGTTTGGGATGCATTTTGAAATGCAGGCAATCGCATCGAAATGATCTTCGGCGGCGCTCAGATTGTTTTACCGATCCTGAAATCGCATGATGGGCAGATCTCAAGTATCACCGTGTGATACCGTACCAGACACCATTGGAGGAAATTTCCCGTGAACGATGCGGGAAGAATACGCGTCGGTGACGCAGTCCCCCGATTCGGGTTGAAAAATCAGACGGGGAGTGATTGGGATATCGGCCCTCTCATCGGCAAGAAGAATCTCGTCATTTTCTTCTATCCGAAGGATGATACACCGGGATGCACGAAAGAAGCATGCAGGTTCAGAAATGAATTCGGCCGGATGCGCGAATTGGATGCCGAAATCATCGGGATCAGCTCTGATGAAGTGGCGAGTCACAGACGATTTTCGGAGAAGTATGATCTCCAGTACACGCTTCTGAGCGACCCGGAGAACAGCGTGCGCAAGATATTTGGCGTCCCATCTTCACTCTTCGGACTGATTGATGGACGAGTGACCTACGTTGTCGACAAACGTGGCATCGTCATCCATATCTTCGAATCCCAGTTTCAGGCGGAACGGCATGTGCGCGAAGCAATCGAGGTGCTTGCTGCGACTTCAGTCCGTCCGAACCGGTCAGCATGATGTATTCACCGGGCTCGTGATCGGCATTCTTGCGAGTCCTCTCCTGCCAGCCGAACACTTGACAATTCTCTTCACTTAAGTTACATTTTCTGATCGTGAGATCGACATTTCTGGCAGTTTTGGTACTCGCCGTGTTCACGCGCGACCGCGTGCAGGGTCAGTCGAGAGCCGAAGCAGATACGTTTGCCGTTTATTTCGATGAGATCAAATCTGCCGCGGCAGAACACAAGTCGCTTTGGAACTATGACCTCTACGCTCCCCTTCTCTTTGTCCAGCGAAGCAGCAGGAAAATCTATGCGAACGTTCCCGACTCTGCAGGTTCACTGAAGAAGGAAGGATCAGTTTTCACCGGCATCCTCCCGGCAACTATCAACATTTCAAATACCTCGCTCCACTGGAGCGGCATCGATTGGGCGATGGTTGCACTTCCTCTTCCGCGTACAAAGAACAACCGGCTCATTCTCGTTCTGCACGAACTGTTCCATCGTGCACAACCGCACCTCGGCTTCAAGTCCTACAACCCGGCAAACAATCATCTC
>Ga0335077_10006797_pt1 | contig 14152 bp, 14 predicted proteins | sample Lox_Sample_31_FD_207151 | JGI IMG/M metagenome (GOLD analysis project Ga0335077, IMG submission 207151) | Soil microbial communities from Loxahatchee National Wildlife Refuge, Florida, United States - Lox_Sample_3.1 | ecosystem: Environmental > Terrestrial > Soil > Wetlands | place: USA...
TCGCCGGCAACACGTTTGGCTAAGCCGCGAGCAACAGTTTCAACCTCGGGAAGCTCAGGCATTGGCAATGAGTGTATGACATTTGGAAAAGTCCAGGCGATAGGCGATTACGGTCGGGCGGACGACAAGGATGACAGTTCTTTTACCACAGAGAACACGGAGGAGCACAGAGGAGTACGGTAGTGGAAGAATTTAGAGAGTCTCGTGACATTGCGATTGCCGAGTCCGGCGTGGGCGGGGTATCATTCTGAGTACACCTCTGCTCCGCCTATCCATGTAATTCAGCGACCCGTTTTCCGCGGGCAATGAGTGTGTGCGACCCCGCATTAGCAGCCGGGTGAGCTGCGCAATCAACTGGGAGTTTGCGTTGAATAGAGGGAAAACTGCGGTCATCGTGGGCGCCCAGTGGGGCGATGAGGGCAAAGGGAAGATCGTTGACGTGCTCTCGGAAAACTTCTGCATTGTGGCGCGTTATGCCGGTGGACACAACGCCGGACACACGGTAATCGTGAATGGCCGAAAGTTTATTCTGCAGTTGATCCCGTGCGGGGTGTTGCGCGCCGGTCGTCGGAGTGTGATCGGCAACGGTGTAGTGCTGGATCCCATGGCGTTCCTGAAAGAGGTGGATGCGCTCTGTGCCGCGGGCGTTCAAGTCGCGGGAAATCTCTATGTCAGCAACCGTGCCCACGTGATTCTCCCTTACCACCGGATGATTGAGCTCGCTTCTGAAAATGCGCCAGGACGCGTGAAAATCGGCACCACATCCCGCGGGATCGGGCCTGCGTACGAAGACAAAATGGGGCGCCGTGGGCTGCGGGTTGCCGACCTGCTTGACCTGGACCTGCTGAAGACTCACATCGAAAATGCCTGTCGTGAAAAGAACCTGATCGCGCACGCGTTGTTCAATTCCGAGCCGCTCGATCCCGACAAAATGTATGCCGACTACGCAGCGGCATCGGCGAGGGTTGCTCCCTTTGTTTGCGATACAGCCCTGTTCCTGAATAAGGCCTTGCTCAAAGGCGAGTCGGTCATGTTCGAAGGAGCGCAGGGGACGATGCTCGACATCGACCACGGCACCTATCCGTTTGTCACTTCTTCCAGCGCGACTTCCGGGGGGGCGGTGATCGGGACGGGGATTGCGCCAACTGCCATTGACGCCGTGATCGGGGTGACGAAAGCGTATTGCACGCGGGTGGGAGGCGGCCCATTTCCCACCGAGGCATTGGATGAAAAGGGGAATGTTTTGCGGGCCCGGGGCAATGAATTTGGCGCAGTCACTGGCCGGCCGCGGCGCTGTGGATGGATCGACTTGCCACTGCTTCGTTACGCTGGCATGATTAACGGAATCTCCTGGCTGGTGGTCACCAAGTTAGATGTGTTGGATGAGTTCGATCAAATCCCAGTCTGCGTAGGGTACAAGGTCAATGGCAAGAGGACCGATGAGGTGCCTGCCCAGGACAGCGGCTTCAAGAAGATTGAATGCGTTTATCGCAACATGCCGGGCTGGCGCACCTCGACGGAAGGGATTACGAAGCGGGAGAAGCTGCCCAAGGCTGCTCGCGATTATTTGACTTTCCTGGAGAAGGAAAGCGGGTCGCGGATTGGAGTGATCTCCACTGGGCCGGAGCGTGAGCAGACGATGTTTATGGATGAATTTGCGGCAAAGCTAGAAGAGTTAACTGGCTCAAAGAGCCATGCCCAGGCGAAACCTTAGACGGAGTGAGCAATGGTAGTTCTGGCGGTAACGTGGATGGCGAAGCAGGGACGAGAAGGCGATGTATCAACAATTTTTTCCAAGCTGACCGAGGCATCGCGCAAGGAGCCGGGCTGCGTCATGTACCTGGTGCATCGACACAAGACCGATCCGCGACGGTTCTTTGTCTATGAACAATACAAAGACGACGCAGCGCTCGAAGCACACCGTTCTTCACCACATTTTCTGCAGTACGCCAAGAAGGAACTACCGAAAATTGGGGACCGAATAGAAGGTCACTTGTACGAGCCGATTGCGTGATGGTTGATGCGGGATCCCGCCCCATGCTTGGCAAACCGGCTACTTCCCCTTATCTGCGATCAGCACGCCGGCGGACGCGTAACTTTCTTTGGAGACTTCGTGAAAAGCTACAATGACTGCGTTCCGCGGAGCGCCGGCTTCTTCCACGATTGCATCGGTGATGCGCTGAGCGAGTTTGCGTTTCTGCTCCGTGGTGCGACCGCTCAGCATTGTGATTTGGACCAAAGGCATGAAGGCTCCTGCTGACGCAAAGCTTAGCCGGCCAATTCGTACCCGGCAAAGAAATAGCTGAGCTCGAAACGGGCGGTCTCATCGGCATCAGAACCGTGAATGGCGTTGTGCTCGATGCTGCTGCCCCACTTCTTGCGGACGGTGCCTTCCTCGGCGTTAGCCGGATTGGTCGCGCCCATCAGTTGGCGCAGATCGGCGATGGCGTTTTCTTTTTCCAAGGCCAGCACGACGATGGGGCCGCTCGACATAAATTCAGTCAGGGAATTATAGAAAGGGCGGTGCGCATGGACGGCGTAGAACTGTTCGGCTTGGTGCTTCGAAATCCCGAGCATCTTCATGGCAAGAATGCGAAATGAGTTCTTTTCAAATTGCTCGATGATGTCCCCAACGGCGTTCCGGCGCACGGCATCCGGCTTAATGATGGTCAGCGTTCTTTCCAGAGTCTTCATAGATCAGTGATTCACCCCTACGCGGTATATGCCGTAATTAGGATAGTTCGTATAATTCCGGTTTACGGCAGTTGCTTCTTCGATGTTGTCTTTATTCAGCTCCCACCAAGCAAGCCAGCAGGACTTCGGATCCTTTGGGCAGTTATCGAAAGTGATTCCGCCGCCCCGATGCCAAATCACTTCGGCCGCGGTGATATTTGTAAGGGCAAGATTCGCAGCAAGATTTGTTCTCTTTGCCACGCGATTTGTTTTTTGCTCTTGACTGTCGGCCATCGCGTCGATAAGGGGCTTGATACTCCGCACGTCGCCGACGCCCCCGAGCAGGATAATTATTTGGTCCTTTATGTCTGCGTCGTTCAAATGTCGGAGAAGCGTAGGCTGTGCTACCGATCCAACTCGCAGGATGTTGAGCATCGGAATCGTAAAATTGAATATCCAATGTATCGGACTCGTGAAATTCTCCGGTCCCTTCCATGAATGCAGCCGAAGGTCTTCAATCAAAGCCTCGACCTCTGCTGTGGAGTTATGCGATGTCGGTTGGCACTGTAAACATCCGGCAGAGACAACAAATGCAGCGACAAAAATCCGACAAGCTTTTCTTTTTGGTAGGCTGCTAAACATCGTCCCTGCACGCAAATTACACTTTTACTCCCATCACTGACACAACCATATCGCCGATATCGGCGGGAGATTTCGCCACACGAATGCCTGCGCTTTCCATGGCTTTGATCTTTTCCGCGGCGGTGCCTTTGCCACCGGAAATGATCGCACCGGCGTGGCCCATACGGCGTCCGGGAGGGGCGGTCTGGCCGGCAATAAATCCGACAACGGGCTTCTTCATTCGGGCTTTCACATATTCGGCAGCGGTTTCCTCGGCATTACCGCCGATTTCACCGATCATGACCACGGCTTCGGTTTGCGGATCTTTATTGAACAGTTCCAGGGCATCGACAAAATTGGTGCCAATGATGGGATCTCCGCCGATGCCAAGCGCTGTGGATTGGCCGATATTTCGCGTGGTCAGCTGATAAACGGCCTCATAGGTCAGGGTTCCCGAGCGCGAGACGATTCCGATCGGTCCTTCGCGGTGAATGTGACCCGGCATAATGCCGATCTTGCACTTGCCGGGCGCAATGATTCCCGGGCAATTCGGACCAATGAGACGAGCCCTGCGATCTTGCAGAAATTCCCACGCGCGTACCATATCGAGGGTTGGCACGCCTTCAGTGATGCAGACGATGAGCTCGATTTCCGCGTCAGCGGCTTCCATAATCGCGTCCGCGGCAAACGGAGGCGGCACGAGAATCAGCGACGCATCAGCTCCGGTCTTGTCAACGGCGTCCTGCACGGTGTTGAAAACCGGAAAGCCTTCGTGAGTTGTTCCGCCTTTGCCGGGAGTTACCCCGCCGACGATCTTGGTTCCGTACTCCGCACAGGCCTTGGCGTGGAACGTGCCTTCGCGTCCGGTTAATCCCTGAACAATGACTCGTGTTGATTTATCTATAAGAATGCTCATGAGTGCCTGCTCACATCGATATGATTTGTAAGCTCTCGATCATGCGGCTTGCGCAGCCGCGACCACTTTCTCCGCCGCGTCTTTCATGGTTTCCGCGACAATGCAGTTCAGTCCTGACCCCCGAAGAATCTCGCGTCCGGCTTCGACGTTGGTTCCTTCCAGCCGAAGGACGATAGGCAACTGAATGTTGGTCTTCTTTGCCGCTTCAACTACGCCAGTTGCCAGCATGTCGACCCTTAGAATGCCGCCGAAAATATTGATCAGCACGGCCTTCACGTGCTTGTCACTGAGGAGAATTTCGAAAGCGTGGGTCACCTGGTCGACATTCGCGCCGCCCCCGACATCCAGGAAATTAGCGGGCATGCCGCCGGCATACTTAATGATGTCCATGGTCGCCATAGCCAGGCCGGCACCGTTCACCATGCAACCCACGTTGCCGTCCAGCTTGATGTAATTCAGGTTGTATTTGGAAGCTTCAACTTCCAGCGGATCCTCTTCGGTGATGTCGCGAAGTTCCCGAATTTCCGGATGGCGGAAAAGCGCGTTGTCATCGAAATTGATCTTCGCGTCAAGAGCGAACAGGCGGCCGTCCGTGCAACTCACAAAGGGATTGATTTCCATCAATGACGAGTCGGTTTCCTGAAAGGCGCGGAAGAGGCCGGTCATGAAGCGGACGGCTTCATTGATCTGTTGCGGTTTCAGACCGAGCTCAAACGCGAGCTTGCGAGCCTGAAAGGGCTCTAAGCCCATGCCGGGCTCGATGTGCTGCTTCAGGATGGCATCGGGATTTTCTGCTGCGACTTGCTCGATCTCCATGCCGCCCGCGGCCGATGCCATGAAGACCGGCTTGGCTTCGCTGCGGTCGATGACGATGCCGAGATAAAGCTCTCTTTCGATGGGCAAAGTTTCTTCGACCAGAACGCGGCGCACCAATCGTCCTTCGGGGCCGGTCTGATGAGTGACAAGAGTCATTCCGAGAATCTTGCTGCCGATTTCTACAGCTTCTTCGACCGATTTGGCGACTTTGACGCCGCCGCCTTTACCGCGGCCTCCGGCGTGAATTTGAGCTTTGACCACAACTCCGGCGGCCCCGGCGTTGAAAAGATTGGTTGCAGCAGTTTGGATCTGCTCGCGAGTTTCAGCGACTTCGCCGCGAGGCACCGGAACGCCATATTTTTTCAGGATAGCTTTGGCCTGATACTCATGAATCTTCATATAAATTCCTGATTAAACTTGCAGGCAGGACTTTTGCTTGCTGCTTTGGATCATGGGCGGCAAACATTCGATTTTATAGAAGCGCTGGGGATTGGGCAAACGTCCAAGATCACAAGGGCTCGTGATTCATTTCGGGGTTGTACCGTTTTGAATCAGATTTGCAGAGCCAGTCAGTGCTAGGCTTATAGCTTTCCATGATTACAGATGCGCTCCATCGGGTTGCGGACCACCGCCAGTCGCTCTCGCGGGAAGATGCGCGCAGTGTCATGTCCGAAATTCTTTCGGGCCATTGCACGGATGCCCAGATTGCGGCGCTTCTGGTTGCATTGCACATGAAAGGCGAAACGGTCGAGGAGATCGTTGGCTTCGCTGAAGCGATCCGCAATGCCGCGACCGCCCTTCACATTCACCAGAATTCAACGGTTGATGTAAGCGGAACCGAACGCGACGCTCTTGTGGATACCTGCGGCACGGGTGGCGATACCAGCGGAACATTCAACATCTCGACGGCGACTGCGCTGGTGGTGGCAGGAGCAGGCGTACGTGTTGCGAAACATGGCAACCGGAGCGTGACTTCGAAGTGTGGTTCAGCCGATGTGATGGAAGCACTTGGCGTGAATATTAATCTTCCTCCCGCACGCGTGGCTGCTTGCCTGGAAGAAGTTGGTATTGCGTTTTTTTTCGCACCGCTGATGCATTCAGCGATGAAGTTTGTGCAGCCCGCACGGCGCGAGCTGCGGCTGCGAACGGTATTTAATTTGTTGGGACCGTTGGCGAATCCGGCGAACGCGTCCGCACAAGTGGTGGGAGTTTATTCGGCAGATCTGGTCGAAAAACTAGCAGAGGCACTGAGCATGTTGGGAGTGCGTCGGGCAATGGTGGTGCATGGATCAGATGGATTAGATGAGATCACGATTACTGGCACTACACGAATCGCAGAGGTGCGTGACGGGAACGTGCGCAGTTACGAGGTGAATCCTGAGGAGTTCGGAATTGCTCGCGCCTCGCTTGCAGACCTGGCAGGCGGCGATGCAGCGGAGAACGCTGGGATCATCAGGGAAGTTGTTGGCGGAAGAAAATCGCCGCGGCGGGATGTGGTGTTGTTGAATGCGGCGGCGGCATTGGTTGTAGCTGCGCGGGCCGATCATCTGGGAGATGCAGTACCGTTGGCGGCAAAGGCAATTGACTCAGGGGCAGCGGCCACAAAGCTGGCGGCGTTGGTTCGGTTCACGAGCGCACATGAATAAACCCCTGGTGTCATTCTGAGCGGAGTAGATGAATTCGCTTGCGAATCCATCTCGAAGTCGAAGAATCCCTTTCTCCGCAATCTCTGCATCCGGGGACGAGGGGTGTCTTCCTCTACTTTTGCATTGCCTCTTTCTTCAAGCGCTCGATCTGCGCCAGATGGTTGGGGCCGTGCTTAGACATCATTCCGACATACTCGGTGACGGTGACCGGGCGGTTGCGTTCAGGGTGGTGAGCCGATTTCTCCAGATCGCCAGGTTTCAATCGGCGTAGCAGTTGCAGAGTTGCATGACGGTTCAAGCCGTAGAGCGCAACTAACTCTGCCGGCGAGGACTCCATGTAGCCGAGATTGCTCGCCCACGCATCCTGATCGATGGGCGCGATGACTGGGTTCTTGTCTGCAAGCATTTGCCGAAGTCGGTAGGCGTAAAGAATTTCCATATCGGCCAAGTGAGCCAGGATTTCCAGGATGCACCACTTATCTGGAGACGGCCTGTAACGGAGTGTTTTGTCCGGCAAACCAGACACAGCGGCCGCGATCTGCTTCGGACTTTTTTCGGCTTCTTCGATGTGCTTCTTCAGTTCGGCTTCAGTCATGGGATTTGTAATTGAGAAATTTGTAATTTAGTAATTTGAAAAGTGTATGGCTACAATCTGCGTGGTCGCAGAATTACGCAATCTGCACTTTTTGCATGTATTGCGCGACCTGTACGTTCCATCCCAGTTGCTTGGTCATGTCATCGCATAACTGCGTCGAAGCCGCCGGATCGCCATGCACCAGATAGGTGGCTTTCGGCCTATTGGTGAAAGTGTGCAGCCACTGCAGCAGTTCCGGCGTGTCGGCATGATCGCTGAATTGTTCGAAAGCCGCAATGTGGGCGTGAATGGGCACGATCTCGCCAAAGATCTTCACTTCAGGGGCGCCGCTCTTGATGATAAATCCGCGTGTGCCGGGCGCCTGAAAGCCGATGAAGATGACGGTGTTGTTCGGGTCGGGCAGTCGCTGCGCCAAATGGTGCAGAATGCGGCCGCCCGTCACCATGCCGCTCGAGGAGACGATGATGCAGGGACCTCGGGACTCGTTGATTCTCTTGGATTGCTCCGGAGTCAGAGCGAACTGAAATCCCGGCCACTCCAGGGGCGAGCCATATTGCGAAACCAGCCTGCGGCTTTCGTCGGTGTACTCCTCGGAATGTTTCATGAAAATCTCTACAGCTTGAATTGCCATGGGACTGTCACAGTAGACGGGAATCCGGGGAATCTGTTTCGAGTCCATCAGTTCCTTCAACATGAACACAAACTTCTGGGTACGTTCGACCGCGAATGCCGGGACGATGACGCTGCCGCCGCGTTCTGCTGTTTCTCGAATGAGAGCTGCTAAAGCGGGGCGAGGATCATCGGTAGGATGCGCGCGATTGCCGTAAGTGGATTCCATCACCAGCAGGTCAGCGCTCTCGCCTTCCTTCGGGCCGGTGCGCACCACCTTGCCGGGCGAAATGTTGTGGTTGCGCACGCGCCCAATGTCTCCGGTGAACAATAGGCGTTGCTGCGCACCATTCGTTTGCAGACTGAGTTCGACCATGGAAGAGCCAAGGATGTGGGCGGCGGGCACAAAGCGAAACGACAGCTCCGGGCATAATTTCGTTGTCGCGGCTGAGGCAATTGGCCGGAAATATTTCAAACAGTCCTGCGCATCTTCGAATGTGTAAAGCGGCAATGCAGGACGGTGCTTGGACTTCTGGTGCTTGTTGTAAAACTCGGCATCTTCTTGCTGCAGATGGCCGGAGTCGGGCAGCAGAATTCCGCACAGATCGATGGTCGCGGGAGTGGCATAGATCGGGCCTTGGAAGCCGTTTTTGACCAGTCGAGGTATCCAACCGCAGTGATCCAGATGGGCGTGGGTGAGAACGACGGCGTCGATCTCATGTGCCGCAATGGGTGTGTTTTGCCAATTGCGCTCGCGCCACTCCTTCGGGCCTTGAAACATCCCGCAGTCGATCAGCAGCTGAAAACCGCTGTGTCCGCTTGCGTCAGAAGATGTGTTGACCAGGTGTTTGGAACCGGTCACCGTCCCTGCAGCGCCAAGAAACTGGATATATGCCAATCGTCCTCCGCTTATTAAGAATAATCGGCAGAATAACGGAATGAATTAAGGAATTGTGAATTTGCCTTGCATGCTGACGCGCTGCAGTTTAACAAGGAAGCGGGCCGAACACGCGATCTTGTCATGGCTTGTAAACTCGCCATGATTCGCGCGGCTCGCCCAGATCCCTCGCGGCGCAAAAGAGGCTTGCTCGGGATGACAATGTTTCGTAGACGAGGATAGGGATCCTTCGACTACGCAGCCAGAGTAGCAAAGCCACTCGGGCTGCTCCGCTCAGAATGACAATTTTGTTTGAATAGTGCAGAACTGAGGGCGGGAGCTCCCTCGGCTGCGCTCGGGATTTGGGCAGCGGGATCCCGCTCTCACGCCCCCAACACCTCATGCTTGCTCGGGATGACAGTGATAATGCGCGACTGGCCGTCAATGCTTTGAAACTTCAATTTTGTATGTGTTGTTGGTCACATCCGATTCCGGGACGCTGCCGTCGTTTACAGTCACTCGCCGGGGAACGCCGGGACTCTCCATGCGGATCGAGGCGGTCGATTTGGCGTGCACCTCGAGACGTTTTCGCATCTCACCGCCCTCGAATTCCAGAGTGAGAGGAACTTCTGCTCCGGCATTGCCTAGATTCTCGACACTTATGGTCACCAGAAAACCGCCGGTCTCGATGGGAGTTGCGAAAACCGAAGCGATATGAAAATCGGGCAAGCCGCGATCGTGATAAACCCAATCATCGAAGAACCACCGCAGGTCGCGGTTGCTTTGCTTGCTGATAAGCCCTGGCAAATAAGTGGGTTCTTTGTCTTCGGCCGCGTGATAATCCCGCAAAGCATCGACTGGGAGACTTCCGAGCGTATCGCGAATCATCCACCACACGTACATGGCTTTGCTTTGCAGATACACATCGTCGGGCGCATTGATTAAGGAATGCGATGATTGCTGATCAACAGACATTCTTGGGGCGTCTTTTTCAGCCGCGATCAAGGCCCTTGCGTGCGCCTGCAGGTATTCAATCGCCGCGGGGCGTCCCTTTTGTTTTTCAATGAACTCCGCTTGCGCGAAGTGGGCCAGCCCATCCTGAATCCATGCTCGCGGGGAAGGTACCAGTTGGCGAGCTTTGGCGTACACGAGACTCAGCTCGGCCTCGTTGGTCATCGGAGAATTAAGGGGAGTCAGAAGCATGGCTTCAGTGACATATGGCTGGGCATCGGGATCCGGAAGAGCAATGATCTTCAGAGTCCTGTCTTCCTGATGCGCCGGGAAGATTGGCTCAATCTTGCCCGCTACCTCAGCGTACGATTCGGCCCGCTCTTGTTCGCCACCCAGGTAGTAGACGGTGACAGTTTTGTCGCTTTTCGAATCGAGCTTTTCGTAGTCCGTGATGACAAATGTCGGTATATCGAGGCCAAGGCGGGTGCTGAACTTGCCCTCTCTGATTGAACCGGAACCAGCCTCTTTGTTCCCGGAAAAGACCGGAGGGGCGGAGGTCGATTGCAATGAGATCAGCATTTCCGCATTGGCCTCTCTGTCCTGCCAGCGGCCGATGGTTTCGGCGACGGAATCGCCCTCGCTGAGGCTGGCATCTTCGGTCGCGACGGGATACCAGACCACGTACCCCATCCCGCGCACCGCCGTAAACGATTTGCTGATCTGGTCCCAATCGGTGTGCTTAGCTTTGTCTTCGGGAACACCGACGCGAGTCAGGCGAGATGTGTCGAGCGGAATTACTCCATCGTAGCCGATTTCGACTTCGATGGCGCCCTTCGGAGGAATGACTTGCGGCGGATTTACGATGGCCTCGGAAAGCGCGCCGGTGTGATCGATATCGGAGTTGTACTCCTGGGTGACGAAGTGCGCAGATTTCCCATTCACGCGGATGGACCGCCAGTCGAGGCTGGATGAAATCTGCAGGGCAAAGTTGCTTTGTGGTTTGGCGGAATCGTTGCGGAGGCTGATTTTGCCGCGCACCGCAAGCCTCTGCTGCTCCGGTTCCACGCGCACATTCAGATCGTAATTGGTGAAGGTGAAAGCCTCGCGGTCGAGAGCAAAGCCAGGAAAAGGCAAACCACAGAGGAGGCAGAGGGCACAGAGGCAGCAGAATTTCATGCAGACTGCTTTCGTCGCTGTCTTACAACTTCATATAACACGATACCGGCGGCAACGGAAACGTTGAGCGAAGGAACTTTGCCGAGCATGGGAATGGAAACGAGGAAATCACACTTTTTGGCCACGAGATCGTGCAGCCCTTTGCCTTCCGCGCCCAACACCAGCGCGCAATCCATTTTGAAATCCAGCGAGTCATAGGATTGCGAGCCGCGTTCATCGAGGCCAACCGTCCAAAGATTTTTCGATTTCAGCTCTTCTAGGGTACGCGCGATGTTTGTAACTTTGGCGATCGGCAGATGTTCGCTGGCTCCGGCCGATGCTTTTGTGACCGTGCCTGTCACCCCGGCGGCACGCCTATCCGGGATAATGACGCCGTTCGCACCCGCGGCGTCGGCGGTGCGCAGAATGGCTCCCAAGTTGTGAGGATCCTCGACTCCATCCAGCACCACCACGAGAGAGTATGCGCCGCGCTTCGCCGCCAGCACGTCATCGAGGTCGTTGTACTGCTTTGCCGAGGTGACTGCAACGACGCCCTGGTGAGCGTTGTTTCCGGCCATGCGGTCGAGTTCGGGACGCGCCAGGAAACGCACGGCAACTCCTTGCCGCCGGCAATCTTCGATGAGACGTTGCAGGCGCAAGTCATGGCGCTCTTTGGCAACTCCGACCCATGCAAAGGCGCTGCCGCGCGCTTTTAGCGCTTCCGAGACGGAGTTGATGCCGTAGATGTAGTGCATGAGAGTTCAGTGTAACAAGCTTGCCGAAACCTCAAGGCAGCGGGTGAATGCTAGACTTGATGCGGAGAGTTTTGCTTGCAAGGCGTTTACATTTTATCCGCCGTGCGCACGCCCATCGGGAAATTTGGCGGCACCCTCGCCTCGATGAGTGCTGCGGATATGGGCATGATTGCGGCGAAGGCGGCCATGGAACGCGCCCAGATTCAACCGAACCAGGTCGAAGAGACCATATTCGGCAACGCGCGCCAAGCCGGCGGAGGTCCCAATCCTGCGCGCCAGATTTCTGTTCGCTGCGGCGTACCGCAAGAAGTTGCCGCTTACACGGTTAACAAGGCTTGCGCTTCGGGGATGAAATCGATTGCCCTCGGATACCAGGAGATTGCCACTGGAGATCTGGAGTGCATTTTGGCCGGTGGGACCGAGTCCATGTCTCGCCTGCCTTACTATCTCGACGGCGCGCGCTGGGGATATCGGCTGGGGAATCAGGAACTGGTGGATGGGATGTACCGCGATGGATTTTTCTGTCCTTTAGCCAAAATGGTGATGGGTGAAACCGCGGAAGTGCTCGCGGAGCAATACAAAGTCTCGCGGGAAGAGCAGGACCAATTCGCACTCTGCTCACAAACTCGCGCTGCAGCGGCGATCGAAGCCGGCCGGTTTAATGATGAGATCGTGCCGGTGACTCTGGAAAGCAAGAAGGGACCGCAGACTTTTTCGAGGGATGAGCATCCGTTCCTCGGGGCAACATTGGAAAAGATGGCGAAGCTCGCGCCAGTGTTTTCAAAAACCGGGACGATCACAGCCGGGAACTCCTCGGGGATCACGGATGGCGCTGCAGCGGTGGTGCTCGCCAGCGAAGAATTCGTCCGGCGGAATAATCTCCAGCCGCTAGCCCGAATCCTTGCGGTTACATCTGCCGGAGTCGATCCGCGGACCATGGGAATTGGCCCGGTTCCTGCGATAAGAAAGATGGAACAAAAGCATCACCTGGAGCTAGCTGATTTCGATCTCATCGAGTTAAATGAAGCGTTTGCTGCCCAAGTGCTTGCTTGCGACCGCGAGCTGCATTTCGATCACAGCAAACTAAACGTAAACGGCGGAGCGATCGCGCTCGGCCATCCGATTGGCTGTACCGGGGCGCGCATTACAGTGACGCTGCTGCACGAGATGTTGAAACGCAAGTCCAAACGTGGCGTGGCGACGCTTTGCGTCAGCGGCGGCATGGGCATGGCTTTGGCGCTCGAAAATGTCGCCTGAGGCAGTCCGGGTACGAAGCCAAAACTCGCTGTGTTGGGGCAAAAAACGGCGTAAAATCGTCCCGCGTTATAGGTTTCAGAACATCGGTACAGCCAGGGAGGGAAATGTGAATAAGGTGCTGAGATGGACTTTGATGCTCTTCTTTTTGCTCTTCACGATGCTGGCTTTTGCTCAAGAGGACTTCTCCGCGGACCTCGTGGATACGAGCAATGGCAAGACAAGCCCTAAAACCAAGATATACGCGACCACAGACAAGTTGCGATTCGAGCCACAAGAAGCGGGGCCGCAGCATGCCGTCATTGTGGACTTGTCGACGCACATGGCTCACGCTTTAATGCCTGATCGCAAGATGTATATGGAATTTCCCGAAGAGCAGACTCCGGGTGCACACCGGTGGACTCGTGAGCTGTTTCGTCCTAGCGATCCCGGGAATGCCTGTTCTGAGTGGTTGAAACTGCCTGCCAACCAGGGTGGCAGTTGCAAGAGTCTGGGAAGCGAGACCGTGAACGGCCGCAGCACCATCAAGTACGAAGGCACCAACGCCAAAGGCGAGACCGGGTACGCCTGGGTCGACAAGAAAATTGGATTTCCGGTTAAATGGCAGAGCAAGGATCAGTCATGGGAGCTGCAAAATATACAGGAAGGTTCACAACCCTTGAAATTATTTGCGGTTCCGGCCGATTATCAGAAATTCCAGATGCCGGCCGGCATGCAGACGATGCAACGCCCGCATTAATGCGGGGTGCTCCGGGACCGTTCCGATGTGGTTGGCTGGCCAAGGAGAAACTATGTGCCTGACGCGACCGATTATCTCAGTCGCATACGCGATTATGCTCAAGGCAAGGACCCGTTAGAGCTGCAAGAGCAGACGCCCTCGGTTCTCGCGGAACTGTTGGGCAACGCCTCCGATGAACAACTCAAAAGACGGCCCGGTAAGGAGAAGTGGTCGATCGGCGAGATCCTGGCACACCTTGCCGAAGACGAGATTGCGACCGCGTGGCGCTATCGTCAGATGGTGGAACACAGCGGGCTGCAGTTGGCCGGATTTGATCAGGATCTGTGGGCGCAAATGGGAGATTATGCCTCCCGCGCGCCCCAGGAGTCACTCGCGCTGTTCCGATTGCTTCGCCACGCCAACCTGCAATTCCTGCAGCAGGTCACGCCCGATCAGTGGGAATGCTTTGGTATTCATGCCGAACGTGGCCGCATCACGCTCCGGGACTTGGTCGTCCATATGGCAGGCCACGACGCCAATCACCTCGAGCAAATCCGCAGGATTCT
>Ga0335077_10006798_pt1 | contig 14151 bp, 12 predicted proteins | sample Lox_Sample_31_FD_207151 | JGI IMG/M metagenome (GOLD analysis project Ga0335077, IMG submission 207151) | Soil microbial communities from Loxahatchee National Wildlife Refuge, Florida, United States - Lox_Sample_3.1 | ecosystem: Environmental > Terrestrial > Soil > Wetlands | place: USA...
CAAGCGCGCGAAAACAACGAAGGCGACAAGCGCCGCAAGCTTGCCGAGGGCGTGCTCGGCCTCGACATGTACAACATGCGCGAGCCGCTCGCGCGCGCCGGCCTCAAGTACATCGACTGAGGCCGATCGCCATGTCACTCGACAAACCCTATCTGGACGTGCCCGGCACGACCATCTTCGACGCGGACCAGTCGCGCAAGGGCTATCACCTGAACCAGTTCTGCATGTCGCTGATGCAGGCCGCGAACCGGGCCCGCTTCCTGCGCGACGAACGCGCGTACCTCGACGAATGGCCGATGACCGAGGAGCAGAAGCAGGCGGTGCTGGCGCGCGATCTGAATCGCTGCATCGCGCTCGGCGGGAACATCTACTTCCTGGCCAAGATCGGAGCAACCGACGGCAGGAGCTTCCAGCAGATGGCCGGCAGCATGACCGGGATGACCGAAGACGAATACCGCAGGTTGATGGCCGATGGCGGCCGCCCCATCGAGGGCAACCGATACACGGGGGAGAAGAAATAGTGGCACGTATCTCAGCCAGCGTTTACACCTCCCACGTGCCGGCGATCGGCGCGGCGCTCGATCTCGGCAAGACCGGGGAGCCCTATTGGCAGGCGGTCTTCAAGGGCTACGACTTCTCGAAGGAGTGGATGAAGGAGCACACGCCCGATGTGATCTTTTTGGTCTACAACGATCACGCGACGGCGTTCAGCCTGGAACTGATCCCGACCTTTGCGATCGGCACGGCCGCCGAGTTCGCGGTAGCCGACGAAGGGTGGGGCCCGCGCCCGGTTCCCAAGGTGATCGGGCATCCGGAGCTCGCGTCGCACATCGCGCAGTCGGTGATCCAGGACGACTTCGACCTCACGATCGTCAACAAGATGGACGTCGATCACGGTCTCACGGTGCCATTGAGCCTGATGTGCGGTCAGCCACAGAAGTGGCCCTGTCCGGTGATCCCCTTCGCGGTGAACGTCGTGCAATACCCGGTCCCCTCGGGGCGGCGCTGCTTCAAGCTGGGCCAGGCCATTCGCAAGGCCGTCGAGTCGTTCGACGAGCCGTTGAACGTGCAGATCTGGGGCACCGGCGGCATGAGCCACCAGCTGCAGGGACCGCGCGCGGGGCTGATCAACAAGGAATGGGACAACCGCTTCCTGGACCGGCTGATCGACGATCCCGCCGGCCTCGCGAGCGTTCCGCATATCGAATACGTCCGTGAAGCCGGTTCGGAGGGGATCGAACTGGTGATGTGGCTGATCGCGCGCGGCGCGATGGCGGACGTCGACAGCGGCAAGCGGCCGAAGGTCGTGCACCGCTTCTATCACGTGCCGGCGTCGAACACCGCCGTCGGCCATCTGATCATGGAGAACGGATAAATGGCGCAGAAAATCAGGGTCGCGCTGGTCGGCGCCGGCGCGTTCGGTATCAAGCACCTGGACGGAATCAGGAACATCGAGGATGTCGAAGTCGTCTCCGTGATCGGCCGCGAGCTCGACAAGACCCGGGAGCTGGCGAAGCAATACGGCATCGGGCACGTCGGCACCGACCTCGAGGAAAGCCTGGCGCGCAAGGAGGTCGACGCCGTGATCCTGTGCACGCCGACCCAGATGCACGCCGAACAGACGATCGCGTGCCTGAAGGCGGGCAAGCACGTGGAGGTGGAGATTCCTCTCGCCGACAGGCTCGCGGCTGCGGACGAAGTAGTCACCCTGCAGAAGAAGACCGGGCTGGTCGCGATGTGCGGCCACACGCGGCGATTCAATCCGAGCCACCAGTGGGTGCACAGGAAGATCCGATCGGGCGAGTTCAACATCCAGCAGATGGACGTGCAGACGTACTTCTTCCGCCGCACCAACACCAACGCGCTCGGGCAGCCGCGCAGCTGGACCGATCACCTGCTATGGCATCACGCCGCGCACACGGTCGATCTGTTCGGCTACCAGACCGGGGCGGAGATCGTGCAGGCCAACGCGATCCAGGGTCCGATTCATCCGAACCTCGGCATCGCCATGGACATGTCGATCCAGTTGAAGAGCCGCACCGGCGCGATCTGCACCCTGAGCCTGTCGTTCAACAACGACGGACCGCTTGGAACGTTCTTCCGCTACATCGGCGACACCGGCACCTACATTGCGCGTTACGACGATCTCTACACCGGCAAGGAGGAGAAGATCGACGTCTCGAAGGTCGACGTATCGATGAACGGCATCGAACTGCAGGACCGTGAGTTCTTCGCCGCCATCCGCGAGGGGCGCGAGCCGAATTCGAGCGTGGCGCAGGTGTTGTCTTGTTATCGGGTCCTGGATCGGCTGGAGAAGCAGTTGAAGGCTGCTGCGTAGCCGGATCTGTCATCGCGAAGAGCTACACAACTCCCTCCCCCGCGGGCGGGGGAGGGGATGCGCGCCGCGACGCCGCCAGGCGCTACTTCGCGCTGCTGCGTGCGCGCAGTGCCTTGATGCCCTGCTCGATGCGCTCGGCCACTTCGCGCTCGCGCTGCAGGGCGAGCAGCGTATTGCGCGCCTCCTGCACCGTGAACTCCAGGCGCGCCACTTTCTCGCCGACGTCGTCGATCACCGCGCGCTGCTCGCTCAGCATCTCCAGGTTCACGTGGATGTCGTCGAGCATGTGGGTGATGCCTTCGGCGCTCGACTGCACTTCCTCGACCACCTTGCGCCGCGCTTCGACCTGCACGATCTTGCTGTCGGTGTCGTCGAGCCGGCCGATCAGGTCCTCGACCTTGGTGCGCAGCTCGGCCACCTCGGCGCGGTGCTCGGTCACGTATTGCAGGTCGGCCCTGCTGCGGCCGCTGATCTGGCGGATGTTGTCGACCTCGGCCTTCACCGCCTGCACCGTCGCGTCCTGATCGGCGAGCGACTGGATCTTGCGCTCGACCGCTTCGGCGCTGCGGTCGAGTTCGCCGAGCCGGCCCGCGAGCGCGGCGATGTTCTCGCCGCTGTGCATCAGCTGCGCGACCCGCTGCTCGAGCCGCTTGGCCAGCGTCTCGGCGCGCTCGATCTGCTCCTCGGCCGCGTCGGTCTGCGAGACGGCATCGAGCTGGGCGCTCTGCACGCGCGCGAGCTCCGCGAGCACTTCCTCCTTCAGTGACGTGGCGCGGGCCAGGTCGCCGCTCACGTTGCGCACCTGGCTGAGCCGCTCGGCCGTCTCCGCCGACAGGGCCCGGCTCTGCTCGACCAGGCCGGCCAGCCGCGCGTGCTGTTCGTGCACCACCTCTTCGTCGATGCCGATCGCCTCCACCAGCTGTTGCGAGCGCTCGAGCGTCTGCTGCAGCGAATTCACCTGCGCCGCGAGCGGCAGCACGCGCCCTTGCAGCGCGGCGACACCGTCGAGCTTCTGCTGCGCGTCGGCGACCTGCGTGAACAGCGTGTCGCACAGGTTCTCGAGGCTTTCCATGTCGGCGCGGCGCGCCAGTTGCGCGGCGAGTTTCTGCTCGACCTCGGCGCTGACCGTATGCAGGCCGTTGACACGCGCTTCGAGCTTCTCGACGAACTGCAGGCGCGCGCCGACGCGGCTCACTTGCGAATCGAGCTCGCCGCACAGTTCGCCCAGCCGCGCTGCCGCCGCGCTGCCCTTGTCGACCAACGCCATCTTGCCCAGGACTTCGTCGAGCCGCGCCTGCAGCTCGGGCGTGCGGCCCAGCATCTCCGTCGTGCGCTCGCCGAACGCGTCGAGCGCGGCGCGGTCGAGCGCCAGCTTGTCGCGCAGCTGCGCGGCTTCGGCATGCGCCCGGTGGAACTCGGCCAGCTCGCCGCGCGCCGCCTCGAGGTCCTTCTGCGCCTGCAGCAGGTTCTCGTACTGGACCGCCGTGCGCTTGCCGAGCGCGTCGACCTGCGCCAGCTGGCCGGCGAGCGAATCGAGCAGGCTCTGCTTGCGCCCCAGCTCGTCGGCGTTCGCGGTCAGCACCGTGAACGTCTTGCCGAGGGAGTCGGCCTCACGTTGCATGGCCGCGAGCTCGTTGTCCTTCGCGAGCACGCCCTGCACGCGCGTTTCGGTCTCGCCCACCGCCTTGGCGAGCGCCTTGAGGCGCTGGTCGAAGGCGTCGACTTCCTTCTTGTCGAACGACAGCCGCTCCAGGGTCGCCTTCATGGCCCCCGACAGCGACCGGCTTTCGGTTTCGAGCCGCTGTGCCTCGCGCGCGAATTCGTCGCGGGCCGCGGTCGCGGCGGCAAGCTGCTCGGCCGTGGCCTTGGCGAGCTCCTCCATCCGCGCGACGGTCTCCTCGGTGCGCTGGAGCTGATCGCCGCCCGCGGAAAGCTTGGCGATCTGCGCGTCCATGTTCCACACCATCTCGTTCAGCTGCGCCGCCTCGACGACGGCGCGCTCGACCGCGAGCTTCTGCGCTTCCAGCGCCTTGCCCTTGTGGGCGACGTGTTCGGCCAGCGCGTTCAGCGACGCGAGGCGTTGCTCCGTGGTCTTGCTGAGCTCCTGCAGCTGGCCGAGCGACTCGAGCTTGGCTTCCACCTCCGCCACTGCGCCGCGCGCGCCCTCGGAGTCCGCGCGCGCGTCGCCGGCGCTCTTGCGAATGCCCTGCAACTCGAGCCTGAGCTCGGCTTCCGTGCGGCGCAGGTCCTCGAGCTCACCCTTCAGCGCGACCACGGCGCCGACCGACTGGCCCATGTCCCCGGTCGCCTGGCGCAGCCGCTCGCGCAGGGCCTCCAGCTTGTCGCTCTCGCGCTGCAGTACTTCCAGCGTCTCGTGCGCCTCGCGCGAGCGCGAGGTCATTTCCTCGGCCGCCTGGTGCATCTGCTGCAGGCCGCCGTCGGGTGCGGTCATCGCGTCGGACGCGCGCCGGGCTTCGGCCACCTTGGCCAGCAGGCCGTTCATCCGGCCCTCGAGCTGCTCGAAATTGTTGGTGCACTCCTCGTACGTGCCCACCATCTTGGTCAGCTTGTCGCAACGGCGCGTGACCTCGTCGGTCTTGATGCGCAGGTCGTCGAGCGTGCGGGCGGTGCGCGCCAGCGTCGGCGACGCGCCGTTGAGCTGCTCCAGCATCAGGGCGAGCTGGGCGCGTTCGTCGCGAGCCGTCTCGACCAATGTCCGCAGGTCGTCCTGCGCCTGCTTGCGCTCGCTGCCGTTCTTGAAAATCGTGTCAAGCATCTGGGTCTCGCTCCGGTGGCCACTCGGGGGTCCGCGCGGGCGCCGCATGCCCTAACGCGGTGTGTCGATCGCCGCCGCGTCCGGCGCGATTCGCGTGGGTGATCGTGGTACAGAGGCCGACGAGGCATAGGCGGGATAAGGGGCGAATTCCTGGCTGCTTCCGCGCGAACGAAAGCGGGTGTTGTCATCGACTGCGCAGCAGTGGCGTCGCTGGGCTGGCTGATGACCGGTTTCAGGCTGGAAGAGTCAGCCGGGCGGGAAATCGTCGCGACGCGAAACGGCCCGGATGACATTCGCGCCGGCGCGATCCACCAGACCTCGATTGCGCGTTCGTTTTGCACGATCGGGCCTCCGCGTTCGAGGTCGTGGGCGGCCTCGATGCGGCAGGCGCGACGGCAAACCGAGGCGCTGTCTTGTCCCGCCGTTGGCCGCGGCACGGGGGCGCGCGACGGCCGCCACGAACATGGGAGCTTCCGGCACTCGGTACGGTCACTGCTCCCGCCGCCGTGCTCGTTCCGCCTGACGGATATGTGGCGTGGGTGGGAGACGAAACTCAGATCGGGCTGGCCGACTCGCTGACCGCTTGCCTCGGATCGCCTGCCCCGGCGTAGTAGCCGGTCCAAGGCTCTCAGCCAATTTACGCGTGTGCGCAGTCTGAGTCGCGGGAACGCTGATCCTGAACGGAGGCGGGTATGGCTGGTTTTGGTTGACGCTCTGGCGGCCTGCGAAACGGGCTTTGAAGGCCCGAGCGATGTTTGGGCACATCAGCCGTCCCGGCGGCGATCGCGTCTCTTGAATCGATCTCGTCGAGCCGGAGCGAGCCATCGTCGGGCGCGCAGCATTCGATCGGCAAGACGAGGTTGCGGTTGCGCCGATCCTTCGGCGTCGCTGCCAACGCGCGCATTTCACTCAGGCGTGATTCTCGTCACCATCACCTTGGCGTCGAGCGCCTCGACCTCGCGTCGCGCCGACCCTGTAAGTGCTGGGCTCTCCTAGACGTCCGTGGATCTCTATCGACACGAAGCCTTTCACTTCGACGACTCGATTGCGGGTCGCACCTCCCTCGGCGCCGCGCCCCGCGCGCAGTTAGTCGGCTTCTTCCGCGACGTCAATTTGCGGTTGCGAGCGGGGTGGTCGGACAGCCTGTCAGTTGGGACGGCTGCCGGCGGTCATCGAACAGCCTACGTTGTAAGGTAGATGAAGCTAACCTGAACGGCACACCTGGAGACACACAAAGTTGCGCGACCTGTGCGTGTGAGATCGGACTCCCCTTTGACCAAGGTCAATCCGCATTGGCATGCCTCGTATAGCTTGCACTCAAGCTCGCGACACAGGAGAAGCTAAAGTGAAAGCGGCGCGGTTGCGATTTGTTCTGGAGCCCATTTTCCTCGGCGCCGCGCTTCTTGCGCTCATGGCGCCCAACGCTTGGGCTGTGCCAAGTTATGCGCGGCAAACCGGAATGGCCTGCTCGACCTGCCACACGGTCTTTCCTGAACTCACGCCGTTCGGCCGGGAGTTCAAGCTGAACGGCTACGTGCTGGACAACATGAAGCAGATCAAGGGCGTCACGGTCGAGCGTACCGAGACGATGGCCCTGAACACGATCCCGCCGGTGTCGTTCATGTTGCAGATCTCGTACAACCACACGTCCAAGCCTTTGCCCGACAGCGGAATCGCGGCGGTCCCCCCGACCCAACCGCCGGGCACGGTCGGATTGGCCGGTGACACGAATTTTCCGCAGCAGGCGAGTGTCTTCTACGCCGGCAAGATCGCGGAGGGACTCGGTGCCTTCGTGCAGTTGACCTATGACGGCGTGGCGGACCATTTCGGCCTCGACAACACGGACATCCGGTACGCGCAACATCTTTCGTTCGACTCGATGCCCGACAGGGATCTGATCATCGGCCTCACGGCGAACAACAATCCCACCGTGCAGGATCCATGGAACACCACGGCCGCCTGGGGCTATCCGTTCGCGGCGAGTGCCGTCGCGCCGACTCCTTCCGCGGCGACTCAGATCGACGGCACTCTCGGTGGCAACGTAGCAGGACTGAGTACGTACTTGTGGTACGACCACTCGCTCTATGCGGAGGTGGGCGTCTATACGGGTTCCAAAACCGGAGGGGTGCATCCTTTCGATAGCAGCCAGACGCCGCTGGTCCACGGATTGGCCCCGTACTGGAGGCTCGGGTACGAGTACCGTTGGGATCGAAACTCGCTCTCGGTCGGGACGTACGGCATGAAGGCCGGGATCGTCCCGGGCGGCATGCCCGCGAGCGGTCCGACCGACACGTTCACCGACTACGCGGTCGACTCGCAGTACCAGTTCATCGACGACGATCACCAGGCGAGCGTTCTGGCGACCTACATTCACGAGAAGTCCAGCCTGGATGCGAGCGTTGCAACCGGGACGAACGCGAGCAATACGCTGAGCACGACCAAGCTGGCGGCCAACTACTACTACCGGCGCAAGATCGGCGGCTCGCTCGGTTTCTTCAACACGACCGGCAGTACGGACGCTGTGCTCTATGCGGCCGGTCCCGTCACTGGAAGCGCCACCGGGAGCCCGGACAGTCGCGGCTACGTCTTCGAGGTGAATTACCTGCCGTTCCTGAACGTGAAGCTGTCGCTGCAATACGTTGCCTATTCCAAGTTCAACGGTGGCTCGAGCAACTACGACGGTTCCGGTCGTTCAGCTTCCGACAACAACACGCTGTACGTGCTGGGCTGGTTCAACTTCTAGGCGCGCAAGGCGACGAATTGAACGCCCGGCACTGCAACTCGCATCAATAGCCCTGTGAGGACGCCGTGAAAAACGCCGCTTTGAAGGCCCTGACCCTGAGCGTGCTGGCCTGCTGGATCGGGTCGGCCTTTGCCGACATCCCGGAATCCGACAAGAAGGCCGCTGCCAAGATGGCGACCGAAGTCTGCGCCAGCTGCCATGGACCCGGTGGCCGCAGCACGGCTCCCACCTTTCCCCGACTGGCGGGACAACAAGCCGCGTACGTCGACACGCAACTGAAGGCGTTCCGCGACCAGACGCGGGGTGATCCGGACGCGGTCGCCTACATGTGGGGCATGGCCTCGCAGCTCAACGACAGCATGATCGCCGCCCTCGCCGACTACTACTCGCAGCAGCATGCGGCCGCCGGAGGCCAAGGCGATGCCGCCACGATTGCGAAGGGCCGGGAGATCTACGAGAAGGGCGTTCCGTCCCAGCAGATTCCGGCGTGCGAACTCTGTCACGGCAAGACCGCGGCCGGCAACGGCGCCTTCCCGCGCCTGGCGGGCCAGCACTCCGCGTACCTGTTCAAACAGATGCTCGTGATCCAGAACGTGCTTCGCTCGGCGCCGGTGATGCACGGCATCGTGAAGGACCTGACGAAGGAGCAGATGCGGGCCGTTGCGGCATACCTCGAGTCGCTTTGACAAAAGTCTGGCTGGCGGTGTTGGCTTACGTGCCTCGGAAGGGCTGGAGCGCGCCGCGTAGCAAGCAGAAGATCTCGATAGCCCGCTTTTGCGCGGCCGCGCCTCGGTGTGAGCCGCCGCGGCCGCGCCTTGGGCTTCGAGTCAACGTGCATGGCCTTTGCCGCGTGGTTGCCATTTCCGTCAGAACCGCGACTTCCTCGGGAGCGAACCCGAGGTCAACAAACACATTTCCCGACGACTTGGTGATCTTGGACTTCATTTCCTTGCGATCGCCATATAACGCCTCGCCGCCACCTCGATATCGGTCACCAAACCAATCCAGTCACGACTGCCCCTTCGGATGCCGCCAACGCTCCTAAGAGGCGCCGACTCGACCTCCAGTGAACGGGCGCCGTTTCCTAGGCGCTTCGTGGACGTGCATCTGCACCTTCAGGCCGACGGAGATTGCCATTTTGACCAGTGCGTCGAGGCTGAAGACATCGATGTTTCCACGCATCAAGTCCGCCACGAGTTGCTGCATCACGCCGAGACGCTCGGCGGCCTCAGCTTGCGTCCAATCCTTACCGTTGATGTGTTCCCTGATCGCGATCATCAGCGCCGAGCGCAACTTCATGTTCTCGGCTTCCGCAGGTGTGGCTTCGATCGCGTCCCACACACTCGCATAGCGTTTCTTGCTCATCGGTCCTGCTCCTGCAACAACCCGCGATATCGCCTGGTTGCCAAGGCGCTATCAGCCTTGCTGAGGCTAGCTCACGCCCGCCGATCCAGTGCTCTCCCATGGGTTGCGTAAAGCGACGCCGCAGCCTTCGAAATCGGACACGTTGCGTGTCGCGAGAACCGCGCGCCGGCTCAGTGCAATCGCCGCGATCTGGGCGTCGAATTGCGAGATCGGGCGACCTGCGGTGCGACGCAGCGCGACTACGCCGGCATACGCGAAAGCTGCGGCCGAATCGAACGGCAACACGCGACCAGCGAAATCCTCCGCGAACATTATGTCGAGCGCGTCCTGTAGCTGCTGACGTCGCTTGCTCGCTGGTAGCAAGCGGGCGCCGAGCAACATCTCCGCCTGCGTCACTGCGCTGACGAACAGGGTTTCAGCAGGCTGTGCTGCGAGCCAGGCCAGCACGGTCTCGTCGGGCTGCGCGCGCAGCACTTCCGACAGAACATTCGTGTCGAGAAGCGTGCTCACGAGCGCCGCTTGGTACGCGGGGCACGCTTTGAGGCTTGTCGATGCACCACTGGCGAACGCTCATCAAAGGTTGGCGGCGCGCGCAGCGGCTCGCGCTCGGCGATCGCTAGCTCGACGTCTCCAAGGCCTGCAAATCGAGCGCGGATGCGGGAAACGAGATCTCCAATCGGGTTCGGTGCCTCGAGGAGCGCAGCGCGCAGGATCTGGCGCGCCTCCTCCTCCATCGAACGGTTACGGCTCGCGGCGCGGATGCGCAGCGATCGCTTGAGCGTTTCGTCGAGATCGCGAATGGTCAGGGTGGCCATGGATTGCCTTTCGGTACTTTGCTTTACTTCCTAGCCTACATTGCAGTCAATGATAGCATTGCTAGCATAGGCGTCGGACAACTGAGCATCCCCAAGGACGTCGGCAGACCTCCGTGGACGCGACTTTTTTCAGTTTGATGATGAGCTGCGCGCTCATTTATTTTCAACTACTTAGCTGGGCGTCCGTTGCGATTTTTGCCCCAGCGCGCAGCCATTTTCAGAGCTGATTCCCGCAAAAGTCCCGCAACGATATCGACCGCTAGGACCTCAGCGCGCGAGCAGCTGGTACAGGGCTCTTACGCTGCCTCCCGCACGCGCATCTGCACCTTCAGGCCGACTGATGTCGCCATGTTGACCAGCGTGTCGAGGCCGAAGAGATCGATCTTCCCGCGCATCAAATCCGACACGCGCGGCTGTGTCACGCCCAGCCGTTCCGCTGCTTCAGCTTGGGTCCAACCTTTTCCTTTGATGTATTCCTTGATCACGATCATCAGCGCCGAGCGCAACTTCATGTTCTCGGCTTCCGCGGGCGTGTCTTCGATCGCATCCCAGACACTTGCATAGCGTTTCTTGCTCATCGGTTCATCTCCTGCAACAGCTCGCGATAGCGCTTGGTTGCCAAGGCGACATCTGCTTTGCTTGTCTGCTCCGTCTTCTTCTGAAAGCAATGCAACACGAACACCGCTTCGGCAAACTTCGCTACGTAGATCACTCGAAACGCGCCACTCGCGTCACGGATTCGAATTTCCTTTACGCCGTGGCCGACCGTGGTCATTGGCTTCCAGTCGTCCGCATCGAGGCCGCGCTGCACTTGGTCCAACTGATGGCCCGCCTCGCGGCGCGCTGTCGATGGAAACGCCCGCAAGTCATCCAGCGAAGAGCCCCGGAAGACGACGGGTTTCATGGTCGGCATGGGATGACACTATACAATAATTTGTATGGATTTGGCTCGCCGCGTAGCATCGGCTCGTCGACGCGACATCATCCGCCGGCAGACGCAACTCGATGGACCAGCTCTCGGCCCCTGTCGACCGAACCTCGTCGTCACAGGCGAAGATCGACCTGTTTCGTTCGTTGTTCCGAGGCCGCGAGGACGTCTATCCCCGTCGATTCGAGAGCCGCAAGACGGGCCGCTACGGATATGCCCCGGCCTGCGCGAACGAATGGGTTCGCGGCGTCTGCGAGAAGCCTCGCATCAAGTGCGCTGAGTGTCCGCATCGCAGATTTCTGCCGGTGACGGACGAGGTCGTCCGCTGGCATCTGTCTGGCCACGATCCGGACGGTCAGCCGTTTGTCGCTGGCGTATATCCACTGCTTCTGGACGAGACGTGCTTCATCCTGGCGCTTGACTTCGACAAGTCCGGCTGGGCGCAAGACGCCCTCGCGTTTCTGGACGCTTGTCGGCGGCTACACGTGCCGGCGTCGCTGGAACGCTCCCGCTCCGGCCATGGGGGGCACGTCTGGCTCTTCTTCGAGGAGGCAGTACCCGCTGCGCTGGCTCGGCGCCTTGGCTCGTACATCCTGACCGAGACGATGGAAGGGCGACCGGATATCGGATTGGATTCGTACGACCGGTTGTTTCCGAATCAGGACACGCTACCTCAAGGAGGGTTCGGAAACCTGATCGCCTTGCCCTTGCAGAAGGAGTCGCGCGAGGCTGGTAACAGTGTGTTCGTCGATGACTATCTCGAGCCATGGGCAGATCAGTGGGCATTCCTCGCGCACGTTCGACGAATCGGCCGAACGCAGGTCGAGCGCCTTGCGCAAGAGGCTGAGCGACGTGGCCGCGTCCTCGGTGTGCGACTGCCGCCGCAGGACGACGGCGAAGATGAACCCTGGACCGCTCCGCCATCGCGCCAGCGCAAAGAACCGCCCATTGCTGGTGACCTGCCGCCGACGCTGGAACTGGTGCTGGCCAACCAAATCTACATCGCCAAGGAGGGGCTGCATCCAGGCCTTCGAAACCGGCTGCTGCGCCTGGCAGCGTTTCAGAATCCCGAGTTCTACAAGGCGCAAGCGATGCGGTTGTCCACGTACGACAAGCCGCGCGTCGTCGCTTGCGCGGAGGATCATCCGGAGCACATCGGGTTGCCCAGAGGATGCCTGGACGACGTTCGCCGACTGCTTGCTGACGTCGGCGTGCGCCCTTCGATTCGTGATGAACGCTTCGCAGGTCGCCCTTTGGAATTGAGCTTTCGGGGCGAGCTGCGTCCCGAACAGCAATCTGCCGCTGACGCGATGCTCGCGCACGAAACAGGTGTGCTGGCGGCAACGACAGCGTTTGGCAAGACCGTGGTGGCTGCCTGGTTGATCGCGCAGCGCAGGGTCAACACGCTGGTGCTGGTCCATAGGCGACAGCTCCTCGATCAATGGGTCGAGCGGCTCTCGGCTTTTCTTGATCTGCCAGGCAAAGCGATCGGGGCCATCGGCGGTGGACGCGATCGGCCGATTGGTCTGATCGACGTCGCCGTCATTCAAAGTCTCGTGAGGAAGGGCGTCGTCGACGATCGCGTGGCGAACTATGGGCAGTTGATCGTCGACGAGTGCCATCACCTGTCGGCGCAGAGCTTCGAGCAGGTGGCGCGGCAGGCCAAGGCGCGCTTTGTTCTCGGACTCTCGGCGACCGTGTCACGCAAGGACGGCCATCATCCGATCATCTTCATGCAGTGTGGTCCGGTCCGCCATCGGGTGAGCGCCAAGGAGCAAGCAGCAACGCGGCCGTTCGAGCATTTTGTGCTCGTGCAGCCGACCGCGTTTGCCTCCGCGGGGGCTCCTGAGTCGGACAAGCGCCTCGAGTTCCTCGCGCTGTATCGTGAACTGGTAGAAGACGAGCTGCGCAACGGCCGAATTTGTGACGACGTGCTCGAATGCGTTCACAACGGTCGCTCGCCGCTCGTGCTCACCGAGCGGAACGAACACCTCGACGTGCTCGAGCAGCGCCTTGTACTGCGCGTTCCCCATCTCGTTGTCTTGCGTGGAGGGATGGGTAAGAAGCAACGGCGGCTCGTGGCGGAGCGACTGGCCACTATTCCTTCCGATGAGGCCCGCGTTGTTCTAGCGACCGGCAAATACGTCGGCGAGGGATTCGACGATCCGCGGCTCGACACGTTGTTTCTTACGATGCCGGTGTCATGGCGGGGCACGGTCGCTCAGTACGCAGGCCGCTTGCACCGTCTTTACGACGGCAAGCGCGAAGTGCGTGTCTACGACTATGCGGATCTCAACGTGCCGATGCTGGCGCGGATGTTCGACCGGCGTTGCCGAGGATATGAAGCGATCGGCTACACGATCGTGCTACCAGCCAGCGCAATGCCGGGTTGGCCGAGCGATGTGCCACTGCCATCAGAAGCCGGCTGGAAGCGTGACTATGCCGCCAGCGTGCGCAGGCTCGTTCGAGATGGGGTCGATACGCCGCTCGCGTCCCTGTTCGTCAACGTCGCTCGGTCGCTCTCGTCGGATGCCGAAGGTGCAGATCGAGCGCGGAGCGCAACGGAAGCGTTCGTCTATCGCCGTCTTGAGACATTGGCCGCTACAAGAGGCCGCTTTCGTTTGAACGTTGCATTGCCGATCGCCTTTGACGGTCAGGGACAACTGGAGGTTGACTTGCTGTGCGCCGAAGCACGCGTCGCGGTGGAACTGGACGGCGCTCAGCATCTCGCTGATCCCGTCGCGTACCGACGCGATCGACGCAAGGATTTACTACTGCAAGAAAATGGCTATTTGGTGCTGCGCTTTCTCGCAGAAGATGTTGGGAAGGAGTTGGATCGCGTGCTCGATACGATCGTGAGAGCCGTCAGTCGTTCGCCAGCGGCGCAGCTCGTGGTGCCGATCGAATTTAGCCGCAGTGCACCTGGCAACGAGCGCACTTCTCGATGAAACGTGGTCGGCGACGAGACTGAAAGACACAATGGTCCGATTGCCCCTCTGGCTGCGGAATGAGGCGAGCTGGAAGGTGGTTCGGCGGTTCGAGGTCTCTCAGTTCGAGGAGCCGAAATGCATTTGTCCTTTTCTCCCGCCACAAAAAATGGACGGCGGGGCATCGCGGCGGACGTCGATGGACCTCCGTGGACACAACCGTTTTCAGATCGATGCGCGGCTGCGCGGTGATGGTTTT